>ERZ1740067.2114-NODE-2114-length-12542-cov-5.898454_pt1 | contig 12542 bp, 19 predicted proteins | sample MGYA00581736_ERZ1740067 | MGnify/ENA primary metagenome ERZ1740067 (study PRJEB43018, sample SAMN04849236) | marine metagenome | isolation source: floating plastic debris | place: Pacific Ocean | collected 2008-08-27 | study: EMG produced TPA metagenomics... | reverse complement strand
TGTCCGCAGACTGTGAGTTCGGCTGGGCTGAGATCTTGCAGTCGCAGCGAATGGCAGCTCTGACGGGCTGCGCCGCAGAATCTTAACCCATTGGCGAACGGCAGGTTTGGGCCGTCCTCAGTCGCAGTCGAAGGCCCCGATGTCTTGGAGAGCACCGTACGTGACTGCCTTTCGCTTTGAGAGATATGTTGTATCCGGCATATCCATGTTCAAAGCGAAGACGTAGGTCTCGCTCTCGCATTCAAGCCACCCCACGAACCATCCGATGTCCATTTCCGTCTCGCTGTATCGCCAGCCGGTTTTGGAACGCATGATCCAATTAGAGCTCGCATCGCTCACCATGATGTCATTGGCTACCGCATACGTAACTGCACTCAATGGCAATCGTTCCAGCGCGAGATCTGACAAAAACTCAACTTGCTCCCGCGCCGAAATTGTTAGTTTGCCGTCCAGCCAATAGGTCGTGGTCTGATCAACCACGCCCACATCCGCGTTTCCGTATCCGAAGCTTTTCAATCCGTCGGACATCACCATTTGTCCGGCGGCTTGTGCGATCCTCTGGTACACCCAAACTGCTGATGTTTGGAACGCGGTTTCAAGGGTGTGATTCTGGTTCCACGCCCGGTTGCTTCTGGGAACGCCATCCCATTCGAAAATTGTCGCGGACGATGCCAACCCGTTTTCCAGCGCGATTAAACTGTGCGGGATCTTGGACGTAGATGCCGGCGAAAACCGCTGCTGAGCGCGGTTGCTGTTTGCGATCCAACGCTGACCATCAGACAGCCGCCTGATCACATCGGTCGTCTCGTCAATCTCGCCACCTGCTGCGGCGACACTTTCTTTGATTTCAATTGCGTCGGCCATTACGTTTGACGTGAACGCAATGACCAACAGTCCGGCAGAGCCAAGTGCTCGCAGCATTTTTTGCAGAACAGGGGTCATGTTCTGTGTTTCGTCGCTCCTGTTGCGATACTTGAGAAGCAATTTCTGTTTCCCGTCAGGTGCCCGTCCTAACCTCGGTGTGGCGCACCTTGGCCAGCGTCGAGATATTGTTTGAGGCTGCCCAGAAAAAACATGTCCCAACCCGCCTCACAAATACCATAGCAAAGCAAGTCGGGGGTGAGCCCTTGGTGCTGCAACTCAATTCTCGAGCCGTTCTCTTGCCCGGTGATTTGCCATAGCACCCTGGTGTTGAGCCACTCGGTTTCAATCTCTTTTGGTTGGCCTTCGTCGATGTGCACGGCGTCACCGCTGGTCCATTCGACTTGTGTTGGCTGCTGCGTGCTGGTCATCTCGACCGTCCAATAGGACACGCCGGGTGGGAAGGTGAATTTCGCGCGATCCCCGATGTTGGCCAGCGGCTGATCGGGTCGGGTCCACCAGTGCGCGACACCCTTGGTCACCGCGTCGAACGCGGCGGATGCGGATGCTTGGACGTCTATAGATTTTGTATAGCTCGGTGCGGTCATCTTGGTTGTCCTTAAGCAGCTTCGTCCCAATGGGGCGGAAAGGTTGCGGCGACGTTTGGAAGGGCTTCGATCCGCCCGATCCAATCTGCGACTTCCGTTGATACGGTCGTAAGGTCCGGCAAGCCGAGCGCTTGCATAATTTCCGGTTTCGTCTCCATCGCCCGTTGGATCAGACGCACGTGGGGGAAGGCGACGGCATCAGCCGCGCCCGGGCGCACACCGGACAGGTAGGGGTCTTGGACCAGAATGCCGGTTAAGTGAGCAAGTTCTGATTGCAGATTTTTGCTGGCGTTTTTCAGATCGTCTGTGGCTTCGTCCGCGCCTTGAAAGAAGATCGGCGAAAGGACATCGCTTGTTGCGTCCGGCAGATAGTCGAAGATTTCCATGGTCCGCTGCCAGATCAGGGCTGCGTCTTGTGGAGTGTCCCCGAATAAGGGAGCGTCTGGATATTCACGATCCAGCCAGGCCAGGATGGCAATGGACTGACTAAGGGTCGCGTCGCCGTCTTTCACCGTCGGAACCGTTCCGCGTGGATTGATGGCAAGGTAAGCTTCTGACTTGTGCTCTTTCTGTGCGGCGGACAGCAGTTGGACGTCATAATCGAGGCCCTTGAAGGCCATTCCAAGGGCCGCGCGCCATGGGCTAGGCGCGCCGCTTACGGTCCAAATTTCCAAGGGCATATTCACATTCCTCCGTGGGTGGGTGTTTGCAGAGAAATATCCACCACGGTATAATCTGAAAAGTAGGCAGAATTTTTTGCTATACTAGCAAAAATGATACTATTGAGGAAAACAAGATGTCCGAGGCCCTTTCTGATGCCATTCAACCGGCAGTTCCTGACCAAAGCACATGCCCCGCGCCGCGCGTCATCGGGATGATCGGCGGCAAATGGAAGCTGTTGATCCTGCAGATCCTGATCTTCCAGGGCACCAAGCGATTTGGCGAGTTACGCAAATCCATCGACGGGATCACTCAGACGATGTTAACCAATCAACTTCGTGCGTTGGAAGCCGATGGGCTGGTTACGCGAAAGGTCTATGCCGAGGTGCCGCCCCGGGTTGAATATTCTGCCAGCGTGGACGGCTTGGCGCTGGCCCCAGTGTTCACGTCGATGCACGACTGGTGGGTCAATCGGTCAGCGGGATCGTAACGCTTGATCGACGCGGTCAATCTCGGTTTCGTACCAGGCGATCGTTCCGGCAGGATCGCTGGAAAAACTTTCGGCGAAAGAGGCGGGCGCTTCGGTGACCTCATCATACTGCGTTGCCCAAACCATCATCGACAGCAACGCCGGTAGAAAATCTTTGGATTTTTGCGTCGGGAAATAGCAGACGCTGCTGGCTTTGCGCGGGTCGGGTTCGCGGGTCAACATGCCCAGCGTTTCAAGCTTGGAAAGGCGGTTTGCAAGGATGTTGGTCGAGATGCCTTCGGGCGAGCCAAGGAACTCGCGATAGGTCCGCTTCCCGTGCAGTAGGACATCCCGCAGCAACAGAAAGCACCATTTGTCGCCCACGATGCCGGCGGCATAGCGGGTGGGGCAGCCATTCCAGTCGGGTTTCTCACCTGAACTCATGGTGCAGATATAGAGGACTGAAAGGCGCTTGCAATATGCAAGTAATAAGATTAGAAAAATGCTTGCAATTTGCAAGTAGAGAGAGAAATGCCTGCACCTTTCGTTTGGTACGACAACATGACGAACAAACAGCAAGAAACGACCGTGTATCTGCAATCGATGTTTGGATGGCAACCCAAGGACATCGGCTCAATGACATTTCTGACCAAGGAAGGGGACGATATGCCCTTCGCCGCCACCTGCGACGAGATGGATGGGATCACCGGTTGGGTCCCCTATTTCGAGGTTGATGATCTGGAGGCCGCGACAGGTCGTGCGCGCGACAACGGTGCAGTTGTCATCGCCGAAAATGTCAAAGGCCCAGCTGGGGATGCCAGTTTCATTCGCGATCCCGGTGGTAGCCCAATGGCTCTTTGGAAGCGCGGAGAGGGGGCATGAAGTCCGAAAAGCTGAAGCAACAAATCCTGGCTGCCGCTGCCTACCCTATGATCGTTTTCCCCTTAGCGATCGTTTGGCATTTGGTCCTGTTCAAGGACAGGTACACGAGTTTCGGATACTTCGAGGGAGAGCCGAACATCGCTGTCGGCTTCGCGTCGATGATCATTCAAGGTGCCGTTTTGGCTGCAATTTACCCATTGTTCCAATTGGGTCGCGAAGGCTTTGCCCGGGCGATCAAATTTGCAGGGTTGCTGGGCTTGTTCTTTTGGACAAGCCATGTGCTGGCACTGGTGGCCAAGCAGAACGTACCGCAAGCGGGCACGTATATCTTGATGGAGACGGTGTATCTTTGTCTGCAATTCGGCCTGTTTGCGGTGGCCCTGGGTTTCATTTTTCGCAGGGTAGGGCGGACGTCTGTCAGGCCCGCCTGAGGCACTGATGAGTTACGCCGTTTTCAAGTGTTTTGGCACGCTTCAGAGCGTAGGTGCGTGGGGCGGCGGTGCCTTCGAATAACCGCTTGCCCGCGCCAACGACGACAGGGAAAGTCCATATCCGAAACTCGTCAATCAGATCTTGCGCTTGCAGCGTCTGGATCAACGCAGAGCTGCCGTGAACTTGAAGCAGCGGCCCGTCTTGGTCCTTCAACTTTTGCACCTCTTTTGCCAGTTCGCCGCTCAACACCTGTGAATTTTCCCAGCTCAGTGGTGAAGTTTGCGACGTGACCACATACTTTCGCGCCGCATTTAACCGATCGCCAAGATCAGAACGCGGGGCGTTTGGCCAGTGTCCGGCAAAGAGGTCATAGGTCTTGCGCCCGAAAAGGATGTCGTAAGGTTCCGACATGGCGACGCGTTCGACATGCGGCATCACCTCTTCCCAGTATGGGGCCGCCCAACCTCCTTGCGCGAAGCCGCCCGAAGGGTCTTCCTCGGGCATGCTTGGCGACTGCATCACTCCATCCAGCGTCACAAAGGACAGTACTGCAAGTTCGCGCATCTTACGGTTGGTTTTCGTTCAACGATTTTGCGAAGGCAGCCAGCTTGTCGAAGGCCTGGTTCCAACCACCAGCCCCGGCTGTGCCTTCGGTAACACCTACATGGACCATCACCATTCGTGTCTTGCCGTCGACCTCGCTCAGTTCGACGATGACTTCGGTAATGTCTGGAACCGTGTCCGGCATCCCCATCGACTGAGGCGAGATCAGAGTGCCATCCGCGTCGCACATGCTTTCCGTGTAGACGAGGCGATCTGGCGCACTGACCTCTTTGTAAACACCGATGAACCACATCTTCATTTGTTGCTCAGACGATTGCATAGCCATGCTGACTTTGCGGGTTCCGCCGACCCTGACATCCATCTCTGCGGTAGGGACAGACATCCCGTTCGGACCGTACCATTGTTTGAACAAGGCCGGATCGGTCCACAATTTCCACACAAGATCAATTGGTGCGTCAAACACCCTCTCGATCCGAACCCAATTGTTCTCTTCGCTCATGTGTCATTTTCCTTCATGTCAGCCAAAAGAGTATCCAACGTGTCAAAACGCGCTTCCCAGATTGACCGATACTGCTCGGTCCAACTTGCGATTTCCTGGATCGGCGCCGTTTCGAGTTTGCACAGTCGAAACTGGGCGTCCTTCTCTCGCGAAATCAGGCCGGCGTGTTCCAGCACCCGAATGTGTTTCGACACGGCAGGCAAGGTCATATCGAACGGCTCTGCCAATGCGTTCACGCTGGCTGTTCCTTGTGCAAGCTGTGCCAGAATTGCCCGGCGTGCTGGATGCGCAAGGGCGGAAAACGCGGCGTCTAGCTGGTCGTCTTTGGTCATATGACTATATTATACCAATTAGTTAATTAAACAAGTTGTTTATTAAGTATCAAGTGATGCGGCGCGAGTGCCCGAGTCTCCATTCTGCAACTGTCAAATGACAGGATGTCTATGGCCAGCACGTCCAAGGGTCAGGAAATGTTCGCACTTCACGCGAAATTTGTTGATCAATGTCCGCTATGCGGGCTGCAACCGCAGCATTTGGAAAAGGTGCTGAGAGTCCTGTTTGGGCCGTCAGTTGAAGCACCCGGAAACAAAACGACCGAACAACTCGGTCTTCGATGCCGCACGCCCTTCCGGCGGATAGACAAACCAGATCGGTGCTTCAGCTTGCCAAAGCGAGCCTGGTGCGACCTCAACCAGCGCTCCGGAATTGAGCTCAGCCTGTACAGCCAACCGAGACTTGATGGACAGGCCAACGCCTTGCGTCACCGCCTCGGTGAGGGTGTCGGAGTTTGACACAAGTACCCTGGCCTGAACGGTCGCGTCCTGGCGTTTGCCCTTTGCATCTGCAAACGACAACCGGGTCTGCCAAGGCAGACAAATCCACGGCAAATCAAGCGCGTCTTGCCACGTGGTTGGCGTCCCATGCCGCGACAGAAAGCCCGGTGCAGCGCAGATAATGCGGTCGTTTTCACAGAGCTTACGGGCCACAAGCGCGCTGTCGGACAACGTGCCAACGCGAACGCCGCAATCTTGTCCCTCGGCAGACAACGACACGAACCGGTCCACGGCGAGGAACTCGATCCTCAGGTGCGGATGGGCCCTTTGAAATTCGGGCAAGCGGGGCAGGATAAAACGCGACAACACCCATGGGGACATCGTCGCCCTGACAAACCCCCTAAGCTCTGCACCACCGCTGCCTGCGTCGCGTTCAGCCTGCGCAAGGTCCGCAAGGATGGCTTCTGTTCGCTCAAAAAAGATCTGCCCTTCATCCGACAACTTAAGCGCCCGGCTGTTCCGATGAAAGAGCGTAAGCTGCAAGGCGGCTTCCAGCTTGCCGAGCCGATGGCTTGCCGTTGCCGGGGAAATGCCGACGCGCCGCGCACCTGCGGTGACGCCTTCGGCCTCGGCGATTGCGACAAATGTCTTCAGGTCATCAATCGAGTACATTCGAAATCTTCAAATGGTGGTTTCTAATTTCAGTATCTTCCTCTGATATTTTCATTCCGGCTAAGGCAATGTCAAATCACTGGAGGAGAAGTCATGAAACGCCTGTTATCCGCTGCCAGCGTCATCGCTGTCTTGAGCAGCCCCGCTTTTGCGGCCGGGTTGGAAACCTATCTTGAGTTCTCCAAGGACACGCCGCCCGGCAACCTGGCGATTGGACCGGATGGCCGGATGTTCATGTCGGTTCATGAATTTTACGGACCCGAACTGCGGGTGGTCGAGGTTATGCCGGACGGCAGCACCAAGCCCTATCCAACCGAAGACTGGGCGCGTGCACCGCAAGACGATGGGGACGGATTGCAAGGTGTGCTTGGGTTGCGTGCAGACCGCACCGGCATCCTTTGGATGCTGGATGGGCAAGGCGAAGGTCAAAGCGGGCGCGTTGTCGGATGGAATACCAACACCGAAGAATTGCATGCGATCTATTACGTGGGTCAGCCTGTGGCCCGTCCGACGTCTTTTCTGAACGACCTGGCGGTCGATCTTGAAAACAATGCAATTTACATCTCGGACACTGGCGACGGGGCCAACTCTGCCATCATCGTGATCGACATGGAGACTGGCCGTGCCCGGAGAGTTTTGGAAGGCAGCGCCTTTACCGTGCCCGAAGATATTCCGATGGTCATCGACGGGCGTGAGGTCAAACTGGGCGGCAACCCGGCCAAGATCGGGATCAATCCGATCACCATCGACCCCACGAACACTTGGGTTTATTTCGCCCCCATGACAGCCACGTCCATGTACCGGGTACGCACGTCCGATCTGCGGGACGAGACGTTGAGCGAAGAAGCCCTGGCCGCGAAGGTCGAGCGCTATGGCGACAAGGTCATCTCGGACGGCTCGACAGTGGACGCGGATGGCAATGTCTACATCACGGCGATGACCGATAATGCCATTGGTGTGACTAAACCCGATGGCAGCTATGAGGTGCTGTTCCAGTCTGATGAAGACCTGCCCTGGCCGGATGGGTTTTCCATGGGGGTCGACGGGTTTGTCTATGCAACCATCAACGAGCTTCACCGGTCCCCCGTTCTGAACGGCGGCGAGGATACGTCGCTCGGAACCTACCGGATCGTGCGCTTTCCAGCGCTGGGAACTGCCGTAAGCGGGAGGTAACCCAATGCTTTATCGTTTGGATTTCACCGTGGAATACGATGCGGCCATGCAGCAACAGGGGCTTCTGGGGGTCTGGGCGGAAGAGGCGGAGGCCGCCCTTGGCGCCAAATCAGCCGGGGTTGTGAAAGACCTTTGGAAGGTGGTGGGCGAGCGTAAGGTGCTTGCGATTATCGATGTGGACACGCCCGATGCGCTGGACCAAATCCTGTTTGATCTGCCGATCATGCAAAAGATGGGCCATCACGTGCAGGTCGAGGTCAAATCATTGCGCCGCTACGAAGATTTTGCCGCCGACGTCAAAGAACGCATCGGCCGTTAACCGAAAGGGTACGCTCAATGACAAAGATGGTTCATTCTTGCATCCGTGTCCTGAACGACGACGTTTCAATCGACTGGTACAAACAGGCGTTTGATCTGGATGTCGTTGATCGACTCGATTTCGAAACCTTCCGCTTGACCTATCTGGCAAATCCCGCGAGCGGGTTCGAGCTGGAGTTGACGTTGAACAAAGACCGGACCGAAGCCTATGATCTTGGTGCCGGGTACGGGCACCTTGCCTTTGTCGTTGAGAATGTTGATGCGCATCATGCGGCCTTGACCGCCAAGGACATTGACGTTGGTGATCTTGTCGACTTCGCACCCGGTGGCGATCTTGTCGCCCGGTTCTTCTTTGCGACGGATCCCGACGGCTACAAGATCGAAGTGATCCAGAAAGGCGGGCGCTTTCACTAGCGCTCGCCCAACCCATTACTTAAGGACAACCCCATGCTTATTCCCCGCCAGAAAACCCCCAACCTGACATTGCCCACACTGGATCACGGCACTTTTGACCTCAGCAAAGAGACATCAGAACGCGGGACAATCATTTGCTTTTATCGGGGCCTTCACTGCCCGATCTGCGCCACTTACCTGACCGAGCTCAAGAAACGGGCGGCCGACTTCGCAGAGCGTGGCGTCGGCACTATTGCGATCAGCAGCGATGGCATCGACCGGACGCGCGCCATGTCTGACAAGATCGAGAACGACGGTTTGCGCTTTGCATATGATCTACCACTCGCCAAAGCGAAAGAATGGGGGCTCTACATCTCAACGTCCCGTGGCAAGACGTCCATCGGTATCGAAGAGCCTGACCTGTTCTCAGAGCCGGGGCTTTTCATGGTGACGCCGCAACAAACGCTCTACTACGGGTCCGTGCAAACGATGCCATTTGTGCGACCACATTTCTCGGAACTCGTCGGCGCTTTGGATTTCGCCATCGCGAATGATTACCCAGCACGGGGAGAGTATGTCGAGACGGTGTGATTGGCCAACACCACATTTCTTCGTTCGGCCCAGTGCCAGCGACCTTTGTGAATGTCTGAAATGAAGAAGCCGCACTGCGGCAATGGTACCTAGTTTGGATGACCGCTCTGGGCCGGTGATGATTCTTGGTCCGATCCAATGTCGTCAACGAGCCAAGACTGCAGGTAGGTCTTGCTTGACGCAATCTAAGAAAGCCTCCACCGCCGGTAGCATGCTGCGCCGTGTTGGCATCAGCAGACTAATTTGCGGGCGCCCCGCTGTCCAATTAGGCAAAACGCGCACAAGTGTTCCTGCCTCGATTTCCGACCGGCAAACGTAGGATGGCAGCGCGACAAGTCCCAACGACGCCGACGCCGCGTTCTTGAGTGTTGACATATCGTCGCTCGCGAACCGGACGGTGCAAGGCACAGAGGCAGTTTGCCCACCTTGATCTTTCAGCAACCACTGATGCGTCTCGCGAGGGCGGCCAAGGACCATCGCAGGGTGATTTGCCAGTTCAGCTGGATCTATTACCGAATCTAGGCTGGTAATGTAGTCGGAGGACCCAAACAGGTGCCATTCGACGCGCGCCAATCTTACTTGGATCAGACTTGAATCCGGGAGAGTGTCCATATGCCCGCGGATCGCGATGTCGATCCCGCTCTTGATCAGATCCTCCATTTGGTTTGAGGCCCTTTGCACCACGGTCACCCCAGGATTGTCTTGCAGAAACTTCGGCAAGATCTGATCGAGGCCAAACTGCGCCATCCCTACAGAGCAAGATACCGTCACCGTTCCCGCAACGGCGTTGGTTTTTCGACGGACTGCTGTTTCCGCCATCTCAAACCGTACAAGCGCCTCTTGCGCGTGCCGATAGTACTCCTCACCTACCTCCGTCGCGGTGACGACGCGAGATGACCGCTGCAACAGACGCACGCCGAGGTCATCTTCCAGTTGCTTCACCCGGCGGCTCAAACGCGACTTCGGGATGTTCAAAAACCGCGCTGCCGCCGAAAAGCCGCCCTTTTCAACCACCTGAACGAAATAGAATGCGTCATTGAGATCCACATCGTACCTCTGATTGTCCTATGAGTAGAACGATAGGTTCTGATTTTACCAGATTTTCGCTCCATCGTCTCTCTCATATTCTCAATACAACAAAAGCGAGAGTATGACATGACCACGCAACTGATTGATCAGCTCGCAGGCGTTCCCTGCAAAACCCACGCCCAAAGCGACGGCCGCAGGATCACCATTGGTGACGGGTTTGCGGCCCAGAGCTACCAACATGCGGATTTCGGCGGTTTGATGGACCCGCTGATCATGGTCGATCACTTCGTCATGACAAAGCCGACCTTCGGCACCCATGCGCACGCCGGGCTGTCTGCCGTCACAGTCATGTTCGAAGACAGCGGAGGCGCGTTCCACAATCGCGACTCTGTAGGCAACGACCTCGATCTGGCACCGGGCGATCTGTACTGGTTCAAAGCTGCAAAAGGGGCGATCCATAACGAGGCGCCGCGCCCCGGCGCACGCACCCACGCGCTGCAGATCTTCGTCAATTTACCCACCGATCACCGGCATGATGCGCCGTCTGCCTTTCACCTAAAGGCGCAGGACATCCCGAAACTGACGGGCGACCGAAGTACAGCGCGCCTGATCCTCGGTGAAAGCCACGGGATCACAGGTCAGGCAGCACCGGACCTCTCGCTGACGCTGCTAGATATCTCACTCGAGTCCGATGGAACTTTCACGCACCACGGCACCCCCGATGAACACGCATGGATCCTTCCCATCAAAGGGACATCTAGCGTCACTTGGAATGCGGGCGCAACAGAACTGCAACCGGGCAAAGCCATCGCGTTTGCCGGTGCCACCGACATCTCTTTTTCCTCCGAGCGCCGCGCACATGTCGTCCTGTTTCGGGGCCGCCCCCTACGCCAAGCATTTGTTCAACGTGGCCCGTATGCCATGGGCAACGCGGCAGAGCTTGACGCAGTCGAAGCCGCCTATCGCGAAGGTCGGCTTGGATCAATTGACTAAAGCCTCCAACCCAAAAAGGAGAATTCAATGACCAATGCCTATAATCCAACCCCACTGACACGCGACAATGCCGCCTTGGTGCTTGTTGACAATCAGGTCGGTCTGATGACTGGCGTGCGCGACTACCCCATCGCGGAATTGAAGCACAACATCGTCGGTCTGGCGAAATCTGCCAAAGCACTCGGCCTGCCGATTGTAACGACCACAACCTCCTCTGAAACGCTCTGGGGTCCTGCGATTCCGGAACTTAAGGAGGCTCTGCCCGACCAGACCTTTATCGACCGGACAACGGTCAACGCTTGGGACGATCCTCAGGTGGAAGAGGCTATTCGGGCCACAGGTCGCAGCAAACTGATCTTTGCGGGGCTTTCCCTTGAGGTCTGCGCAGCCTTCCCCGCAATGCGCGCCGTCCGCGAAGGGTTCGAATCTTACGTCGCCGTCGATGCCAGCGGCACTTTCAACATGACCAAGCGCGAGACTGCTTTGGTTCGTCTGACCCAAGCCGGTGTTGTGGTGGCCGATGGCGCGAGCCTGATGATTGAGATCTTGGCAGACAACGCCAGCAATCAGGCAGGCGAGGTTTATGGCGCCTTGGGCATGGATTGGTCGATCCTCGTCGGCCAAGTCCGTGAGAGTGCGTAGCCATGCATCGCTCTTCCTATGCGCCCCGTAGCAGGCATCCGCATCGGGGCATGCAAATCCAATTCTACCTCATCTATTTCACATCGCTGTTCTGTTTGATCGCGATGGGATGGGCGGCGGCCCTGTTTTTATAAAGGCCGCAGCCACCACAACAACACGTCATGAACCACGCAAACAGGGTGGGCCCTCGGCTCACCACAGGAGAAAACTATGTCTAACGAACCTATCCTCGTTGTCGGCGCCACCGGTAAGACTGGATCACGCGTCGCAGCAAGACTCACAGCAAAAGACGTCTCCGTGCGGCGCGGTGCACGGCGGTCAGAAACTCCATTTGATTTGGAAGACCAAAGCACCTGGGCCCCAATTCTGACCGGTGTCTCCAAGGCCTATGTCACCTATTTCCCCGACTTGGCGTTCCCTGGCGCCATCGAAAAGCTAGAGGCTTTCGCGAAGGTCGCCCTCAACACCGACCTACAGCACATCGTGCTGTTGTCTGGCCGGGGCGAGCACTTCGCCAGCATGGGCGAAGAGGTGATCCGCAATTCGGGCCTCGGCTTTACCATCGTGCGGCCCGCGTGGTTTGCGCAGAACTTTTCCGAAGGCTACCTGCGCGACCCAATACTGGACGGTGTCCTTCCCATGCCCGGCGGCAATATCGCAGAGCCGATCATCGACATTGACGATATCGCAGATGTGGTCGTCGCAGCGCTGACAGAGGATGGGCATCTGGGCGAACGGGACGAAGTCACCGGCCCACGCCTCATGACCTTCGCAGAAATGGCAGAGGTCCTGACTGAAACCTTGGGGCGCCCTATCCAGCATCTGCCGATCACGTTTGAAGACTTTCACGCGAACGTTGCAGCCTCTGGCGATACCTTCGTGGCCGACGTCTTCACCGCGATTGCCCGCGAAACGCTGGACGGGCGTAACGTCCATACAGCGGATGGGGTTGAACGGGCCCTGGGTCGCAAACCCCGCGACTT
>ERZ1740067.2113-NODE-2113-length-12542-cov-6.131257_pt1 | contig 12542 bp, 10 predicted proteins | sample MGYA00581736_ERZ1740067 | MGnify/ENA primary metagenome ERZ1740067 (study PRJEB43018, sample SAMN04849236) | marine metagenome | isolation source: floating plastic debris | place: Pacific Ocean | collected 2008-08-27 | study: EMG produced TPA metagenomics... | reverse complement strand
ATGATCGCGCGATCTTTCTCATGTCCAACGCTCGTTTTCCCCGACACATGCATGGATCTTATTAACCATATTGGCGAATTTTAGAGGAGAATCCAAGCGGACCAAAGACACTTTTTACGGGTAGCGCAGCACAGAATTCCCCAGTTGATCGAACAAACAGACCATGGAACATCGGCGATCAAACTCGGCCCGCAATCGAACCTTGCCGGTTTGTACATGTGCGCCAACTCAACAGCGAGATAGTAAGGTTCAACGACCCGTTTGAGGGAAAGGACAACATCGTGATCAGCCTCCCATTGACCAATGCAACACCCATCAAAGCCCTTGCCGGTGCTGCGGCACTTATCGCCCTGGCTGCCTGCGCCGATAGTGAGCCCGCCGCAACGGATACACCTGTGGCGGCGCCCGCCAATGATGCAGAGGGCGCAGCCGCTGCTGCCACGCCGGAGAAGACAGATTATACGCGCCAGCTGGATGCAGCGCTGGACGCCCAGGATGAGGGCGCCAAGGCCCGCTACGCCGCGCGACATCCGCGAGAAACCCTGACCTTTCTTGGCCTTGAGCCCGGCATGACGGTGGTGGAAACCCTGCCTGGGGGCGGATGGTATTCCAAAATTCTCCTCAGCTATCTGGGGGAAGACGGCACCCTTATCGGTGCCCATTATCCCGACAGCCTCTGGCCACGGATCAATCCGGATCCAGAATGGGTCGCCGGACGGGTCGCCCTTGCCGAAGATTGGGCAAACATCGCAGCGGGTTGGGGAATTCCCTCCGCAGGCACCTTAAAATCTGTCAAAATGACCGAGATCCCTTCAGACATGGATGGCACTGCGGATTATGTCCTCTTTATCCGGTCTTTGCATAACCTTACCCGATATGAAAAGGACGCACAGTACAGCTCCGACAGTCTCGCTGAGACATTCCGAATCCTGAAACCCGGCGGGCAAGTCGGCGTCGTTCAACATCGGGCACCGGCAGGCAATGCGGATGCGTGGGCTGATGGGTCGGCGGGCTATCTTAAGCAGGATAGTGTCATTGCGATGTTTGAAGACGCTGGCTTTGTCTTAGAAGCGTCGAGCGAGATCAACGCCAACCCGAATGATGTGCCCACAGAAGAAGAGTTCGTGTGGCGTCTGCCGCCCTTCTTTTTTGGCGCTGCAGAAGGATCACCAGAGCGGGAGGCCTTCGCAGCGATTGGCGAGTCAGACCGGATGACCTTGAAGTTTCGCAAACCCGAATAAGGCAACTCGGTCCCAACATCTCCGGCAGACGGGGTCTGCCGGGGCGGTGACCATTTAAGCGCTTCGCGATCACATATGCTGAGGGGTCGGCGGGGGTGAGGCAGATAAGAAAACGGACAGGGCCCCGTTTTCCTGCCGAACGCTCAAAAACAAAAGACCTTACAGCGGCGTCATTCATTTTTCGAAGGTGGCTTTTGCATGGGTGATCCAATCCGCCCCCCATTCGAGGAGGTCACATCCCGGGACGAATTTGAACGTTGGTACTGGCCCGTTCATCTTCTTGGGCGCTTTTGTGACCGGCTGAGCATTTCGAAAACAGGCCGCAAGGCAGACCTGAGAGCCCGCGTGGCCGCCGCGCTTGACGGTCATAAAGTGGGCGGTCCCCCAACGCCCAAACCGACAAGCAAGAGTAAGTTCAATTGGTCAAAAGACCCCCTCACCAAAAATACTCTCATTACCGACAATATTAGCTTCGGCCCGCGGGTTCGCGGGTTCTTCTCTAAAGCCATTGGCCCCTCGTTCGTTTGCCATAAGGATTTTATGGACTGGGTACGGGCCAATGAGGGACGGACATTACGTGATGCCATCAATGCGTGGCACACGCTTGAGGCCCGAAAAGAGGATCCCACCTTCCGGCGAGATATTGCATCGTGCAATAACTATTTAGAGTATTTAAGGAATATTCGCGACGCTCACCCAACCCTCACCATCGACGAAGCGAAGGCATGCTGGAACGAAAAGAAAATCCGCCCCGCTAAAAATGGCTTTGTGATCTACGAAAAAAGCGACCTACGGTTCCTATAGCACCGCGCCGAAAAGCATGACCCGGCGAAGGCTGGGGTGTACTTAGAGCGTTTTCCGACCAAGTGGGTACCGGTTGGTCATAAGAAAACGCGATAAATCAATAATCTAGAACACACGAACGATTCAATCTGTTCGCAAAGTGCTCTAGGAATGGAGCCGGTTTGATGAATGAGGTCCCGATGCGTTGCTTTTTGCTGGCGACCACCATGTTGTCCCTTGGCCTCGTGCCTGCCCAGGCGCTGGAGCCGTCGGAGCCCGCACGGGACGTGATTGTCGTCACCGCCCAAAAGCGGGCCCAGGATATCCAAGATGTTCCCCTAGCGATCACCGCCTTTGATCAGGAAGGACTCGACCGGTTCGGGATCCAACAATTTGACGACCTCGCCGATTTTGTGCCGGGCCTTGAGGTGCAGGAGCAGTCGCCGAATAAGCCCAGCTTCGTTATCCGCGGTATTTCTTCGGATACGGGCGAGCCCAATGACGAAATGCGGATTGCCATCTTCCAGGATGGCGTGCCGATTTCCCGGACCCGGGGCGCGTTCGTCGAACTCTTTGACAGCCAGGTGGAGGTGGTGAGGGGTCCTCAACCCACTTTGTTTGGTCGGTCAGCCCTTATCGGCGCGATCAATGTCACGAGCACAAAACCTGAGATTGGCGGCACCGGGGGCAAGGTGCGTGCCGGCGTGGGCAATGACCAATTTCTGTTCGCGGAAGGCGCCCTCAATTTGCCGATGGGGGAGCGGGCGGCCGCACGGATTGCGGGACGGTTTAAGGAGCGGGACGGGTATGTGGAGAACCTTATCGGGGAGGACCTCAACGGCTTTCAAACCGGCGCGCTTCGGGGCTCAGTGCGCTTCCAGCCTACTGACTCTCTCGATGTCAGCCTCATTGCAAACTATCAGCAAGATGAGACAACCGGAACGGCCTTTAAGTCCGGCACTTTTCTGCCGTCTGATGAAAATGGCGTTGTGCCAGAGGGGGCCAGCATTGATCCGTGGGAACCCGCGTCTCTCGCGACAATTGCCGACGGGCGTGGCCCCAATGAAGGGCAAGCCCTCGGCGTAGAGCGGGAGATTTGGGGGATTACTGGCCTCATCGACTGGGACATCAATGATGTGTTCACCCTGTCGTCCATCACCAATTATCGTGAGTTCGATAATGCCGAAGTGTTCGATGCGGACGGTTTTGCGCTTCCTTATCTCACCTTCGCTGAAAAGTCCCAGGGAGATCATTTCTTCCAAGAGGTACGGCTGGGGTTCGAAGAGTTGGGCCGGTTCTCAGGGTTCGTGGGGGCGAGCTATTTCGATGAGGCGAGCTTCCAAAATATCTTTCTGTTCTACGATGAGCGCCTGGTGGTGCCAGGATTTTTGGAGTTCCTCCCCAATGTTGACTCCCTTTACTCAGCACCCAGAGCGCAGGTGCAAGCGCCGCCTCTCTTGGCCGATTTGCCAACTGAGTTCCTCGGCACTGAGCTAGGGCTTTTCGCGGAAGAGTTTACTCTTTTTGGTGAGACGACCTCCTTTGATGTCTTCGGGGATGTGACCGCCTCGGTGACCGATAGGCTAAAGCTCACCGCTGGTATTCGGTACACCTATGATGAAAAGCGGGCTGGCTATGGTGCCGGCGTGTTCGGGGGCACTGTGCCCGGTGTGGCGGTGGACCGCCCCACCCAGCCTGGTGATGCGTCTGCTCTTTCGCCCATTTCCGGCGTAACGGGCTGTGAGCAGGGGGGCGGAACTGTTCCAGTGGGCCTCGCTCTCTCATGCATCGTTTATGACCAGAATGTCCCTGTCTTTGTGGAGGACGAGTTCGACGGGGTCACCTATCGGGTGGCGCTTCAGTATGATGTGACCGATGACATCACCATGTTCGTCAACCATGGTCGGGGCAGGCGGCCTGAGGTCTTCGACTACACCCTGATCCAAGCTGATGGCGGGGTCAAAGCGGAGCGCTTTAATACTGTCGAGGCCGAAGAGACGGACGCGTACGAAATTGGTGTCCGGGGCTCGCTGTTCGATGGCGCTCTCTCCGGTGAGGTGGTGGGATACCATTACGAGTACACGAACTTCCAAACCCAGATCATTGAGGGCGGTCGACGCTTCATTGCCAATGCGGGTAATGCGTCCGGGTCAGGGATCGAGACCGCGCTCGCCGTCCGGCCTGCGCCGTGGGTGACCTATTTTTTCACCTACGCCTATAATGGGGTTGAGTTCGATGACGAGGACAATAATGGGGAGCCGCAATTGCGGGCGGGGAACCAGTTCCGCTTGGCGCCCAAACATGCCTTAACCGCCGCTGCGGAATTTGTGTGGGATTGCGAGTGTGGTACTTTCAGCATACGGCCTTCCTATAGCTATCGGTCGGAGATCTTCTTCGATGATGATAATGACATAGCCTACGATCCCTCCTTGCCGTCAGATGTGCCCCAGCTTCAGGAGCCATCATTAGAGACAGGGAACCCGGAAGGGGACCTTCTCCAAAATGAGGTTCAGCCGAGCTATGGGCTCGTCAATCTCCAATTGAGCTACATCCCGAAATGGGATGACACGCTGGAGGTTGAGGCGTTCGTTAGGAACCTTTTTGACGAGGATTACCTGCTCGATGCGGGGAATGCTGGCGACAGTTTTGGTATTCCCACCTTTGTTGCGGGACCGCCCCGCATGTATGGCTTTTACGTGTCGAAATCCTTCTAACCCCTCTTTACAAACACCGGCTTTGGCCCTACTGGCCGACGCCTTGCCGCGACCCGACAAACGCCCGAAATTGGGCGCCCCTCAGGGGGACGGCACTTTTTTTGTTGAATGGTGGTCAGGGTCCCCGGAGCCAATAATGGGGGTAGTAGCCGCTGTCCAAAAGGAGGCCCCATGAGGTGGACCAGTACGATAGCGCCGATCACGTAGCGGCTACCCTTTCTCCCTCAGACCCGGTGGTCTGCACTCGCCCCCACGCTGCAAGGCGAGCCGCCGAGTGGTTTGTGGACCAGTTCCCAGGAACAGTATTGTTCGCGGTCAAGGCAAACCCTGACCCGATCATTCTAAATGCTGTAGCGGCGAGCCGCATCAACCATTTTGATGTGGCGAGCTTAAATGAAGTTCGCGATTTGCGGGCGCAGTTCCCGACCGCAACGCTCGCCTTCATGCATCCAATTAAGGCGCCTGAAGCCATCGCCGAAGCGTATCACGACCATGGTGTGCGGATCTTTGCCCTCGATCATGAGGCGGAGCTCAATAAGATTATCGCTGCGACCGGCGGGGCGAGGGACTTGACCCTCTGCGTTCGTCTTCGTGTGGACAATAGCCATGCGGAAATGCCCTTGGCGAAGAAGTTTGGGATCGCTGGGGAGGCGGCTGTCGCATTGATGGGCCGCACACGGCAGGTCGCGGCCCAAATGGGCGTGAGCTTCCATGTGGGCAGCCAGATGATGGAGCCAAGTTCCTTCAGTACCGCAATGGATGAAGTGGAAGCGTTGATCGTCCGCTCGGGCGTGCTTGTGGATGTGGTGAATGTCGGGGGCGGTTTTCCCGCCCGCTATCCGGGGATGGAGCCGCCAGCGCTTGATAGCTTTGTTGGTGACATTAGGCGTCGGTATGACCGCTTTTTGTCGATGGGCACCGCTGAGCTTTGGTGTGAGCCGGGCCGGGCCCTCTGCGCTGAGGCGGCCAGCCTTTTGGTGCGGGTCGAGGCGCGTCGGGACGATCAGCTGCATATCAATGACGGTGTATACGGTGCGCTCTACGATGCTGGTCACTTTGCCTGGCGCTATCCCGTCCGGGCGCTCGGTCGAGAAGGGACGCTTGAGCCCTTTGCCCTTTATGGGCCGACATGCGACGATTCTGATCATATGCCGGGGCCGTTTATGCTGCCCGGCGATATAGCCCCTGGCGATTATATCGAGGTGGGGATGATGGGCGCCTATGGTCGCCCGATGGCCAGCCCCTTTAATGGGTTTGGCCAGTATAAAGACGTTTTATGTACCGATGATCCCTTTGGATCACTCTACGTGCCAGCTCAAATGAGCGGCTATGCGGAGGTTTCTTCATCATGAGCCAAGTTCTGAAATTTCCTGACGTGCAACCCGACGATGTCCATTTTGGTGAACCCCACCCTCTGGACCATTTCATCGTCCGGGATGGGAAGCGCTATGCGGGTACCCATCTGACCATTGATCTTTATGGAGCAGAGGGGCTGACGGACAAAGCGCGTATGGAAGAGGCGTTCACGAAATGCGTGGAGGCCTGTGGCGCCACCCTGCTGCACATGCATATCCATACCTTCTTGCCGTCTGGCGGCTTGTCGGGTGTGGCGGTATTGGCGGAAAGCCATATCTCCGTACACACCTGGCCCGAAGCGAATTATGCGGCTTTTGATGTATTTATGTGCGGTGATGCCCAGCCGGAAAAAGCTGTGCCGATCCTCAAAGAGGCCTTCGCGGCCAAGACTGTCTCGGCTCAAACTCACCTGCGCGGTAGCGAGATTGAGCAGCATATTGGGGATGAGGCATGAGCCGGTTCCTGGTCACCATCAATGGCGAGACATGGTTCAAGGAAGAGGTGACCCAAGAGATTGGCCACGCCCTGCGGGTCGATAAGATCCTCTATGAGGGTGAGGTCGATCACCAACATCTCATCGTTTTTGAGAACCAAACCTTCGGCCGCCTTTTTGCCCTTAATGGGTTTATCCAAGTCTCGACCCGCGATGAATTTATCTATCACGAGATGGTGACCCATGTACCGGTGTTCGCCCACGGTGCGGCGAAGCGTGTCTTGGTGATTGGCGGCGGGGATGGTGGTGCTATCCGAGAACTTTTTCGCCACCAGACGATTGACCATGTGACGATGGTGGAGATTGAAGGGTCGGTCGTTGACTTCTCCAAAGAGTGGTTCCCTGGCATCTCGGCCGGGGCGTTTGATGATCCCCGTCTTCATCTGGTGATCGCCGATGGCGCCGAGTTCGTGGCGGAAACCGACGAGCGGTTCGATATCATTATTGTGGATTCGACCGATCCCGTGGGGCCGGGAAAAGTTCTCTTCACAGAGGAATTTTATCGTAACTGCCGTCACTGTCTTACCGATGAAGGGATTATGATCACCCAGTGCGGGTTGCCCTTCCTTCAGCCGGAGGAATTGAAAACCGCCTATGACAACCAGCGCCAGAGTTTCACTGACCCGCGCTTTTACGCCATTGCGGTGCCTGCCTATTCGGGGGGCATTATGACCTTAGGGTTCGCCCGGGCCGGCGGGACGGACCCGGACCTTGTCACCTTAAAGGCTCGCGTTGCGGCGGCAGCCCTCGACTATCGGTACTACACCCCCCAAGGTCATCAGGGTGCGTTCGCAGTGCCGGCCTATGTGGATCACATTCTCCAAACAGGTCGTTTTGGGACGGAGTAAAGACGCCCGCCATGTTCGACCCTGATCCCACTGCGATGGCTCCTGATGACGCGTCCGAGGTCTGTGTGATCCCGGCGGCCTTTGGCGCCGATCCGGATCCGGCTGCGGCCATTCTTGAGGCGAGCCCGCAGGTGGAGCTGTTTGACGAAGAGGTCTGGGGGGTACCGAAAAAGGGGTTCCGCCCCTTGGTGGCGGATAGTGCCAGCGATGGGGTGGCCCTTAGGAAAACCCTCTCTGCTGTCCTAGAGCGGGGGGCGGTGCCTCTCGTTTTAGGGGCGTCTACTGACTGTTTTGCTGGCGCTGAGGAGTGGGCTGAGCCCGTTTCCATCTTGCACCTTTCGGCGACCCCTGACCTCGCCCCTGGCTGCCTTATGCGGAAGGCCGTGGAGGCGGGCCATACTGTCGTCGCCGCCGGCCTTCGGCGGTTCTCACCTGAGGAAGCAGCCTTCATCCCCACGCTGCCGTCCAGCTACAGACCTTTCCGGGCTTTCGGCCAGGCCGGCTATAAGGCGGGCGAGCAGGGGCCGGCCATCGCTGCAGCATTGGGGAAGGGTCCGCGTCTCGTGGCCATTGACTTAAGTGTCTTTGACGCGGCCATTATGCCCGCGGTGGCAGAGCCCGAGCCTGGTGGACTTTCCTGGCCCACCGTCACGGCGATTCTCAAGGCATCGCTTGTGGGACATCCGGTGGCTGGCATCTTTCTTTGGGGTTTGCGCCCCCACCCCTCGCTCCATGCCGCGGATTTTCTCGCCGCGAAGCTGGCTTACAAACTTCTCACTTATGCCTTTGCTTCAGAAAACGCTTTTTAAACAGAGGGATAAGGTGAGGCTGCCCAACTGAGGGCCAAATGTGACGGAATTGCCACCATGCGCCCCTTGAAAGACGGCGGAGGCGGGTCAAGTAGATAATATTGGCCATCGTTGGGGACGTCATGACGGAAAACCCGAAACCATCAGGTGCAGTAGTACAAGCAGGTGCGGCGCCTAAGCGTTCGCTCTTCAGATTTGTTCGTCCGGCGCTAACAGCCTTTGGGCTGTTCACCATTGTGGCGGCAGTTGTCGCTTACAAGTTTGGTGAAGGGGTCCTTTATATCAATGACCGCACTATCAGCGATTTGAGCCTGTTCGAAGTGACGGGCGGCGCGGCGGTTGGTGTGCTTGGGTTATTCACCGCGATTGCTTCGGCCGCCCTTGGCCTCGTCGCAACCTTCGCAGCAGGGCTCGTGGGCATAGGATTTGGCACTCTTGGCATCGTTGCGGGCACCATTATCGCGATCGGTGTCGTCACCGGCCCGCTCTTGCTGTTAGGCTTGATTGTCTGGGCTGTGAAACGACATTACTGGCCAGATATCATCTAACCTCACGCTCCTACCGCTGAAAATCATAGATTGAGCCAAGCCCGACAAGGCTCGTGAGCTCATCCAGTGCCGCGCGCACTTCATCGAGGAGGTATGGGTCCCCTAAATCGTCTGCTTCCAGACGGTCTCGATAGTGGCGGGTGACCCAAGCTTCGAGTGCCGTGACTTTCTCCTCGTCGAGCAAGACGCCTGGACCGATCGCTGCCTTCTCCGCCTCGGTGAGGACAACCCGCAGGCGCAGACAGGCGGGCCCCCCGCCATTTTTCATACTCTGGTTGAGGTCGAAGTAGTGCGCTTCTGTAATTGGACCATTGCCTGCCACGGCGTTGGCCACCCAAGCCCTGGTGGATGACGTCGCTTCAGCCTCGCCCGGCAGGATGAGGGCCATACCGCCTTGGGGTAAGGAAACAAGCTGTGAGTTAAAGAGGTAAGAGCGGATGGCATCTTCCAATGGAACATCGGATGCAGACACTTCAAGGAAATGCGGCTCAAACCCCATGCCCTCTGCCTTTCGACGAATGGCGTCGAAGGCCACTTCTTTCTCCTCATACGCATCTTCATGGTAGAGGAGGGTGGTGCCATTGGTGACGCCAACCACGTCGTTGTGGAAAGCACCTGCCTCCACAGCCTTTTGAGATTGGCGGATGAAGACTGTGCTATCGGTCACCCCATGGGCTTTTGCGATGGCTTGGCTCGCCTCTAGGGCCTGACGCGGCAAGAAGCGCCAGCGGTCGAGCTGTTCAAAGGCAGAGCGACCGTAGACGAAGAGTTCAAGACCGGGCGCGCCGTGCTCTGAGCATAATCGGCCGTGGTTGGCAGCGCCTTCATCCCCCATGGCGCCGCCCGTGGGGATCGCCCCGTGGTGGGTAAAGTGGGCCTCATCCGCGAAGATAGTCTTCAGTACACGGGCGGTGAAGGGATGCTCGATGGAGCGGTGATACATCGCTGCCAGATTAGCGGGCGTGAAATGCACGCGCCCATCTTCTGTATCCGACGAGGGGCTAATAGTGGCCGCATTCGCTGTCCACATCGCTGATGCGGAAGAGGTGTTCCGCAACAGGACGGGTGCTCGCTTGCCTCCAGCGGCCACCACCTCATTATCACTGCCGGTGAAGCCCATTGCCCTTAGGGCAGGGACAAAGGGACGTTCATGGGGCGGCAAAATACCTTGGGGAATGCCGAGGTTCATCAGGGCTCGCATTTTTTGGAGGCCCTGGAGCGCCGCGGCTTTGGGGTTGGACACGCCGCCGCCTGACGCCATGGAGGCAACATTGCCCACCGACAGGCCGCCATAATTGTGGGTCGGCCCGACAAGGCCATCGAAGTTGACTTCTACTGCCTGTGTCATGACGGCATCCCCGGTGTTTGTGCGTCATCGGCCACAGGCCCGGCGCCAACCATGCTGGCCATTGGCCATGCACAATAGTCAGCAGCATAGTAGCCTGCGGGACGGTGATTGCCTGAAAGACCAGGGCCGCCAAATGGGGCGGTGCCCGCAGCGCCAGTGGTCTGCCGGTTCCAATTGACAATACCGGCATTGATCTCTTGAGCGAATTGCGACCAGAGCGCTTCGTCGTCAGACAAAAGGCCGGCCGCCAACCCAAAGCGGGTGGCGTTTGCTTCTGCGACCGCGTCATCAAAGGTTGTTTTACGGATGACTTGGAGGAAGGGAGCGAAAAGTTCCTCATCGTCGCGCGCTTGCCACTCGGTTGTGTCCATAAGACCAGCCGACATGTAGGCGGGACCATGGTTGAGGGGGGCGGCCGTTACCACGGGCTTCCCGCCCGCGGCGGTCAACGCCTCCTGATGGGCCAGGGCGGTCGCGGTGGCGCGATCATGGATAAGGGGCCCGAAAAAGGGCTGATCCTCCGTATCCGGTGGGCCCACCTGGAGGTGCGGAATGAGTGCAGCGACGGCGTCAATCACCCGCTGGCCATCCTCATTATCCCCCACAATGAGGCGTCTTGCGCAGGTACACCGCTGGCCGGAGGTGATAAAGGCCGAGCGCGCAATGATCCGCGCCGCGGCTTCGGCATCGCCGACGGACCAGGCCACCAAAGGATTGTTGCCGCCAAGTTCTAAGGCAAGAATTTTCTCAGGGTGCCCCGCAAGAGCGCGATGGATGGCAAGCCCCGCCTTCACTCCACCGGTAAAGGCGATACCGTTGGTTCGCGGGTCTTGGAGGAGGGTTTGGGTCTCCGCCGATCCGCCATGGACGAGGTTTAAAACCCCTGCCGGGAGGCCTGCTTCCTCCCACCATTGGACCATTTTCTCTGCGACGGCCGGGGTCAACTCGCTGGGTTTCAATATAATGGTATTTCCAGCGATCAGGGCTGGGATGATATGCCCATTGGGCAAATGACCGGGGAAGTTGAAGGGGCCCACGACCAGCATCACCCCATGGGGACGGTGGGTGAGCCGCTTTCCCTCCTCCTCTCGCGTCGGGGTGCGTTCGTGATAGGCCTTCAGAGAAATCGCCGCTTTTCCCACGATTGCGCCGGCCTCTGTCCGCGCATCCCAAAGGGCTTTGCCGGTTTCTTTGCTGATGAGGGTAGCCATCTCCTCTTTGCGTTCAGCGGCGATGGCGGCATAGCGTTCAATGATCTTGAACCGGTCCTCTAAGGTGCGTTTTTGCCAGTCAGAGAGGGAGAGCGTTGCGGCTTTCAAGCTGGCTTCAATATTCGTCGTGCTGGCATAGCACCCGTCCCACAGGCTATCCCCCGTTGCGGGGTTAACGGAGGAAAAGGGGGTGCCTTCCCCCTTTACCCATTGACCGTCCACATAGAGATCACCGCTCAGTGACATCACATTATCCTTTCAGAGGCGAGGCCAGAACCTGTTCGCCGTTAGAGAAGCCAGCACGCTCCGCCATTTGGGGGGAGATCACGACGGTATGACCGTCAATATGACCCGTCCCCAAGATCGCGACGAACGGTTTAGCCTTGCTACTCGTCACCATCAGCGTTTCAGCTCCAGCGATATGGGTATCACTATCGCTGATCGTGGCGGTGCGTGCGCTTAAGGCTTTGACCGTTCGGACACTGTCTAGCGTGCACTCAATACTGGGGCCCCCGTCAAAGATGTCAACACAGCGGGTATAGCGAAAACCCTCCGCCATCAGCATATTTAAAGCGTATGCGGATTTTTCATGGGGTTTGCCAATCGCCTCTTGGACTTGGTCCGGCAAAAGCGACACATAGATCGGAAACTTCGGCATCAAGTGCGAGATGAACCGAAAATCATGGGCAGACAGTCGATCCGCTTCGTCGAAACTGGTGTGAAAGAATTTGGCGGGGATATGATCCCAGAACGGTGAGTGACCGTCGGCATCAAGCCAGCCTCGGATATCCGCCATAACATCGGATCCGAAACGATCCTTTTCTCGTCCCATAAATAAAAATCGGCTGAGAGACAAAAAACGTCCCACACCGCGGCCGCGGGCGCGTTCTCCCACGAGGAGGGTGCCGATTTCGGTGTAGCCATGAAAGTCATTCACGAGTTGGAGGATGTCGGTGCTGGCCCTCAGACCGGTCTCGGGCGCCTGAGCGTCGATGTGTGAAACGCGATAAGAATAAAAGGGACGGTCTTCTCCAAGATTTGGAAAGATAGACGCCATTCCCACGGGCCCCTCCTCATCTTCTAAAACCAAGAAGAAAATATCCTTGGCGCGGGCAATACCCGTTCCGGCGAACGCAGCGATCGAGGCGGCGACGCGCTCTTCCAGGGTTGTTTGGGAACGAGGAAGGGTGG
>ERZ1740067.2112-NODE-2112-length-12564-cov-10.631066_pt1 | contig 12564 bp, 15 predicted proteins | sample MGYA00581736_ERZ1740067 | MGnify/ENA primary metagenome ERZ1740067 (study PRJEB43018, sample SAMN04849236) | marine metagenome | isolation source: floating plastic debris | place: Pacific Ocean | collected 2008-08-27 | study: EMG produced TPA metagenomics... | reverse complement strand
ATGCGCCTTCGAAGGCGCATGGCAACACGCTTCGAAGCGTGTTTTCACTTGGATTGGTCGTTCAGCGCCCCGATGATCTCATCCGCCAAAAGGTCGATATCGGCTCGGGTGGTCGCATAGTTGATGATCGACGCCCGGATGATTTTACGACCGCGCCACTCTCCGTGACTGGGATACACATGACCGCGCGCTTGAATGCGCTCCAAGACGCGCGTTGCCGTGTCATCATCGTCAAACGCAATGGCCACCTGGTTCGACGCCACTTCGTTCAACACCGTGATCCCAGCTTCATTCGACAATCGGGTCGCCAGGCCTTTGGCAAATGTGCAGTGCCGCTGGATCATCTCGCGCACGCCAGACGCGCCCAGATGTCGTAGGATCGCGTAGCTCGGCACCCCGCGTGCGCGGCGGCTGAGCTCCAGCGTGGAGTCGCTGGGCTCCCACGTCTCTCCAAGGTCAGGAAGGTACGCACCTCGGGCAGACATGGACGCAACCAGATGGCCACGGTCCCTGACAATGCAAAGCCCGGCGTCGTACGGCGCGTTGAGCCATTTGTGCAGGTCGACCGCCCAGCTGTCAGCGTCTTCCACACCCGCCAGTCGATGCCGCAGGTCCGGGACAGCATTCAGCCAAAGACCAAATGCGCCATCAACATGCACCCAACCGCTCGCCGCGTGGATCAAAGGGATTGCTTCGGCAAAAGGATCAAACGAACCTGTGTTGATCTGGCCGGCTTGCAAGATCACCAAAGGGGGTGCAGCGCATTGGTCGAGCGCCTTTTTCAGGGCATCAATTCGGATACGCCCTTCGCTGTCCGTCGCAATTTTAATCGCACGTCCTGTTCCGAACCCCGCATAGTTGAGGCCCGCTAGAGGCGCGGAATGCGCATCGGCCCCGATCAGAACTGGGATGTCCGGTGCACCAAACAGGCCTTTCTCCGTACTGTTCCAACCCTGCCGTGCCAGCAACGCGTCGCGGGCGGCCATGATGGCTTGCGTGTTTGCCACGGTTGCGCCCGTTACCAGACCCACACCGCAGTCGCTTGGCAGATTCAGTAGGTCGAGGCACCAGTCGCAAACCGTTTGTTCGATCACCGCGATGGATGGGCTTTCCCAGGAGGACGCCGAGTTTTGCCCCCAAGCGGAAACCAGAAAATCAGCCGCACAGCCAACAGGCATGGACCCGCCGCAGACATAGCCGAAAAACCTTGGTGAGGCGTGCGCGTGCAGGCCGGGTGTGGCTTGGGCGACGAGTGTTTCGATCACCTCTTCCGCATCTTCGCCCGTTTCCGGCAACACGCTGATGATGTTGGGTTTTATGGCATCTGGGCGCAGGTCGGGAACGGCGTTCGCTTCAGACAAGCCAGCACGATAAGAGATGGCATGTGAGGCGGCAGACGCCATTGCGCGTTTGTCTTCGTCGCAAAACGCGCGGGCAACAGTGTCAGCCGGTGTGTCTTTGAGCCGTTCTGTCATGAAGCCTCCCAAATCGCAGGTCGCAATTTGGAAAGTTGTGACGAAATGAAAGGGTTTAGCCAAGAAAAAACGGTGATCCCAAGGGAGGAGAGGGATCACCGTTCCAGTTCACGGTACCCAGGGAGGAGGAGAGGGCACCGATGTCGTTCGGGTCGCAATGACCCGGAATTTTGTGGCGATGACACCAGGGAGGAGGAGAGGTGCCATCGCCGGATACGGAACGCCTAGGGAGGAGGAGACGGCGTCCGATCACGAATGCGGGGGCGCGCTTGTGCGCGACATGCCCGCGAAATGCTTACTTTTCGTACGCCGCCTGGTAGGCAACGCGGTGAATCATGCTCTTGTGCAGGCCAAGGTCTGCCAGATCACGGGCGCTCAGCGCGCGTAGTTCGTTAAGTGTCTCGCGGTACAGCTTGCGGCGCGCCGCTTTGGCGCGGTAGTCGGCCATGAAGGCCGCGAATTTGTCGGCAATGCTGTGCGACGCGGATTGTGTCAGGTTGGTTTGATAAGCCATCTGCTCGGTCTCGAAATATGTATCTGTGTTTGTGTTATCGCTAAGATAGGTGAATGCTGCACGTGCACAATGGTATTTTGGTACAATGCTGCTATGCAGAAAACGCATAGGCCGAATGGTACATTTTTGAGCTTTCTTTTCTCGGTAGGATGAAGAATTTGGCAAGAGGTTGCAGGTTGCGCCTCGCGGTGCCACTTCAATGTCACAGGCAAGAGGACAGCTCTCATGGCGGTAACGGTTGAAAAGATTCGTGAGGCTTTGGATCGGGTGTCTTTGCCGGATGGAAAAACGCTCATTTCTGCCGATCTTGTCCGAGCTTTACAGGTTGATGGCGCCCAGGTGAGGTTTGTCATCGAGGCGCCGTCGCCCGAGATTGCCAAACTGATGGAACCTGTGCGCAAAGCGGCTGAATCGGTTGTGGCTGAACTTGACGGCGTGCAGACCGTGTCGGCTGCACTGACAGCCCACGGACCGGCCAAACCACCGCCGCAAGGGCTCAAGATCGGTAGTCACATGAAACCGCAGGCAGGGTCGCTCAAACCTGCAAGTGTCAAACGCATCATTGCCATTGGGTCTGGCAAGGGTGGTGTCGGTAAATCAACCGTGTCGTCGAACCTTGCTGTGGCTTTGGCGCGCGCGGGCAAACGGGTCGGGTTGCTGGATGCGGATATCTATGGGCCAAGCCAGCCGCGCATGATGGGCACAACCCAGAAACCTGCCAGCCCGGATGGCAAGATCATTGAACCGCTGGTGGCACATGACGTGACGCTTATGTCGATCGGTCTGATGCTGCCTGAAGAAAAAGCCGTGGTTTGGCGTGGACCCATGCTGATGGGGGCGCTGCAACAGATGCTGTCTCAGGTGGCTTGGGGTGAGTTGGACGTTCTGTTGGTCGATTTGCCCCCCGGAACGGGGGATGTGGCCATGACGCTGTGCCAAAAGGCGCAGGTTTCGGGTGCGATTGTGGTGTCTACCCCGCAAGACGTGGCGCTTTTGGACGCGCGCAAAGCACTCGACATGTTCGACACGCTGAAAACACCCGTTTTGGGCCTTGTTGAGAACATGGCTTTGTTCGTCTGCCCGCATTGTGGTGGCAAAACGCATGTCTTTGGCGCGGGCGGTGTGGCGCAAGAGGCGGAAAGCCGGGGCATTCCGCTGTTGGCGCAGCTGCCGCTTGATCTTGACACCCGCTTGGCAGGCGATGGTGGCACGCCGATTGCGCTGGGGGACGGGCCGATGGCAGAGGCTTATGGGCGTCTGGCACGAGGTTTGATCGAAGCCGAAATGGTTTGATCCTTTGGTATCGAGGTGAGCCCCGCAGAGCCTATCGCGTCACGCTCAGCTTTTGATTGAAGTGATAAACGGATTTGGTCAGCGACTTTGGCGCGCGCGGAAATCGGGCGCGCTGCACAGCTCTGAGCGCGGCTTGATCCAGATTGGCATGCCCTGAAGACTGGGTAATGGATGCCGCCTGCACCCGACCCGCCGGGCTGATTGCAAGACGTAAAGACACTGTGCCAACGGCATTTCCACGGGGTGGCCTATGCGCCCGGCGCAATGCGCGGGTGATCCTTGCGCCCCACTCCCGTTGCGCCTGCGCCAATTGCGCTTGTGACGGGCCACTTACCACGGGTGCCTTACGCGCCGGGGCCTGCGCGGTGCTGTCTTGCTGGCCCGCTCCACGCGCTGTTTGTGCTGGTCGCTGGGCGGATTGGGCCGGTTTCGGAGCGGGTGCCGCTTGTTGCGCGCGGCGCTCTGGCCGTGGTTCTGGTCGGGCCGAGGCAAGAGGGGCGTATCTTGGCGCAGGATTGGCGGTGTCGATTTGCGGCAATGCGGTTGGCTGCGGCGCAGTCAGCTGTGTGGCGGGCGCGCGTGCTAGTGGGGCGTTCGTCACAGCCGGCGCGTCCAAAGCTGGTGGTGCTGCCAAACGCGGTGCCTCGGGCGCAGCAGGGGCTGGGGCTGCGAAGGGTGTGAGCGGGGCTGGCAGCCGTGTCTCAACATCTGGCAAGGCGGGCCGATCGCTTGGGTGAGGAAGCGCTGCAACCGTTTGGTTTGGCACAACGGGTGTGACCGGCGTCGAGGCAGACGGCGCAGGGTTTGCGACGGGTTCGAGAAGGCTGGGTGCATCGCTGACTTCTGGCGGGCGCGACCAGTCTTCGACCAAGGCGGCGAGCGTCGGGGTGGCTGCTTGCAACGTGACCTCGTTCGTACCGCCATCCCCGCCGCCGCTGCCACCGCTTTGCGACGGCGCAAGGGTCAGTGCGGCGACGTGCAAAGCGCCGGACACTGTGAGGAAGGCCGCGATTTCCAAGATCCGCATCTATCCGCCCTCTGTCACAATCTCGACCTCAGTCGCACCAAGCGCAGTCAATTGCCCCAGAACCTCTGCAAGCGTTGTCGCCGTGAGCGTCGCATCCGCAAAGACCCGTAACGGGATGTCGCCCGAAGACGCCACTGCTCGCGCAAGTGCCGCATCGCCGCGCAGGGTCTCGAACGCAATCATCCCATCAGCATTGATGTAGAGCGCGTCACTTCCCTGATCTTCGTCGCCGTCGACCGATGGCAGAGTCATCTCGAACGGTGCAGGAGGCACGATTTGCGCAGTCATCAGAAAAAAGATCAGCAGCAAAAACACTACGTTGATCATTGGCACAACAGGTTCGCGTGCGGCACGCCTTGGGCGAGAGTTTAGGTTCAGACCCCGTCTCATTCGAGCACCACAAGGTTGGTCAGCCCTGCTGCACGCAACGTCGACATTACCTCTAGCAGGCGTTGAACGGATGTGGTGTCCGATGATCGCAGGATCACGATGTCCTGTCCGTTGGTCATCAGCGGTTCCAGTGCGGTCACGGCATCGTCCACCTCAATTCCGTTCACACGCAGCGCGTCGGGCAGGACGGTGACCAGCCTTGGTGGGCCTTCGTAGACCGTGTCGCCGCCGCCGGAGAGTGTCAGAGGGATTGCATCCGTTCCGCCGAACCGCGCCGCCAGCATGAAGAAGACGAGCAACAGGAACACGACGTCGATCATCGGCGTCAGGCCGATGCGACGTCTGCGCACCTGTGCAGGCAGATCAAGCATCGCGCACCTGCGGACGACGGGCCAGAATGCGGGTGGCGAGGTCGTCGAAATCATGCGCGAGCTGGTCGTTGATGCTGTCAAACCAGCTGAGTGCCATGGACGCGGGAATCGCAACGGCCATGCCAGCCGCGGTGGTCAGAAGGGCCTCCCAAATACCACCGGCCAAAGCCGCAGGGTCCGCGCGCGCGCCGCTGTCCTGCAGGGCTTGGAAGGCTTCGATCATACCAAGCACAGTGCCCAACAGCCCGACAAGCGGCGCGATGGTGGCAATGAGATCAAGCGCCCGCGCGCCGCTGCCGGTTTGCATAAGCATGCCGCGCGCGACGCGGGCGGTTTCTTCACGCGCGTCTTCAAGGGGCAGGGTTGAACTGGCCTGCATAGCGGTTTGAACGACTCGCGCGCGTACGGCCTTTCGGTGTTGCACACCTGCAAGTGCGGCCTTGTGCTGATCCTTTTGCCAAAGACGCACAGCCTTTTCCGCGGCGTCAGACCGCCAGGCCCCGAGCTGCGACAGCCGCCAGAGCTTCCATAGGATCAGCGCCAGTGTGATGACGCTGAGGACAGCAATCACCCAGAGGGCAGGTCCACCGCGATTGAGGAATTCCACCACGTCCGTCATCATGCCGGGACCTTTTCTGGGCTAAGCGCTGCGATCAACGCGTCAAGCCCATCGCTCAGTGCGGCAGGGCCTGGTTGCAGGATGAGCGGCGACTTGATCTCAATAATTCGGCCCTGAGCGACGGCTGGGATCTGGTCCCAGCCCGTGCGCGCGGCGATCTTTTCGGGACGCACTTTCTTGCCGCACCAGGACGCCACGATCACATCAGGCTGTGCCGCGATCACTTGGTCCGACGTGACGATGCGGTCTTTGGCGGCCTGTTCAACTTTTAGATGGGAAAAGCAATCCGTGCCGCCTGCGATCTCGATCAGGTCAGACACCCAGCCGATGCTGGTAATCATGGGGTCGTCCCATTCTTCGAAATAGACCTTTGGCCGGGTTTTCGAAGCTTGTGACCTGAGGTCTGCGATCCGCGTTTCATACCCTTGCGCAAGCATTTCGGCCTTTTCCGCGCAATCGACCAAGCGTCCCAAGGTGCGGATCATTCTGAGGATGCCCGCAACGTTGCGTTGGTTGAACGCCATGACCTCAACCCCTGCGCGGATCAGTTCCGCCGCGATATCGGCCTGCAGGTCAGAGAATGTGAGCACCAGATCAGGGTTGAGCGCGAGGATTTTGGGGATATCGGCCGAGGTGAACGCCCCCACGCGCGGCTTTTCCTGCCGTACGCGTTTGGGACGGACGGCGTAGCCGGTGACCCCCGCGATGCGATGCTCTTGCCCAAGAAGGTACAGCGTTTCGACGGTTTCTTCGGTGAGGCACACGACGCGTTGCGGGGCGGTCATGAGAGCACTCCCAAAGGTTCTATCAATGCACCGGACGGTGTGTTGACGATGTCGGCCCGCAGATGGAAGACATCCGCGAGCATGTCTTTGGTCAGCACGTCATCCGTTGGGCCATCTGCTGCGATGCGTCCGGCGCTGATCACGATCAGGCGGGTGCAATAGCGGGCGGCCAGCGACAGGTCGTGCAACGAGGTGAAGACTGCGCGCCCCTCACTGGCGAGAGTTTTGAATACGTCCAACGTGGCGATCTGCGCGGCGGGGTCGAGGCCCGCGATTGGCTCATCCGCCATTAAGAGCGGTGTGTCCTGCGCAAGCGTGCGGGCGATGAGCACACGCGCCTGTTCCCCTCCGGACAATTGAGTCGCGATGCGGGCGCGAAAGCTTTGCAGGCCCATGCGATCCAAAGCGGCATCGACGGCTTTTTGGTCTTCGTCTGACAAGCTGGCACCGCGGGCGAGGTACGGCAAGCGTCCCAAGGCGACAACGCGTTCGACGGACATGGGCCATGCAATCTCGCGCTTTTGGGGCAGCCATGCGGCTGTTGCGGCGCGCGCTTTTGGTGGCATTTCGGCAAGAGAGCTTTGCCCTTCATAAGGCAACAGCCCCAGCGCGCCACGCAGCAGAGAGGTTTTGCCCGCGCCATTCGGGCCGATGAGACCGACGCATTCACCCGCTGTTATGTTCAGTGAGGCGGCATCCACCACGGGGCATGCGCCGCGACGGACGGTGAGCTTGTTCAGCGTGAGGAGGGTCATGCGATTTCCCTCCGCGTTTTGTAGATGAGGTGCAGGAAAAGGGGCGCGCCAATGATTGCCATCACGACGCCGAGCTTGAGGTCCCGGTCGGGAAGGATCAGCCGCACCGCAAGATCCGCCGCCAAGACCATCGCAGCCCCGCCAAGGGCTGAGGCCCAGAGCAAGGTTGATGGGCGACCTTCGGCGAACCGGCGCAGGATGTGCGGGACCACTAGGCCGACAAAGCCGACAGCTCCGGCAACGGCGGTGGCGGCGCCAACAGCGGCGGCGGTGCCAAAGAGCAGTTGGGTGCGGAGTGTCGAGAGCGAGATGCCAAGCGCTTCGGCGGCGTCTTCGCCAAGCGTCAACGCATCGAGGCCGCGGCCCAGGGTTGCCAGTGCGAGCCAGCCGAGGCCCATGATCGGCAGGGCCAGCCAGACGTGGGTCATCGCACGGTCAGCAACGCTTCCCATCATCCAAAAGATGATCTCGGACGCAGCATAGGGGTTGGGTGACAAGTTCAGCGCCAGTGACGTCAGCGCACCGGCAAAGGCCGACACAGCGATGCCCGCAAGGATCAGGGTAAGCGAGGACCCGCGTGGCCCGGCGAGCAGCAGGATAAGACCAACCGCCGCACCCGCGAAGACGAGTGCTGTCAGGGGCAGGGCGAGTATGAAGCTTGCAGCAAACCCGCTTTGCAGAGCGATCACTGCGCCAAGTGCAGCAGACCCGGACACGCCGATCAATCCTGGTTCGGCCAGCGGGTTTCGCAGGAAGCCTTGCATTGCCGCCCCCGCGAGACCGAGCGACAGGCCAACCATGGCCGCCAACAGTGTACGTGGCAGGCGGATGTCCTGCATCACGGTCACAATCAGAGCATCGCCTGATCCGAACAGGCCTGCCAATCCCGTCGAGACAGGGATCGCTGCATAGCCGACGAAGAGCGATGCGGTGAACATCGCCAGCGTTCCGACCATCAGCGCACCAAAGAGCTTCACTGCCCTGTCCCCCGCGCGTGTTGCATGCCATGCCAAAGGGTCAGGCCCATTGGCGGTGAGCGCCACCACGCCGGAGAACCGTTACATACCACGCACCCCGCGCGGATGTAGGGTGAACTGTCGCGGCAGGTCTCCTGACTTGCGGGTCTTCACATCGTTCGGGCCTTCCCGGGGTGTCCCAGTGGCATATGCCGAACACGTTCGCCGCTTACAGTTGCGGGGGCAGTCGTGGGTTTGCACCACGTTCCCTTTTCACCGGGTTTTGCCCGGACCGTGACGCCATGGGCGTAGCGGGGACGCGGCGCTGATGCAAGCGTTGCGAGGCGGGGGTGGGGCAATTGACGATTGGGTCTTCGCTGGAGGGATGATGGCTTTCCCTTCGTGTGTCACCTATTGGACGTGCCCTCAATGCACAGCGAAATCGGAAAGCGCATTGATCACCACGATCCCAGCGACAATCAGAGCTAGACCGACAACAGCGGCCCAATCCAGCCGTTGCCCGAAGAAGATGATCCCGGCAACTGCAACAAAAATGATGCCCAATCCCGATGCCAAAGCGTAGGTGATGCCAAGCGGCATGGATTGCAGCGCAAGCGACAGGAAGTAGAACGAACTGCCAAGCCCTGCAATCACCAACATCGATGGCCAAAACTTGGAGAATTGCGCACTGGCGTTCAAAGCGGAGTACCCGATGGCTTCTGTAATCACTGAAGCGAGCAGGTATATGTAGTGGGTGGGCAAGGTCGCCTCCTTAATCGTTCTGGTTTCCAAACGCGCACCAGAGCGGTCTTGCACTACGGCTTCTGCACTCAAGTCGGTGGTTGAGCGCGTTGCTGGTGCGTTGCAGCGCTGCTAGCCTTCGGGAAACGCAAAAGAAACAGGTCTGACGTCAACGACATGGCAACAGTCGCGAATGACACGGTTGTGGTAGAAACCCTTGCCGAAATGCGTGCGCTTGCACGTCAGCCGACGGTGTGGGTGGCGCTTTTCAGCGCGGGTTGTGTGGTCGGACTAACAGGTCCGTTTGGCACTTTTGATGCGTTGCCTGCGTTGGTACGTATCGCCTATTGGCTGGTCTGCGTGACTGTGACCTTCTGGATTGGCTATGTGGTGTCTTACGTGACGACGACCTTGGCCGAGGACCTTGGGCTGAGCGCACGGCTGAGCCTTTGCGTTGGGGCGTTGGCGGCCAGTTTGCCTGTCACTGCCATGCTCGCATTGTTTCACCTGATTGTTTTTGACACGCCGTTTTGGGCGGATGCGGTGCGGTTGTTGCCTTATGTAGTCGCGATCTGTCTGGCTGCGGCCATTCTGACAGAAGCGTTTGCGTCTGCGTCGCGTGAGGTGGCCCCTGTGGTGGATGCCTCAGTGCCACAAGAGCCTGCTTGGCTTGCCCAACTGCCGCAGCACTTGGGCCGCGACCTCGTGCTTTTGCAGGCTCAGGATCACTACCTCAAAGTAGAGACCGCACTGGGGCATACGTTGATCCGCGCCAAGTTGAACGATGCGGCGGAGGAGTTGGGCGCGTACGGGTTCAGGCTTCACCGTTCATGGTGGGTCGCACGTAAAGCAGTGCACAGCTATCGGTACAGCAACGGGTCGCCAGTTGTGGTCTTGCAGGATGGTCGGACGCTTCCCGTCGGTCGCACCTATCGCCGGTCAGTGAAAGATGCGCTTCAAGAGAGCGTTGCGGCCTCGGTGTAAAGACGACAGCGGCGCGGCTCACGGTGAAGGCTACGGCGTGCGGGCGGCTTTAAGAGTAAATAGCCCCGCAGTGCCAAGGCAGGTTGCACCAATACGATGAAGGAGGCGCATCGTCTTTGGGCTTTGAAACTGGCTGCGCAGACCGCTCGCGAAGAAGAGCCAGAACAGACTGTTCAGAGTTGCCACCACCAGAAACGTCGCGATGAGGATCGCGAATTGCGGCAGGATCGGCCCGGTTGGCGATACGAATTGCGGGACAAACGCGACGTAGAAGGCAGGGCCCTTTGGGTTCAGGACGCTGATCAAGAGCGCCTGCCAGAACAAGGTTTTCAAGGGTTTGGACGTGTCACTATCGACAACCAAGTTTTCGACAGGTGCGGTCCAGAGACTGTAGGCCAGCCACAGAAGATACAGTGCCCCGGCGAATTTCAGCAACGTGAACAGAAAGGCTGACGTTGCAAGCACTGCGCCTGCGCCCAGCAGGGACAGCGACATCGCGATGAACGCGCCTGCAACCACACCGGGGATGGTGGCAAGGCCAGAGCGTTTGCCATCGCGGATTGCGTAGTTCACCGTCAGAACGATATTTGGCCCTGGGATCAGCACCACAATTGCACTTGCAACCGTAAAGGCCAGCCATGTTTCAAGTGTCATACCTACGCTCCGACCTTTGGTGCATCGTCACCAGCGTAGCCCCAAACGGCATCTTAGGGGAGCCTATACATTGGTGCGGGCCGCGCGACGCACGGCCTGCAGTGGTCGTTTAGGCAAGAAAGCTGTCGTTGGTGAATTCGAAACTGCCAACGATACCGATATCTGCATCGCGTACCACAATGGTGTCGCGGTCGCCTTCGAGGCGGATCACAAGGTTGTCGCCGCGCTGCTCGACAAATCGCAAAACGGCGCCTTCTTCGAACACGATGGTGTCCTCGTCTGCATTGAAGTCGCGGATGACATCGCGTTCGCGCAGGCCATTGTCGGCCTCTGCGCCAAAGATAAACACGTCTTCGCCCTCGCCACCGAAAAGCCGATCATTGCCGGCACCGCCGATAATGGCATCGTCCCCGTCGGTCCCTATTAGACGGTCGCGGCCACCTGTACCTTCAACGACGTTGAAGACCGGGTCTGGTTCGGGCTCTGGCTCTGGGTCCGGGGCGGGTACGGAGTTGCCCGTCGGGGTGAAGCCAAGGTCTTCCCAGGACAGGTCGTGGTCGACAAAGGCGGTCACATCGACATCCGCCACGTCTGCCATTGTCTTGCCAACCGCTTCGAGCGCGTCTTGATCCAAGGCATATTGGCGGCTGCTGAAGCCGAAACTGGCAGTGGTGAGGTCAAACAGACCCAGCACATTGTCGAGTGTCGAGCCGTCGTTGAAAGTCACTGTTGTGGCGACCTCGCCATCTTCGAATTGGCGCACAACTGAGTCGAGTGTCAGGCCAGTTTGAACGAACGCGATATAGCCGTTGAAGATTTCGAAATCTGTGCCTTGCCGGGTCACGATCTCGGTTTCGTTGTTCCCGCGTGTCAGGTCGCTGTCGACAAGGACCGCAGTTTGCAAAGTACTGGTGACGTTTGAGCCGCGCCCAGACTGGTTGAAAAACGCGCCGGTGAATTCTTGTAGCATGGATACTCCGAAATGTTTGGTGTCATGGCGTCAAGCCACGTGGCTCCAGCGGTGCCATGTTGGTTGGCACTTGCGAAATAACTGTTGGTCACGGTTTTGCTGCCGCATCGTTATCGGGCATCGGTGCAGCTGGTTCTGCAGTGCGAGATCCTATTGAAACTGCAACACACGTAGTCTCACAGTCGTGGGACCGTGGTGTTTCCCGTTCCTGCGGATGTTGTGGAATGGCGTGGCGTGGCAATGCCATGGGAAATGATGGGACGCATTTGGGAAACTCTGGGCCAACGGGCGAATCAAATGGAGATTTCGTGGCTTTTCGGCTGTTTTGAGGTGGAAATCTTCGTTTGAATGACAGCGTAAGACATAATGTTCCACTTTTGTTTCAGGGGCTTTCGGGAAATTATGGGCAAGTACGGGGTAAGTGATGCGATACTATATCTTGTGACTTTTGCGGATTTCGCGGTCTTATTTAGAAAAACTGAGTAAATTTCTTTGTTTTTCAGTATAATTTGGCTTCAGTTTCGACCTTAGATTGCAGCGTTTCCCATAAAAAACTGTTGCGACCCATAGTTTCCCATGTCATCCCTATCACACGAGATGAGAGCAGGAACAGCACACGAGGCACCAAGACCTCACCGCGGTACCAAAACAAAAACAAACGCAGGTTTCATACAGGCACCCGCTTTCATCAAACACAGAGATCCGGCGCGCGGGCGAGCAGACATCCCCCCAGGTGGCGCGCGCAGTCGGACTTCCCGGCGACGGGACACGGACGGCGGGTTGATCAGTGGCAGCAGATCAACCCGCCGTTTCCGTTTCCGGGCCAGAGACGTGAAAGGACCAGTAGGGCAGTGACCCGCAAGCTGAGGTTCAGAGGTGAAAGCCATCACAAGGTTGATGGCAAAGGTCGGGTGTCCATCCCGGCCTCGTTTCGCCGTGTGCTTGAGGCGGGTGATCCGAACTACACCGAAGGTTTGAACCCTGAGCTGGTCATCGTCTACGGCGACAAGCGCCGGAAATACCTTGAATG
>ERZ1740067.2110-NODE-2110-length-12573-cov-7.930740_pt1 | contig 12573 bp, 14 predicted proteins | sample MGYA00581736_ERZ1740067 | MGnify/ENA primary metagenome ERZ1740067 (study PRJEB43018, sample SAMN04849236) | marine metagenome | isolation source: floating plastic debris | place: Pacific Ocean | collected 2008-08-27 | study: EMG produced TPA metagenomics... | reverse complement strand
CTTGGGTTACAGGCGTGATCATGGCCGTTATCACTGTCTCCTTTGGCGTGACGGGCTACTCGCTGCCTTGGGACCAAGTCGGCTACTGGGCTGTGAAAATCGTCAGCGGCGTTCCTGAAGCGATTCCCATCGTCGGAAGCACGATGGTCGAATTTATTCGTGGCGGCACGAGCGTCGGTCAAGCGACCTTGACCCGCTTTTACAGTCTGCACACTTTCGTTCTGCCCTGGCTGATCGCGGTGTTCATGCTCACCCACTTCCTGATGATTCGCAAGCAAGGCATCTCCGGCCCCCTCTAGGCCGATTTTTCCTGGCCTGGACGTTTCGGCTGTAGGGGCGCTTGCGTCTCGCTGCCAGCAGTTTGGGCCGTTTCCGTGATGTTTTGCGGTGTTATCTTTTCGCGATTCTCGGCGGGCGTAAAGAGTTAGGAATTTTGCTAAGCTGGCGCATAGCTGGTATTGCGGCTTCCTGGCTCGTCCCAAATTCTGGAATCGAGGCAACGGCTACCCCGCACAGGAGATTTTTTAATATGTCTGTACTCAAGAAACCGGATCTGAGCGATCCCGCCCTGCGAGCCAAGCTCGCTAAGGGAATGGGCCATAATTACTATGGCGAACCGGCTTGGCCGAACGATCTTCTTTACACCTTCCCGGTCGTGATCCTCGGCACGCTCGCCTGCTTGGTCGGTCTGGCTGTTCTCGACCCGGCAATGATCGGCGAGCCGTCCAACCCATTCGCTACGCCGCTGGAAATTCTGCCCGAGTGGTATCTGTATCCGGTGTTCCAGATCCTGCGCGTCGTCCCGAACAAATTGCTCGGTATCGTCCTGCAAACTCTGGTTCCGCTCGGCCTGATGTTGATTCCTTTCCTGGAGAACGTCAACAAGTTCCAGAATCCGTTCCGTCGCCCGGTTGCCACGACTGTCTTCCTTTTTGGCACGGCTGTGACCCTGTGGCTTGGTATCGGCGCAGCAATGCCGATCGACAAGTCGCTGACGCTCGGCCTGTTCTAGGTCGCTGCGGCGCCCGCACGAGCTGGCGTTCGCCCCTGACTGAGGTTTTAATTCAGATACCCGGCAGAGATGTGCTTGACGTGCATTGCTGTCGGGTATTTTGTTGGATATGTTGAAAGCGATTTTACCGAAGCGTCTCTGGCAGCGGTTGTCGATCGCTGCCCTCGCCGTTGCGGTGGCCGCCGCTGTCTTCTGGCCGGGGTCGCCGCGCGTCCGTAGTTTTAGCTGGGCGGACGAAACGGTCACCTGGCGCGATCGCGACTTCGAGCTGGTGTTTTCCCACGCGATCGATCCGGCTAGCGTCGAGACGGGCCTGGAGATCGAGCCGCCGCTTCCCGGACAGTGGGAGTGGAACGGCAAGCGTGCGACTTATCGCCTCGATCGCCCTGCCCCTTACGGTCTGGACTACGTGCTGCGACTGACGGGCGCGACGCGGGCCGGGGGCGAAGCGATCGAGCCATTTGAGGCGGACTTTCGCAGTGCAGACCGCGCGATCGTCTATCTCGGAACGGGAGCCGATGAAAGCGGCGCGCTGGTCGCCTATAACTTCACCCAGGGCGAGCGCCAGATTCTGACGCCTGCCGATCTGAGCGTGATGGACTATCGGCTTTATCCGCGCGGCGATCGCGTGCTGTTTTCGGCGATCGAGCGGGCAGCTGACGATCGCGCCCCCGAAATCCAGCTCTATACCGTCGCGACGGGCGCGGGGGACGCTCCGGCAGGTCGCCTCGATCGCCTGCTCGACGGCCAGAACTACCAAAATCTCCAGTTCGACCTCGCCCTCGATGGCAGCGTCGCGGTTATTCAGCGAGCCGACCGACAAAGACCTAACGCGCCCTTCGGCCTCTGGGCCGTGCGCGACGGCCAAGCGCCGATGCCGATCGAGGCCGAGTCTGGCGGCACGTTTTCGATCGCGCCGAACGGTCGGGCTCTGGCGGTCGCCCAAAGTGAGGGGATTGCCATCTTGCCCCTCGATCCGGCGGCGAACGCTAGCGAGCCTGTGGCCTTTTTTCGCGATTTCGGGCGGTCGCTAGCCTTTAGCGAAGACGGACTGAAGCTGGCGCTGCTGAGGTTCAACCCCGACTACACGCGATCGATTTTCCTCAGTACCGATCTCGGCGAACCCGAAGAGCTGCTGACTCTGGCGGGTTCGGTGCTCGACGCCCAGTTCGATCCAACGGGCAATCTGCTGTACTGCCTGCTGCTGGCCGAGTTAGACACCGAGACCTACCTCGAGCAGCCGCGCATCGTCGCGATCGACTTAGAAAACCTAACCCTGCGCGAACTCGCCCGTCTCGACGCCGAACAGCGCGACCTGCACTTCGATCTGTCGCCGGACGGTCAGGCTATCGTCTTCGATCGCCTGCAAACCGTCGCGCGCGGTTCCGATGCTGCTGCCGAGACCGGACGCGACTCGCCTCGTACCCGTTCTGGCGATCGCGTCACCGGCGGCGATCTCCAGGCGATCGTGCCGCTTTTACCTTTAGAAAACAGCGACGATCGACCGACGATCGAGCCTCTGGGGCTGTCTGGCATCCGTCCGCGCTGGCTGCCCTAAGGCTCCGAACTGCTCGGAGCGCTGGGCGCGATCCGCTCGATCGCGATGAGGTGTTCGATCGCCTGTCGGACGATGGGAGCCGCCACCACGCCGCCCGCTCGCCCAGTCTGGGGCTCGTCGATCGCCGCCAAGATGACGTAGCGCGGATCTTCCACCGGCAGGATGCCCACGAAGCTGGTGACGATCGCGCTTTCTGAATAGCCGCCGCTGTTCGGGTCGATTTTTTGCGACGTGCCCGTTTTGCCCGCGATGCGGTAGTTGGCGATTTGGGCTCTTTGGCCCGTGCCGTTTACGACGACGTCTTCCATCATCGCGATCGTCGCTTGGGTGCTCGCCCGCGAGAGGACGCGCTCGGGCGGCTTGAAGTCCGGCGTCCAGACGATGCGATCTTCGCTGTCGATTAGGCCGCGTACCACGTGGGGCGTCACGAGCTGGCCGCCACTGGCGAGGATGCCGTGGAGCTTGAGGAGCTGGATCGGCGCGATCGCCAAGCCCTGTCCGAAGGAGACCGTGGCCGGTTCGACGGGAACTAAATCGAAGATTTCGCGGCTCTTGAGCTGGCTCTGGGCCTCGAAGGGTAGGTCGATTCCGGTAATGCGATCGACGTCCAGGCGCGTCAGCCAGTCGTGGTAGTCAGTGGCTTCCATTTCGCTGACGATCTCGACCATGCCGACGTTACTCGAGTCGCGCAGGATTTCCGTAACGCTGATATTGCCGCGCCCGCCTGCTTCCTTGTAATCGAAGTTAGAGATCGGCCACTCGCCGATAAAGATTTGTCCGGGATCGTCGAAGCGATCGTCGGGGCGGATGGCTCCGGCTTCTAGGGCGATCGCGATATTGAGAGGCTTAAAAGTCGAGCCCGGTTCGTAAATGTCGCTGAGTGCCCAGTTTTTGAAACGCTCCAGGTCGGCCTCGAAGTAGGCGTTGGGGTTGTAGGACGGATAAGAGGTAGAGGCGAGGATCGCGCCGTCGCGGGCGTCCATCACCATCAAGATGCCGCGCTTGGCCTGGAACTGCCGGACGGTGTCGGCCAGTAGTCGGCGCGCCGTCCGCTGGAGCCGCAGGTCGATAGTGAGCTGGAGCCGCAGGTCGTCGCGGCTGCGAGTGCGCTCGTCGTATTGAATATCCGATAGAGATCGCGCTCGATTTCGGGCCTGCTCTCGGGCCTGATTTGAGGATTCAGCCTGCGAGTCGGCTGGCGATCCGGTTGGCCCAGATGGAGCGGCGCGATCGAGGGCGCTGGCAGCCATTGGCTCGGTGGCAAGTTCTTCGACGATCAGGCGATCGCGGTAACTGTACTCGACGCCTGCCTGACCGCGCCCGTCAAAATCGACGTAGCCGACGACATCGGCCGCCAGGTCGTTGTTGGGGTAGAGGCGCGTCGGGTGTTCGACCAGCTCGAGGCCGTCGAGGCCCAAATCGCGGACTGTGGCAGCGTCGCTTTCCGGCAGCAGATCCACCAAGCGGATACCGCTCGAAGCTTCTTGCAGCGTTCGGTACAGCTCTCGCACGGGGCGATCGAGGATTGGCGCGAGACGCTCGGCCACGTCGTAGGGCTTGTCGTCGAAGAGGAGCGGGTGAGCGTAGAGGGTGTAGGTGGCGCGATCGATCGCCAGGATATGGCCGTTGCGATCGACGATCGGGCGGCGGCGCGCCACGGTGGCCGGAGTCGCGGCGTCACGATCGGCCAGCACGGTCTGGGTTTCGGGCGTGCCGACGAGCTGGAGCCGGGCTAGATTGACCCACAGTCCGATCGCCCCGCCGCCCAGCAGCAGCCCGACAAACACCAGACGCCAGCGCGACGGCACGGCCATCGACGACCACACCTGCGCCCAGGACGCGCGGACGGTGGCCCAAGACAAGGCCGAGCGGGCGACGTGTTGCCGCGTGCTAGAGGAGTCGTCGGGAAATTCGCCTGCCATGCGCGATCTATCGACGGGCTAGTAGCCGATCGGGAACTGGGGCGGAGCGGCGACCGGCGCGATCTGCTGGCGATCGGGGCGCGGTAGGGCGGGCTCGACAAAGATAAAGCGGTCGGGCGTTTGAGGTATTAAGCCCGTGTTCGAGGCTTCGGCAAGCTGCGCCGCCTGATACTTCAACGCCTCGATGGACACGGCGAGCTGATGTTCGTGACGCTGTAGCACGTCCAGCCGCGCCTGGGCAGCATCGGCGCGCAGCTCTGTGTAAACGCGATCGCCATAGGCTAAGCCCGCCGCTAGCACCAGCGTGCCGCAAACGATGCTAGAGAAATTTTTCAGCCGAGCGAGGTGGCGTCCGCTGGCGGAGTCGGGGCGGACGATAACAGTGACGTCGGCCTGACGGGGGGCTGCGCCGGGCTGCGGGGCTGCGGCAAACGGCGCGCGACTCACGCCGCGATCGGAGCGGGGATCGATAGCGTACGATCGTAATGCGCTGGCCATGGAGATACTCGGTAAAACAGAAAAGACAGTCGAGGCGGCAAAATTCGATGCAAACTATATCGTCAGTTAGCGTTCGGCTCCCACACATTCCAAGCTTCTTAATGCTTTTCGGGGCGGTTTTCAGATATCGCGCACGGTTAGGCCCCATATTAGCACCGCATTTTTGCCCATTGCGGCGAATGGCGGCGAATCCCTGCGGATTTTGAAGCGAACGCCGGAGTTTGCAAGGCTAGTGTTGACAGGGCTAGTGTTTGTCGTACCGGAGTTTGCGGGTTCGGAGTTTTCAGTGCCGGAGTTTCCAGCGCCGGAGCTAGCCGCGCTCGTAACATCAGCGCGGTATTCCCCGCCGACACCACCACCCCACCATGCACCTACTCCAGTTCAGCACCTCGCACTACTGTCGCAAAGCCCGCCTTGCGCTGGGCTATAAAGGCTGCGACTACATCACCGAAAACCTGACGCCGGGACTGCACGCGCTACGGGTCAAGCCGCTGACGGGGCTGACGACGTTGCCCGTGTTGCTGCTCGAGCGCGACTCGCCCGACCCGGACGCCGTCACGCTCGAGGCGATCGGCGACTCGTCGCGCATTCTGGCTTATCTGGAGCGGCATTTCCCCGAGCCACCGCTGCTGCCGGACGATCCGAGCGATCGCGATCGCGCCCTCCAGCTCGAAGACTGGCTCGACGAGAGTATCGGCACGGCGACGCGCATCGTTTACTACCAGTACCGCGCCACCGACGGCAGGGCGATCGACCCGTCGCCGCTGAGCCTTGCGATTATCGCGATCGTCCGTCAGCAACAGGGCATCAACGCCGCCAGCGCCAAACTTGCCGCCGAACGGCTCGATCTGGCGCTGCCCTGGATTGACGATCGCTGGCAGTGCCGAGGTTTCCTAGTCGGCGATCGCCCGAGCGTGGCCGACCTAACGGCAGCCGCGCTGCTCTCGCCCTTGGCGCTGATTCCCCGCTACCGCGACGCTTACCCAGCCTTATTCGATCGCATCGTTGAGATTCACGATCGGTGTAACGAGCCGACACCGCCTGATTTAGGCGCTTCGGTGGCGGGAGCAAAAGCTTAAGCGATCGGCGTGACGTCTGGATACAGCTCGATCAGCTCGTCGGCAGTCAGGCTGTCTTCGGCGGTTTGGGGCGTCCAGAGCAGCTCGAAAACGCTCAGGTAGTCGCCGGTCAGGCTGCCAATTGTCTTCAATGCCGCTTCTAAATCGTCGGCGGTGGTGACGGGCGCGAACAGCGGGCGATCGCCTTCCGTCCCCGCCACGAGCGTCACGACAATATATTCCGCCGGCTCTTCGTCCGGATCGACGTCGCTGCTGTCGTCAATCGCAATGCGATCGCCCGATCGCGAGAACGTCTCAGTGTCGAACTTCACCCGCTCGCCGATGGAGATCGACTCGAAGAGCTTCTGGGCAGCTTCGCGACTATCGACGGTTTCCGACGTGGAAGCGCCGTAGACCCAATAGTCCGGTTTTCGCAGCAGCGCCAGCGAGCACTCGGCCGAGAATGCCGCCAGTCCGTCAGGCGAGTCGAGGTCGGCCTCTTCGCTGAGCCGGGTGAGCTGAGCTTGTAGGGTTTTGGCGCTGGCGAGCAGCCCGATTTGCAGCTTGCTAACGGTAACGATGTCGTTGTCGAGTTCGTCCCCACTGCCACCGGAGCGGCCTTTCATTAGCCGCAACACGAAGAAGATCAGACCCGCCGCAATCAGCAGAAGGATCAAGAACCCAAAGAACAAGCCGCCGCCATCGTCGCGCTGCGAAGACGAGCTTTGCGCCGGTCGGACATCGGTATCGGTCGTGGTGCCAGAAGCTGGAGGAGCCGTATCGGTGACCGCCGGTGACTGCGGGGGCGGTTGGGTGGGAGCGTTGTTGTAGGGCAAGGGGACGGGCACGATAACCGTGCCGCCGCCGGAGCCGCGATCGTAGTTACGATTCGGAGGGGTGAAGTCCCGCTGCTCGACCGGGCTCGGGGCGACGGTCGCGCGTGGGGCAGGCGCGGTAGGGCGCGAGAAACTGCCGCCACGCGTCGCGCCGCCGGTATTGCCGCGATTCGTATTACCGGACGAGCCGCTGGTCGGCGAGTTGCGCGACGGAGCCGTGCGGTTGTTCGACCCCGAGCCGCTCGAACGACTAGGCGACGAATTCGATCGCGAGCCGCCAGAGCCACCCGAACGGGGACGGCTGAACGAGCCGCCGCTCGATCGTCCGCCGCTGCGCCGTGCCTGGGCCGCTTCAATGCCAACCGACACCTCCAAAGGCGTTAGGGAGGCGGGCGAAACGACCTGCATCAGGGACGTGGCCAGGGCGATCGCGAACAGCGATGAGAAGATCTTCATGGGTTGGTGGCGAGCGTTGCTCCAGCCTAGCACCCACAAATTTCGCGTCGAGAACCACACAAAAGACTTTACGATCTAGGATCGCCGCCGGGCGTCGCGTCCCCGCAGTCGAGCAGATCGGGGCGACGATCGCGGGTGCGCGCGAGCTGCTGTTCGTAGCGCCACTGGGCGATTGCGGCGTGGTTGCCCGACAGCAGCACCTCCGGCACGGCCCGCCCTCGAAATACCGACGGTCGCGTGTAGTGGGGATAGTCGAGCAGACCGTTCTCGAAGCTGTCTTCTTCATGGGAAGCCTGCTTGCCGATCGTCCCCGGCAGCAGACGCGTCACACCATTGACCAGTGCCAGCGCTGGAATCTCGCCGCCCGTCAGCACGAAATCTCCGAGCGACACCTCCCGCGTCACCAGCTCCGTGACCCGCTCGTCGATGCCCTCGTAGCAGCCGCATACCAGCACGAGCTGGTCGAAGTTGCGACCCAACTCCCCCAACAGCTCTCGGTTCATCGGTACGCCCTGGGGCGTTAGCAAGATCGTCTCGCGGCGCGGCAGCACCGGTAACGACTCGACAGCAGCAAATATCGGTTCGGGTTTGATGACCATGCCCACGCCGCCGCCATAGGGCTCGTCATCGACGCGCTTGTGCTTGTCCTCCGTGAAATCACGGGGATTGATGCAGTGGACGCTGGCGATTTGGCGGGCGATCGCCCGACCGATTACGCCCGTTTGCAGCGGGGACGTAAAAAAATCTGGAAAGAGCGTAACAATATCGAATCTCACGACGTCGTAGAACTCCGGGCGGCAATCGCAGGCTCGGCAGCCTCAGACAAACCCGATGTCCGAGCGGCTCGCAACGTGGCGATTTGTGAGTAAGTCTCACAACTCATAACATAGATTGCCGGGAGTTTTGACAGCTCGAGAGCGATCGGGCGCGCTCTATTTACAGACCGCAGATCGGACTGTTTTCTCCCGCCGTACCGCTTAGGAATTCGTGATAGGATCGCAATCGCTATCGGGCGATTGCGGGCCGCTTTCCTACCTGTGTTCCCCGGTTTGAAACCAACTGAGAACCGCGCCCAGTACTGTATTGCCAGTTCTCTCGCCCGAGCGCTTTTAATCACGATTGTTAAGCTCACGACAACCCTTCTCGAACGCATTCCGCTTCGGCATCTCATCCGGAGCCGTTTGACATTATGACGCAACCCGCTGTTACAGGTTCTTCTCAGTTTCCGTCGCGCAACGCCACAATTCTCGTCATTGGAGGCGCTGAAGATAAAGTTCACGGACGCGAAATTCTTCGCACGTTCTTCGAGCGTTCTGGGGGGGCGGAAGCCCGGATTGCAATTATCCCGTCGGCTTCTCGCGAACCGGAGGCAATCGGTAACCGCTACAACACGATTTTTCAGGACATGGGCGCGCAGAGCATCCAGGTTCTCGACATCCGCGAGCGCTACCAGGGCGAAGACCCAGTCTGGCAGAACTACCTAGACGAGTGTACGGGCGTCTTTATGACAGGCGGCGACCAGCTCCGCTTATGTTCGCTTTTGGCTGACACGCCGCTGATGGAGAAGCTGCGACTGCTGGTGCAGCGCGGTGAGGTGACGCTGGCAGGCACGAGCGCCGGAGCCGCCGTCATGGGCCACCACATGATTGCAGGCGGCGGCAGCGCCGAGTCGCCGAATCGATCGCTGGTGGATATGACCACGGGCCTGGGCTTCTTGCCGCAGACGATCGTCGACCAGCACTTCCATAACCGCAACCGCATGGCGCGCTTGATTAGCGCTGTCTCGTCCCACCCCGATCGCATTGGCATCGGCATTGACGAAGATACCTGCGCGATGTTTGAAGGCCAAGACTCGATTCAAGTCGTGGGCAAAGGCACGGTAACGATCGTCGATCCCGGTGAGATGAGCTACACCAATGCCAAGCACATCAGCTCGATCGACCCGATCAGCATCTTTAACCTGCGCCTGCACGTTCTGACCCACGGCGACCGCTTTAATCTTCCGGGTCGCTCCATCGAGCTGCCCGAGCAGCCGATGACGGCCTAGGCTTTCCGTCCGTTACGCTTGACGCCGCATTTGAAGACTATGAATGGCGCGATTCCGCCCGAGCGCTTCTTTCCGTACCTAACCTGGACGGAGATCGAAGCGATGCGCGCGCGCGATCGCGTCGTTCTCGTACAGCCCCTCGGCGCGATCGAGCAGCACGGGCCGCACCTGCCGCTGGTCGTCGATAGCACGATCGCCTGCGAGACAATTGGCGCGGCCTGCCGAAATCTTCCCGAAGACTTGCCCTGCTACGTGCTGCCGCCGCTGTACTACGGCAAGTCCAACGAACACCAAAACTTCCCCGGCACGATTTCCCTACGCGCCGAGACGCTGCTGGCCACGCTCCACGATATTGCCGACAGCCTTCACCGCGCCGGATTTCGCCGCCTGATTTTCGCCAACGCCCACGGCGGCCAGCCCCAAATCGTGGAGATTGCCGCCACCGATATTCACGCCCGCTACCCGGACTTCTGGGTATTTCCCGTCTTTATCTGGCGCGTCCCCAACGAGACCAAGTCGCTGCTGACCCAGAAAGAGCGCGATCGGGCTATGCACGCCGGAGATGCCGAAACCAGCTTTATGCTGGCCGTGGATGCCGCCCGCGTGCGCTGCGATCGCCTCGTTGGCGAGTACCCGCCCGATCGCGCTCAGCTATTCGGTACGAAGGGCGCGCTGACCTATTCTTGGCTGACCGACGATATCAGTCGCTCCGGCGTTGTCGGCGACGCGACGCTGGCGACCCGCGAAAAGGGCGATCGCATTCTCGCGTCCCTCGCCAAGGGCTGGGCTCAGGCGATCGCAGATGTCTATAAATTCGATCCGTCCCCGGAATAGTTCGAGGCGCGATCGTGGCAGGCTCGAAGTAGGGTTGAAATTCGTTCAGAGCCCTGCGATTTTGCCGAGGTTCCCCACTCGAGGAGCCCTTCCCCGGAGCCTGGAGCCTTAACTTCAAAATGGTTTCAGCACCTTTTAGATGCGCCACTGCCTCGCCGTGTCGCGCACTCCCCGTAAAGGCTCTAGCGTTAATTGATAACACCTCTTAAGATGATGGCAACCAATGTATCTGTTGCTACCGAACAGATTAGGATCGTGAAGACCTACGTTCAGTTCGCGCGCACGGCTGTCCGGCACTGCTCTCGTCAGATCCGCCGCCAGCCCCTCTGCCGCATCATTCGCTTTTGGCTGAAAGTTTCAGCGGACTTTTACACCGCAGCAACACGACTGCACCGACCGTATCGAGCTTAGCGGGCTTCCCCGCAATGCCCGCGACGCAACTAGCCGTTCGCCAGGTGCAGGCGATTTGCCGCAGGGGGCGGCCAGCAGGAGAGTCCACCGCCAAATATCGGACAACCGCATTGTTAACAATTGTAAACAGCGTTAACATTAGTTATCCATCGGTAGACTAGTAGTAGATTATGGATACTCCCAAATTGCCCGAGCCCAGTTTGCTCAAAAGCGTCCTAGAGCCTCTGCTCGATGATTTTCAGTATTGGTTCGAGCGCTCTCGTACGCTACTCGAGCGTGAGACGATCGACTTTCTCGGTGAAGAGGCGCAGGCTGACCTGCTCGCCCGCGTCACTCAGGCCCAAGAGGAAGTTTCCGCCTCTCAGATGCTCTTGGAGGCAACGGGCTGCCAAGCGGGCGTCGAGATGTCTGTACTGATGCCCTGGCACAATCTATTGGCCGAGTGTTGGAAAGTGTCGAGTCGGCTGCGTATGGAGCAATCGAACTAGCCTCGTGCGGTTTCCGGACGCTCTGTAATAGTGCGATCGCCTGCCGCAATAAGTGCTCGTCGGCCTTGGCGTTCATGTTAGAGCCGATAGAATTGTCGGCAGGGGCTATCGAAACGAGAGCGTCGCTCGTCGGTGCAGGTACTAACCGCTCGTTTTAATCTCGTCCCGGCGCGCATCATCCGTACGACTTATTCCGAACCGTCTGCCAAGATTCTCTATGCTGCAACTTCTTTACATTCTGGCCTTTTCGTTCCTTGCGTTCGTTGCGGTCAGCAACCTCATCCGCAACCTGCTGACATTCGGCAACGAATCGCGGCAGCCCACTCGCAGCGTGCCCTCGGCGAAGTCGATTCCCCATCCGGAAATGCTGGACGAGACGGGGCGCGTCCTTCAAGAGCCGCTGTTGGTAATGCGATCGATCGGCATGGACGACGTTCGCGATCGCCTCGACGCGATTTACGACTCTTCGCCCGGCAGTAAGCCCGCGAATTCCAGTGAGATGGACGACGACGACGAACTGCCGCCGCTCGCTTCGCGCTAGGGGTTGCCCCAGCGATCGGTACTTTGTGGGGTTTAATGTCTCTTGCGTGCAGGCTCGACCGATCGACGGCACGTTCTTTGCTCAGTTTGTTGCGTTAATCGCTCAATCTCGAGTCGCTTCCGGTTCGTTGTCCGTGACGCTGCGATAAATTGCGTCGGCAACGCGGCTGATATCGCGCATTTGGGTGACGTCGTGGACGCGTAAGATATGCGCACCGCCCGCAATGCAGGCCGTACAAGCTGCTCCCGTACCCCAGACGCGCTCGCGGGGATCGGGGCGATCGAGTACCTTGCCGATAAAGCTTTTGCGCGAGACGCCTAGCAGCAGCGCCGAGCCTAGAGACTGAAACTCGGGCAGACGGCGCAGGATTTCGAGATTTTGTTCGTAGGTTTTCGCGAAGCCGATTCCCGGATCGAGGATGATGCGTTCGCGGGGAATGCCAGCCGCCATCGCCGCCTGCGCCCGCTCCTCTAATGTCGCGATCGTCTCTGCCACCACGTCGCCGTACTGCGCAAGAGACTGCATGGTTTTGGGCGTGCCGCGCATATGCATTAGGCAGACGGGCACTTCGAGGCGGGCAACCGTCGGCAGCATGACTGCATCGCGCGTGCCGCCGGTCACGTCATTAACGAGGTCGGCTCCGGCCTCGATCGCCGCCTCTGCCACTTCGCTGTGGTACGTATCGATCGAAATAGGGATATCGCTCTGAGCGCGGATTGCGGCAATTGCCGGAACGACCCGCTCGCACTCAACCGCAACACCGACCTCTTCTGCGCCCGGTCTGGTAGACTGCCCGCCAATATCGACGATATCGGCACCGCCCGCGATCGCTTGGCGGGCGCGCTCGACGGCCAAATAGATCGGAAGCGCGTCGTGTAAGGAAATGGAGTAGATCTAGGGGGTAGCCGGATC
>ERZ1740067.2109-NODE-2109-length-12578-cov-5.590673_pt1 | contig 12578 bp, 13 predicted proteins | sample MGYA00581736_ERZ1740067 | MGnify/ENA primary metagenome ERZ1740067 (study PRJEB43018, sample SAMN04849236) | marine metagenome | isolation source: floating plastic debris | place: Pacific Ocean | collected 2008-08-27 | study: EMG produced TPA metagenomics... | reverse complement strand
CTGATGGCCCCGGATTGGCAACCCGGCGGGCTGACCGACCGTCTCCATGCCATGCTGTTGGAGACAGTTACCAAATTGCCGGTGATCCCTGAAAAAATGGGTTATGCACTGGACACAGGCGCGCAAGCACAACTTGGCGACGGGTCGGCCGATTTTCGTTTTGAGCTGGATACTGATGGCCATTTGATTTTGCGCGCGGATGGGGCGCTGCGTGGTATCCGTATCGACGAGGCCACGGCGATGGCGGCCCTAAGCAAACTGGTGGCATGGTTTGTCGAGACCAAAGGACGAGATGCCGGGCGCTTGGCGCGGCATTTGCGCGCCATGCCTTTGCCGGACGCTTGGCAAACCACCCTCCCCCGCACGCAGGCGTTACCTCTAGCGCCTGGGCCAACGGCACACGGCCTGATCCTCGGCGTGCCCTTCGGCAGCATGCCGGCAGATGCGCTGGAAGCGATAATTCATGCACCGGGCGTCACAGAGCTACGCCTCATGTTAGGCCGACTAGTCTGGCTGCGCGGCGCCACACTGCAAAGCGCACCCGGCTTCATCACAGCCCCCGGCTCGGCACTGCTGACGACCCACGCCTGCCCCGGTGCGCCGCTGTGTCCGCAAGCCACTGTAGAGACGCGCACGCTGGCCGAACGGCTGGCAGGCCAGGTAACTGGCACGTTGCACGTCTCGGGATGTGCGAAAGGCTGTGCGTTGCCCCGCCGCGCCGACGTAACGCTGACAGGGCGCAACGGGCGCCTTGACGTGGTCCGTAATGGTGCACCATGGGACGAGCCTGCCGCTCAGGGCATATCCCCTGACCACGTCCATGACCTGATCGGACGTGCATGAATGCCATACAACTATGAAAAGGACGGCGCCGCCATCTATGCTGAGAGCTTTGCCACAATCCGCGCAGAGGCGGACCTGGCAAGGTTCGGCGCAGATGAAGAACCGATTGCCGTGCGCATGATACATGCCTCCGGGATGGTGGGGTTGGAGAAGCATATGCACTTTTCGCTCGGTTTCGCAAAGGCAGCGCGCGAGGCCCTGGAAGCTGGTGCGCCGATCTTGTGTGATGCGCGGATGGTGTCCGAGGGCGTTACACGCACCCGCTTGCCGATGAACAACGAGGTTATCTGCACGCTGCACGCAGATGGCGTCCATGAGTTTGCGCGCAAGAACGGCACCACGCGCTCTGCCGCAGCGCTTGAGCTTTGGAGGCCAAGACTGGAAGGTGCTTTGGTGGCTATCGGCAATGCGCCCACGGCGTTGTTCCACTTGCTCAACATGCTTGAGGACCCCGATTGCCCACGGCCGGGCGCCATCATCGGCTGCCCTGTGGGCTTCGTCGGTGCGCACGAAAGCAAGGATGCGCTGTGGGCGGATCAACCAGCGCCGTGCTGCATTGTGGAAGGCCGCCTTGGCGGCAGCGCAATAACCGTTGCGGCCATCAACGCAATCGCGAGTCGTAACGAATGAACCTGCAGGACAAAACCCAAGGTACGATCTGGGGTGTTGGCATTGGGCCTGGCGATCCGGATCTGATGTCACTCAAGGCAGACCGGCTCTTGCGCAAGGCCTCACATGTTGCGTATTTCCGAAAAGCAGGGCGCATGGGTCAGGCGCGGCGTATCGTTGACGGCATGCTACGTGCTGATGTGACTGAGATTGCTCTGGAGTACCCGGTAACCACTGAGATACCGCTAAGCGATCCTCGATACAACGAGTTGCTCTCGGCGTTTTATGAGAAAAGCGCCGCGCGGCTGCGCGCAGTGTGTGAGGCGAGGCAGGACGTGGTGCTGGTGAGCGAGGGCGATCCGTTTTTTTACGGCTCCTTTATGCATCTATATACCCGCCTCAAGGGCGAATGCCCGATCGAGGTTGTGCCCGCTGTTACCGGCATGAGTGCTGCGTGGACGGCAACTGGCGTGCCGATGACCTGGGGGGATGATGTCCTCAGCGTTCTGATGGGCACCATGTCAGAGACTACTTTGATCGAACACATGGCGCGTGCAGACGCGCTGGTGATCATGAAGGTCGGCCGGAACCTAGAGCGGATTTGCAACGCACTGCGCAGAGCTGGTCGGTTCGATGCCGCCTGGCTGGTAGAGTATGCCACTATGCCGGATGAGAGCGTGCAAAAGCTTTCTGAGGTGGGCGACAAAGTGACCCCGTATTTCTCGATCATCATCGTGCATGGCAACGGGCGACGGCCATGACAGGGTCGCTTGTCATAGCGGGGCTTGGTCCGGGCGCAGAAGCACTTGTGACACCGGAAGTCAGCGTGGCACTGGAGCACGCAACCGATGCGGTGGGCTATACTCCCTACGTCGCCCGCCTAGCACAGCAGCCGGGGCTAACACTGCACCCTTCCGACAACCGGGCTGAAATTGACCGCTCGCGTCATGCGCTTGAGATGGCCAGCAATGGGCGGCACGTGGTGGTCGTATCCTCCGGCGATCCGGGTGTCTTTGCCATGGCCTCTGCGGTCTTCGAGGCTGTGGAAGCCGGGCCGGATGCCTGGCGCGACCTGGACGTCCGCGTGTTGCCGGGCGTTACAGCCATGTTGGCTGCAGCCGCCAGGGCGGGTGCGCCGCTGGGCCACGATTTTTGCGCCATCAATCTGTCCGACAACCTCAAGCCCTGGGCCATCATCGAAAGGCGGCTGCGACTAGCGGCGGCTGCGGATTTTGCGATGGCTTTTTACAATCCGCGCTCCAAGGCACGCCCTGAAGGCTTTGCGAAAACACTACATATCCTGCAAGACGCATGTGGAGATGCCCGTCCGGTGATTTTCGCACGCGCGATATCCACCGACGAGGAGTCACTGCATGTGGTGCCATTGACTGAATGCAAACCAGAGATGGCTGACATGCGCACCATGGTGCTCATCGGGTCTTCTACAACCCGGATCATCGAGCGCGCCGGCGCACCGATCGTCTATACGCCAAGGTCGCTTCAGCCATGATCGATCCAGCGCATCACATCGCCGACGCTGTGCGCTTCGGGCCGCTTGGGGATGAAAGGTCTGGCAATCATCAAGACCGGCAGCCCCTTTTGTCGGGCTGCAAGGATTTTGGCCTGCGCCCCCGAACCGCCAGCGTTCTTGGACACAACCAAGTCAATACGATGCGTGTCCAAAAGGGCGCTGTCCGCTTCCAGAGTAAAAGGCCCACGGCCTACAACAGCGTGCGCATTGGGAAAGCCAAGTGGCTTGTCGGGCGGATCAACCACCCTCACCAGATAAAAGTGCTGCGGATTAGCAGTAAAGGCCTGCAAATGCATGCGCCCCACGGCCAGCAAGATGCGCTTCGGCGGACACTCAAGCGCAGCTACCGCGCTCGCGATGTCCGGCACATGGGTCCACCGGTCCGAGGCTTCCTGTTTCCATGGATCGCGGATCAACGCAATAAGCGCAATGCCCGCTTGTGCGCAGGCGGCAATAGCGTTGCGGCTCATTTGGGCCGCAAAGGGATGGGTCGCATCAATCACATGGGTAATGCCATTGTTTTGCAAATAGCGGGTCAGCCCCTCTTGCCCGCCAAACCCTCCTACGCGCAGCGGAAGGTCCTGCGGTGCGGGACGCTGCACGCGCCCAGCCACCGATACGGTACCAGAAAACCCCGCCTGCGCCACCGCCTGACACAAGCGGCGAGCCTCGGTCGTACCGCCGAGAATCAGGAGGTTTGGGCGGATGTCTGACACTACATGGCTAACCTTGATTGGGTTGGGCGAAGATGGCCCAGAAGGACTGTGCACCGCAAGCGCAGACGCTTTGGCGCAGGCCACTTACGTCATGGGGGCAGAGCGACACCTTCATTTGCTGCCCAATGTCACTGCCCAGCGTGTTAATTGGCCTGTGCCTTTCGCAGCAGGTGTTGAGCAACTGATGGCGCGGCGTGGACGGGCCACCGTGGTGCTCGCCTCCGGCGATCCATTCTGGTTTGGTGTGGGCACGACGCTGACAAAACGGCTCGCCCGCCACGAATGGCAGGCATTTCCGGGGCGGTCCACTTTTTCCTTGGTTGCTGCGCGCCTGGGCTGGCCGCTGGAAAACACGCTGTGCCTGGGCCTGCATGCAGCACCGCTGTTGCGGCTAAGGCCGTATCTGGCGCCCAGGCGCCGGATCATCGTGACACTCAGAGACGGCAACTCCGTCACCGAGCTTGGTTGCTACCTTAACAGCAGCGGCTTTGGCGCGTCGTCTTGCACGGTGCTTGAAGCGGTCGGCGGTCCTCGCGAGCGGGTGACCGAAGCCAAGGCAACAGCGCTTGTTGGTCAAGACTTTGAGCACCCTGTCAGCGTGGCTATTGAGGTATCGGGCCCGGGCGACGTTCTGCCCGTCGCGCCCGGTCGGGCAGATGACTGGTTTGATCATGACGGTCAGATCACCAAGCACCCAATACGTGCTCTAACACTTGCAGCCCTGGCACCCCGCCCGCATGAACATCTTTGGGACATCGGCGCAGGGTCTGGCTCCATCGGGATCGAATGGCTACTCGCGGACCCGTCCTTGCAGGCTACGGCAATTGAACAAAGCATGGACCGTGTTGACCGCACACGCGCCAATGCAGCCAAGCTCGGCGTTGAACGCTTGCACGTCCTGCATGGAACAGCGCCCACGGCTTTGCAGGGCCTGCCGCCACCGGATGCTGTGTTCGTGGGTGGGGGCCTCTCTTTGGACCTGCTCTCATATCTGGAGACATTGGCTGTGGGCACACGGCTTGTGGTCAATGCCGTAACGCTGGAAACAGAAGCAATGCTGACACACGCACAGGTACGTCTGGGTGGGCAACTGATACGTTTGGTGACGTCTCAGGCTGTTCCACTCGGCCCCAAACGTGGTTGGCGCGCCGCTTATCCAATCACACAGTGGAGCCACGTATTATGATCGTAGCGGGCATTGGCTTTTCCACGCGCAGCAGGCCGGATAGCCTGCGCGATGCATTGCAGCGTGCCTGTGCCGCCGCGCGTATCGAGGCACCGCAGGCACTGGCGACAGCCGAGGATAAAGTACCGACCCTCGCTCCTCTCGCAATAAATTTGGGTGTGCCGCTGTATTCGTTTTCAGCGCAGATGCTTTCTGCTCAATCCACACTGACATACTCCCCACGCGTTGCCGCAGAGCGCTGCATAGGCTCTGTCGCTGAAGCTGCAGCCCTTGCGGGAGCGGGACCGGGATCACGCTTGCTGACCTCACGCATCCATGCTGAAGATCGCTTGGCCAGTTGCGCCCTCGCTGAAGGAATAGCCATTTGACAGTTCACTTCATCGGCGCAGGGCCAGGCGCACCAGATCTGCTCACCCTGAGGGGCCGCGATATCATTGCCCATTGCCCGGTCTGCCTTTATGCCGGTTCGTTGGTCCCGAAAGCCGTTCTGGAGCATTGCCCTGACGGCGCCCATGTTGTGAACACGGCTTCGATGGATCTGGATCAAATCATCGCCGAGATGGGCCGCGCCCATGAGGCTGGTCAGGATGTGGCGCGGCTCCATTCGGGGGACCTGTCCGTCTGGTCAGCTATGGGCGAACAGATGCGCAGACTGCGAGCTGCGGGCATCCCCGTTTCCGTTACACCTGGTGTGCCAGCTTTTGCTGCTGCCGCCGCCGCGCTGGGTGCGGAGTTGACGCTTCCAGCAGTGGCGCAATCAGTAGTTCTGACGCGCACTCCTGGACGGGCAACATCTATGCCGGAAGGTGAGACGCTGACGAATTTCGCGGCGACTGGCGCATCGCTGGCTATTCATCTTTCCATTCAGAACCTTGCCAAGATAGTGGACGAGTTGACGCCCGCCTACGGCCCGGACTGCCCGGTGGCGGTGGTCTACCGCGCCAGTTGGCCAGATCAAACAATACTGCGCGGGACCCTGGAAGACATCAGGACACGGCTGGATGACAGTATTCAACGTACGGCACTGGTCCTTGTGGGCCAGGCTTTGGCAAGTGAAGGCTTTGACGAAAGCTGTCTGTATGCTGCTGATTATGACCGCCGTTACCGCCCCCAAAGCGCAGCCAGCCCATGGGCCGGCTGGACCGAAGAGAACGAAAGTGGATGACCCGGCATGAACGGCCTCCTGATCTCGGCACCATCATCCGGTACTGGCAAAACAACAGTAATGCTTGGGCTGTTGCGCGCGCTCGCTGAAGATGGTGTGGCGGTGCAACCCTTCAAATCTGGGCCTGATTACATCGATCCCGCATTTCACCAGGCGGCATGCCGGCGCCCTAGCTTCAACCTTGATGGTTGGGCTATGGGACGCACGCTCTGGCAGGCGATTACGGCCCGTGCGGCAGATGCGGATCTTTGCCTAGCTGAGGGGTCGATGGGCCTGTTTGATGGAGTAGCGACGCGCGGCCAGCAGGGTTTTGGCAGCAGCGCCGAGACCGCAAAGACTATGGGCTGGCCGGTTGTGCTGGTGCTTGACGTTGGGGGGCAGGCGCAATCCGCTGCCGCCACCGTCCTTGGCTTTCGAACCTTCATGCCGGACCTGCCCTTCGCAGGCGTGATCCTCAACCGTGTCGCCTCGCCGCGACATGAGCGGTTGACGCGGCTGGGCATGGAACGGGCCGGCCTTCCAGTTCTGGGCGTCTTGCCGCGCCGTGGTGATCTGGCGTTACCGGAACGGCATCTGGGCCTGATCCAGGCGGCTGAACACACGGACCTCAACGCGACAATTGCAGACTACGCTTGCTTCCTGCGGGAGCATGTAGATCTTGCTGCGATCCGGGCGGCAGCGCGAGGGGGTGCCCTGCCCGGCAAACCACCCAAATTGCCCAGTCCACCGGCGCAACGTATTTCAATCGCACGGGACGCAGCGTTCTCATTTACCTACCCCCATCTATTGGAGAGCTGGCGGGACGCCGGCGCTGAGATTTTACCGTTTTCACCGCTCGCAGATGAAGCGCCTGATCCAAGCGCAGATCTTGTCTGGCTGCCCGGCGGTTATCCAGAGTTGCATGCATACAAACTGGCAGCTGCTGAGACCTTTCGCAAAGGTCTGCACAGTCATGCCAAAACGCGACCCGTGCATGGAGAATGCGGCGGCTACATGGCCCTTGGTGCGGCACTCATCTATAAATCAGGTACACAGCACCAGATGGCCGGGCTTCTTGGACTCGTGACCAGTTATGAGAAACGGAAGCTACATCTTGGCTACCGCCGTGCGGAACTATTGGCACCTCTTCCTGGGTATGCCCCCGGAACCGCGCTTCGGGGGCATGAATACCACTACTCCACCATTTTCGAGCAACCCGACCTGGCGCTGGCTAAGGTTTGCGATGCAGATGGCAATCTCGTCCCCGAGACAGGCTCACGTCGGGGTCATGCCTCCGGCACATTCTTTCACCTCATCACACCAGAGGAAAACCCATAGCCGGCCAAACACCCAAAGACACATCAGGCAAGCCTGCCCTTATCATCTAAAGGGAGCGGCTGGCGGGGACAGAAGTATTGCGTTTGGACTTGTGCAAACCTGATTTCGTTGGCAACAATCTGATTATACGGTGTCACCATAAGTGACCTAATAGGGAACAGGGTGAAGATCCCAGACTGCCCCCGCAACTGTAAGCGGCGAGCGTGACGGAAAACCACTGGCCAGTAAGGCTGGGAAGGCCGGAAACGCAGCGACCCGTAAGTCAGGAGACCTGCCGTATAGCCCAAAAGAGCCGCGCTTGCGGCAAACCCTGCTGCCGGAGGGGCAGCAAACAACTCGAAGGACTAAATCATGCATATCGAACCCGGTGTCGTTGATGGCGCCAAGATGGCACTTGCCTACGCCACCGCCGCAGGTGCGGCCGCGTACACCGTAAAATTGGCAATCGAAGACCTACACGGCCATAATGTTCTGTCTTTTGCTGTACGCACATGTCTGGCAGCAATCGGCACTTTCATCTTTTTTGAGGTGCTGCCGCATTTCGCGGTTGGCATTTCAGAAGTGCACTTCATCCTTGGCACCACGCTTTTCTTGCTGCTGGGGGCCGCTCCGGCAGCGCTTGGTCTGGCCTTGGGTCTTTTGGTGCAAGGCACGTTTTTCGCGCCGTCCGACCTGCCGATGTATTTCGTCAACGTCACCACGCTGCTGGTGCCGCTCTTTGCGATCACCGCTCTTGCACGCCGGATTATTCCACACAACACGGCCTATGTTGATTTGGGCTACGCTGACGTACTCAAGCTATCTGCAATGTACCAAGGCGGCGTTGTGGCATGGGTCGCATTCTGGGCGTTCTATGGTCAGGGTATCGGGGCGGATACCTTCCAGGCTGTTTTGACCTTTGGAACGGCCTATATGCTGGTTATCGTAGTCGAACCAATCGCCGATCTCATTGTCCTGGCCGGAGCCAAGTTGCTGCGCGGCTTGGAACACTCAGGCCTCTTCACGAACCGTCTTTACAACGCGTCGTAAGACCGGTGATACGACCCAACCCGGGCTGCACAAGGCAGCCCGGGTTGCTTTTCACCGGATCGACTGAGTGATGCAAGATCCCCTCACAATTTGGCTGATTGGCATCGGCACCGGAAGCCCATCGCATATCACCCTCGATGGAATTGATGCTCTGAGGGCTGCCGCACTAATACTTGTGCCGAGAAAAGGTCCAGGTAAAGACGACCTGGCGGAAGTCCGGCACCACATCATCGCCGCATCTGGCTCGCAAGCGCGTGTTTTGCATTTTGACTACCCTGAACGCGACCCGGCACTGCCTTATCAAGAACGGGTCGCACGGTGGCACGATGAAATCGCACGGCGGTGGCAAACCACCATCTTGGGTACCGGCACCGATGGTCCTGTTGCGCTGCTGGTCTGGGGTGATCCCTCGCTCTACGATAGCACGCTGCGTATTGCGGCACGATTGCGGCCTGAACCTGAAGTACGGGTTGTGCCGGGCATCACGGCAATACAAGCCTTGACCGCCGCCCATGCGATTGCGTTGAACACCGTGAACGGGTCTGTCCATGTCACCACGGGTCGCCGGCTGCGTGCATCAGGCATGCCCCCCGGTGAAACAACGGTCGTCGTAATGTTGGATGGGCAGTGCGCGTTCCAACGGCTCGACCCAGAAGGGCTTCATATTTGGTGGGGGGCCTACCTTGGAACCGATCGCCAGATCCTAGTAAATGGCCGACTTCGTGACGTGTGCGATGAAATTATCAGTATCCGCGCAGAGGCACGCACGCAGCACGGTTGGATAATGGACAGCTATCTGTTGCGCCGGTCCTGATGCGGCCCTTAGCCCGCCCCCGAGGACGAGTAAGGCCGGTGGTGGTTACAGATCATCTCCCCCACCCTAAAACAACGCCGTATCGAACCAAGCCATCTATGATCGCGCCTAAATGGGTTGGAAGTATGCTGCGACGAGTTTGCGGATAGTTTCGCCCTTGGCGGTGGACTATCTACATCATCGCGATTGGCATTTAGGCTATTGGCGCTAATTTGGCGGGCATTCCGCAACGTTGTCTCAACTTCTGCATCTTCAGTACACAGACGTTATATGGCGACCATTTTGACCTTGATCCTAAGCGAACGCTTGATCTCGGTTTTACCAATCAGGGCCACCAGATTTTCCGGCATTCGGGCACGAAATTGGTAAGTCCCAATTCGTTCACGTAGTCGCGGTGTCCGGGAACTCGTCTATCCTTTTTGTGTACCAGTTCGGTGACACAAGCGAACGAAATGCCCTTTAAATTTCAGCTACTTACAAGCCTTGAAAAGACTTAGCGGGGAATGGCGGAGAGGAAGGGATTCGAACCCTCGATACGCTTTTGACGTATACTCCCTTAGCAGGGGAGCGCCTTCGACCACTCGGCCACCTCTCCACTGCCGGGGATACGCGGGAAATCTCGCGATTTCAACTAAGAAATGTGGTTTTGAGGCGCCGCCTCCCGACATTCTTGGACGCAGCCCGTTTTCGGCCCATAGCGCAACACGTGCATACTCCCCAAACCGCCTGAGTCGGCGGCCTTTTGAGCACTCACTAGGGGGAGATATTTATGCTTAAGGAATTCCGGGATTTCATTGCCCGGGGCAATGTCATCGACTTGGCTGTTGGTATCGTTATTGGCAGCGCATTCACGGCAATCGTCAAATCACTGGTCAATGACGTCGTCATGCCACCCATCGGCCTGGTGCTTGCTGGAGTCGATTTCTCAAACCTGTTCGTACCGCTGGACGGCAATGAATATGAATCACTTGCCTCAGCCACTGAGGCTGGTGCCGCGACACTCAACTATGGCCTGTTCGTCAATGCCGTGATCTCGTTTCTGATCGTCGCCTGGGTCGTTTTCCTCGTCGTACGGTCCATCAACAAAATGAAAAAGGCTGAGGAAGAAGCGCCGAAGGAAGATCCCGCTCCACCGCGGGAGGAAGTCCTTTTGACGGAGATTCGCGACCTTCTCAAAGCACAGAACTAAAAAACGGCGCCCGGGGAGGTCCGGGCGCCGCATAAGGTGTTTGAGGGATGCTACCTGATCAGAACGAACAAAAGGCGTTCACTGACAGGAACAGGCCGCCGGCACAAGAGTTACCGACCGGTCGGACGGATCAACCCTTCCTGCGTCACGGAAGCAACCAGCACGCCCTCCTGCGTAAAGATGTTCCCCCGGTTGAAGCCGCGGGCAAATGAAGCTGACGGCGCATCCTGTGCGTAGAGCAGCCACTCATCCGCCTTGAAAGACCTGTGAAACCACATGGCATGGTCAAGCGAAGCAGATTGCACCTTGCCGTCCATCCAACTCACGCCATGCGGCATGATGCAGGTATCAAGAAGGGTCATGTCAGACGCATACGCGAGCACACACTGGTTTTGCGCCACGTCATCCCCAATGGGTGAGACGGCACGGAACCACACATGGCTCAGAGGGTCACGCTTCTCAGCATCAAAATAGCTTGGAGGCTCGACGAAACGCTGCTCGATCGGCCGTGGCCGCAGGAAACGGTCACGCATAGACTTGGGAACTTTGTCGACGACCGCAGCACGCATATCAAGTTCAGACGGCAGGTCCTCAGGACCCGGCACATCAGGCATTGCGAACTGGTGGTCAAACCCTTCTTCAAAGGCGTGGAACGACGCTGCCATGTTGAATATCTGCTTGCCATGCTGAATGGCAATGACACGGCGTGTTGTAAAGCTGCGCCCGTCCCGTGACCGGTCCACTTCATATACGATGGGTACCTTGGGGTCTCCGGGGCGGATGAAATAGGCATGCAGCGAGTGGCAGTGCCTGTCATCTTCAACTGTGCGCTGAGCGGCCATCAACGCCTGGCCAATTACCTGTCCCCCAAAAACCCGCTGCCAAGAGTCAGCCGGGCTCTCGCCCCGAAAGAGATTGACTTCAATTGGCTCTAGATCGAGCAGGCTCAACAGGTTTTCGACCTGATCCGGCATAGCTTCACTCACTGTCATGATTGAACGCGAAAACGCAGGCGGGCACAAATAAGTGCGCGGCGCCTGCGGAGGTTGAAGTCTTGCCTCATGTGAAGGTATAGCGTCAACAGGCGGAGGCCGCCCGCTGCCATGCTGCAACAGATAGCTAAAGCAGCATGCCTAGGCGTGTGACGCCATCCATTCGCGTGCCTGCCGCTGTGCTTCAGCAATTTCTGCCGGTGACATCAAATCGGAAAGCTCTTTGCGCTGATCCTTGGCTTCCTGAGAGCCGCGCAGGGCTGCCAGATTGAACCATTTATGCGCTGTCACGAGATCAGGCTCGACGCCTTTCCCCACTGAAAAAATCAGCCCCAAATTGTAAAGCGCCCCACTGGTGCCCTTCTCGGCTGCCAGTTCAAACCGCTTCAGGTCGTCAAGTTCTACGCGAGCCATGAAATCCTCCTGCCATCGCTCCTGGTTCCACAAAGCCCGTATTTCCATTTCTTGGAGACGGACCGGCAGTGCCCCCCGGCACTGCGCGCACAACCTTCTGTACGCTTGCATGAGGAATCTCGCGTGCTCGTCTAAACAATGAGTTAAACGATTCAAATACGATGAAAGAGTCGGCTCTTTTTGGGACGCGGGGGCGACTCAAAAGCCACACCCTGCTTCTCGATTCTCAAAAAACCCCTGATTTCTGAGCTTTTAAGACCGCGCACATATCTGGATGAAAGGCGTTCAGGACTGCGCGGGAGGAACCGCCATACCTTTCTCAACTCCCGGGCGAGCCGCCATAGCGGCAAGCCAGCGCCGGCAATGGGTCCCGTCACCCACCACGTCAGGCTTTGCGCCGCTGATGATCTCGAAACCAACCGACACCCAGGGATAGATGGCCATATCGGCAATCGAATAATCACCTGCCACAAACTCGTTGTCCGCCAACTGCTTGTCCAGGATGCCGATGAGCCGCGCACTTTCGCTGATGTAGCGATCGATCGCATAGGGAATTTGCTCAGGCGCAGAGTTCGCAAAATGGCTGGCCTGCCCCATCATCGGGCCAATTCCGCCCATCTGCCACATGAGCCATTCCAGCGCCTTTGCGCGCGCGGAGCCGGACGCCGGCAGAAACTGACCGGTCTTCTCGGCCAGGTAGATGAGAATGGCACCGGATTCAAAAACCGACACCGGCCCGTCAGACCCATTCTGGTCCACAATGGCTGGGATGC
>ERZ1740067.2108-NODE-2108-length-12580-cov-6.778683_pt1 | contig 12580 bp, 8 predicted proteins | sample MGYA00581736_ERZ1740067 | MGnify/ENA primary metagenome ERZ1740067 (study PRJEB43018, sample SAMN04849236) | marine metagenome | isolation source: floating plastic debris | place: Pacific Ocean | collected 2008-08-27 | study: EMG produced TPA metagenomics... | reverse complement strand
TATCTGGCTAGAGCACTATATCTGGCTAGAGCACTATATCTGGCTAGAGCACTATATCTGGCTAGAGCACTATGCAGAGCGCTAGACTGAGGATAGAGTTTAAGAAATGTAACGGCCCATGATTGCTAGCAGCAAAGCGAAAAAGGTAGTAGTGATCGGGGCTGGCGTTGGGGGGCTTACAGCAGCGGCTTTGCTAGCCCATCGCGGCTATCAGGTAAAGGTCTTTGACCAAGCGATTGTGCCGGGCGGCTGTGCGTCTACCTTTAAGCGACGCGGATTTACCTTCGATGTGGGCGCTACCCAGGTGGCTGGGTTGGAGCCCGGTGGCATTCATCATCAGATATTTGAATCGTTGAATATTGAACTGCCGCCTGCGAGTGAGTGCGATCCGGCTTGCGCGGTATTTTTGCCTGGAGAAACAGACCCGATTAATGTGTGGCGCGATCCACAAAAGTGGAAGGCAGAAAGGGAGCGGCAGTTTCCAGGGAGCGCGCCGTTTTGGGCCTTTATGAAAGCGATGTTTGACTTTAGCTGGCGATTCCAGCAGCGAGATCCTGTGTTGCCGCCGCGTAGTCCTTGGGATGTGTTTCAGCTAGCGACTGCTGTGCGGCCTGATACCTTGCTGACAGTGCCATTCACCTTTTCAACGGTGGGAGATATTTTGAAGGGATATGGCCTGTACAAGAATCGACGCTTGCGAACGTTTTTGGATATGCAGCTAAAGCTATATTCGCAAACGACTGCGGATAAAACAGCGATGCTGTATGCCGCTACAGCGCTGGGTGTTTCGCAGTCGCCGCATGGACTGTTTCATTTGAAAGGGAGTATGCAGGTGCTGTGCGATCGCCTGGTAGAAGCGCTAGCGCGAGATGGCGGCGAACTGCACATGCGCCATACGGCAGAAGCCGTCGCAATAGAGAACGGAAAACCGACCCAGGTGAAGATAACCAACCCCAAAGGAGAATCTTGGTTAGAAGATGCCGATCATGTTGTTGCAAATGTAACGGTGCAAAATCTTGTTCGGCTAGCAGAAGATAGCAGAATGAAGGGCTATAAAAAGAGAGTCGAAAAGTTAGAGCCCTCATCAGGAGCTTTTGTGATTTATCTGGGGGTAGAACAATCTGCTGTGCCAGAGAACTGCCCGCCTCATCTGCAGTTCCTATATGACTATGACGGACCAATTGCGGAGAATAATTCTCTTTTTGTCTCAGTCAGCCGTGAAGGGGATGGCCGTGCACCAGAAGGGAAAGCAACAATCATTGCTTCTTCGTTCACCGAAGTTCAGCAGTGGTTTGATGTAGATGAAGACGGCTACAAAGCCATGAAGGAGAGATACACTCAGGAGGCAATTTCTCGGCTAAAAGACTACTTTGACCTACGGCCCGAGCATCTTGTGCATGTAGAAGCAGCAACACCGAGAAGCTTTGAGACGTTTACCGGAAGGGAGAATGGCATTGTCGGGGGCATTGGTCAGCGAGTGCCGACGTTTGGCCCGTTTGGGTTTGCAACGCGCACGCCGATTCAAAATTTATGGCTGGTGGGCGATAGTACGCATCCGGGCGAAGGGACAGCGGGCGTAAGCTATTCGGCGATGACAGCTGTGCGGCAGATAGAGGCCGGTGGGTAGTGTGGGTTGTCAAAACATTTAGAAATGTCGCAGATAGAAGATCTTTGTGACATTGTGCGAGAGTGTAGGCAGAAGTTGCAGCGCAAGCGCTTTTGCTGAATAGGCTGAACCCATGACTGAGTCGTTTTCTGAGCGCAATATTCGGATTGAGAAGAGTGCTGTGGGTAGTGCGATCGTGTCCGGTGATGGCAACACGATTTATGTGATTCATCAGGGCATAGAACCACAGGATGAGCCCACTGCCAGTACGGAGGCCGAAGCGGCAGAGATGGGGCCTAATCCGTACAAGGGGCTGGCAGCATTTCAGGCGAAGGATGCTGCGAATTATTTTGGCCGAGAGGCCCAAGTTTCGCGGCTTTGGCAGCGGTTTCAGGATTTGTACGAACAGTCTGGAAGACCTGATTCTAAGCCACGCTTTTTGCCAATTTTAGGGCCTTCGGGCTGTGGAAAGTCGTCTTTGGCTCGGGCAGGGTTGGTCCCAGAGCTGGCGCGCAGACCGCTGCCAGGAAAGGAAAAGATGCGGGTGGTGGTGATGGTGCCTGGAACTTCTCCGCTGAAGTCTTTGGCAGGGGTGTTGGCGAAGCTGACGCAGGACGATAAGACGCCGGAGGTGATTAAGAAGCGGCGCTATGAGGAGGAGCTGAGAAAGTCGGCAGCCTCTGGAAGATTCGACTTTTGGCAGGATGTGGCGGAGACGCTGCTAGATGTGCAGTCGGTGCCGATTGTGGTGCTAGTCGATCAATTTGAGGAGATTTATTCGCTGTGTGAGGATGTGGCGGAGCGTGAGGCGTTTGTTGAAAATTTACTGTACGCGGCGCAAAGTGCGACGGGCTATGTGAGTGTGGTGGTAACGCTGCGGAGTGACTTCTTAGGGGAGACACAGCGGCATAAGGAACTGAATCAGCTGATTAGTTCTGATTTGAGCATGATTGTGCCGGCGATGACGGAAGAAGAGCTGCGTAGAGCGATCGCACTCCCCGCAGAGCAGGCAGGTCAGCCACTGGACGGAGCTATTGTTGATCTGTTAGTCAACGATGCCGAAGGCCGAGAAGGCGCGCTGCCGCTATTGCAATTTGCCCTGACTCGAATCTGGGAAGGGCTAAAAGTCGGCAAATCCCCTGCTGAAACCTACAGAGAGATGGACGGGGTTGGCGGTGCGCTAGCTCAAAAGGCTCAGGATATTTATGACGGTTTGAGTGTCGGTGAACAGGAAATTGCTCGGCGCATGTTTTTGGGGCTTGTACTGCTTGGCGAGGTCTTACGATTCACCCTAAGACTCTCAGCCATTGAGAATCTGGCGACATGTCGAGTTTCTACAGATACCGTTAAGCAGGTCGTAAGCCGATTTTCGGCACCAGGTGCACGGTTAGTGTCACTTTCTAGTGAGGCAAATAAAGAAGTTGCGGAAGTGACTCACGAGGCGCTTTTTGATCACTGGCAACTCATGAACGAGTGGCTGGATAGTAGCCGTGATGATATTCGATTCCAGCGGCGGCTGGAGGAAGATGCGGTTTATTGGGAGGAGCAGGGAAGACCTGAAGGATTGTTATGGCGACCGCCCGATTTAGACCTGCTCAAAAAGTTCGCACAGTCATCAAGCGGAGAGCTATCGCCCTGCTCGGCTAGCTTTTTTGAGGCGTCTGACCAATCCGAAAAGCGTGAGCGGCAACGAAAAAAATCACTGACAATAGCATTAGTTACAGCGCTATTGGCCACCACTACGCTGAGTTTGTTTGCTGGCTATAAAGTTCATCAGGGGGCACGCAGACAAATGTCGCTCTACGAGGTGAGGGCCAGAGACTTGGCTGATAGTGATGAAATTGCAAGTTTAGTGAATGGCTTGGCAGCCATAGGCATGAGTCGTTCAGCTTTTGTTCAGTTTCCGTGGATTTCTGGTCGCCTGTTAGCGGGTTCTGAAATTTTAGAAGATGCTAACCGTTCGCTGAAAGCAACCCATGTATTTGCACATCCAACACCATTTTCGCAATTAGTGGTCAGTGAAGATGGAAGTACGTTGGTCGTTCAAGACTCTGACGGAACAGTTCGCTTTCTTGATACTGAGGGAAACCCGCTAAGCGTTGCTTCGGTTGAGCGTAATTCTAGCGGGGGAATACCTGCACTGGTTGTCAGCGAAGATGGCCAAATTGCTGCGTTTGGCGATACATGCACCGGAATACAGCTACTGAATAGAGACGGTAGTTCAATGGGGGAAGCGTTTGGAGATTTTAGTAATAGCTTTAACAGTGCTGGACCTGTTGAGGAAGGGGAGGATGTTAGATGCATGAATTTGTCTTTGGCCATTAGCAAAGATGGTCAAAGAATCGTTAGCAGTAGCTTTCTAGGTCCTATAGAACTCTGGAATCTGAATGGCGAACCCATATTGTCGCCGTTGACACCCGCCGATAGAGCCTCTGCAGTTTCAATTAGCAGTGATGGTAAAAACATTGTCAGTGGCAGCACGAGTGGCGCAGTTCAGCTATGGGATGAGACTGGAAATCTTATTTGGACTCGTTTGCCAGAAAATGCTAGCCAGGTGCTTGCTGTTGCTATCAGTGCAGATGGAAAGACGATTGCTAGCGCTGATGCAGGTGGAAGAATTCATCTATGGAATAGACAAGGAGAAATAGAAGAAAAATCCATCAGGACATCTTTGGACTCTTTTGGCTATACGCTTGCTTTAAGTGCCAATGGAAAAATAGTCTCTGTTGGAAACCGTAATACATTCCAGCGTTGGAATCGTAACGGAGAGCTTTTAGAGACATTCAAAACACCAGACAGAGGGTCTGGGAATGTTTCTGTTGCTTCAGATGGACAGACGGTTGTTATCGCAAGTGTTGGTTTTGATGGTTCTTCGAATCCTTATGGTGATGTGCGTATATGGCGTAAGCAGGATGAATCCACTATGGTGCCACAGAGTATTAGCACAGAGGAACGCAGAGGGATTGGGGTTGATATTGCAGCAGATGCTAGTACTGTTGCGAGTATGGGGCAATTGAGCGGAACGATTAGACTATTTGATATGCAAGGTAAGAAAATCAGCGAATTTGAGGGAGATCTTTCCGAGGACATCGTCAGGAATTCTTCTATTGCTGTCAGTGCAGATGGTGAAACTGTTTTTGTTTACGAAGGCAATGTTGTACGGAAGTTTACCAAAGAAGGAGGACTACTCAATGAATTTTTTGGTAAGGAAGATGGACCGCCCATTACTGATTTCTTTGTCAGTACAGACAGTCAAACCATACTCGTAACAACTTTGGATGATAAGGTTCATCTCTTAGATGACGAAGGAAATGTCTTGGCGCCCCCGTTTCCCTCAAAGTGGGATGAAGGCTATTCTGTTCGGGGGATAAGCCGCGATGGAGAGATGATAGTTTTAGGAACAGGCCGTTTCTTCAAAAACAACTCTATGTGGGAATTGAGAGACACTACTGGAGAAGGTTTACAATTTCAGATTGTTGATCGCAGTGGGAATGCACTTAGTGAGATTTTTACTATTGATTCGTCTACGGCCACGCTTCCTGTTGTGTTTAGTGCCGATAATGAAACGCTTGTTGTCGCCACAACGACGGCTTTCCTTGAAGCACAAAAGGTGGACGAAGTCTTTTCTTTTAATAAGAAAGGCGAACTTTTAAGCCGCTTTAGTCTTCCAGATTTGGAGTCGATTGCCACGCTCACAACGAGTGCAGATGGAGAGCTTATGATCACGGGAGGGACTTCTGGCACCATTCGATTTTGGGACAAAGAAGGTCGCTTAATTGGGGAACCGCTAAAAGCTGAAGCGGGAGTGACTGATTTACAAATTAGTGCCAATGGCAAAATGCTGGTGAGTGGTCATTCAGATGGCCAAATCAAACTATGGCCTGTCTGGCTATCGGAAGGGTGGGTGAGTTACACATGCACTCGCCTTGTCAACTATCTCCCAGAACGCAGTAAAACCAGTGACGTTGCCAAAGAAGCAAAGCGAACGTGCGATCGCTACGCTAAAAATTAGCAGTGCTTAAGAAATCTCAGCCAAGGCAACGTTAGCAATTAAAGTAATTGCCTACTATTACTTAACACCTACTTTTTGCCTCGCAGGCTGCATCTGCGCGTGATGCGGAGTGGCGTCTACTGGGACAGGCCGCATCCGTGGATGATGACGAACCCTTGTCTGTTTAATATTCCAGGCAAGTCCTACCGACCGCAAAGCACGAATTAGCCACCAGCCAGGATCGTACTGCTTTTCATCCAGGCTAAACCGAGCTGAGGTTGGGAAAGCCTGATGGTTATTTTGCCAGCCTTCGCCCAGAGTGAGCAGCCCTAGCTTTCGCAAGTTACGCCGTAGAATGGCTGAGCCTTTTATGCCGCGAGGACTATCGCCCCAACGATAACTCAAATATTGCGTTACCCACTGAAGATTTGCACAGAGCGCGATGCGGACGTAGATGCCCCAGAAGACCCAGCTCCAACCGCCAAAGTGGTAGAACGCTACGGCCCACGGCAGCTGCTGCAAAATTCGAGTTTGCTCTAGCCACTGGTAGAAGGTGTTTTGCGCTACGCGGGGCTCGTAGCGAAGGATGGGTGGATAGGTGAGCTGAATGTCGCAGTGGAGCGTCCAAAGCCAGTCGATGAAGGGATTTTGCGAGTGAGAGAAGTAGCTGTGGCAGCTGGGCTGGCGCTGGGCCCACTCTTGCAAGTCGTGCCTTTCGATAGCAGAGTAGGGCCCTTCTGTACCGACTAAGATGCCTAAGTACACGAGGCTATTTTCTAACCATTGGGGGCACTGGAAACTATTGTGAATGAGCAGGCGATGGATGCCAACGGAATAGCCTGCGCAGAGTGTAATGATGGTGGTAAAAATACACAGCGCCAAAGCATCCCACCTGAAAGTTGCGTAGCCGCCGAAGAGCGCGCCTACGGTCATGAGGGTAATCCAGGTTGATTTGATCGGTGACCAGTAAATTTTCCCGAATGCCGGGGTGGAATGGCCGTTGTTAGAATCTACCCTAGTCTTTGCATGAATTGCTCTCATAGGGTCTAGGTATAATGCACCAGGTATGTTCACTTTACATAATATGTCTATTTCTCATTCGTCACGAAATAATTTTACTGAATGTGTCAAAAATCAGCTGAATGCTTGTCTCACAGGATGAATGAGTAAGACTGGCTCTACTAATTTACTGAAACGAGCAAATTTGGGCTGTAGATTATGAACTGTAGACTAGACGCCGAAAGAAAGTTGAGGGAGCCATGGTTTCGGAAGCCTCTACAAAGCTATTTCAGCGGGCACTGTCGCTGATTAAAGTGGAGCGACCGTTTGACGCGTTGCCGCTGCTGAGTCAGCTGATTGAAGCGGAGCCGGAATGGGCAGAGGTGTATGTGCAGCGGGCCCGCATTCGGAAGCGGGTGGGCGATAAGGAACGGGCGATCGCAGACTACGCCAAAGCCATCAAGCTAGAGCCCAAAGCCGAAACGTATCTGGCACGGGCGCTGGTGTGGCTAGAGCTAAATCAGATTAAGGGCGCGATTGCCGATAGCCGCCAAGTCATTGCCCTCAAGCCACAGCTGGCTGGTGGACATCGGGTTTTAGGTAAGGCACTGGGTTTGCTGGGAGATGGCAAGGGTGCGATCGCAGCCTACAAACAGGCCGCCCGCTGCTACCTCGATGACAAAGACAAAGACAACGCCCAAAAATGCATTGATGCGATAGAGCCTTTGAAGGCATTGCCAGAATACTCGCTGCGCGAACGCTACGCTAATGAACTGCCTTCCGGTGCAAAGAACACGCCGACCGCCCAGAAAGACGATATTCCGGCAACCCCAGAGGCATTTTTACAGCGGCTAGAAGTCATGTATGAGGCGGGTGAGTATGCTAAAACGCTGACGGAGCTAAATTGGTTTTTGCAGATTTACCCGCAGGATGCGAAGGCGATTGCGCTGCGCGGTGTTGTTCACGCTCGCATGGGAAATAGAGGGGAGGCAGTCGGCGACCTAGCGATGGCGGCTCAGCTGCTGCCGGACGGCGCTCCAGAGGTTGACGAGATTCGGTTTCGCCGTGGACAAATGAGACGAGCGCTGAGTGATTGCGACGGGGCCATTGAGGAATTTTCAGCACTGATTGAATCTGCCGGTGCGGCGCAAAAGCCCTTGGCCAAGTACTTTTCCCAGCGGGGGGACTGCTACCGTCTGTTGGAAAATGCGGAGCAAGCGTTTAAGGATTACTCGAACGCAGTGGCCCTCGATAGTGAAAATGCAGCGCTGTATGAACTAAGGGCAGATGTGCAGAGGAGTATGGGGGCGAGTGAAGGTGCGATTACTGACTATCAGAAAGCTGCGACCCTATGGCTCAATCAGGGAAACTGGCAAAAACATCAACAGATTGTCGATGCTGTTCGGCAGGTGCGCAGACAGACGACCACAAAAGGGGAGGGCACCCGCTCAGGCTCTACCGTGCAGATTAAGTCATATTTTAGACAGCTGCCCGTGATAGAGGTTCTGTTTGACGGGATTGCCAAGTTCGATGTGGTGATAGACCGGAATGCGCCCAATTCGATCATTACGCAGCGGATGGCGAATCAGCTGAAGCTAAACTCGGTGAGCTATCAGTATGTGTATTTGGCGGATGGTACGCCGATGGAGCTGTCGATTGCAAAGCTGCGCTCGGTGGTGGTGGGAGAGACGGTAGTGACAGATGTGTATGTTGCGATCGCGCCAGATAATGCCACCGTTGTTCTTGGAAAAGACTGCTTCAGCGCCTACAGCGTCAGAATTAGCGGCAACGAGATCACATTCTCTCGGAAATAATCAACGAGCGGAACAACCGAGTGGTTTGAGTATCTGGTTGCCTGCTACGGTGTTGAGTGCGTTTATCTCAGTGCCGGGAAAGAAAAACAGCGCTAGGGAAGAAAAAACTGAGTGATTAATCTACACATTCAGGCGTAAACAGTGGGTACTGATATGGGTTCTAGCTATTCGGAGCAGTATCGAGCGCAGGTCACCGCGTTCTTTGATGGGCGAACTCAGTACGACAATGAAACGACGATTCAAAGGGCTCTGCCGTTGCTTGATTTGGTGCCGCTATTGCCAGGGCAGCGAGTTTTGGACATTGCAACGGGGACAGGGATAATTGCCATTTCAGCTGCCCAAAAAGTAGGCGAAACCGGCGCGGTGGTAGGCGTTGATATCTCAAACGGCATGTTGACACAAGCGCAGCAAAAAATCGACGAACTTGGACTACAGAATATTGAGCTGATGGAGGTGGATGCGGAGACAGTTGAGTTTAGCAACTGCACATTCGATGCTGTCTTTTGTTCTAGTGCGTTAGTTTATCTCGCAGATATTCCAGGTGCGTTGAAAAATTGGTATCGCTGGCTGAAGCCGGGTGGTGCGATCGCTTTCTCTGCTTGGTCTGAAAATTCCTATACGACGCCTTTGATCATGGACGTTTGTCGGCGGCACGGGATTGCACTTTTGAACATCAATGAACCAACAGGAACCGTCGATAAGTGTTTTAATCTGTTGGAGTCTGTTGGATTTAAAGACGTAGAGGTCACTGAAGAACAACAGGGGCACTATATTCCTCTCAAAAGCGCCGTGAGATGGAATGGCGCTTGGTTTCATCCTACTTGTAATCCGCTTGCAGATTTGGGGAAAGAGACAATCGCGCGTCTCATCGCAGATTATCAACGAGCTGTTAAAAACAAAGCAAATGATGAGGGCGTTTGGTGCGAGAAAGCGGCTTACTATGCGATGGGGCGAAAGCCGCTTTAATAGGGAACATCACTATTTTGCGTTGCTAAGGTCTTGTGATTTCTACACCAACCGTTCCACCAAACTCTGGTATGGGGGGCGTTGGCTTAGTCACTTTTACGTTGATCTTTTGAATGCGGCTATCGCTTTCTATGGCGTATGTTGCGATCGCATCAGCAAGACTTTCAATCAGCTTATATTTTTGGGTTTGGATAAGTCTTTTGCTTTCCTGAACAATCTCAACATAGCTGTGAGTATCTTCTAGCGCGTCAGTTTTACCCGCTTTTGAGAGATCAATAAAGATTTTTAAGTCAACATGGAACCATTGCCCGAGGACGTTTTCTTCGGGTAAAACGCCAATATAGCCAAAGGCTCTGATGTCATTGATATGAATGATATCCGTCTTCATCTTTACGATAGGTCTTTGTGTGTGAATGCTTTTGCATCCGCGCCGGAGTACGTTGCAACAATATGACCATCACCGACAAGCTGATACTTGTAGGTGACGAGTCCTTCTAAGCCAACGGGACCGCGAGGCGGCATTTTTTGGGTGCTGATGCCGACTTCTGCGCCGAAGCCATAGCGGAAGCCATCGGCAAAGCGAGTGGAGCAGTTGTGATAGACGCCTGCCGCATCGACGCTCGCCATGAAGGTGTCGGCAGTCGCTTGATTGGTAGTGGCGATCGCCTCCGTATGCCGAGAGCCATAGGTATTGATATGGTCAATCGCAGCGTCAGCCGAATTCACCACCCGCACAGCCAAAATCAAATCGCTATACTCAGTTGCCCAATCTTCTTCAGTGGCTGAGTTGATATTGGTCAGAATTTGACAGGTTTCGTCATCACCACGCAGCTCTACGCCTTCTGCTTGTAGCGCTTTTGCAAGTACGGGCAGGGCTTGCGCGGCAATGTCTTGATGGACTAGTAAGGTTTCGATGGCGTTACAGGCAGAAGGGTAGCCGACTTTGGCATCTACGGCGATCGCACTTACCTGCTCAATATCCACCTCGCGATCCACATACAGATGGCAAATCCCATCCGCATGCCCCAGCACCGGAATTCGAGTATTCGCCTGCACGTACTGTACAAATTGGTTGGACCCACGGGGAATGATCAGGTCCACATACTTATCTAAAGCGAGCAGCGCGTTGGTTTCCTCTCGGGTTGTGAGGAGCTGAACGGCGTTAGGGTCAGCGCCGGCATTCGCAATCCCTTGGCGAATCGCTGAAACCAGTGCAGTGCAGGAATTAATTGCTTCGCGGCCGCCTTTGAGGATGACGCCGTTGCCAGACTTGAGCGCGAGGGTCGAAATTTGCATGACCGCATCAGGGCGCGACTCGAAGATAATGCCAAGCACACCGAGGGGAACGCCGATGCGTTTGAGAATCAGTCCATCGTCGAGTTCGCGATGAAGGGTAACTTCACCTGTGGGGTCGGGCAAATTCGCAACGCTGCGGACACCTTGGATTGCGCCTTTGAGCTTGACGGCGTCTAGCTTAAGGCGACCATAGAGGGGTTTGGCCAAGTTGTCGCGAATGGCCGCATCAAGGTCCTTCTGGTTCGCTGCGGTGATGTCGTCGGCAGCGGCTTCGAGGGACTGGGCGACGGATTCGATGATTTTGTTTTTGGCATCGCCAGAAAGCTGAGCGAGTTGGCGAGCAGCGGCTTGCGTTTGCTGGGCAATGGCGGTCAGCGGCAGGCTCTCAGTCGCTGAGTTGGTGTTCTGTGCTCGTTCTGAGGAGAGGGTTTGAGTGGCCATGATGACGCAAGCGCCGCAAACGGCGGGTTTAGCAATAGCAGTAATTAAAGTATGACTATGATAGACCGTCTTAAGGGTTTAAGTTAGGCGCTAGCCGAAGGTTAGAGGTCTAACTGTTTTGCATCATTTTAATTAGCTGCTCAGCGATTTTTTGTCCTGCGCCGGGCTTGCCCATTCGCTGCTGACCGTTTTGGCGGATTTGTTCTAGATGAGTAGGGCTGTCGAGAATGTGTGCGATCGCACGCCCTACTTCCTTCGGCTCACACACCATGTTCACTGAAGGTCCCAGCATTTTTGCCTGCACTGTAGCGAAGGCTTTAGTAAATTGAGGTCCGTTGCCAGGGATAGTGATGGCCGGTTTGCCGAGGCCAACGAATTGTTCGGTGGCGGTGCCTGCGGTGGCGATCGCAATATCGCTTTCAGCCAGGCAGTCATTGAAGGCATGGGTCAGAATCAGCTGGGTGTTGTTGCCAGGGAGCTGTGTTTTGAGTTGGGATAAGTCGAGGGCAGGGGCGATCGCACCCAAAAACACGATCTGCTTCTCAGGAAAAGTCTCAATCACGCCGGGCAATGCCGCCATTATCCGCGCCCAATTTTCATAGGCTTCCGGTGGACGAGACCCCGGAATCAAAGCAACCTTCAATGCTGCGTCTGCAACTTTGCTGGCCAGTTCTCCCGTGGGTGCTAGGCTATCCATCATCGGATTCCCGGCGTAGGTCGCGTTCACACCCAAAGTTTGCAGCTGCTGGGCCGTGAGTGCATCGCGTACAAAAACGCTGCGACACTGCACACGAGACATCAGCCAGCGCTCCCATGGTAGATACACAGAGCCCGACCATCCTTCTAATCGGTTCCAAATATTCTTGGCAGGATATTGCCCTCGCTCATCGCGCAGCCAATACTCGGACTTAGCGGTCCCAATGAAGTGATAAGGCTGGCCGCTGCGATGCGCAAAAATTAGCGGAACGATATCGCCCACCGCCAGAATATGGAGCGCTGAACCCGCATTCTGCATTCTCCAGGCTTTAATCGCTGAGAGCTGGTCGCGCGTCAACGCAATCAGGCCGCCACTGGCATCTCGGGCCAGCTGCTTTGGATCGCGATTTAAGAAGCCACCGGAAGGCAAGCTTTTGGTGGGGCCAATGATGTCAATATTGGCCTTGCGGTAGGCGCTGCCCGTGCCGGAGATGGGTAATGCCGATAGCTGAATCGTTGGTTGCTGCTGACGCAAGGCGCTAAGAATGCGAAGGGCAATCACATCCTCGCCATGGCCGTTACTAATGCACAGCAAGTTGAACACGAGGCGCGAACGTTTGTTGTTAACGTTGGGAAGGGACTTGGCTCACAATAGTATCAAAAGGACCTAATCTATCTCTTCAAATACGTTTCAAGCATGACGCCTGCCCCCAATAAAAATACTGTTGGAAATACGATTCTTAGCGGTGACCTGGAAGCCTATTTGCAGTC
>ERZ1740067.2107-NODE-2107-length-12583-cov-4.763809_pt1 | contig 12583 bp, 10 predicted proteins | sample MGYA00581736_ERZ1740067 | MGnify/ENA primary metagenome ERZ1740067 (study PRJEB43018, sample SAMN04849236) | marine metagenome | isolation source: floating plastic debris | place: Pacific Ocean | collected 2008-08-27 | study: EMG produced TPA metagenomics... | reverse complement strand
TGCCGGCGAAGGCCGGTATGGCATCCATCGAGTTAAGCATCCAATTTGTGGTTCGATAGACCCCACGGACCCTGCGGGCCGTGGGGAACGAAAAACGCCTAAAACTCTACAAGCGCGAGGCCGGGCGAGGCATTTGGCGTCACGCTTTAGGGAATGACCGTCAGCTCCAGGTGGCTGGGATAGGTCGTGTTGCGATAAATCCGGTTCTCGACAGCGCGGAAATCTTCTTTTTCGGCGTCAGCGATTGTCATGAACGTATTTGGATTTCGGTCGAACAGGGGAAACCATGTGCTCTGCACATGCACGACCAGTCGGTGGCCTTTGCGCACGGTGTGACACCGTTCTAGAAGGTCAATTGTGTAAGGCTCCACCGCACCTGGCATCACAGGCTCAGGCTCGGAAAAGCTCTTTCTGAACTTCGCACGAAAGATCTGGCCATGGATCATCCGCTGAAAGCCGAGCAGTTCGGGGTCTCTATAATCATTCGGATACTCATCGATTAGCTTCACAACCCAGTCCGTGTCTGTCCCTTCCGTACTGGCGAACAGCTTCGCTGTCGCGCGCCCGCAAAGCTTCAGATCCTTCTTGAGCGGCGGTGTTGAGTACACAAGAACATCAGGCCGTTGGAGGGCAAAACGTTGGTCCTGAACCATGAAATCCCTTTGCCAACCGCCAAGGTTGGGGCGCGGATAATAAGGCACCGGCGTTTCGGGATCGCTGATATAGGCATCGTATCCAGTTTCGCTTTGACCTTTTTCTGACGGCTTTTTCTTCAGGCCTGCGGCGCCATCTGCGTGCAAATAGAGGCGTACCGTCTTCGAGCCTTTGACCGGCCATTCGTCAAAGCGGCGCCATTCGTTTGTGCCGGTATCAAACAACAGCGCTTCGGGCAGCGCTGGGGCAGCGCCCCCCTTTAAATGATGGCGAAAAAACGGGCCCCAGACCTCTTCTGTGAAGTACGTCCCTGTCGCCGACCCGAAGGAGAGGGGGCCAAATGCCTCCGCCGCTTCATATCGCCAGGCACCATGATACCATGGGCCAGCAACGATCATGTTTTTATCGTTCGTGTCATGAGCCTCCATCACATGATAGAATTCAAGGGGCCCGCGATTATCCTCACCGTCATACCAGTGAGCCACATGCATGGTGGGAACGGTTACCGGTCGCCGAAGATACTCGCGCAAGGCGCGCGATTGATAGAACTCATTAAACGTATCGTTTTCTAGAATAGCTTCAGTAGAGGGACGATGTTTTGGAAAATAGGGTTCAAGGCCTTTAAGAGTGCCGACCTTTAAAAAGAAGTCGTAGCCATCGATACCCATAGGCCGGTTGGCAAGCGGATTACCGGGGACTTCTTCCTTGGTATAATTGTCGATAGCCCGCGTAACGAATTGCATACCGAAAGCCAACTGTAAGGCGCCATGATGGTAGAAATCATCGCCAAGAAACCCCTCCGACATCGCAGCGGAGGGAGCAGCCGCCTTGACCGCGGGGTGCGGATCAATAAGCCCAACCATGGCATGCCAACCGCGGTAAGAGGTGCCCGTTAGGCCGACCCGCCCATTGTTTCCTTTAATATTCGCAAGAGCCCACTCAATGGTGTCAAAGCTATCGGTGGAACCGTCGACCCCGCCTCCTTCTTGTTGTGACCGAAAAGGGCGTAGCAGTTCGTACTCCCCCTCTGATCCAAAGCGGCCTCGTTCATCCTGGACGATGAAGATATACCGCTCTTCGATGAGTGGGGTTTGGATTCCCCAAACGCCAAAAAGGTCGCCCTGGCCGAGCGGATGGTCCTTCGGCAGCACCCAGCCATAGGGAGATCGGGAGAATATTATGGGTAGCGGACCTTTAGCGTCGCGCGGTTTAAGAATATGCGTCCGCAGCTTAATGCCGTCACGCATGGGAACCATCACCTCTTCATAGGTATAGCCCGTCCACCGTTCATTGATCACGACCGCCGCATCTGCTGTCGTCTCGCTAGCCGTGGTGGAAGCAGATGCGTCCTGCGCCGCAAGCTGGCCCGTGATGCCCACAGCCGCCAAAACAGAAAAAATAATCGACCGTAACGTGATGCGTATCCAATTCATTGCTGTCTCTTCTTTCTATCCATTCCGATTGGCGAAAACTGGCGGCACGGAAAAATGGTCGGGATCATTTCTGGCCTGAGTCGATGTTACCGTTAACATAGTTGCGCCGCATCAGAAAGACGCTTTAGGGCGCCGAGCGATTGCTTCGGAGCATCGAACGCCGCTTCAGACGCGGGAGAACAAAGACACCACGGGAACTTTAAATGAGCGCCTGTCGGCGTACACCTTCGATATGACGAGCAAATGAGTTTTTGGGGGCATTTCAACTAACGTTGGCGATCTTATAGAGCGCATTCTGACCAGATTGGTGCAAAGATCGGCGGAGCGAGGCAGGTCCCGAAAACGGGAAGGGACCCGTTTTCCTGCCGAACGCAGCAAATCAATAGTCTAGCGCGCCGGGCGATTACATTGGATCGAAGAAGCGGGGAGCGCTGGTCACCGCGACGAAGTTTGCATCATCCAAGGGCAGGGTCTTTATGAAGCGGCGTTACACCCGGTTCACCGGATCGCTTCTGACGTTTGAGAACCATCTTTAAACCGACTAAATGCGGCAGCTCGATGAGCATGCCGATAATGATGGCAGCGTACACAATTGGCTGATCCGGAAGGACCGCCATCGTTAACGCGAGCATAAGGGGGGCATTCCGCGCCGCCGTGGTCATCGTCATTAGGACCTGATCTGCATGGTCAAGTCTCATGGCGCGAGAAACCATCTCACTCAAAAAGTATGTGGCGATAAAGAACACCAAAATCGCGCATAAGATAAGTGGAATGACGCTCGCATGGGTTACCAATGTCCCAATATTCACGGCTGATATCTGACCAACGAGAACGGCGAGTAAAACCGGCACAACAACCGAAATGAGAGACTGAACGAGATCGAGTTGCCGCACACTCAGGACACGCTCGGCCAATAGGCGCAACCCGACTGCCATCAGAAGGGGGATAAGAAACCATTGCCACAAGGTTTGAAATAGGCTGGCGGCGTTTTCACCTACAGCGTCAATGCCAAAGATATGGAGGTAGATAGGGTAAAGCAGAAGCTGAACGATCATATTGATCGGCAGAAGGGCCGCGCCAAGCGCTGTGTTCCCATTCGCAAGGCGGGTAAAGGCTAAAAACCAATCTGTGCACGGCGCCATAAAGTAAATCACCAACCCTAATAAAAAGAGAGGATGCGCCGATAGAAAAGTGGAGGCTATCACAAAGCCGAGGACGGGAATGACAAGAAAATTGAGGACCAACGCGGCCACGACAAAACCAAAGCGGTTGATACTGGAAATGATGCTTTGAACACGGACTTCAAAGAGAAGAAGAAACACCAACAACAGAATGGTGAGGTCTATTTGATCTGACAGAACATTTTGGACCTGCGGTGCCATCAATCCAAGGGTTGATCCCAACAGAATAGCCGCAAAAAGAATGATAGCCGTTCCGCGCCCAGCCATGAAGGTCGCGGCGCTTTCCAAGAATTTGGTTAGCACACGCATTCTCCGTCGCAGCAGCTTAAATCATCAAGGAGAAAGCCCTTGTCAGCATAGTCGGCGATTACCGGGCTTTGCTGTCCCCATCGCCTCAATATCTCGCTGACCACGACGGCAAAGCGCTGACGGAACTTGTAGATGAAACAGAAGATCGCTTTTTCATGTTGAACGTTTGGTCCAACAAGATAGACATTTTTGTGCTTGGTGCTTTCGTCACGGTCTGTCAGCTGAGGGTACCCATTAGGAAAGTCAAATAACTTGCTGGCTAAGCTGTTTTCGATGTCAAAGCCGGTGGCATCGATAGGGGGGTGTTCAAGATTGATGGTGCGATATCGTGTACGAACTTCTGTTTCAGAGATGGTTTCAGCGAACTCAGATATAAACTCGGCCTTGCCGCTTTTCTGCAGGTAACGAACACGAGCAAAAGTATAAGGGCTAAGACCGTAGCTTGAATCGCTCACCTCATGGGCCCATGGTTCAGTAGGGTCGATGATGCTGACCGATGATCCGTTCTTGACCAGGTTGTAGGCGGTCTCGATACCGCTTTCGGCGCCGCCAATGACGACATGCCGCCCTGTTGGAAGTGTTTTATAGGACTCGCTGACACGGATGGTGCCGGGAATGGCTTTTTTAAATTGGAACTCGCCCCCCGCCCAAATCAGGACCCGCGTACGTAGCTCGCCCTCATAGGTACTGAGTAATATCTTGCCGCTGGGTTCTATCTCAACGTCAAGGACTTCAATGTCTTCCTCGATTTCGAGTTCATAATAGTCCGTCACATCACTGAGATATTGAGCATATTGCCGCCCCAACGGATGTTCAGTTTGCAACCTAAAAGCGGGCGAGCTGCCCGGGGTGACTGCATTCAGATCAACGGCGCCAAAAAAATTGCCGGTGAAGGACGGGGAGATGAAGCGGGTTTCCTTCGGCCATTGAAGGAAACTCTCACCAATACGCCCACGCTCTAACACGAGTGATGGGATGGCGCATCGGGACAGGAGGGCAGCGGTTCCAATACCTGCCGGTCCGGCGCCCACAATGATGACGGGATGTGTTTTCATCTTATTGCTCAATCGTCATGGGTCACCGAGCCGCTTCGCGGCATTCCGCGCATGAGCCGGACAGCTCGACAACGCGCTTGCCAATTGTGAACCCTAGGGTCTCCGCATCGGCGGTGAGGAGACCTTGAAGCCGCTCATTTTCAATCTCTGAGGATGTTCCGCAGTCATCGCAAACGAACAGGATGCAAGCGTGATCATGCTGAGGGTGTTCACACGCCACATAGGCGTTCCGACTCTCAATTCGGGAGACCACGCCGTAATCACACAAGAAATCGAGCGTGCGATAAATAGTTGAAGCGGAGATTTTGCGCGCCAACTGTTCCGAGAGCGTATCGCGAAGCTCGTAGGCGCCGATTGGACCTGTTGCTGACCACAGCACCGTTAAAACCGCCTCGCGCAGCGGCGTTATCTGCGCGCCCCGGACGCGGCATAGGGCAACAGCGGCCTCTACCGCCTCTGCGCCGTCTTTCCGTGGCTTGATGGTGCGCTGATCTGATTTGGGCAAGGTGGTTGAATACCATTTTTATTGCGAATAAGTCTTATTAACTTAATTTGCAACCTTGTTGCAAGGGCGCGCGATACTCCGATGGGGAGGTTAGACAGCGCAGGCTTTGATGCCCGACGTGCTTTCACATCCGGTGTTCTGATTGAATCAGCCCGCTGCTATAAAGGAGCGTGTCCGCGTCTGCCTTATCAGCGACGGTTCCGGCCCGTTGTTGCCGGGGCGTTCACCGCGTCTGACGCCTTAATGACATCCGACGCCAGCTGTGAATTCGCATTCGCGTGAGGGCCCGAGCGGGAGGTCAGGAAGCTTTTCACATCCACATCCGGTGCTGACGCGCGACCAATACCGCCCTCCTCAGGGGCCGCATCCTCCGGGCTTTTGAGGTCCTCAGCCGCAAAATCTGTCCGCAGATCATAGGTGCGCTCGAACTGGTACCGCAAATAGCGCTGAGCCTCATACCATTTAGTTTTCTTCGGGTCGTCGGTACACGTCTGTAATTCATAGCCTTGGGCGCCCCACCGGCGCTCCGGGCAATGAAAGGGGTCAAAGCTCATATCGAATAGGCGAGCCATGGCGTCATGCATGGTGAGGCGTACCATCGCCCCATCAGAACGCTTGTAGGATAGTTTACAGCTCGCCGCGCCTCGGTCGTAGACGTCGAGTAGCGCCGCAGCCAGGTCAGGGCTGGAATAGGCGAGGCGGCTATCCCCGTCCTCGACCCGCCTCAAAAGGCGTTCGGCGAGGCGGCGCAGTTCCACCGCATCGGTCTTCAGCCGTGCATCGCGTGAGGGGGTGGCGTACCGCTCCCAGTCTCCATAGGTGCCGTAAATATTATCAGGCAGTTTTTGCGGCGCGGGGCGGCTTGGAATATCCGCAAAAATGGCCAAGTTCACGGCCGTGCGGCGATGGCGGAAACTCTCACACAGACTATCAACCGAGTTGGCGAACTCATCCACCGGATCAAAAGGGAGCGCCGGGTCCCGCAGCTGGGCTTTGACAAACTGATAATAGGGAAGGGTGCGACCATCGGTGACAAATCGGCCCTTTTGCCATTCGCCCGTTTCGTCCGGGTGGGTCCCAAAATATTGTTCCATCGAAAAATGCGGAAGGGCGGCATTCTTGGTCCCGATAATACGCCCCCCCACATAAGTCCCTTTGCGGGTCTTATTTGCGCCCACCAGCTTGATAGGGCGCCAGGCTTTCAGCCCTCCGCCAAGCTCTGGGCCGGTACGAAGGAAGTTCGCGCCGTACGTATCGCGGGTTACCGTATAGTCAGGGTGCGACGAAATGAGCAGCACCCGGCCATTGTCGGTGATGTCATAAACCAGGCTGACATGACCGTGCACGTCGTATGCGACGGCGCCAGGGCGAATAGCATCGCGATCAATCGAAACAGGGCAAAAATCGCTGAACAATGGCCGCTCATCAGCACCATTGGTGCGCAGCATCGCCGTTGAAACGATATTATAAAGCCCACGGAGGAAGCGGCCACCGTCCCGTGGGGCGCTGCCGGGGGCTTGGGTGACGTCAAACCGGCTGACGACCCGATTGCCATATTTTGAGTAGCGGGAATCGTTCCCCGCGTCCTTTCCCGGCCGAATAGACACGGCGTCTTGGAAAGAGAAAGGCAGCCCGTTCTTCCACGCATAATAGCCGCGAAGGACATAGACCATGTCGGTACAGTCCCCGAGCCAAATCGCGTCATCTTCCAAATCGCGATAGGGATTAGCCCGTGACCGGAGGCAATCATCGATGGAGATACAGCCAGAGCGACCAATCGCCTGAACGAAGGCTTCATAGCCTCGCTCATGCGCCTCGGACCACTCGGTGTCATAGATCTCCCAACCGGCGCCCTTATTCCGGCTTTCGGGGATGAGGTCTAGAAGGTGTTGATACTCGCCGAGGGCGCCGTCCCCGTCGGCGCGCGCATCGTTGATATGGGGCGGTAGCCCCTCAACACCCTGCATCACATCTTGGATAGGGGGGAAGCCGGCATGCCCCAGCGGCCGCGCTTCGCTGGACGGGGCCATCGCCACAAATGATAGGGCCGATGCCCCCATCGCCACCATGAACCGACGCCAAACCATACACCCACCCCGTCGACCGCGGTCTAATCGTTAAAATACGAGATTTTATGGTAAGGGGTTGAGCGGCGAAGCTCAAGGCGGCGAATCGCGTCGCTTACTGGGCCTCCATACCCGCCAAAAGCTGTTCATCAACGAAGCTGATCATCTCAACCCGCGCCACGTCCGCTTCCGGCACATCCATGAATGCGTGCCACATCCCCTCGAACACGAGGAGGTCGGAGAAATGCCCGGCATCCCTCAGGGCTCTGTGGAGCCTCACCGTATTGCTGAGGAACAAATCTCGCGTCCCTGATATCAGCAAAGAGGGTGGGAAACCCTTGCTAAAGTCGGCATAGACAGGGGACAGAAGGGGGTTCTTTTTATCTTCTCCATCAGCGTAAAGATCAGCGGCGACCCGAAGCAGGCCCTCATACGTGACGAGGCTGACATCCGCCCCCTCAAGGGTTTTGTAGCTATCACCGACCTTGTCGAGGTCTGACCACGGCGTGTCCATCACAATGGCCGCCGGCAATGGGAGCCCCCTATCTCGGGCGGCGAGTGTGGTTGCTGCCGCTAACGCCCCGCCGGTTGATGTTCCAAAAAGGGCGATACGATGAGGGGGAAGGCGCTCCAACACCCCCTCATAGACAGCAACCCCATCGTCAACGGCGGCGGGGAAAGGGTGCTCGGGCGGCATGCGGTAGTCGACCATGATGGTCGTGTATCCACTTTCAACCGCGAGGTGCAGGGCCCGGCCCAAGCCCGCTTTCCCGGCGTTGATCACATAGGCCCCGCCATGGAACCCAAGGAGTAGCTTGTCCTTCTTCTGTTGAGGGACAGCGTCCGGCGTAATGGTCCAGATCGTCACGCCGTTTAGCATTGATTGCTCGACCGAAACGGGGAGGCGTTTAATGAGATCAGATACCCTTTTCGTGGTTGCCTCGTCGTAGGATTTGAAGATGGGTATCCATTCTTCTGCGGTTCTGGCGCGGGTCTCGGCATCCGGCCAACTCACCGGCCTTGAGAGGCGTTCTTTTGCTTCAGCACTGACCGTTGTCGGGGCTGGGATTCTTGCAATGCGCGCGCTCTCAGCTTCGCCAGCCAGATCCTCATCGGCAGCAAGAGCCGCATCGAATGGCACCAGCAGAAAAGCCGAAACCGCAACGAGCGCTGCGACCATAAGCTTGCGAATATGGTGATATTCCACGCGTTTTCCCTCCGATCGCTGTGAGGGAAGAGAGCTAGCACTGGTGCTTCCACAACCGCAACGCGGGGCGCTCTCTTGCTGATCGATAGATACCCGCGAACTCCGGCAGGGCCTACTGAGGGTTGATCCCATGATGCGAACACGCTTCATGATAGGGAGGGGAAGAGGTGGAGATCTACACAATGACGATAAGAAAAATAATCACTGTTATCTTTGTTTCATTGGCTCTGGCCGGTTGCGCCACAGTCGACAATCCCGACGAAAATGTCCGCGCAAAGGCCTGGTCCCAGGTGTCTAAGAAAACTGATCTCGTGGTCGTTGGGAAAAACCGGGTTCGCATTACGGCCAATGGCGCTTTCAGCTCAGATATGGCGTCAATGGAATCGCTTCTGCTGGCCCGAGCGGCTGGCGTCGCGCTCGAACGCGGTGCGCCACGCTTTGCTGTGGTGCACACCCAGTACAATCACGAGGGCGTAACCCGGTGGATCGGCTCCTACGAGGCGTTGATGCGCGCCCGCAGCGATGCCGACATCAGCGGCAATCTGAACAAACCCCTCGGTTTTAAGTCGGCGACTATTGTTGTCCGCATGCTGGGCGACGAGGAAGAGGCCGACCGACAGGCGTTCGCGAGCGAAGCGACCTATGAGGCGCTGCTCAATGACCGGATCGAGCAGAAGGGGATCAAGCCCTCGCGGCGGTTATCTATCTTCTAAGCGCTCGTTCGCGCACCCTAAAGCTGTTGGGTCCATACCGCAGTGATGCCGAAGGTAAGAATGAGCCCGAGGACTGGCCACAGGACGGGCTTTAGTCGGCTGCGGCGGAAAAAGCCGTAAATGACCGCCGCCGTCGCTAAAAGCGACACCGCGGCGATTGCGACCAACTGCTGGCCAATTTCAAGATTGAGCCAGCCAAAGTCCTCTTCGCCGATTTGCTGTTGGTAGATAAGCGCCGCGAATACGACGAACAGAATATAGCGCACCAGCGTGCCCATCACTGTTCGAACCGCTGAGGCGGCGAACAGCAATGCCACCACAATGGCGATGAGAACGAACCAACCGTCCATGACGCTCCTCCTCTTCCTTCGCCCAAAGTCAAAGCCGGGCCAATCGGGCGCATCGGCCCTTTATCCAAATTAGCCTAAAGCTCGTCTGCAAAGGAGTGCAACTATGGGCACGTTGCGATTGGTTCTCGGCGATCAACTGTCGCGGTCGCTCTCAAGCTTGGCTGACGCGGACCCCAAGCGCGATGTGGTCCTGATGGCTGAAGTGGCGGAGGAGGCCACCTATGTTCGCCACCACAAACAGAAGATCGCGTTTCTCTTCTCCGCGATGCGCCATTTCGCAGCCGAATTGGAGGCGGAGGGATTTACTGTCCGCTATCGTACCATTGACGACCCCGCGAATAGAGGCAGCTTAGTGGAGGAAGTGCGCGCAACGCTAACGTCAGAGAAGGGTCTATCTGGTGTTTGCGTCACCGCGTGCGGAGAATACCGTTTGGCCCAAGAGATAGGGACGTGGGAACAAGAGTTGGGCTGCCCCGTCAGTGTTCTCGACGATGATCGTTTCCTCGCCACGCCGGCGGCGTTTGCGGCGTGGGCCCAGGGGCGCAAACAGCTAACGATGGAATATTTCTACCGCGAGATGAGGAAAAAAACGGGCCTGTTGATGGACGGGGCCGATCCCGTTGGCGGCCAATGGAACTATGATGCGGAGAACCGCAAGAAGTTACCCAAAGGGTATACGCCGCCCCACCGTCCCGCACCAACTCTAACCCAGCAGACCCAAAATGTTCTTGCCGTGGTCGAGGAGCGTTTTGGCGATCACTTTGGGACGCTAACGGACTTTCGGTATGCGGTGACCCGTGACGATGCCCTCAGGGCTTTGGACCATTTTATCGAGGACTGCCTCCCCAATTTTGGTGACTATCAGGATGCCATGGCGACGGGGGAGGACTTTCTTCACCACTCTCTCGTTTCGGCCTATCTGAATGCGGGACTGTTGGGGCCCCTAGAAATCTGTGAGGCAGCGGAGGAAGCCTACCAATCCGGGGCGGCGCCGCTTAATGCGGTAGAAGGGTTCATTCGCCAAATCATCGGGTGGCGCGAGTTTATCCGTGGCCTCTACTGGCTGAAAATGCCTCAGTATAAAGAGACAAATGCGCTGAAGGCCACCAATGCCCTGCCTGAGTTTTACTGGACCGGGGAAACGGATATGCACTGCATGGCAGAAGCTATCCGCGCGACACGCGATTATGCCTATGCGCATCATATTCAACGATTGATGGTGACGGGAAACTTTGCCCTGTTGGCCGGCGTGGCACCGGAGGCGGTGAATGAGTGGTATCTCATCGTGTATGCGGATGCGTATGAATGGGTGCAGTTGCCGAACACCCATGGGATGGCGCTATGGGCCGATGGCGGCATCGTTGGGACCAAACCCTATGCTGCGAGCGGGGCCTACATCAATCGGATGTCCAACTATTGCTCGTCCTGTCGCTACATTGTGTCAAAGAAGACAGGGGAGGACGCTTGCCCATTTAATCTTCTTTATTGGGATTTCATGATGCGAAACGAGAAAAAGCTGCGGGCCAACCCGCGGATGGGTATGGTGTTTCGAAATCTCGATAAGAAAACCGACACAGAAAAGAAAACCATCCGTAAAGAGAGCCGCGCGCTGTTACAGTCGTTTGGCGTCTTATAGGACCGACGGGTACGATGGTTTCCATAAAAATTATGGTTACCACTTCGTTCACGTTTACCAAAAAATCTCCCATTGTGGATAACTTCGCGGTCACACTTTCCTGATAATTTTTTCGCTATGGAAGGCGTTGATAGCATACCCTTAGGTGTGGCCGCGCTCCGTCTTTCACCGGTCGTCAGTCGCCCATCGTCTCGTCCTGTTGAGGAGGCGTCGAGTGCCACACAGCTGACCGAAGAAGAACAGCGCGCGGTTCAGGATCTAAAAGCTCGCGACCGCGAGGTGCGTGCCCATGAGCAGGCTCACAAGCTTGTGGGTGGACAGTATGCTGGTGCCATTTCTTACGATTACACCACTGGCCCCGATGGACGGCAGTATGTGGTCGGAGGTGAAGTGCCAATCGACATCGCCCCCGAGGAAGACCCCCAAGACACCGTCCGAAAAATGGAAGTGGTCATTGCAGCAGCGCTCGCGCCTGCCGAACCCACGGCCCAGGACCGGGCTGTCGCCCGCCAGGCGGTAGCTCAACGGCTGATTGCTCAAGCTGACTTAAGGGCACAAAAGCTTAGCGACGTTGAAAGCGAGATCGCGGCAGCAGCGGTTACCAGCCAAGCGACAAAAGAGAGCCCCGAAAACGACGGCGTGTTACCCCCCGTTGATGAGAGTTCATCATCTTCGGCGCTAGGCCCATCCCGCGAAGCGGTAGCAAATGATCAAGCGACCCGGGCCGCAGAACAAGGGTACCGCGTGGTACAAGAGACCACAAACCCTGCCGATGTTCCGCCGCCCTTACCCCGCGCCGAGGCTGAAGCCCCTAATCAATTAGTGGCTTAAAATGATCCGCTTACCCTCACGGCCACAAAGGTGGGTGCCCAACAGCTCGAAATGATAAGAGCAGGCAGCCCCCACCTGCGCGGGGATGAGCGACGGGGACCCCGGCTTAATACTCGCGCAATAGACCTGTAAGCCGGCCTTGGACCTTAACGCGGTTGGGGCCAAAGATTCGCGTTTCATAGGCAGGGTTCTCAGCCTCAAGCGCAATAGAACCGCCTTTTTTCCGTATACGTTTGAGAGTGGCTTCCTCATCGTCAACGAGCGCTACGACAATCTCCCCATTCGAGGCATCATCACAACGCTGAATAATAACCGTATCCCCATCATGGATGCCGGCATCAATCATTGAATCCCCTTCAACGCTCAGCGCGAAATGCTCGCCTGTCCGCATCATTGAGGGGGGAACCGCCACCCGATTTTGCTCATGCTGAATGGCCGCAATGGGTGTACCCGCTGCAATCTTCCCTAAGACCGGCAGCTCCATCATCCCATCATAGGCATCGGGCTGTGGTGGGGGGGAGGGGTTCTCGATAACGTGAGGGACGAACCCTTTCGAAGGCGCCGCAGGAACAGCCTCCTTGGCGCCCGCCGGCACGGTCGCGGTTTCGGGCCGCATTACCACCTCTAACGCCCGCGCCATGTG
>ERZ1740067.2106-NODE-2106-length-12586-cov-5.703056_pt1 | contig 12586 bp, 8 predicted proteins | sample MGYA00581736_ERZ1740067 | MGnify/ENA primary metagenome ERZ1740067 (study PRJEB43018, sample SAMN04849236) | marine metagenome | isolation source: floating plastic debris | place: Pacific Ocean | collected 2008-08-27 | study: EMG produced TPA metagenomics... | reverse complement strand
GCAGCCTGATAGTCGACCGTATTGGCCGCGCACACGCCGGAGGTCCGGAAGGGGAGGCCGTAACGTCGGGCAAGCTGTCCGCTGACGAGCGCGGCCTTGATGTATTCCGGCGTTCCGAAGGCTGGTGCGCCGGATTTCATGTCCACATTTGACGTAAAGCCGCCATACACCATCGGCGCGCCGGGATTGACCATTTGAGTGAAAGCGATGCCGGCGAGCGCTTCAGCATTTTGGAGCGTCAATGCTCCCGCAACCGTCACAGGAGCCATCGCGCCAGCCAAAGTGAACGGCGTCAGGACACTTACCTGTCCAGCCCGTGCCATTTCGATGAGGCCCTGGAGCATCGGCGTGTCGAGCCGAAGCGGGGAGGAGGAATTGATGATTGTGATGACACTCGGGGTCTTGCGGAACTCTTCTTCCGATAGACCCATCGCGATACGGGTCATTTCCAGGCCGTCGCGGTTCCGCTCCTTGCCGAGCGAATAGATATGAAACACCTTGTCCATCAGGCGGATCATGTCGGACACACAATCCAGATGCCGGACAGAGGCGTGAATGTCGACCGGTTCAACCGGATACCCCATGACGCAGTGAATGATGTTGAAGAACTGCGCAAGCTTCAGGAAGTTGCGATAGTCCGTCTGGTTTCCGGGCCGGCGCCCTCCCTCGCGGTCGACGGCATTTGGTGCACTTGCAACACAGGAGAATGCAATATGGTCGCCGCCAAGGGTCAAGTTGTGCGCAGGATTTCTGGCGTGGACCGTAAACTGCTCCGGTGTTTCTGCTACGAGCTCTTCAACCATGGCCCGGTCCATGCGAACCCGGTCTGATCCCGGTATCACATCCGCACCAGCAGCTTTCAAAATCTCCTTTGCTTCCTCATGGAGAAAGTCGATGCCGATGTCTTCGAGCACCCGCATTGAGGCTTCGTGAATGGACTCCAGCTCATCAGTGGAGACAGCCTCCACAGGCTTGTAGATGTGGCGGGGTTGTTTGAATGGCTTTTGAGGGAAGAGCTCCGGGCCCGCTTTGTCTCCACCGCCTCGCCGGCGGCGGGCGCGCCGCGCTGGCACCGCTTCCGTGGTCTCAACAAGATCGAGCTGACTTGACATGGCGAGACACCTTTCCGTGGCCGTATACGCAGAGCGTGAAAGACTTTGGGCCCTGAGCAGATGTCTGCCCGCAGCTTTCGTGCAACCTTAATCGAGAGGGTTATTTTTCTACGGCGTCTCAGAACGACGGTGGTTGCCACTTTCGCGACATTTTGAGAACCGGCGGTTAATCCGGTATGCCCGACTATTGACGAAGCTTGACGTCTGCGTTGCAAAGGCTTCAAAAAAATGAAGTGAATTTTGAAGGTGTTGCGTGACTGACAGAATGACCGACGCTGAATTGCTGGACTTTTTGCAAGGCCGCTATCCGTTCGGTGATCTGAGCGGAGCGCGGCTACGGCCCCTTCCGAGTTCCTATACACATCGGTTTTGGCGCCTCCGGACGCGCGAGCGGGATTATGTCATCAAGGAGTATTTTCCAGGCCTTGAGAACAACCCCCTTTATCCGACGCTGCCCCAGGAAGAAGCGACTGCCCTGACCTTGTTGGAACGCCATCGATTGGCACCGCGTTTGGAGTGTTTTCTGGACAGTCCAGCCGGTTCACCTTTGGTGATTTATGGATATGAACGCGGCTCAGAAGCTGAAATTGATGTGCGTGATGCGGCTCAATTGCTTGGGCGCTTTGCAGCTCTGGAGCTTGCACCAGAGGAAGTCAGAATGGTGCCGTCCGGTTATCATCAGGTGCTCGCCCATGCTGATGCTATTCTGGAAAAGATTCCGGACAGCCGCCGGGCCGCCAATTTGAAACGCCTCCGGCCGCAAGATGGCGCGGTCGAGGTGTCTGCGGTGCCGCAGTGCACCCTTATTCACAGGTCCCTTTGTCTCGGGACAGTTCAAATGACGGCGGCCGGACCCACTCTGATCGATTGGCAATATGCTGGTCTCGGAGATCCCGTTGAAGACATCGCGTGTTTTCTCTCACCCGGTCTCCTCACGCTTTATGGCCTGAAGCCGCTTGTCCTTTACGCCGAGGACCTGTTTTTGAAGCATTATCCGGACCGCGCGATTGTTGATCGTTTTTTGGCTGAACGAGCCGCCTACCATTGGCGATTGGCCGCATATTGTCTGTTTCGGCAGGAAACCCTGACTCACGAAAACGCACCGGCCTCTCGGGCCTATGCACGTGCTCTGGAAGAAGAGGTCGACCTTCTCCTCAGGCTGCGCGGAAAGTGAACGGAGCGGCCATGAACGGGTGTAATCCGGCTGTCATAGGAAGACGGTAACGGGGTCAGATGTCTATTGAAATTACGTCCGTTACCAAGTCGTTCGGGTCATACAAAGCTCTGAAGGACGTCTCGCTCTCAATCCCGGAGGGAACATTTTTTGTGGTTCTTGGTCCATCCGGCTGCGGCAAGTCCACACTGTTGCGCACGATCGCCGGACTGGAGCCCATCGACAGCGGAGAAATCGCGCTGGGCGGCGAAACAGTCGCTCGAGACGGCTACCACCTGGAGCCGGAACGGAGGCAAACTGGCGTCGTGTTCCAGTCCTACGCTCTCTGGCCACACATGAGCGTTGCGGGAAATGTCGCCTTTCAGATGGAAACGTCTGGCTTGAAAAAGTCCGACATCAAAACACGCACCAATGAAAACCTTGCCACTGTGGAATTGACGGCGTTTCGCGATCGGAAACCGGCTGACCTTTCCGGCGGGCAGCGTCAGCGGGTTGCGCTTGCCCGCTGTTTGGCGCAAGGCGCAAAAACAGTGTTGATGGACGAGCCGCTTGCAAACCTCGATCCGCATTTGCGCGGTGCCATGGAGGAAGAGCTTGCTGCGTTTCACAAGGCCAGTGGCGCAACGACCCTATTCATCACCCACGATCAGCGTGAAGCGATGGCACTCGCCGACCAGGTCGCGGTTATGTGGGGCGGAGAAATCTTGCAAGTTGCCGAACCTGATGTGCTTTACCGGCGGCCGACATCGCGAAAGGTTGCCAGTTTTATCGGCCGCAGCAGCCTGGTTGGCGTTGAGGTCAATCATGTCGAAGCCGGGCACGCGAATATCACGCTGGCCGGGCACCGGGTCGATGTGGACTGCCCTATTGGCACTAGAAACGGTTCAGCAACGATGATGCTGCGGCCCGAGCACCTGGTTCCATCTGTTGGTGGGCACGGTTTGAAAGCAACCGTTGAAAGAACGATTTACCGCGGCGGGTTCTGGGAGGTTTTTGTGACCCTCGATGGGCTCTCGATGCCGTTGTTGATGACCCTCAATCGCCCGGCTGTAACCGGTGAAACTCTGTTTCTGGATATTCTCCGCGGATGGATATTGCCGGAGTAATAGGCCTGCTCAAGTCAGCGTTTTGCGCATGGCGCAGCGTTGTTCGGGCATAGGCAATCCGCGGCCGAGTTCTTCTGCGAGGATTCCGCCAAGCCGAGTACCACATTCTTCCAACTTCAGGACCTGGAACCCCAGTCGTTCATAAAACGGTGCATTCCAGGGCACGTGCCTGAACGTCGTTAATGTCATTTCCGATAGTCCGAGTGCTCTTGCATGGGCTTCAGCGCGTTCCATCAGCGCTTTGCCGACCCCCTTCTTCTGGCAATCGGAATGAACGGAAATCTCATAGATATGTAGAGCGGTGTCTTCCGGGATCGCGGCCAGAAAGCCAATCTGTTGTCCGTCATCTGTTTCCGCGGTCCAGCTTGTACCTGGTTCGATTGCAGACATATGCTGCTCTTCTGTCGCGCAACTGTCATCCGCGAAGGTGTCCAATCCTTCGATTGTCAGAAAGAGTTTGCTGGCGGAAATCTCCACGGCCTGAAGAGCTGAGATATCGCCTTTGCGTGTTTGTCTGATCTTCAAATCGGCAACTTTCTAAGGCTCATTTAATCCTTCCAGGGGATCGTTCCAGAGGGTACGCGTTTAGCCAGACTGTTCATGCCGAGCATGACCAAAATTGTTGCCAGCACAACTACCACAGACATTGCAGCTGCGAGCGTTGTGTAACCGCCATCTTCGTAATTGAAAATGGTGGTCCCGATTGTCTCGTTTCCTGTGGACCACAGCAGTGCCGAGACAGTGACCTCGTTGTAGGCAGTGAGGAACACGAGAATGGCGCCGGAAGCTGCAGACGGCGCAACAAGAGGCGCAAATACCCGCCGGATGCGCCGGAAAACTCCCGCGCCGGATACGCGGGCTGCGTCTTCGCGCGACCTGTCAACCTGCACAAAGGCAGCTGCAACAGGTTTCAATCCGACTGCGAGAAAAGCGGAAATATAGGCAATCAAAATGATCCAGAGCGTGTTGTAGAGCGAAACATTCAAGAACGGCAGGGGGTGGATGAACGCCAAAATAAAGGCGATTGACATGACCAGACCTGGTACTGCAAAGGCGATCTCTGCCTGTGCGGCCGTTGCCGTTCCAGCACGGCGATATGTATTGTGCCTGTGACTGAGAAAATACCCCAAGAAGATGCTGATGATCGCGATGACGCTTGCTGCAATTGCGGCAATCAACGTCGAATTCGCAAAGGCTCTCAGTGTTACAGACTGGCGCCAGAGAACTTCTGCGAAGTTGTCCAGATTCACGGTGCTTGCTGAAAGCGGGAGCCCATATGTCTTCACCAAGGAAGTCGCCAGAAGCGATGTAGCGGGAAGCAACAGAACCAGGCCAACAAAACTCCAAAGACCTGCTTCTACCCATTTGCGTTTTGAGCCAAGCGAGATTGCAAGCGGGTCCTGCGGCAGGCCAATGAGGCTGGCGCGCATACGTCGTTGCAAAATCCCCTGTATGAGGAGGGCGACAAGAGCGACCATCGCCAGGATAAGCGAAATGACTGCGACATTCGGGAGGACATCCGGGCCGAAGCTCGCCAGTCTTCGCCAAATCAGAACCGGCAGCGTCGTGTGGCGTGCCGGAACGCCGGTAAGCGCGATGATGCCGAAGTTTCCAAGCGCTGCGATAAACGCAAGAGCAAAGCCGGCGAGCAAAGCTGGCGCGAGGAGTGGCAGCGTAATTCTTGTCAAAAGACGGAATGCGCCTGCGCCGGACACGCGCGCAGCATCGGACAATTCCCTCGGAAAGGACCGGAGCGCTGCCCGAACCAGCAGGAACACCAAGGGGCTGTGCTGGAGTGTCAGAAGAAGAACAAGACCCTCGCGTGAATAAAGCGGATGCGTCGACCCGAGTTCGGGTGCCAGCCCAATCCATCGAAGCAGCGGACTTGCCGGCCCCAGTGCCTGGATCCATGCAATTGCCGTGACATGCGGCGGGATCATCATCGGTAGAAGGATCAAAAAGACGAGCAGTCCCTTGGCGCGAACATCTGTCAGTCCGACAATCAGTGCCAGAACTGTTCCCAAGACCGTTGCCGCGAGCGCCGACAAGAGGCTGCTTTCCATGGAGTGCCAGAGCGCCCTTTGGACAGCCCGGCTGGACAGGGCTTCTGCCAGCGGCGCAAAAGCAAGCGCGCCGTCCTGGGTCAATCCGATCTTGAACAAGAGGAGGAGCGGCAACCCGCACAGGAGCGTCGCGCAGAGAACCAAAATGGCGAGAGAGATCCTCTCGCCATTGAGCAGTTTTGAATTCTGGGCTTGCGCCATCAAGCCTTAGCCACCGAAGATCTCCGTGAACTTGATCTTGTTTGCTTGATCCTGCTTAAGGGCCTCTGCTGGATCGAAGTCCATCAGTTTGATCTGATCGCGAGCCGGGAAACCTTCCGGTGCTGCAACAGCCGGATGGGCTGGCAGATATCCTTGAGACGACGCCAGTTTCTGGCCTTCTTCAGAAAGAAGGAAGTCAACAAAAGCCTTGGCAGCGTCAGGATTCTGGGCGGTGGACAGGATTGCAACCGGTTCGGTAACGGCGGAGACGCCTTCTTCCGGGAAAACGAACTCAACTGGAGCACCTTTCAGCTTTTCGCGGATCGGAAGAAAGTCCACGACGAAACCATAGAGTTTTTCACCGCCGGCGATGGCCTTATAGGTGCCGCCATTGCCGCCTTTCGGATTGGCGCCCTGATCTGCAAGGCCTTCGTAAAAGGCCCAGCCAAGATCCGGGTTGGAGGTCAGAGCTGCCATGTGGATGGTGGCCGCACCGGATGTCAGCGGAGACGGCATGGCCAATTTGTCTTTGGCTTGCGGCTTCAGGAGATCCTTGTAGGAGGACGGCTTCATCGGTGCATTGGTGTTGTAGACGATGCCGCTGGTGATCAGCTTGGTGGAGAAGTAGGTCTTGTCATCGTCCATCAGAGCCGGATCATAGGCGGACACATCTGCGCCTTCGTGGGCCATCAAACGGCCTTCCTGCTTCAGCCCTTCCATTGTGACCATGTCAGCAATCAAGAGAACGTCTGGCTTTGGTGCGCCTGCCTCAAATTCCGTGCGCAGCTTGGCCATCATTTTTGTGGTGCCGTCGCGCACCCATTCGATTTCAACGTCAGGGTGTTTTGCGGTGAACGCGTCGACCGTTGCTTGGGCGTCCTGGTTCGGCTGGGAGGTATAAAGAACCAGTTTGCCGGAAACGTCGCCGGCGAATGCGGATGCGGTTGCACCGACAAAGATGCCGGCAGCCATCAGGAACTTTTTCATGTCACGGATCCTTTTGCGAAAGGCCATAGGTGAATAACAGATGGCCTTGGCTATCAGGCTTGTGTGACAGATTTTTTTTGGCTGCGAAGTAAAAGTACGTGGTGGGCGCCTCCGTCCTATTGGCGGACGACTGCGAAAATATGCTGCCCCCTTCACTGACCATGACACCAGGAGATTGCCGATCGCCAAAAGGTCGGCTATCACCACGTCAAATCGATTTAAAGAAAACTTGCGGACACAAAGCATGACCTCTCAAGGCGTTAAAGCGGAAATCGGCCTGATCGGCCTTGGAACGATGGGTGGAAATCTGGCGCTCAATGTCGCCGAAAACGGATTTCGGATTGCCGTGTTCAACCGGACACCGGAAAAAACCGATCAGTTCATGGAAAAGTCTGGTCCGCTGGCCGAGAAACTCGTGCCAAGCAAGACCCTGGAGGACTTCGTTGCGTCGATCGCTTCACCGCGCGCGATCATTTTGATGGTGCCGGCCGGAGACGCCGTTGACGCGCAGATCGCAGCTCTTCGTCCGCTTCTGGATGCGGATGATCTTATCATCGATGCGGGCAATGCCAACTACCACGACACCAATCGGCGGGCTGAAGAAGCCGCTGAAAAGGGGCCGCGGTTCATGGGCATCGGAGTGTCTGGCGGCGAGGAAGGGGCCCGGTTTGGTCCGTCCATCATGGGCGGGGGCGACAAATCCGCCTGGCACCGCGTCGGGCATATTCTGGAAGCGATCTCGGCCAAGTACGAGGATGAGCCGTGTGCCGCATTCCTCGGCGCTGCCGGTGCCGGTCACCTGGTCAAGACGGTGCACAACGGCATTGAATATGCCGACATGCAGATGATCGCCGAGGTCTATGGTGTGATGCGCGATGGCTTCGGCATGAGTGCAGCCGACGGGGGTGAGGTTCTTGAACGCTGGAATGGCGGGATACTGCAGTCCTACCTGATCGAAATTTCAGGGAAGGTTGCCAAGACGGCGGATCCGGAAACCGGCAAGCCAATGCTGGATATCATTCTGGACACCGCGGGCCAGAAGGGCACCGGCCGCTGGACGGCGATCGAGGCGTTGATGCTTGGCACACCTGCCAGTGCAATCGAGGCTGCCGTTGCCGCACGCAACATGTCTGCAAGGCTTGGGGAGCGTGAAAAGGGCGAAGAGGTGTTCGGCGCGGCGCCTCAGCGTATGGACAAGGACCTTATCGGAATTGACGCGCTTGAAGCTGCGCTCGTTGCCGGAAAGATTATGTGTTACGCACAGGGCTTCGGTCTGATCCTGGAGGCGGCGAAACAGTATGGCTGGGACATGCTACTACCGGAGATCGCCAAGATCTGGCGCAACGGCTGTATCATTCGTTCTTCCATGTTGAACGACATGTCATCCGCACTGTCGGACGATGCGGACCGCAACCTGATGCTGGCTCCGTTCTTCACCGGAAAGCTGCAAGAAACCGAAGCGAGCCTGCGCCAGGTTGTGGCACAGGCGACACTTCACGGTCTGCCGGTCCCGGCCCTGTCGGCAGCCTTGTCCTATTTCGACATCATGCGGACCAAACGTTCTACCGCCAACATGCTTCAAGGCCAGCGCGACTTCTTTGGAGCACACGGGTTTGCGCGCACCGACAAGGACGGCAGTGGCTATCACGGTCCCTGGGCGATGGGTTAAACTTGCATAATTGAAGCTGACCAATTGATACAGTTTGAGCGCGCCAGATGGCGCGCCCCAGAGTTTATCGGTGCGTCAGGCAGGCAGATATGTCTGACCAACAAACTTCGCCGTTGCATCCGGCGCTGTGAGAAATTGCTCATACAGCTGCGTCGATGTCTGGTCTGGGAAGACATTCTCTTCCCCCCGTTCCAGGGCGTCTAGGATCTGCCGGACGACCTCCTGCGGAGATGTTTTGTCGGTTTCAAACTTCTCCGCCATGTCGGTATCCACCGGTCCAGGGTAGACGCCGACGACTTGCGTTCCTTGTGCTGCGAGCTCCGCTCGAAGGCCCTGCGTCAGAGAGTGTACGGCCGCTTTCGAGGCGCTATAGGTGCCCAAAACGGGGAAATTCACGTGCGAGGCGATCGATCCAAGGTTGATGATCGCGCCTCCGCCGTTGGCTTTCAGGATCGGAGCAAAGGCTTGGGACACATTCAAGGTGCCGAAATAGTTGGTCTCCATTTCAAAGCGCCCGCGATCTGCGGCATCCGGATTTGTGAAGCTTGAGAAACCAGCCGTTCCCGCATTGTTGATCACAAGTGCCACGTCTCTGTGTTTTGCCGCGGCTTCAATCTCTTCCGGTTTTGTAACATCCAACTTGACTGGAACCACCTTGCCATTGTTCTGCGCAACAACATCATTCAGTGTTTCTGGCTGGCGCGCGGCTGCGTAGACTTTAGCGGCACCGCGTTCGAGCAGCGCAGTTACGAACGCCCGTCCGATGCCCCGGTTTGCGCCAGTGACCAAGATGGCCTTTCCTTCAACTTTCGACATTTGCATACGCCCTTTCTGGTGGGAGATTAAATAAAATACGGTTCGGTATTTTAATAGGTGCTTGAAAGCGAGTTTCAAGACAATAAAATGCGGATTGGTATTTTATTTTGCGATCTAGCGGGGCAACCAGCATATGCCGAGAGGCCGGCCGAGAAAAATTGATCCCAACGATGCGCTTAAAGCCGCCATGAACATTTTGTGGGAGCGGGGCTATGATCGCACGTCCATGGCGGATCTTGTATCCGCCACGGGAATGGCCAAGCCGGGCCTTTATGCCAACCTTGGTGACAAGGACGAAATTTTCCAAAAGGCGTTGCGGCTCTACCAGGAAGAGATTGGCGCGCCCCCTATCAACGATCTGGTGACCTCACCAGAACCTCTGAAACAGAGTTTGCGCACAGCATTGCGGGGTGTTCTGCACGCAAAAGAAGGGAGCGGACTGCCCGAGGGCTGTTTCATCGTCAACAACAGCTTCGCTTGTTCGGCCCAAAGCCAGCAATTGAAACAGGCGCTGCAAGACCTCAATGTTGAGCGGCGGGACGCCTTTCTTCTCCGTTTCAGGCGGGCCGAGACCGAAGGCGAGTTGCCGGACAGCACCGATATCAAGGCACTTGCAGATTTTTTCGCGGGACAAGCCGCTGCCGTTTCGTCCATGGCGCAGGCAGGGCTCTCGCTGACAGAGCTGCACAAGATGATCGAGGTTAGTTTGTCGGTGCTGCCAGAAGACCCGCCGCGCGGGGGCGCTCAGGGATAGAATCTACGCTTCGGAGACTTCTCAGTTGAAAGCGATACCTGTTTGATCTGTAATTAGCTTGTGCACTCAGATCCCCCGGCGGGGGGCTGCAAGACAAGCGGTCTCCAAAATGGCAACAAAAACCCCAAAAGTGGCGGTCAGGCCTACCATGAGGAATATCCGGCGTGTTTTAGCCGGCTGTGGGGTTGGTCTCTTGGTATTAACTACTCTTGTGGTCTCGGCTCTGACCCTTGGAGTTTTCGAGCCACTCCGGCAATCCATTGCAAGCCGAATTCTGACGGCGCAGCTCAATCGGTCGGCAGAGGTGCAAGGTCCTGTCCGGATCGAATTCGGGTCTCAGATCGTTGTGCGGATGGAGGACGCGGTTGTCGAGCGCTACAGCCAGCCAGAAGGCGGCACCGGAAGGTTTTTTGATTATGTCCGGTTTGATGCACCTTATCGACTTCTTCTAGGCGACTTATCCGGCATCTCCAATTTTGAAATGGCTGGCGCTGACATTGAATTGCTGGCGTCCCCGGGTGAGACCACCGAGGAGGAAATGACCTACTACCAGCTGCCTTCCGAAGTTATCAATCTGCCGGTGTTTGAAGCACTGAAGCTGACCGATGTTACATTACGTTATCTGGGCGTCCAAACTGGTTGGAACGAGCGTGTGAATATACATTCGCTCACTATTGCTCCGTCAGACGAAGCGGACACGCTTGATATTGAACTGGATGCCAACTTGAACGGAACACCGCTTCAAGTATCGGGCGAAATTGCGCGGCCACCGCAAAACGGGCCACTGCAAAATGGCGCATTTGAACTCGCACTGACGTTTCCCGGTATAAACTCCAAAATTTCCGGCAGGATCAACACCTCGACAGCCTACGCTGGTGTTGAGGGTGAGCTTGAATTGTCGTCAGGTTCGCTAGCTCAGGCATTGGCCTCTGGCGGATTGACCAGTGAAGTCGATGGGCAAGTCGATGCGTCTTGGAAGTTCTCCGGAACTCTCGAATCGTTATCGATTTCAAACATCGAGATCAACTTCACAAGCCGACACTCCGACAAGGTGACGATATCGGGGGCGGTTGAAAACGCCAGCCTGGATCCGTCTTTGAATCTTTCGTTCAACGCGCTTTTGGCGCCGTTCGAGTCAGCTGAAAGCGAACTGGCAATTGAGATTTTGGCGCTGGCCGGTGAAATCTACGGCCCATTGAATGATCTGGCGATCCGCAATGCGCAAGTCAAAACCAATGCCGCCATCCTGGATATTGAGACGATCGGCCCGATCTCCGTGGGCCACATTGTTAAGTCCGAAGACGGCCGGGTAGGTTTGCAAGAGCTGACTATCAACAATGGGACCGATGGCGGTCCAAACCTCACACTTAATGGTCAGATCGATGATGTGATTGCATTGGACGGGATAACGCTTGCCGGACGTTTTGAATATCCGGTGTCCTTTTTTCTAAATTCGAACAGGCAACTACAACCGGACCTTGGATTGCTTGCCGGGCAGATTGAGCTCAGCGATTCAGATAGCTGGTTTGCTATCAACACATTTAAGGGAGCAGTTGAAGGCACCGATCTACTGGATTTCAGTTTTGACCTGACTGTGCCTGAGTTGCGTCGGGTCGATGAGCTTAAATTCACAACCGAATTTGCTATTCCCGACCCTGCAGCAGTGGTGGAGCTGGTTTCGGGGACGGCGTTTGAACCATTGCCAGGTCTCACTTTCTCAGGGCAAAGCAGCCTGCAATCGGGCCAACTTGGGATTTCCGGTGAGTTTGTTTCCGGAAGCAGCGCCATCAAGGCTGATCTTAATGTTGGCCAAAAGCCCGAGACCTCCACATGGCTGTTAAGCGGTGATATTCGCTCTGAAGCTTTGAACCTCTCGGAGTTATCGGGTCTCGCGCAGCTTGCCGAGCTTGGTTTTGAAGGACCGCAGACCGGGCTTGAAATCACTGACAGTGACGCATCCCAGTTTGCGGCCAGCATTCATGTCGCAGCGAAAAGCCTGGTCGCGGGCAAAAAGAAAGCAGGTGATATCTCGGCACATGTTCATTTCGAGGACGAGGTTTTGAGCATTGCAGAGTTGGCGTTGGCATATATCGGCGGACGGGTGAGCGGTGATCTCGGTTTCAACTTCAAAACAGAACCGCCGGTGGCTTCAGTCAAAGGTCGGATGGAAAAGTTTCCACTCAAAAGCCTGATGAATGAGCTTGGCCTCACGGCACCGATCAGCAGCACTGTCTACGCCAGTCTCGATCTCCACGGAGAGACCGGCTCCATGAACGCTTTTCTGGATACGTTGAACGGCAAAATGACGACATCGTTGTGGGGAGGACGTTTTCCGGATCGTTTGATCGAACTAAGCGGTTTGAGTGTTTTCACCTGGCTGATGTCCGGTAACTCGGAACAAGGTGCCAAGCTGGTCTGTGCGGTTCTGCCACTCGGATTCAAATCCGGTAACGCGTCAGGCAATTCCCTGGTTGTCGAAACCGAAAATGTTCAGATTGTCGGAGGCGGTTCAGTCAACTTCAAAAGCGGCAATCTGGACCTGGCCTTTTTGCCGCGCGCTAAGAAAAAGCAACTTGTTGAGATTGTGTCTCCATTTGAGATCAAGGGGAACCTCTCGGACCCGGAGCTTATTGTGAAAGACGGCGGAGCGGGCCGAGCCATGGGAGAGGTCTTGTCACTTCCGATCAACGTCCTCGGTCACATC
>ERZ1740067.2105-NODE-2105-length-12588-cov-6.796697_pt1 | contig 12588 bp, 13 predicted proteins | sample MGYA00581736_ERZ1740067 | MGnify/ENA primary metagenome ERZ1740067 (study PRJEB43018, sample SAMN04849236) | marine metagenome | isolation source: floating plastic debris | place: Pacific Ocean | collected 2008-08-27 | study: EMG produced TPA metagenomics... | reverse complement strand
CGCGCTGGACCTGTCACAGGATGAGATTGACGTGTGTCGCACACCGGCGGAAATCGAGCTCGCCCAATTCGCCCGGTCGCTATTTGACGTGATTGCGGGGGCCGCGCAGGCCGCCGGACTGACGGAGGACTATGCGTTGGCGGTGTCCGAACGCTACGCCGAGGGCAACCCTGACGATTTCGAAGGCGCGCTTGCCGGTCTAAAAGCGGCCCTTGAGGACAAAGAGGCAGAGCGCGCTCACCCCTCAAACCTGCCCCCCGACGACATGTTGGCGCAGATCGAAGCGATGAATGACGCGGGTGAAATCGACGAGGCAGATGCCGCACTCGAGGCCTATATAGATGCACGCCGCACAGAGCGGCAGCAACGCGATGCCGAAGACTTTCGCATCCTAACCCGCGCCATTACCCAAGCTGTGACAACTCGTAACGCGCAAAGATACGCTGACCGGACGCTCGAACTGATCCAACTGGACAGTCTCAGCGGCGTAGACTGTTTTGAACGTCTGCGCGCATTTCAAGATGAACGCTACGAAGAAGGGCTGCGACTCGGTACGCCATTTGCTCTTGTTTCCGCAATAGGTTTGGCCCGTAAGTGTATTGATATCGCTCCAACACCCTACCTGCGTGCCCAGGCGGAAAACGACCTTGCAACAACACTTGCATATCAAGGCATGCGCACTGTCGGGCGAGAGGGCGTCGCGCTATTGGTCGAAGCAGAGGAAACCTATCGGATCGCTCTTCAAGCACGCAATGAAAAGCACCATCCGATAGACTGGGCGATGACCATGCAAAACCTCGCGATTGCGCTTCAGGAGCAAGGCAAGCGGACAGATGGGTCTGAGGGCAACGCTCTTTTGGCAAAAGCGGTACAAACGTATCGCAAGAGTTTTCGTGTTTTTTCAGAATCGGAGCAGCCAAAACACTGGGCTCAGGGCATGCAAAACCTTGCTATCGCACTTGAAACGCAAGGATCACGCACACTCGGGCCGGAGGGTGTCGCGCTATTGGTCGAGGCAGTAGAAACCTACCGCGCCGCATTGCGCATACGCACCGAAGAGAACCATCCGATCCAGTGGGCGATGACCATGCAAAACCTGGCCGGTGCATTAGAAGAGCTAGGCGCTCGCATTGATGGGCCGGAGGGCACCGCGCTACTAACCGACGCCATGGATAGTTACCGAGCCGCATTGCGTGTTTATACCGAAGTCGACCATCCGGTGCATTGGGCGATTAACCAGGCGAATATGGCGATGTTAGAATACGCTCGCTCAAAACATCGCAGCACTGATAGTCCTCGCCCTCTTATTCTGGCTGGATTGGAGCATGCCAAAGCCGCGCTTAGCGTGTTTGATCCCGAAACTACTGCTTTTTACCATCAAGAAACAGTCAAGGTTCGAGACAAGCTTCAGTCAGCCCTCACCGCCCTGCCCTCATCATCTTCATGAGCACAAACCCGGGTGACGTCGCCCACGCATCCGCCTATGTCGCTTGCACGCCGCCCTGCCCAGCATCCCGCGCGTAGGGTCACGCGAAACCGGCCCAAGGGAGAGCCTGCACATGACCCGCACCGTCATCGAATCACAGACCAAGACCGCGATCATCGGGTTCGACCAACCCTTTTGCGTCATCGGCGAGCGCATCAACCCCACGGGCCGCAAGGTGCTGAACGAAGAGCTGGAGCGCGGCGATTTCTCCCGGGTGGAGGCGGATGCCATCGCGCAGGTCGCGGCGGGTGCCAATGTGCTCGACATCAACTCGGGCGCCGTGTTCTCGGGCAAGATGGCCGAGGATCCGCGCTATGCCGACAACAACTTTGTCGAGCCCACGCTGATGCGCGAGCTGGTCGAACGGGTGCAGGCCGTCACCGACTGCCCGCTGTGCATCGACAGCTCGGTCCCCGGTGCGCTGGAAAATGGCCTTGCCGCCGCCGAAGGGCGGCCACTCCTGAACTCGGTCACGGGCGAGGAAGAGCGGCTGGAGTTGGTGCTGCCGCTGGTCAAGAAATACAACGTGCCGGTCGTGGCGATCTCGAACGACGATACTGGTATTTCCGAGGATCCCGATGTGCGCTTTGCCGTCGCCAAGAAAATTGTCGAGCGGGCCGCGGATTTCGGCATTCCCGCCCATGACATCGTGGTCGATCCGCTGGTGATGCCCATCGGTGCGATGGGCACGGCGGGGCTGCAAGTCTTTACCCTCGTGCGGCGCCTGCGGGAAGAGCTGGGCGTGAACACGACCTGCGGGGCCTCCAACATCTCCTTTGGGCTGCCGAACCGGCATGGGATCAACAACGCGTTCCTGCCCATGGCCATGGGGGCGGGCATGACATCGGCGATCATGAATCCGGTCGCCCTGCCCACCGGCCCCACGAAGATTGCCGAAAAGCGTGCCGAAGTGGCCGCAGCGGGCGTGATGCTGCCCGAGGGTATGGATGACGAGACGTTTGTGCAGCTCTTTGGCCTGGGCTCGACCCTGCCGCGCGCCGGCAAGGAGATGGAGGCCATTCGCGCCGCCAACTTCCTCACCAACAACGACGATGGCGGCGGGGAGTGGATCAAGTTCAACCGGGTTCCTGCCGCGCCAGGGACCGAAGCACGTGGCCGGGGTGGCCGTGCCGGGGGCCGTCGCCGCCGCGCCTGAGCGTGTTTGTGTGCCGACATGCAAGACCGCCGCCGGACCGCCCGCGGCGGTCTTTTTCTGTGCCTGACATGCGGCAGAGTTGGGTTTTCGAGACATTTTCCGTGCGCGCCTGCCAACCGGTAACCGAGCCTTAACGCACCGTCCGCTAGTCACCTCGCAGTTCGAGGAATTCGCGGAGGCTTGCAAATGCGCACAGGACGCTGGCTATACCATGGGTTTGCACATGGTTGATCGGGTTGAATTGGCGTCGCGCCTGGACACCGGCGCCGCCGCGGCACTGGCGACCGCGCTGTCACAGCGGCCATCTGACGGACATGTGGTGCTGGACGGGCGCAATGTCTCGCATCTCGGGGCGCAAGCGCTGCAAGTCATCCTGAGTGCCGGGCGCACGTTTCGTAGCGCTGGTGGGGCGTTGGAGTGTGCAGACTTCAGCGACCGGGCGGAGGCGCATGTGCGCGCCATGGGCCTGACCGTGGCCGATCTGACGGAGGTGGCCGATGACGCTTGAAGTTCTCGCCGTGGATGACAGCCGGACGATGCGCAACATGATCAAACTGGCGCTCGAACCCGAAGGGTTCACGGTACACACAGCCGATGACGGGGTTCACGGCACCGAAGTGCTGCAAGGCATTGCGCCGGATGTCATCATCACCGACATCAATATGCCGCGCATGGACGGGTTGGAGTTTATCGATATCGTGCGGGCGCGGACCACGCACCGGACGACGCCGATCCTCGTCTTGACCACCGAGTCCGGCAATGACCTGAAACTGCGCGCCCGCAAGGCCGGAGCGACGGGCTGGATCGTCAAACCGTTCGACCCCGCCAAGCTGATCAAAGCGCTGCGTATGGTTGCAGGTTAGGAGCGGGCCGACATGACATCTCCGGACCCCATGGCCGAAATTCGCGCGTCGTTTTTCATCGAATGCGAAGAACTGCTCGAGGCCATGCAGGATGGCCTGCAACAGCTTGAAGATGGCTTGCACGATTCCGAAACGATCAACGTCGTCTTTCGGGCGGTGCATTCCATCAAGGGCGGTGCCGGGGCATTCGGGCTGGAACAGATGGTCCGCTTTGCCCATCGGTTCGAGACGGTGCTGGACGGCGTGCGCGCCGGGACCCTTGCGATCTCGCCCGATCTGATGAAGCTGTTTTTCCGGGCCGGGGATCACCTGTCGGATATCGTGCGCGCCTCGCGTGACGATGATGATGTACCACAAGGCGAAGTGCTCGCGGCAGAGCTCGACGCCCACATCTCCGCCGACGCGGGCGAAGAGGCCGAAGAGGAGATCGACTTTCAGCCCATGGGCATCGCCCTCGACCTCGATCTGCCCGCCTTGGATTTGGAAGATGCGCCACCGCTCTGGCGCATCACATTCGCGCCCGAAGCAGACATGTACGAAAGCGGTAGTGAAGCTTTCCCAATCCTTAAGGCGTTGGCCGACTTGGGCGACGCGGATGTCACGTGCGACACAAGCAGCGTTCCGCCCTTGGCCGAGCTGGCGCCAGAAAGCGCATACCTGTCTTGGCGGATCGACCTGCGCACACAGGTCGATGAAGCGGAAATTCGATCCGTTTTCGAGTTCGTCGAGGGTCTGTGCGCCGTGACGGTGGAGCGTGTCGACGACGCTGCGTCCGAACTGGATGTGCCGGAGGACATCGCCGTCCCTGATCTGCCGCCGGAAGATGCGCCCTCCCTGGACCGCCCCGGTCAGGACCCGATGGCCACCGCTGAAACCGCATCGAAACGTCCGGCTACGACAGGTTCGACACCGGCTGCCAAGACCGTTGTGCGCGTGGATCTGGATCGCATCGAGCGTCTGGTCAACCTTGTCGGCGAATTGGTGATCAACCAGGCCATGCTGTCGCAAAGCCTGGAAAGCGCGGGATTGTCCCCGCATTCCGATGCGATGAACGGTCTGGATGAGTTTCAACGGCTCACACGTGACATTCAGGACAGCGTGATGATGATCCGGGCACAGCCCGTCAAACCGCTGTTCCAGCGCATGTCTCGCATCGTGCGAGAATCCTCTGCCGCCGTGGGCAAGGACGTGCGATTGTTGACGGACGGCGATGCCACCGAGGTCGACAAGACGGTCATAGAACGGCTCGCCGATCCCTTGACCCACATGATCCGCAATGCCGTGGATCACGGGCTTGAAGCGCCGCACGCGCGGGCCGAGGCGGGCAAATCACCCGAAGGAACCGTCAAGCTGAGTGCCGCGCACCGCTCAGGGCGGGTCGTGATTGAGGTGTCGGATGACGGCGCTGGCATCAACCGCCCCAAGGTGCAGCAGATCGCCATGGACAAAGGGTTGATCCCCACGGACGCCGTTCTCAGCGACGGTGAGATTGACAACCTTCTGTTTCTCCCGGGCTTTTCCACTGCAAGCAGCGTCTCGGACCTTTCCGGGCGTGGCGTTGGCATGGATGTGGTCAAAACCGCGATCCAATCGCTGGGCGGGCGGATCGCCATCACATCGGTGCCGGGCGCGGGCACGACCTTCTCCATCTCTCTGCCCCTGACCCTGGCGGTGCTCGACGGCATGGTCGTCAACGTCGCCGAAGAGACGCTGGTTGTACCGCTCAACGTCGTTGCGGAGACGCTGACCCTCAGCGATGACACCATAGATGAGGTCGAGCCCGGCGCGCAGGTCGTCCGCGTGCGCGGTGGCTTTGTCCCCCTGTTCGATCTGGGCCAGGCTTTGGGGTATCGGACAGACCCCGGCAACCTGACCGGCTCTGTTGCCCTGTTGATCTCGCAAGAGGATGGCAGCCGCGCAGCCTTGATCGTCGATGAAATTCAGGATCAGCGTCAGGTGGTGATCAAAGGTTTGGATGACGCATTTTGCCGGTCCCCCGGCATTGCCGCCGCCACGATCCTCGGCGACGGCCAGATCGCACTGATCATCGATCCGTCCGACATCATCGCGCACGCCCCCAAAGGCGTAGCTGCCGCTCCCACATCTCTGCGTCTGGAGGCCTGAACGTGACCGAGACACCGCAAAAATCGAAGTCGATTGAACTGCTGACATTCAAACTCAGCGATCAGGAATATTCGCTCGACATCATGTGCGTCCGAGAAATCCGCGGCTGGACCAAAGCGACGCCCCTGCCGCATACGCCCAGCTATATGAAGGGTGTCATCAATCTGCGCGGCGCCGTACTGCCGGTGATGGATCTGGCGCGTCGCTTGGGACTGCCCGTCACCGATCATACCGACAGGAACGTGATCATCGTGGTTAAACACGAAGAGACATTGGCCGGGCTTTTGGTCGACGCGGTGTCGGACATTATCGCGCTCAGTGACGAGGATATGCAACCGCCGCCCGATGCGGCAACGGGCACGCAACCCGGTGTGATCAAATCGCTGACGCTGATCGAAGATCGGATGATCCGGACACTGGATCTGTCGCAACTGGTGACGACGCTCCAAAGCGATGCGGCGTGACCGGGATGGAACCTGAGCCGTCGGCCATGGCTGTTGAGACATTCAAAGCCCTCGCAGCCCTTGCACAGCAGGAAAGCGGGCTGCAGCTGCTCCCGGAAAAGCGGGTGATGGTCCAATCCCGGCTCCGGCCCCGCTTGCGCGCCTTGCAGATCACGGATTTTGCCGACTACGTCAAGCATGTGCGATCCGAGACTGGCCAGCCGGAATTGCGTCACATGATTTCGGCGCTGACGACAAATGTGACCCAGTTTTTTCGCGAGACACACCACTTCGATCTGCTTGCAGAGCGGATGGTACCCATCTTTCGCAGAAAGGCGCAGAGCGGTGAGCGCATACGGATCTGGTCGGCAGGATGTTCAAACGGGCAAGAGCCCTACTCCATCGCGATACAGCTCTTGCACGCGGTGCCAGAGATTGCCGACGCGGATTTTCGCATTCTTGCCACGGACATTGATCCGCGGGTCATCGCTTTTGCCAAACGAGGTGAATACGAGCCGCGGGAAGCAGCAGCAGTGCCGCCGCATCTGTCTGACAGGTTTTTGCGGACTGATCCAGAGACCGGGCGCATCAAAACACTGCCCGCCGTGCAGCATTTGGTGCGGTTTCGCGAACTGAACCTGATGCAGCCCTGGCCCATGACAGGATTGTTCGACGTCATTTTTTGTCGCAACGTCGTGATCTATTTCAACGCCGAGACGCAAGACAGTTTGTGGCCACGCTTTACCCGCGCGCTGAACCCGGACGGGGTTTTGTGCCTTGGCCATTCAGAACGCATTGCGGATCCCGAGGCGTTCGGCCTCAAGAGCATCGGCACCACAAGTTACGCACATATCACCAGCCGCCTGCCGCGCGGCGCCCAACACTAGGAGTGTCGCATGGCCCTGAGAGACCAAATTCGGATTATGGTTGTCGACGATATGTCGACCAGCCGCGGTCTGATCACACAGGCGTTGGATGGGCTTGGGGTGCGGCATGTGTCCACGGCCGAAGATGGCGCTGACGCGCTCACCACTTTGGCACGCGCACCGGTCCATCTGGTCATTTCCGATTACAATATGCCCAACATGGACGGGCTGAAGCTGCTGCATCATCTCAGAAGCGGCCAAAAGACGAAAGGCGTCGGGTTCATCCTGATCACGGGTCGCGCCGAACAACAGATCATCGATTACGGTCGCAAGCTGGGCATGAACAATTATCTCAAGAAACCATTCGAGCCGGGTGACCTGCGCAAATGTATTGAGTCCGTCGTCGGCCCTCTCTGATGCCCGGCGCGATCGACCACACCGGCCCTGGATTTTATGCCAATCTTGCGGATTACATTTCCGGGATTTCGCGGGATGTCTTGGAAATCGAACGATCCATCAGCACGAGTGGCATTGAACATCCGGCACGGTTGAGCGACGCGACACTGGTCTCATTGCAGAAGATCGATCACGTGCAGCAGCGTTTGGCTGATTTGGCGACCCTGTTCGCCGAGGTCGCTCAGGGTCACGTGGAAGAAGTGACGATTGTGCGGCGCCTGGCCTTGGCGGAAACACGGAGCTTGCTGGGCTGCGAGACGAAAGATCAGTCAAAGCGCGCGGGCGATGTCGATTTCTTTTAGCGTCTTTCGAGAATGTAACCCATCCCCAGCGCCACTCGCCCGATTTGCTAGGCAATACGTGAACGTATCGCCACAGGCGGATCCAACCGGCGGTTTGACACCGGCTGCGACGCGCGCCCCACATTAACCAAAGGCCTAGAACAACTCGAGCCCATTGCCTTCTTGCCGCGCTGGGCGCATCTCGACCTCGCGCACTTTGTCCTCGCTCACGCGCTGCATCACGCGGCCCGTGGCGGGCCAGAACCGGATGTTGCGCGCGTTTGTTCCACCCAAGGAATGCGTCACCACCTCGATCCCTTCGCGATGCAAATACTGCAAGGTAAAGTCGGCGTTTTGCTGCCCGATATCGGACAGACCGGACACCATGCGCGCACCGCCAAATGCCTTGGCCTGCAGCCGGTTCCGCTGCGCACCGATCCGGGTAAGCGCGTTGATTAGGGTTTCGATTGCGTTGATGTCCGAAAGCGTATCGACCGCGGATTGCACCCGACCAGCCGCAAGCAACATGTGGTTCATGCCGCCCACACCGGCAGTTTCATCCCAAAGGCAGCACGCCACACAAGATCCCAGCAAGGTCGAGATCACCGTATCGGCATGCGCGCCAACTGCGTGTTCTCCTTGCACAATGTGGATCTGCTGAGCACTCATGCCGACTGCTCCATCATGTGGAGCAAGGTTGTCCCCGCCACGCGGACATCAACCTCGTTTTCGACGGCGCCAAGCGCGCGCGCCGCCCCCGGCATGCCGTAGACGACGCAACTGTCGCGTGATTGGCCCACCGTGCGCCCGCCCGAGCGCAGCAATGACAGCATACCCCGCGCACCATCGTCGCCGAGCCCCGTGAGCAAAAGCGCACCCACCTTTCCCGCCCACGGGACAGCCGAGAAAAACAGCCGGTCCACGGAGGGGCAGAAGGCGTCATGCGCCTCACGCTCCGCCAATGCGATGCGCCACCTGCCAGAGCGCTGTTCCACGCAGGTTTGTTGGCCTTGCGCTTGGGCCAGATAAACGCTTCCCGGCCGCAATTCCGCATCCGACGTTGCCAGCTGGACGTTCAGCGACACCCCGCGGTTCAACCGTTCGGCAAAGCTTTCCAGAAACCGCTGCGGCATATGCTGGGCCACCACGACCGGTGGACTGCGCCGCGTGAACTGCGACAGGACGGCCTCGATGGCCGCAACACCACCGGTGGAGGCGCCCATCAGGACAACCTGATCGTGCCACTGTGACATCGCCTCGGATGATGTATCGGGCGCGGTACCCGCCGCGACCAGGCTGTCGCACAGCACCGACAACGCTTTGGGGTCGGGGCTTGCCGGTTTGGGGATGCAGGAAAACGCCCCCAGTTTCATCGCCGCCGATGCCACCTTGCCCTGGCTTGCCAGCAGACCGGAAAAAACGATGACGGGCATTGGCCGCAACCGCATGAGATGGGCCAAAAACTCAAGGCCGTTCATCTGCGGCAGATCCAGGTCCAACGTCAGGACATCCGGCGCCGTCTGTTTGATGCGTGCGCGCGCCTCGTGCGCGTTGGCTGCTTGGGCGACTACATGCAACCGGGGATCCCGGTCGATCACAAAGGACAGCCAGTCACGCATCGTCGGGGAATCGTCCACGACCATGACCTTGATCACAGGGGGGTGCGGCGGCGCGGTGCCGTGCGGTTCACTTACGCCTGCCATACGCCCGCGCCCACCCCACATCGCGGCAGGGAAAGCACGCAGCGCGCGCAACGCAGAAAGGGCAAATGTGCGGGCATCCTGAAACCGGTCAATCCATCAGAGCTGCCACCCGTCTTAGCCGGTAGCCGTGAAGGACCGATTAATCCAAGCCCGCAGCGCTTAGGCCTGCACTGCCTTCATAAAGCGGTCGCGGATCACCACCGGATCCATCGTGATCACCGGCATCTTGGCATTGCCGCTGTCGCATTTGACGACCATTATGGTCATCTGACCGCTGGCAACGGCCGCCTCAAGCGCGGGGCCGGTATCGACATCCTGCACTTCGACCACGTTTTCACACCCTGCCGCGCGCGCCATGCCAGCCAGCGACGTCTTTTTGCCGGTGTAGGTCGGCTGATCGCCGGTGGCCAAGAAAGAGACGATGTCGATGATCATCAGCACATAGTTGTCGGCCACATTGTTCGCGATGGTCGGCAACGTGCCGAGATTGGTCAGGACGGAGCCGTCGCCATCGATGGCGATCACGGTCTTGGTTTGCGCCAGAGCCAGCCCCAACCCGATGGAGGACGCGAGCCCCATGGTGCCCAGCATGTAAAAATTCGTCGGCTGATCGTCGATGGCGTGCAGTTCCTGGCTGGGGATGCCGATGTTGCAGACAACCAGTTGGTCGCGAAGGATGGGCGCGATCTCGCGCAGGATTTCGGAACGGATCATTGGTCGCCGTAGCCTCCCCAAAAGTTGGCGTCGGTGAGGATCGCCACGGGTTTGTTGCACATGAAGGTGTATTTGAGGATGTTGTCGAACTCCTCCACATCCTTCTGCCAGTGGAAGTGGTAGGTGGGGATGTTCATCTGTGCCAGCAGCGCCTTGGTGTGCACGGCCATCTCGACCTGGCAAGCGACAGGTTCGCGCAGCTCACCGCGATACGAGATGATCATGGGCAGCGGCATGCGGTAGTACTGGATGAGCGTAGCGAGCGTGTTGATGGTCACGCCGATAGCCGTGTTCTGCATGATGATCGCGGGGCGTTTGCCACCCATCCAGGCGCCCGCGCACAGGCCCATCCCCTCGTCTTCCTTGTTGGAGGGGATGTGAAAGATCTCGTTGCGCTGATCGATCTCATCGATGACACCGGCGAGCTGTTTGCAGGGCACGGTGGTGACGAAGGAGACGTCATTGGCCACCAGATCATCGGTGATCTTTTTGTCGATATTCATTGGGACATGTCCATTTCGGGTGTCAGCTCCAGGGGTGCAGAATGGTTTTGGGGGCGGCGATGCTGCCTGCGCGTATCTCGGCAAAGGCGTCGGCACCTTCGGTCAGGGGCCGCGCCGCGGTCCAGTCGAGCGGGCCGAGCCTGCCATCGAAGATCGCGGCGCAAGTGTCGCGGAAATCGGCGGGCGTGTAGGCATAGGTGCCGATAAAGGTGATCTCTTGCAAGGTCATGCGGCGGATGTCGAGGCCGCCCGTATCCTCGCCCAGACCGATATGCACAATGACGCCGCCCGGCGCGCACAGCGCGGAGGCACTGGCGCGCGTGGCAGCATGCCCCACTGCATCGACGACCATGGCGTAGGGCCCTGCCCCGGACGATACCACATGCTGGTCACACGCATCACGCAGGTAGGCGCGCCGCGCTTCGTTCGGCTCGGCGATGGTCACGTCGTCCAGGCCCTGCGCCTTGAGCGCCAGCGCGGCGGCCAGCCCGATGGCACCGCCGCCGATGATCAAGGCGTTTTGCCCCAGCGCCCGGTCAAGCGCGGCCAGACCCAGCCGCGCGGAATGCCAACTGACCGACAAGGGCTCGGCCAGGGCCGCCTTGTCCAGGGCCACGTGGTCCGGCACCTCGATCAGGTTCTCGTCCCGCATGACGACGTATTGGGCAAAGGCCCCTTCGCGCGGCGGCATCGAGATGATCATGCGCTCGGGACACAGGTTCTCGCGACCCGCGCGCGAGGCGGTCGAGGTCGGATTGCTGACCAGCGGGTTGATCGTGACGCGGGTGCCGTCACGCGCGCCGCCTTCGATCACGCCTGCCGCCTCGTGGCCCAGGATTAGCGGTGCGGGCCGCCGATCATCGTGACCGAGATAGGCGTGCATGTCGGACCCGCAGATGCCCGATGCCTCTGTCCGTACCAGCGATTGACCGGCGGCAGGCACCGGCTTGGGCACCGCGCGCATCACGAGGGTTTCGACACCTTCGTAGACCAGCGCTTGCATGTCACCCGTGTCAGCCATTGGCGGTCAGATCGAATGTCTCATCCGGGAAATACTTGGCCAGCCGCACATCAGCAGAGCGCGCATGCCCCTCCATCCCTTCGAGGCGCGAGATGCGGGCGGTGGCCTCGGCCACCGGTTTGGAGCCCTCGCGGGTGGCGCGCTGCCAGGTGACGATCTTCATGTATTTGTGCACCGACAGACCGCCGGTATAGCCCGCCGCACCGGAGGTGGGCAGCACGTGGTTCGTGCCCGACGCCTTGTCGCCATAGGACACAGTGGTTTCCTCACCCAAAAACAGCGACCCGTAGCAGGTAAGCCGGCCCAGCCACCAGTCCAGGTCGGCTGCCTGCACCGTCAGGTGCTCGGGCGCGTAATCATCGGAGGTTGCGGCCATCTCTTCGCGGTCGGCGCACAGGATCACCTCGGCATAGTCGCGCCAGGCCGCCGTTGCGTTCTCGCGGTTGACGTCTGGCAAGTCGTCGATGAGGCCGGGCACCATCTCCATCACCTGCTCCGCCAGAGCCCGGTCATCCGTGACCAGCCAGACGGGCGAGTTGTAGCCGTGTTCGGCCTGGCTGACCAAATCAGTCGCCACGATATGCGCGTCCGCTTGCCCATCGGCAAGGATCAGGCTGTCGGTCGGGCCTGCGATCATGTCGATGCCAACGCGACCAAAGAGGATGCGCTTGGCCTCGGCCACGAACTGGTTGCCGGGCCCCACGAGGATGTTCGCCTTGGGCAGGCCGAACAGGCCAAAGGTCATCGCTGCGACACCCTGCACGCCGCCCATCGCCATGATCTTGTCCGCGCCGCAGATATGCGCGGCATAGATGATCGCCGGCGCCACCCCCACATCGGGGCGCGGTGGCGAACAGGCGGTGATATGGCGGCACCCGGCCACCTTGGCCGTCGTCACTGTCATGATCGCGGATGCGATATGGCTGTAGCGCCCGCCCGGCACATAACAGCCTGCGGCATCCACCGGGATCG
>ERZ1740067.2103-NODE-2103-length-12598-cov-5.982301_pt1 | contig 12598 bp, 11 predicted proteins | sample MGYA00581736_ERZ1740067 | MGnify/ENA primary metagenome ERZ1740067 (study PRJEB43018, sample SAMN04849236) | marine metagenome | isolation source: floating plastic debris | place: Pacific Ocean | collected 2008-08-27 | study: EMG produced TPA metagenomics... | reverse complement strand
TATTGGGTTTGATGCGGCCATCGAAGGTATTGCCTTTAGAGCTAAAAGAAGAATAAGTACCGTCAAAATTCACTGAACCTACCGCCAATACCGAGTCACCATCGGCGGGTGCGCCCACAAAACGCCAGCTTGAGTTCCCTTCATTTCCAGCACTGTTAACTACCAGCATTCCAGTAGCTGAGGCAAAGTCGGCCGCTTGGGTAATCAAGGTGGTATTTCCGTCCAAATCATTGTAAGTATAGTTCATGCTGGCATTATCGAATGTATTGTAACCCAATGAAGAACTGATGATGTCTACCCCAGTACTATCCGCCCTTTCGGCCGCCATCAACCAATACACCTCCTCAATCCGGAATTCAGAAGCTACATTTTCGGTACGAAACAACCAGTAGGTGGCTTCGGGAGCACTGCCAATCAAGACTCCTTTTTCGTAGGCGGCTACTGCTGATAACACCTTGGTTCCGTGTGATCCGGTATTGTACACATTGGATTGGTTTGTCACAAAATCATAAGTCCCACCAACGTTGTTGTTATCAAATAAATGTTTGAAGTAAGACAGCTGATTTACATTCTGAAAACCGGAGTCGAATACTGCAATCCAGATACCCGACCCACGATAACCACTCGAATGCATCAAGTCTACGCCTACAATACTGTCTTGCAAGTAAGAATTACCGTAATCCTCCTTAGACTCAATCAAGACTTCCTGGGTGGTTCTCAACCTTTCCTTAGTTTTATCCTGGGTGGTCTTATCTTGAGTTGTTTTTTTCGCGCCTCTCTTGTCTCTTTTCTGCCTCTTTTTCCTCCGATTCTTCCTTTTTTGGGAACGACGTTTCTTGGGATTTTCGTCTTCTTCAGGGTCTAGCTGTCGTCCATTATCAAGTACAGTAGTACTTTTCACAAAACTCAAGCCTTGTACCGTAGTCAGGATGGCATCATCTACTTCAATGAGCACCGCATTCATCCATCGCGAACTGTACCACACCGAAGCACCTGTATTTTTTATTTGGGTCAAATAGCTCTCATTTACGGGTAAATCTCTCTCAACAATGGATATGTTTTGCTTTTGCCTTCTTTCAATGGCTCTTTTCGATAAAAACTCCTCGGGTTTATCAACAGAATAGGGCGAGTTTGCTTTGTCTTTCAAGTAGACAAAATATTTTTTTACAGTTTGACTGTGGGCAGGTACCCAAGCGGTTGCTTGAATAACAAACCATATCAACATTATTTTTCTGTATAGTATCATGCAGTATTTTTTGTGGCCAAGCGCCTTTATAAATCTAGCCAACCCTTGTCAGTTTATCCTATTTTCGATCAACCAATCACAAGGCTTACAATATATCATAACTTTCCAAATCCAATAATGGTTTGCGTTGTTTTTTTTCCAAATTCAATCTCCGGAAAAGGGCAACTTTCACTGGGCGTACAATAAGTTGCCACGATCCCATCTTTGTATATCAACCCTCTATTAGCCGCATAAATTTCTCTCCGTCGATCAATGCTTATTCGACTAGAATCGTCACTCTGAATTACAGTCAAGGTGCTGTCAAAAGAAAAATCTCCGAAAGTAAGTGGTTTATTAAAGTTTTCGACCCGATACCTATCCCCTATGAAAGTTTCTTGGATTGTGGTATCTGAAGTAACCGGATCTATGATCGTATCAGTTCGGTTGACCCGAAAAAAAGCCGTTCCAACCCATTCTACTCCTTCGCCCAAAGGAAAAACCAATTTTATCAATGGCTGATTGTTTTGTATTACGATGGCTTGTGTTGTACTGCGTTTTATTTGCCAAATTGAATCCAACGCCCAGGGGGCATTGGCGTCGGCTCTACGGTAACGTTCTAAACGAAATGCGGGGTTTCCTTCTATGTCAATGAATTCTTCTCCAATAAGCTCTCGTAACTGATAACGACTGGTATCGGGGGGATTCAATATCGTGTATTGAATGTCTTCTACTTGATAATCTATGTATTGCCCTTCTTCCAAAGGAAAATATTCTAAACCCAGGTTGGTACTTTCTGGCTCTAAGGTACCTACATTACAGCTTCCTAATGATGACCCCATTATAAATATTGTCAGTATATATACCAGAAGTTTAGAGGGATTGTTTATATGTATTTTCATCGATTTGTTGTTTACCAAAACTAATTATTTTTTGGATCGCTTGACGACCAAATTCTATTTGATTGCAATCTGTGCGTAGTTACCATGTAATTACGACGCTGTCTTGATATACCCACCCTACGTTTTTCGCAGGTATTTCGTTCCTTTGGTCAATTTATTTGGCTCGATGATTCTGGTACAGTGAGAGACTGAAAAGCCACCTACAATGAATGGCAAAATCGCCCATACTGTCATTGGGGAATATTTTTTTGGTTGGTTCATAGCAGACATACAATTTTGATAAATACTAAATTACCTCGAAATATACCTGTTTTGAGCCCATAAGGTTTCGTGGTATATTTACGCTATTGGTACAACCCTCGTTTTAAGCATATAAAAAAAGGTGAGCTTGTTAGTCTTAACCTACCCACCTTTTTTATTCCTGTACATTCTCTGGTGAAAATCATTCTCAGTACTCATTATCAACCTGGGTAAACATTCCAAATCTGAATACTTCAACAACCATCACTTCATTTTGTACAAGAGACTTTTTTTAAGAAAATTGATTTATACCTGAGGAATAGCCGAATGCTCTACAATAGCTCCTGCTTCATCCTCTTTCCAGGTGAAACTAGATGTGATCCAGCCTCCACCAATCATGTCGTTTCCTTCATAAAATACTGCAGCCTGGCCTGGTGCAATGGCATTGACTTGGTCATGAAACCATACCTTGATCTCATTGCCTACTTGCTCTATACGAGCTGGAGTACCATGATCATTGTAACGAACTTTGGTCACTGTTTCCAGAGGCTTTCCATTCAAGTCGGCATATTTTTGCAAAGTAAGTTGATTGACCAACATCCCGTTTTTTTCCAAATTTTTAACGGTTCCCAGTACTACCCGGTTGTTTTTTTTGTCAATTCCAGTTACATATACTGGGTACCCCAATGCAATGCCTAGACCTTTGCGTTGGCCAATGGTATAGAAAGGGTAACCTTTGTGTTTGCCTACCACGGTGCCATCTTCTAGTATAAAATCGCCTCCATCTACTTCTGCTTCGAGTCCAGGGATTCTTCGTTTCAGAAAACCACGATAATCGTTGTCAGGCACAAAACATATTTCGTATGATTCAGATTTATTGACCAATTCTACAAATCCTTTTTCGGTAGCCATTTCGCGAATTTGAGATTTGTACAAATCACCTAGAGGTAAAATGGTACGACTCAAACTTTGTTGCGAAACACCCCACAAAGCATAAGATTGGTCTTTGTTTTCGTCAACTCCTTTAGAAATAACAAAACGTCCATTTTCTTCACGAACTTTGGCGTAATGCCCGGTAGCGATATAGTCACAACCCAATTTATCGGCTCGGCGCAACAACGCATCCCATTTGATATGGGTATTGCACAAAACACAAGGGTTGGGAGTACGTCCATCTAGGTATTCATTGGTGAAGTGGTCAATGACATAATCACCAAATTCGTTGCGGATATCCAAAATCATGTGAGGAAAACCAAGGTCTACCGCAATGTTTCGAGCATCATTTATTGAGTCTAGACTACAGCATCCGGTTTCTTTCTTGGTTCCACCTGAAGAAGCATAGTCCCAGGTTTTCATCGTAATCCCTACTACTTCGTAGCCTTGCTCGTGTAATAATACGGCAGCCAATGAGCTATCTATTCCGCCACTCATTGCCACCAATACTCTTCCTTTTTTGCTCATTATTGTGAGTGGTTTTATGGGCAATGGATTTTACTTCATAGTAAAAAAACCCACCACCAGTGAAGTGTGAACAGGTTTATAAATAAAAAAGTTATCAGTGAAGAGTACTGTTCACTGATAACTCTTTACTGAATATTAAACCAACTTATTGTTGTTGTTGTTCCATTTCCTGTTTCAACTTCTGGCTCAATCGACGACACAAGTCATCGATGTCCATCGCCATGGCTTCATCGTTGGTAGCATTACGGAGGGTATCGGCCAATCCGGCAATGGTCTCGATACAGAAAGCCTTCATTTCGTGTACTTCCAACTTCTTGGTCCACAAATCCATTTTGGCAGTTCCTCTTCCGTCTTCATCCCAAAATGACAAAGACATGGCTTTGGCACCATTGGTTCCTTGATCAGGGGTATTGGTCGCCATCCAGAGAATTTGCTCGCACACATTGGAATCATCCAAAGTTACATTTACATTGATATCTTCTTTTCGCATTTCAATTTGCTATTAAAATAGTGGGTAAATAAGGCCAAATCTTATCTCCCCTTGACTATATACGATTTATACAGAAATTGTAAATAACAAAGTTACAACAAAAGCTTGATATTTTAACTATCAAGCAACAGTTTCGCAATCAACGCCTCTATTTAGAACAAGTCCTATTTATAATCTACCATTCCCTTTCTTAGTAATAGCACTACTCACCACATAAAAAATGTCTCATTCAGCCCCAAGCATATACTCTGAATGACCATTTATTTAGGTACTATGTACGAAGAGAAAGAAAGGTAATTGGTAAAGACAATAGAAAGATGAAATATAGTTATTCTGAGATATTTCAGGCTTCACTGGGTAATTGAAGCTGAGGAAAAACAGTGGGCCAAACCTTTCTTATGTTTGTCAATGCTGTAGCATCAGGCCGGATAGTTTGCCAATGCGAGATGTTGGTTTGAATCACAATTTGGTCTTGTTGAATAAGTGCAGTCAAATCCTTTTGCTGAGCCACCCAATTTTCTACCAAAACAAGTTGCTCCTTGGCATTGAGGCCAACAAAATGTTTGGTGTGTTCAATTTTACCCTGGTATTTTTCTCCGTAAAAAGCGCCCGAAAGCTGGATCTTCCCTTGTATGTGCGTATTAAATTGAGACAATTCCTCAGCAGGTACCCACAATTCGTTATGCAACGCACCTCCTACATTTTGTACCTCAAATTGACTCACGTAGGAGTCCTCAATCACAAACTCGGTAACAAAACCAGCATACCCCGAGAATTCATCATCAAGATTCCACTGGGTAGCAATTTGACGGGCATACTCAAAATTTAAAACCGGATAGAAAATAGGTTGCCAGTCTAAACGGGGAGGATAGGCATTTTTTGCCAAGATGAGTTCTAGCTCTTTCAGACCAACTGGACGGTAAAGTTTCATATTGCTAAATAGTGTATGGTTGTATTGTTATATTGTTCCGCCTTCGGCTCATTGTTAAATGGCTAAATTGTTATATGGTTTCGCTACGCTTATGGCTAAATGGTTACGCGAAGCGACATATAATTTTTCATTTTACGTTTTTCACTTTTCGTTCAATTAGTGGACTATGGACTTTAAAACAAAACTACCAACTAAAAAACGCACGAAATATCAATGTCCCGATGCATCTACTGGATTACCTTCGCCATCATCATCAATGCCTTTTACCAGCTTACCAATGGTGAGTCCCTGTACTACAATCGAGAATATTACAACAATGTAAGTGACCGACACAATGACTTCACGGTGCATTTCTTCGGTAAGTGACAGTGCCAATGCAACTGAAATACCACCTCGAAGACCTCCCCAAGTAAGTATTTGAATGGTTCTCGGAATGAAGCTTCGTTTGAGTTTCATCAAGGAAATGGGAATACCTACCGAAATAAATCGAGCTCCTAACACCACCACAATGGCAATGAGTCCTTCTATGATGTATACCTGTTTGAATGAAATCACCAGCACCTCTAAACCAATGAGAATAAAGCGTACCGCGTTGAATACTTCGTCTAGTATTTCCCAAAACATGTCTACATACTGGCGAGTCACATCTGACATGGCAAACATTCGAGCTCGGTCACTCATCATGAGTCCTGCTACTACAATTGCGAGAGGTCCCGAAATATGAAGATAAGAAGAAAACGCGTATCCTCCCATCACCAATGCCAAGGTAATCAGCACTTCTTCGATGTAAGAATCAATGGATTTTAATAGGTAATAACCTACATAACCCAACACAAAGCCAAACAAGGCTCCGCCCCCAGCCTCTGTCACAAATAATATCAAAATATCCAAGGCTCCAGTATTGGCCACTCCTTTTTCGGCCATCTCAAATATACTTAAGAACACCACTACTGCAACTCCATCGTTGAATAGTGACTCTCCAGAAATTTTCACTTCTAATTTTTTGGGTACAGTGGCCTTTTTGAGAATGGCCAATACTGCAATAGGATCGGTTGGTGATATAAGCGAACCAAATAACAAGCAGTAAATAAACTCTATTTTGGTACCAAAGGCATTGAATACCAAATACATCAAACCACCCACTATAAAAGTAGACACGATCACTCCCAATGTAGCAAAAATCATAATAGGCCCTCTTTCTTTGGCCAAGGTTTTCACGTCTACGTGCAAAGCCCCAGCAAATAATAGAAAACTCAACATGATCTCCATCAATACTTTATTGAAGTCTACCCCCTTGACCATACTTACAAATTGCTTGTAGAGGCCATCCGAAAACTGCCCCATGGCAATGATGGCCAACGACATAATCAGGGAAATAAGCATGAGACCAATAGTGGTAGGAAGCTTCAAATAACGGTGGTTGATGTAACCAAAAGCCGCGGAGAGTACTATGAGAATAGTAAAAGCATTGAATAAATCCATATTTCTTTGTTTTCTCTGTCTAGAGTTATAGGAAGTTCGATGAGTTGATTCTTGGTTTAGGAATCAAATATAGAAGTATAATTGAGTATCAAGAATTATTTTTGAGAAAATCAGTCGTCAAACTAGTTCTTGCGTTCTTTTGGGCTCGAATCCGAAGGTATGCGACTAATCACTCGGTTGGCTAATTTAGAAAATGGCAAACTTTGCAGGTACACAACTCCAGTACCCGAAAGCGAGGTAATGAATGAACCCTGTCCACCAAAAAACATATTTTCAAGCCCTTTGATACGCTCTACACTACACTCGATGCCTTGCGAATAAGCCACCAAACAACCACTACTTATTCTGATGGTTTCTTCTCCCAGGACTTTCTTTACTACGGTACCACCCGTATGCAAAAAAGCCAGGCCATCTCCTGCTAATTCTTGTACTATGTACCCTTCGGCTCCAAAAAAGCCAAACCCCATGTTATGATTAAATTTCACGCTTATTTTTGTACCTAAACTGGCGCACAAAAACACATCTCGCAAACAATAAACTTTGCCGCTAAATGCCTCTAAATCAATGGGGATTACTTTGCCAGGATACGGCGCTCCAAAGCCAATTTTCCGAGGTTCACTGCTGGTATTGGTCATGTGGTTGATAAAGGCAGATTCGCCTACCAATACCCGTTTACCGGCGTCAAACAATCGTTCAAAGAAATTTTTCTCGGGTGCTGCTCCATCACTCAAGCTCGTATCAAAGCTGATGCCTTCTTCCATCCAATTCAGGGCGCCAGTTCCGGCAATTACAGTTTCTTGGGGAGCAAGTGCTATCTCTACCACCTGCATATCATTGCCTATCAATTCATACTTCAATTTTTGAGTGCTCATCATTTATCGTTTTTAATGGAGTTCTGAAGGTAGACAAAATATTCAGGACATCAAACCAGCGATTGCTTAAGTTATTCCTGTGAAGGTACTTGTATATTTGGTTTGAAAATCTAGCATCTCATTTAAAACCAGACATCACTCAAAAGGGTAATAATTTTCATAGTTTCAGGTTTGATGTTGATTTTGGTCAGATCGTTGTTTATTATCGTATCACAGTCAGAGACGGTCCTTCACCCAATCACGTACAAGAAGAAAGTATAAATCTAATTGAGTTGATTCCTTGAAAACAATCACGAAAATAAAAATATTCAAAAAAGAAATAGACCTTGAAGATTTGCAAAGCGAATTCTACAAGATAGATGTGGCCATTTTGATTCTAACCCACATCCCTCCTATTTTTGGATTGGTACTTTTGGGCTGGGATGTCATCGATGTATTATTTCTGTTTGGTTTTGAGGTCGTGGTGGTTGGTTTTTTCAATATCATTAAGTTGATTTGGGTACGAGGTACCAAACGCTCCCCAGTCTACCTCAAATTCATTATGATTCCATTTTTTATGGTTCATTTTGTTATCTTTTTGGGCGCTTGTTACATAGGAATTATTGCGGTACTCACGATTTACAAACAGGTAATTTTAGATGCTAGTGGTCTTGCTGCGATTTGGCAGTACGCACTCCAACCTTATTTTTCAAACAATGTACTTAACCTGAACAATTTATTATTCTACAATTATTTACTCATTCTCATTAGCCATGCCACTGCTTTTAGTCAAAATTTTCTAAAAGGCGAAGAAAACATCAAAATGACAGTTGATAGTCTGATGCGGGCTCCATATTGGCAGATTTTTATTACTCAGGTATGGGTGGTAGGTGGTGCAGCAGTTATTTTAGAATATCAGTGGTCATTTGGCTGGTTGTCTGTATCGGTCATGATCAAGCTATTCACTGACTTTTACCTTCGCTATTTAGAGCATTATAAATATGGCATTTAGTATAACACACGTTTTATGTTAAGTAATATCAACTTATATTGATATCTATGCTTGGTTTATTGCCAAAAATGTTAATTAAATTCTAAATTCTTTGCCTACCGAATCATTTATTGTAACTACATCGTTTTTCCAGTAAGTTAATTATTTACCAAACCCTTCGTTTTCATTTTCTAAACAACAACCTATTAGTACGATACAAATATGAAAAAAGCACTTTTATTTAGCCTTATCATCGCATTTGTTGCAACTGTTCAATTATCACAAGCTCAAGCTTCCTGGAAAGCGACCAATGCCAGTGTTACTTTCAAAATCAAGAATGCAGGCATCAACGTAAATGGCTCTTTCGGCGGTTTTAAAGGAAAAATATTATTTGATCCAAACAATCTTGCGGGCAGTAAGTTCATCGGTATTGTACAAGCTGGTACAGTGAGCACCAAAAACCGAGGAAGAGATCGTCACCTTCGAAAGTCAGACTATTTTGATGTGGCTCAATACCCTACTATCAAAATGAAATCTACTAAAATCACTAAATCTGGAGGAAAATATTACGCTGATTTTCAACTAACTATAAAAGGCAAGACCAAGAAATATAAAGTACCCTTTAACTTTTCTCAAAAAGGCAATCAGGGAACATTCAATGCCTATTTTGAAATCAATCGAAGAGACTTTGGTGTAGGAGGCGGTAGTTTGATTTTGAGTAAAACTGCCAAAATCACCCTAAATGTTACCGCTACCAAGGGTTAAATTACACCCGTTTACCCTTAACTGCACTGTTTTATAACTTGATTTTGTAAAGTTGGTAGGAGTTTTGTTTAGTTAAATTGTAACATAACAACTAAACACCAAAATTCAACAGAAATGAATAAGGAAACTCCTCTACTTTACAAAATTGTTTTTTTGGGGGGACTGATGCTATTATGCAGTTTAACGCTTCAGGCTTGTAATGGCAAGCATGATAGTGATGACAACAAAGCCTCCAATCAAGAAAATACCTCCCCAGTTTCCAACGAAAATACCTCCAATACTTCCTCCTCTACTTTTACCCCTTTGAACATCAAACTTGATGACAAAGGTTTTGGGAATATCACGTCACTTAGTGAAAATGAAACCAGTATTACGGTCAATAATCGAAATATCACTGGTCGTCTCAGTAAAAATGAGAAAACAAAGTATTACAACGAATCTGGCGATGTAATTGCTGAGGTAAAATACAAAGAAACAGGTTTTAAGTTACGTAAACCAGATGGCACTCTTTTATGGAAAATTAAGGTAAAAGAGAACAAAGTAAAGGTGAGCGATAACGCAGAAAACCAAAATCCATACGAGATTAAGAAAAAAGAAGGCGGGTACAAAGTAAAAAGGATGGAGCAAGAATATGGCAAAGTCACTTTTGATGGCAACCATGTAAAGGTCAAGTCCAAGTCTGGCACTTACAAACTCGAGAGTAATATTGACTCTTATGCTTATGGGGTGTTGAGTATTGATGAGATTCCTGCTGAACATCGTATGATTATTGTTGCTGAATTATTGAAAGGTAAACAGTAGTCGGACAATTTATGGGGTTCATCGAAACATCTATTGCACTCCCTGTCTTTTCACTTACCTTTGAGAAAGGTTAATCCTAGATACTTTATTTAACGAACTAAACAAAAATTAACATATGAAACTGTATTACGCCAATGGTAGTGGTTTGGGACACCTTACTCGAACTCTAGCCGTGATACATACACTACATCTAAACCAAGATACAGAACTACTCTAGACGTCATCGGACCATGCAGATCGTATGACCTTCACCGAAAATGAAGAACTAGTGAAAATTCCACCGCATTTTGCCCAGAATTTGGGAGCCTATCAAAATTGGCTTTGTGAACTTATCGAGTATCAACAAATCACTGAGGTATATTTAGATGCCTTTCCTTGTGGAATTATTGGTGAATGGAACAACTTTCCTGATTATTTGGAAGTTGATTTTTACTATGTGGGGCGTATTCTTAATTGGCAAAATTATGAGCAGATTGGCATTCATCGCCCTCCTAAGTTCAAAGCCGCATACATGACTGAAAATGTTGATCCAAAACACAAACGTTTTATACAGATACATGCTCAGGAATTACTCACTTTGAATTTGGAATATCCCCCTCCAACCCTCACTCGAAAAGAGAAGATAATCATAGATACACTTTACGAGACTATAGAAAAACCAGTTTGGCTAATTGTACACTCAGAGCCTCAGGAAGAGGTAAAACAGTTGTGCGCATATGCTATAGAAATTAGTCAAATTGAAGGAGTTGATCCATTTTTTGTAATCGTAAGCCAAACCAAACCCTTTAAATCAATTACCAATAATATACTCTGGCTTAATCTTTATCCAGCTTATCCGTTGTTTGAGAATGCCCACCGTATATTTTCTGCTTGTGGGTTTAATATGATGCAGCAAACCCAAGCTTTCAAGTATAAGCACATGTTTTTACCGTTCAAGAGACGTTACGATAACCAGTTTTTACGAGCCAAAAAACGTAATTTCGAGCAAAAGAAACGTAAAAGTATTGATGCTGCATAGTGTACAAATGAGGGTAATCAAGTGTAGTATGAAATTTGTTAGATACAAAATTATCGAGTTTGAGATTCGAATCAGCCACTACAAATAAATTACTTAACAAATGAAAAAAATCAGCCTACTCTTGTGTTTTATGTGCCTCACGGTACTTTTTGCTGAGGTAAAAGCCCAACAATGTGCTCGGCTAGATAGTCTCAGGCGCATACTCCGATTAACCAAAGATATCAAAGTACACATCAATACATTGAATCTAATGGCCGCCGAGTACGCTAAGGAAGATCCTGATGGAGCCGCTTTGAACATTGCTCGTCGGGCTTTGGATCAGTCAAAGAAATACAAACACCAAGAAGGGGAAGCAGACGCATTGATCAATATTGGGCTCATCGATTACCAAGCCCTGACCGAGTATGAGGAAGCAATCAAAGATTTTGAGGATGCATTGGCCATCTATAAAAAAATGAACGACAAGGATAAAGTTGCTCATACCCAAGAAATCATCGGAAAGTATTATTTTGATTTATTCTCTCTACGTACTGATGACATCAACTACAAAAACTCATTAAAATTTTACCAACAAGCCTTGAAGTCACGTGAAGATCTAGGTCAAAAAAAACAAATGGCTAAAATACATGAGATCATTAGTGAACTACACGGTTACCTGAATCAAGACCAAAAAGCAATTGATAATCTGGAAAAAGCAATGGCCATCAATGAGTCAATTGGAGAAAGTAAAGCCAACAATACTCGTCTCATTGCCAAATACAAGTCTAAATACCAAAAAATTCAACGGCTGGAGCAACAAGTCCAATACCTTTTAATTGCTTGCGGGGCCTTACTTGTTATTTTGATAGTTACATTCATAGTGACCAATGCTCGTCGCAAAAAAAGCGCTCAACAGTCCAAAGAACAAGCACCATCAATTGCCTAGTTGCATTTCAAAAGTTATCTGGCGATACTCGTTATAAAAATGAAACCCTGTTTGGTAAACTCAAATCCAAACAGGGTTTTCTTTTCGATTTTGTAAAAAAATGGGCAACACCTTTGTAGCATAAACTGATTTTGTTACGCTACAAATAGTGGCTGCTCCTTCATTAAGTATGGTTTTTCAATGGTATATGGTTTTGCAATCCCATTATGTATATAATGGTAGTTTTCATTAAATGGTTATATGTATAGCAAAGTACTATATATTTTCTTTAACACGCAAGTTTTTTGAAATAAAATTTCTTTTTTTTAATCCTAAAGCGTCCCTGAGAATCTCCATCCCTTCTCTAAAATTCGTTATATTTGGTATACAACAGCTTACTCAATATAATTTGACACTATCACTCAGAGCCAAAGTTTAGTAACATGTTCAAAATAAGTGTCCGATTTTCGGAAAAAATTTGTTTGCCAAGCGACTTTAAAACCTGTCCTGTAAGGAACTGGCTAATAGCATTGCTATTCG
>ERZ1740067.2102-NODE-2102-length-12603-cov-6.798613_pt1 | contig 12603 bp, 11 predicted proteins | sample MGYA00581736_ERZ1740067 | MGnify/ENA primary metagenome ERZ1740067 (study PRJEB43018, sample SAMN04849236) | marine metagenome | isolation source: floating plastic debris | place: Pacific Ocean | collected 2008-08-27 | study: EMG produced TPA metagenomics... | reverse complement strand
AGATATTCAAGGTGCACCTGGTGACAGATGCCGGTCCCGGGGGGCACCACACGGATATTGTCAAAGGCCTCTTGGCCCCATTTCAAAAACTGATAACGCTCTTTGTTCCGCTCATATTCGCGGTCCACATTCTTTTGGAAAGCATCTTCCGTACCAAAATAATCCACCATCACCGAGTGGTCGATGACAAGGTCCACCGGCGCCAGGGGGTTAATCTTTTCAGGGTCGCCGCCCATGGCCTTCATCGCGTCGCGCATCGCGGCCAGGTCCACCACGGCGGGCACACCGGTAAAATCCAGCATCAGGACCCGCGCTGGGCGGTACGCGATCTCGACAGGATTCTTCCCGCCATTATCAAGCCAGCCCTTAAATGCGTCGATCATGTCGGTGGTGACCGACCGGCCATCCTCGAACCGCAACATGTTTTCCAGAAGATATTTGAGAGACACTGGCAGCTTGGAGAGGTCGCCAAGGCGGGCTTCAGCCTTTTTCAGCGAGTAATAGCTGTAGGTTTTCCCTGCCGCTTCGAGTGTTGTCTTGGTTTTCAAACTATCCTGGCCTGGAATCATGGTCGGAGCCTCCTGAGTACGAGTGTGGCACTACACGCATTTGGTGTGGATTCTGTTATCCACACCCGAAAGTAGGACGCGGCGTGCGCACGGTGATGAATTGCGCGCCTTATGGGCGAGGATGCTGCGATGCGCAATGGAGGGGGGTGCGCGATATTGGTTGGGCAAAAAAACCGCCCTAACCCAAGTGTAACCAACACCGCCGCAAACCTGCCTCAATTGGGGCATCGTTTTGAGAGCAAGATTAATGGGAGGGCGACATGCCAATCACACGCGCACTTATTATTGGGGCCGCTTGCCTCCTGGCCGCCTGCGAAGAGGGCGGCAGCGGAGAGTATACCGAAGCCGCGATAGAGCCGGTGATGATCGTCGATGCAGCCGACGCCAGCTTTGGCGGCATGGCCGCTCCGGCACCGCGTATGGCGAAGTCAGCGGCTGCGCCAACTAGAGAAGGGGACACCGGCGAACCCAGCGTCGGCGCCCGGCAAATGGCTTACGAATATAATGCGTCTCACCGCCAGCCTGCCGAAAAGGACCGAGCGGTGATGAAAGCCCATGGGGCCCGCTGCGCCGAGGCGGGTCCAAAAGTGTGCCAAGTCATCTCAAGTTCGGTCAGCAAAAATGGCCCCGACCGCGTTTATGCCAATCTTGAGATCCGCGCCGCCAAAGGGTGGATGGATCCCTTCCGGGAAGGCCTCGCCGACGAGGCAGACGCTGCGGACGGTAATTTGTCCTCTATGAGTGCACGGGCGGAGGATCTCACCCGCGCCATCACTGATACCGCCGCACGGCTTGAGGCCCAACGGACCCTCCGCACACGGCTTCTTCGTTTGCTTGAACGGGACACGGACAAGGTGGGGGACCTTCTCCAAATTGAGCGCGAATTAGCGCGGGTGCAAAGCGAGATTGAAAGCGCCGACAGCTATCTGAAGATCCTCCGGGCGCGGGTGGCCATGGATCGGATGACTCTCAACTATGAGGCAATCCCAAAGGTCATTACCCCTGAGACCGCCTCCCCCCTGGTGGAGGCGTTTCGCAACTTCTTCAGCGTTCTGTCTGAAAGCCTTGCCATGGTGATCATCTTCATCGCTGGCGCGGTGCCGTGGATCGTGGTGGGCATTCCCGTTCTTTGGGGCCTTTTCAGGCTCGTCACCCGCTGGCGGCGAAAGAAGGCGTAACCCGCCTTGCCTTGACCATAGGCCCCAAGGCCCGCCACACATTGGCAAATGGCGCATACCCTATCCCTTGAGGCGCAGAACCTGTTGGTCACCCGCGGCGGGCACCCCGTGGCGGCGGGGGTGAGCTTCGCCCTTGCGCCGGGGGAGGCCCTGGTCCTGCGCGGCGAGAATGGCACCGGAAAGACAAGTGTTCTGCGCACAGTGGCAGGGTTCGCAGCCTCTATGAAGGGAGCCCTCACCTTCACCGACACTGCCGATGGACCCGTCGACCCCGCGGAGACCCGCGCCACCCAACTCCACTGGCTAGGCAGTGAGGACGGCCTTGCGGACCGACTGACGGTTGAGGAGACGGTGCGGTTCTGGCGCCAGCTTTACGGCAGCATTGGGCCGCTTGAGGATCAATTATCAACGGTAGGGCTCACCGGCAAAGAGAAAAGCGCCGTAGGCGCCCTTTCCACGGGGCAAAGGCGGCGCCTCGGCCTGTTACGGCTGGGGCTAACGCCCCGGGCCCTATGGCTGCTCGATGAACCCATGAGCGGCCTTGATGACGGGGGACGCGCCCTGGTGCTGGCCGCGGTCGCCACCCACAGGGCAGAAGGCGGTATTGTCCTGATGGCATCCCACGATGAGGGCCTGCCTGGGACCGCAACCCTAAGGCTTGCCCCCGCGCCCGCACGGGAGGTTGCGTGATGATGGGCGCCATCTTCCTCCGGGAACTGCGTTTACGCCTCAGGGGGGGCGGATGGGCGGCCAGCCTGGGGCTCTTTACTGTCTCCCTCATGCTTGCGCCCCTGGCCCTTGGGCGGGATCTGAGTTTACTCGCCAATGCCGCCCCTGCCCTTCTTTGGCTGACGGCGAGCCTCTCTCTTCTTATCGGGCTTGACGGTCTTTATGAGGAGGATTTGCGAAGTGGAGGCCTTGCTATCTATCGGCTAACGCCAGTGCCGCTGTCGCTTATCATCCTCATGAAAATGATTGCCGGTTGGCTTGCCACCTGCGGGCCATTGATCTTGGCGGCGCCGATCTTGTTTTCTTTCTTCGGGGTCAAGCATGCACTCTGGGGGATGGCCGGGTTAGCGCTTGGCACCCCCGCCCTTGCCCTTCTGGCGGGAACCATGGGTGCCCTTTGCGCGGGAATGCGGCGCGGGACGGCATTACTGGTGTTCCTGTGCCTGCCCTTATTCGCGCCCGCCTTTGTTTTTGGCCCCGCAAGCACCGGCGGGGAACCGTTGGTCCCGCTTTTACTTCTGGGGGCGTTTAGCCTCCAAACCCTTGCCTTATGCCCCTTTATCGCCGCGGCAGCCCTGCGCACATACATGCGATAAAAAAACGGAAACACTTTTCGGTAATGCAGGCGGCTAGGGGTTTTGCCACAGACCTTGCTTTGCGATAGTAGAACCTGAACAAAAGGGGCCACCATGACTCGTTTTCTTCTCACCCTTTCCGCCGCAGCAGCGGCCACCACTAGCGCTGCCGTGAGTGTCGCTATTGCCCAGCCCACCCCCGAAGCGGTGGGCACTTTCCGCGATTGGATCGTCTACAAGGCAGACGTGGATGGGGACACCATCTGCTATGCCGTGACAGAACCTAAAGAAAAAGAACCGGGCAGCGTCAATCACGGCAATGTCTTCTTCATGGTCTCCACGTGGAAAAGCGGTGTGGCCAAGGCTCAGCCCTCCTTCATGTCCGGTTATAATTTACGGGAACGGCCCGAGCCCATTGTCCGCATTGGGTCAGACAAATGGGACATGTTCTCTTCAGGGGTTGAGGGCTTTGTGGACGCAGACCGCGATGAGCAGCGCCTTGTCGCGGCAATGCGCCGCGGATCTGAAATGCGCCTGTCCGCCATGTCAGAACGGGGCACGGCGACAGAGTACACCTTCTCTCTCTATGGCATCTCCAACGCCCTTGACCGGGCGGAGCGGTCCTGTCGATAAATTATTTGCTCCAAAGTTGAAGACAGAATGGGCCCCGAGGGGCCCTTTTTTGTGACGGATGTCCCCCAGATGGTGGGAACGACTTACTATTAGTTGCATCTGCGCTGTGATTCCCGCCCAACGACGTGGATGCCATGCCGCCCCTTGGCCATTGTCATCATCGCAGCCTGGGCAGGTCGAGTTGAGTCAAACCGGTTGGGCAGCATCTCTATTTTTCGCATGCGAGTCGACTTTCCCTAATCGAGCGGATCGCCCGGCACGCCATCAGATCATCCAGCGCCATTTTCAGGCGCCATAGAGAAGGCATTGTGGGGGCAGTGGTGTTGGTGAAAGCGTCCATCTTTTGGATGGCCCTTATGGGCGGTCTGGGGGGCACCTTTTTGTCAAGCGTCGCACATGCCTCCCCATGGGGTCAGATGGGCGGGGCCTATGTCATCATCAACCGATTTGATCAGTATTGGTCATCGGCCGAAGACCGCTCCTTTAAACAAAGCAACATCCAAATCTATGGGGAAGCTGGTCTCCCCAAGAAATTGACCGTGGGCGGTAAGGCGACCTACACCGCTCAACATATTGAACGCCCAGGCTTTGAAGATCACCCCCAAGGCATTTCCGAGGCGGAGGTGTTTCTGCAACGGCGCCTCATGAAACGTGGGCGAAGCGTCCTGTCCGCCAAAGCCGCCTATGCCGCTCCCACCCAGATCAGCTCCGCCCTTGTGAACGGTGTCAACACGGAACGAGACGGCGCGGTTCAACTCTCTGGTCTTTATGGGTGGTCGACCGGCCCGATATTCGTCGGCGGAGAGGGGGGCTATCGACATAGCTTTGGCGGGGATGCGGACCAAATGCGGCTCAATTTTACCTTAGGGCATAAGGCGCGTAATGGCCGCCTCGTCCTTGTTGAGCTCTTTAACACGATAAGCGTGACCGACCCTGCCTTTGGCGGCGTCGACTATGACCTTGTTACCCTCTCACCATCCATCGTGCTTCCAGCGAGGGGCAAACATAAGCTCCAGCTCGGCGCCACTATCGATCTTCATGGACGCAATGTGGACAACGGGTACAGCGCCTTTATTTCATTTTGGAAAGAACGATGAGACCACTCCGCCTTTTCATCATTATTCTGTGTGCGTTAAGCCTTGTCACTGGCTGCGTATCCGCGATGGATCCAGGCATCCAAGAACGGGTCCACCTTGGGCTAAGCCTTATGCTGGATGATACGCTTACCCACTGGCCATGGCGCGAGGGGGGCCTGATCGCGCTGGCAACAATGGGCATTTATTGTCGACGACGGTTGAATCTTTGATGCAAAATGGGGGCGCTATTCTATCAGCATTAAGAGAAAGTCTGATGCCCGGTCCGGGCGCAGCCGACAAGCTCGCACGCTGGCGCGCCCGGTTTGGCCAACAACACGCCCATGCTGCGGTCCACGGCCTTGAAGAGCGGCACCCCCTCCTTTCAGCGAAGCGTCGCTTTAACCGTGAGCAAATATGGGTTTTACGAGTGGTGGCCACCATCCTACTCACTGGTTTTGTCTTTGCCCCCATCGAGACCCTTATCATTCTCAACGGCCTCTTCATTCTCCACTGCATGACGGTCTTCGCGCTTCGTGGAGCCCTTCTTTATTTATCCGTTAAGGAACGAAATAGCGGGCATCAACTCCCCCAGGGCAATAGCTTGGATGACGACACCCTTCCCATCGTTACGATTTTATGCCCAATGTATAAAGAGGAAGCGGGCTTACCAGGGCTTGTGGATGCCCTCAGCCGCCTCGACTATCCCATTACCAAATTGGATATCAAGATCATTCTCGAAGCCGATGATCAGGGCACAATCGGTCTAGCGCGCACCCTCTGCCAAAGCGCGCCATATGATATTATCATCACGCCAGACATTGGCCCCCGTACAAAACCCAAAGCCTGCAACTATGCGCTTATGTCGGCCCTTGGCGAGCTTGTGGTGATCTACGACGCCGAAGATCGGCCAGAACCGGGCCAACTTCGCCTCGCGGCGAATAGTTTTGCGCAGTTGCCCGATTCTGTTGCGTGCCTTCAGGCGCGGCTCAACTACTACAATCGCGAGGATAGTTGGATAACAAGGCTATTCGCCATCGAGTATGCCCTCCTCTTCGACCTCGTCCTGCCCGGGCTTGATTCCTTAGGCGCCCCGCTCCCCTTAGGGGGGACGAGCAATATTTTCCGTATCCACCATCTGGTCGCTGTGGGGGCGTGGGACCCGTACAATGTCACCGAAGATGCTGATCTTGGCTTACGGATGGCTGCCGCTGGCCTCAGCTCTCGCATGTTAAAGTCGACCACCTATGAAGAGGCAACGAAGTCCGTTCGCCCCTGGCTGCGTCAACGGTCTCGGTGGATAAAGGGGTATCTGCAAACCTGGGTGGTCCATGCCAGGATCAAACTATCGGACCGCGGTTGGCCATTTCACCTGACCTTACATTTCCTAGTGGGCAGCGTCGTGGTGGCCGCGTTTTTTAATCCGATTTTCTGGGCCCTTTACGCATTATGGCTGGCAGGGGCGGGGGCGTGGATCGACCCCCTATTTCCTAGCCCGCTTGATGGCATTGCCACTTTTGCCCTTCTGGCAGGGAATTTCTTTCACATATGGCTCTTCATGCTCGCCCCCATGCAGCGGCAATGGCATGACCTGGTGCCCTACGCTCTCCTCGCACCGATTTATTGGACCCTCCAGTCAATTGCTGGGTACAAAGCGCTTTGGCAGTTTATCGTCAAACCCCACTATTGGGAGAAGACCGATCATGGGTGTGGGGAGCGTGCCGCCACCGTGTTCGCCCGGGCGCAACGAGAGTCGGTTTAGCCATTGATGGAGCTAAAAGCCGCCTCCCCCACCATCGCCTTGACCACCCAGCGCTGGCTTCTTGTCGCGCTCTATAGCAGCGTGAGTGCCGCTTTCGTTCTTGAAGCCAATTGGCCCTATGAAATCCTCGCAGGGCGGATGGGGGATTTGAGTGCCGTGACAGGCGTCGGACTCCGAAGCGATCTCAGCTTCGTCCTGGGCCAAATGATATACACGCTAACTGGATATAACCCGGCCATCTCCATGATCATGGCAAGCATGATGGCGGCGCCATGCTTGGCGCTGCTGGTTGCCAGAACGACCCCAGCATCACAAAACAAATGGGTGCGGAGCATTCTGCTAACCACCCATCCTTTAAGCCTGACCCTTTTCATCGCGGGCTATGGCTGGGCCACCGTAGGCCTTTATGGGTTGTGGCGACTGCTGGCGGAACTCCCCGCGAAGGCTCCCCATCAGGGGATGCCGCTCGCCGGGATCGGCATTGGTGGCGCCTTCCTCACGGTCCCACAATTCTCAGTCTACCTGATGCCGGTCGCAGCGGTTTTGTTCATGTGCGCCCCGCGCACAATGCTGAGCCGCCATATGCGTGTTTTCTATCTTTTGAGCTTCGCGCCGGTGACCATGATCGCCGCCTCTCTCGCCTATAGCGAATGGTTGTTTGGAGGTGAGGGGACCATTCGCGCCGCCGCCCCCCTTCTGCTGGGGGGATGGTCCGGCCTCAGCCTGGTGCTCCTCGCCAGTTTGGTGGTGGCCCCCGGTCTTATGCGCGTCATCGGCATCAAGGGCGGAGCCGCGCGCCTGTCCGTGCTCCTCATCCTAGTGCTCACCGCCTCCGCGGAGCCGATGGCGGCGACGCCCCTCCTTGGCGCCGCCGCCATTGCGCAAGGCGCCATTGCGGTGCGTCATGGAGAGCCTATCTTTTGGACGGTAAGCAGCCTCTTTGGCGGCCTACTCGCTATATTCCTTCTTGATCGGCTGCCCCATCTGGCGTGAAAGGGCCCCCATGACCCACCCATCCCCCCCGATTGGCGAAGCCTTAAGTGGCTTAGAGGACTGTCCCTATTGGCTGATGGACGGGGTCGGGAACGATTTTGTCATCGTTGACCTGAGGGGCGGCGGCAAAATGACCGCCGATGCCGCCCAAGCCCTTGGCAATCGTGAAGGGCCCTTTGGCTGCGATCAGATTATTACGCTCGAGCGCCTCCCATCGATTGATGGGCAGAGATCGGCGGCGTCAGCGCTCGAAAACGAAAATGAGCGCGCGGGCAGCGATACCGCCATGGGCATTTGGAATGCCGATGGCTCCACCGCGGGCGCGTGCGGCAATGCCGCGCGGTGTGTCGGCTGGCTTCTCATGGAAGAGGCGGGAACGGACGAAGTTCGCTTCGGCTCCCCCGGCGGCATCTTAAATGCGATCCGCGGGGGCAATGGGGAGATCACAGTGGATATGGGGGAGCCCAAACTCCATTGGCGGCAAATTCCCCTCGCCGAACAAATGGATGATACGCGCTTTATCGACATTAAACTTGGACCCATCGACAATCCCGTCCTTTGGGGACCATCGGCTGTCAGCATGGGCAACCCCCATTGCGTGTTCTTCGTCCCCGATGCGGAGGCTCAAGCGCTCGACCGTTTCGGCCCTATGGTGGAACATCACCCCCTTTTCCCCGAACAGGCTAATGTCACCGTGGCCGAGGTGCGAGAGGATGGCACCATTCGCGCCCGAACATGGGAGAGAGGGGTGGGCATCACCAAGGCCTGCGGCACCGCCGCCTGCGCCACCCTGGTCTCCGCCCATCGGCGCCGGATGACAGGCCGCGAGGCCACGGTGGTGATGGATGGGGGGCCGCTCCACATTGACTGGCGCGAGGCAGATAACCATGTGCTGATGACCGGCGCCGTTACCCTTTCGGGTCAGGGGGTCATTGACCCAAACGCTCCCTGACGTCACCAACCCCCTTAGGACTTGCGAGGACCGTCCGGGTTTTGCACAAGGCCCGCTGATGACACGCACCAAACCCCATATGGTCACCCTGGGCTGCCGCCTCAACGGGTACGAAAGTGAGCGGATGGCCACCCTTGCTGCCGGTAAGGATGCGCCGCCTACGGTGGTCGTGAACACCTGCGCGGTAACGGGCGAAGCGGTGCGCCAAAGCCGCCAAGCAATCCGCCGCGCGCGGAAAGACCATCCGGGGGCCCGGCTTGTCGCCACTGGCTGCGCCGTGCAACTTGAGCCCGAAGCTTTTGCCAAAATGCCCGAAGTCGATCGCGTCTTGGGGAATGGCGAAAAACTGGACCCCAACGCGTGGCACCCTACGGCATGGCAGGCCACGGACGATGCACCCGCGGTTGCTAACGTCTTTGACGACAGCCACCTCTCCACGGCACGCCCTTTGCCACCAAAGACGGTACCCGTCCGGGCCCACCTTGAGGTGCAAAATGGCTGCGACCATCGCTGCACCTTTTGCATTATTCCGTATGGACGTGGGAACGCCCGATCTAAGCCCCCAGCATTGATTGCTGAAGAGGCGCTCGCAATGGTGGAACGCGGCGCAAAAGAAATCGTCCTCACCGGGGTGGACCTTACCTCCTACGGCCCCGATCTCGGCGCGGGGGTTACTCTCAGCGATGGGATTGAAGCTTTGCTCACCGCTTTGCCATCATCGGTTACCCTTCGCCTGTCATCAATTGATGGGGCCGAGGTGGATGAGAGATTGTTTGCCCTTGTTACCCAAGAGGAACGCATTGCGCCCTATCTGCACCTTTCCCTCCAGGCCGGCGATAATATGATCCTGAAACGGATGAAGCGGCGACACACGCGGGAAGAGGCCGTCGACCTTTGCAACCGGCTTAAGCAGGCCCGTCCGAGTATGAGTTTCGGGGCCGATCTCATCGCAGGTTTTCCCACCGAAACGGAGGAGATGGCGGCGAACACGTTGACCCTGGTCGATGATTGCGGCCTCAGCTTTGTGCACGTTTTTCCCTTTTCCCCGCGGGAGGGGACGCCGGCCGCCCGAATGCCGCAACTCTCCCGGGACATCATCAAAACACGCGCCGCTCGCCTAAGAGGCGCCGCTGACACCGCCCTTAGCCGGCACCTCGACCGTAAGATTGGCCGCACTGAAATCGTCCTTGTGGAGCAAATCAGGGATGGCAAGGCCGTTGGTAAACTTGCTGATTTTACGGATGTGTCGATCAACGACGAGGTCGCCATCGGCGATCGGGTGGCCGCTCGCATCATAGGCCACGAAAACAGAGCCCTCCTCGCCGAGAAAGGATCGCCCATGGACCATCATAACGGAGATGAGCAACATGGGTGAGCGTAAAGGTCTCTTTTCCCGCTTTTTCGGTCGAAAGAAGAAAGAGAAGCCCGCGGAGGATGCCGTGCCTGCGGCGGAGACCGAAGTGGTGCCAATCGACCCCGCGCCCCCTCCCCCACCGCCAGTCACAGTGGAAACGCCCCCACTTGATGCCGCCCAAAGGACCATTGAGGCGGGCACAGAACCGGTGGCAGTTCTCGGACAGCGGGAAACCAGCATCTCTGACCAGGAACCAGAAGGTCCCCGCAGCGGGGGGCCATCTGCGGACCCTGAAACACAAACCGCAAAACAACATGATCCTGCTACGGAGGAAATGTTAGCTGACGCCCCCAAAGAGCAAGCACCCCAAGAGGAATTCAGCACAGAACGCCAAGCGCACGACCGAGCGCCAGGCGGTCAACCCGCCCCGCCGGCGGCACCACCCACCATTAGACATGAACAACCCACCTCAAATAGTGAAGCGGTAGGCCACGAAAGCGCTCCGCCCGCCCCGAAAAAGGGGTTCTTTGGTCGCCTTGCCGCCGGGCTTTCGAAAACCTCTCAAAGACTCAGTAGCGGTATTGGCGCGATTTTCACAAAGCGGAAGCTGGATGACGCCACCCTAGAGGAACTTGAAGACCTTCTCATCACTGCCGACCTCGGCGTACCCGCCACCACTCGGATTATCGAAGCCCTGTCAAAAGGCCGCTACAATCAAGAGATCAGCGATGATGAGGTCCGCGCAGTGTTAGCAGAGGAAATCTGCCAAACCTTAGAACCCTTAGAAGTACCGCTCACGATCCATCCGGGTCGCAAGCCTCACATTGTTCTGATGACCGGCGTGAACGGCGCGGGTAAAACCACCACCATCGGCAAACTCGCCAAGAAATTCACCGATGAGGGATTATCCGTCCTCCTTGCCGCGGGAGACACGTTCCGCGCCGCTGCGATTGAGCAGCTAAAAGTATGGGGGGAGCGGACCGGCGCACCGGTGGTCGCCCGCGAAACCGGTGCAGACGCCGCGGGCCTTGCCTTTGATGCCATTAAAGAGGCGCAGGACAAAAACATCGACGTCGTCATGATCGATACCGCCGGGCGCCTCCAAAACCGGCGAGAACTCATGGACGAACTCGCCAAAATCGTCCGGGTCATCCAAAAACTGGTGCCCGACGCGCCCCACGATACGCTGTTGGTACTGGACGCCACCGTGGGACAAAACGCCTTAAGCCAGGCCAAAACCTTCACCGAGATCGCAGGCGTATCCGGCCTTGTGATGACGAAATTGGATGGGACCGCCCGCGGCGGGGTGCTGGTCGCCCTGGGCGATGCGTTTGGTATTCCCATCCACTATATTGGGGTGGGGGAAAGCGCCGAAGACCTCCAGCCCTTTAGCGCGGAGCGGTTTGCCGCTGCACTCACCGCCCAAGATGATGACGCCTAAAATGAGAACGTGTGATGACTGACCGTACCGAGACAGCTGAAAACCCCGCAGATGAGGCTGGTGCGACACCTGAGCGGCTAGAGGGCAATGCCAAACTGTTGGTGGAACTGGGGCCCCTGGCCTTTTTCTTCCTCGGCTATTTCGGGCACGGACGCGTGGCACCGCTAGTCGATAATCTATTGGGCATTGAGTTCTTCACTGATCCCGGCCGGGAGCTGTTCCTTGCCCTCGCGCTCTTTTTACCAGCGTTTGCGGTGGCGTTTGTCTATTCCATTGTAAAGACTAAGCGCGTTGCCCCTATGCTGTTGGTGGTGGCGGTGATCACCGGGGTAATGGGGGTGCTGACCTTCGTCCTCGACTCAAAGTCCTTTATCTATATGAAGCCCACGATCATTTACGGCCTGACCGCAGCCGTGTTGGGTGGCGGCCTCCTCGCTGGGCGGAATTTCCTTAAGGTGATCTTCGATGGTGCCCTCGAGATGGAGGATGCCGCCTGGCGCACCCTGACGTGGCGCTTTGTGGCCTTTAACGCAGCGACCGCGGTGGTGAATGAGGTTCTCTGGCGCACGCTGACAGCCGATTGTCTACCGGACGCCGAGTGTCCCGGCGAAGGCACATGGGTGAATATCAAGGTCTTTGGCTTCACCATCGCCTATTTCGCCTTTATTCTGGCAAACGCCCCCTTCCTCATGAAGCATATGAAAAACCCACCGGAAGCGGAAAAAGCGGAGGGGTAAGGCGGGGAAACCGTCTCCAAAGATGGTCATCCCGGTTTCTGCCGCAGGCAGAAGACCGGGATCTATAAGCTTGGATGTCAAAAACGTAGCCAAAACCCTACCATCCAAACTTGTGGATCCCGGACATTGGCTTCGCCAATTCCGGGATGACGAGGGTGCAAGGCCTGGGCCCAAAGCCCCAATTCCAGTTCTACCCCCTTCAAATCCCCTCTACCGGGTTCGATTTCGGCGCAAAATTCGCCTCTCCTTGTACTTCCTGCCAGTGACGAAGGGCCCAGACCACCGAGGGGAAGGCCAATTCTGTCCAGGGAATGTCCTTATAGGCAAAAAGGTCGACTTCCTCACTCTCAGGACCCGCCCCAATGCTATTGGGGTTCAAAAGACGTGCGCGGTAGATGAGTTGTACCTGGGAGATGTGAAGGATTGAGTAGATCGCCAGCAGACGATCAATCTCAAGCTCTGCGAGGGCTTCCTCTCGGGCTTCTCGCCGTGCGCCAACTTCCGCGCCCTCCCTCGTCTCAAGGTAGCCCGCCGGAAGGGTCCACCAGCCTCTTTGTGGCTCTATAGCTCGCTTACAGAGAAGGATCCGGTCCTGATCATCCGTAGC
>ERZ1740067.2101-NODE-2101-length-12612-cov-7.331926_pt1 | contig 12612 bp, 10 predicted proteins | sample MGYA00581736_ERZ1740067 | MGnify/ENA primary metagenome ERZ1740067 (study PRJEB43018, sample SAMN04849236) | marine metagenome | isolation source: floating plastic debris | place: Pacific Ocean | collected 2008-08-27 | study: EMG produced TPA metagenomics... | reverse complement strand
ACGTCATCCCGATCATGCCAGACCGCCGCCATCGACTGATAGGCTGCGCGCATCGTGTCATCGAGACCGGAACATACCAGTTCCAATTCGTCCGCGCCGCGCAGGTATTTCTGCTTGAAGTCCGGCGTCATCGACCACGCATCGCCCAAGTGGCGGCTGAGCCGTTCCAGCTCGTCCACGACCAGTTGGTGCCGGGCCTCTTCCTGTCGGCGCTGCATCCGTCCAAAGCGGATATGGCTGAGGTTCTTGACCCATTCGAAATAGGACACGGTCACCCCGCCTGCATTGGCGTACATGTCCGGGATGATCACGACGCCCTTGTCGCGCAGGATGCTGTCGGCACCGGCGGTCACGGGGCCGTTGGCGGCCTCGATGATAAGCGGTGCCTGGATACGCTCGGCATTGCCGAGGTTGATCACACCCTCCAGCGCCGCCGGGATCAGGATGTCGCACGCCTCTTCCAGAACCGGCGCGCCATCCTCGACGTAAGTCCCGTCGGCATAACCTGCGACGCCGCCATGGCCCGCAATCCAGTTGCGTACGGCGTCCACGTCCAGCCCGCGCGCGTCCGTCAGCGCGCCGTCGCGTTCAATGATGCCGACGATCTTGCAGCCATCTTCTTCGGCCAAGAATTTCGCGGCGTGATAGCCCACATTGCCCAGGCCTTGGACGACCACAGTCTTGCCGTCGAGCGTGCCGGTCATCCCGGACTTTTTGACACCTTCGGTATCGCGGAAGAACGCGCGCAGCGCATATTGAACGCCGCGCCCCGTCGCCTCCGTCCGGCCCTGGATGCCGCCCGCATTGGTCGGCTTGCCCGTCACGCAGGCCACGCCGTTGATGTCGGTCGTGTTCATGCGCTTGTACTGATCGGCAATCCACGCCATCTCGCGCTCGCCCGTGCCCATGTCGGGCGCGGGCACGTTCTGCGCCGGGTTGATCATGTCGCGTTTGATCAGCTCGTAGGCGAACCGCCGCGTGATCAGTTCCAGCTCGTGTTCATCGTATTCACGTGGATCGACGGCCAGCCCGCCCTTGGAGCCGCCGAATGGCGCCTCAACCAGCGCGCATTTATACGTCATGAGGGCCGCGAGCGCCTCGACCTCGTCCTGATTGACCCCGGTGGCAAAGCGGATGCCGCCCTTGACCGGCTCCATATGTTCCGAATGCACCGAGCGATAGCCGGTGAATGTCTGGATCTGCCCGCGCAGGCGCACACCGAAGCGCACTGTATACGTGGCGTTGCACACTCGGATCTTCTCTTCGAGACCCGGCGGCAGGTCCATCAGCGCCACGGCGCGGTTGAACATGATGTCCACGCTCTCTCGAAAACTCGGTTCGTTGGGTGTGCTCATCCGGGGTCTCCTCTCTCCGGCACGACTCGGCCGCATGGGCCAGTCTGTGAACACAGGCTATGACGGTTTCGTTAATCAGTGCCAGATTCTCTTTTTCGCGCCATTCCGCGCAAGACCGCGTTTGCCCCGCACATCCGGCCATTCAGCCTCACAATACACCCGTCGGATGCGTATTGGTTCCAAACCGTAGAAAAACACCCCAGACACTCCGCGGTTTCGCCCGATTTCAGCCACATTCCGCCGTCACACCAATCATTGGAAAATTAGGCCCGCAGTGGGCCCATTTGTTGAAATTGAAGGTGAAACATGCCTCGGACATGGAACAGAACGCAGACGACGCTCGCTGAATTGCGCAGTACCGTTGCTCAGTTCAAACGGGAAGAGCGCGGCAGCGTCACCTACTTTGCGATTTTCATGCTCATGATGATGCTGCTGGTAGGTGGGATCGCCGTCGACTTGATGGAAAACGAAATGCAGCGGACCCGCGTGCAAAACACGCTGGATCGCGCCGTGCTAGCCGCCGCCGATCTCGATCAGACGCTCGAGCCGCAGGCGGTTGTGCAGGACTACTTCGACAAGTCGGGGCTGAGCCACTTCAACCCCACAGTCGTCGTCGACGAGGGACTGAACTTCCGCACGGTGACGGCAAATGCCGCCCCGGGGACGACACGCACGCAATATATGCGCCTCATGGGTGTGGATACGCTGCCCGTCAACGCAGGCGGCACCGCCGAGGAAAAGGTCTCCAAAGTCGAGATTTCCATGGTGCTCGATATCTCCGGGTCCATGGACGACGAGGTCGGCAAGATCGAGAACATGCAGGACGCTGCCGAAGCGTTTGTGGATGCCGTGATCAAGCCCGAGACGCAGGATCTGATCTCGGTCTCGGTGATCCCCTACACGGCGCAGGTCAGCGCAGGCCCGGACATCTTCAACGCGATGAACATCCCCCGCTCGTCGGGCAACCCCGGCTGGTGCGTCGATTTCGAAGACACCGATTTTTCCACGACCATCATGCGGATGAACGGCACGTACGAACACATGCAGTTCTTCGACGAAGGCTGGAACCGGGATTACAGCAGCAGTGTGGTGACAAATCCAGGCTGCCCTGGTCGCGACGACGGTGTCTACACCAGCGATCCCGAAGCCATGAAGCGTGCCTACGAACAGATTTATCCGTTCAGCCAGAATGCTGGCATTCTCAAGAACCGGGTGAACAACTTCAAAGCACGGGCCAACACGTCGATCCACATCGGGATGAAGTGGGGGGTCGGGATGCTCGATCCGTCCTTCCGCCCCGTGGTTCAAGAGCTCGGTCTGAACAACAAGATCGACAGCACATTTGCGACGCGGCCCGCCGCATATTCGGACAGCGACACGCTCAAGACCATCATCCTGATGACGGACGGCGTGAACGTGAACACCCGGCGTATCCAACCCTGGTACTACAACAGCCGGTCCGAACGCATTCACTGGACCAAGTACCCGCTGCATTGGTACCTGAACAACTACGTGTACAACTCTTGGAGCAACTGGCGCTACACCAAGTACACGTCCGCCCAGGCCGATACGATGCTGAACAACATCTGCGACGCGGCCAAGGACAAGGGTATCGTGGTGTGGACCGTCGGCTTCGAAGTCACCAATGACAGCTTCCAGGTCATGCAGGACTGCGCCTCTTCGCCATCGCACGCCTTCCGTGTGGAGGGGATCGACATCGTCGAAGCCTTTGAAGCCATCGCCAAGCAGATCAACCAACTGAGGCTGACACAATGACCCGGACAGTACGCACTTTCATTCGTCGCTTCCGGCAGGACGAAGACGGGGCGACCCCTGTGATCGAATTCGTGATCATGTTCCCCATCCTCATCTTCCTGCTGCTGTCGTCCTTCGAGCTCAGCATCTATGCCTTCCGGCAAAACTGGCTGGACCGCGGTCTCGACCTTGCCGTACGCGACGTCCGGTTGAACACCGGCACCAAGTACACGCACAGCCAGGTCAAGAACCTGATCTGTCAGAACGCGGGCTTCCTGCAGGACTGCAACGCACACCTCAAGCTCGAGATGCAGCCCGTGAACCCCCGAGGTTTTGTCGCCTTTGCCGGCAGCGCCGATTGCGTCGACACCACCCAGCCGCTGGCACCGTCACGGAGTTTCGTCCACGGGCAGGAACACCAGTTGATGATCCTGCGAGCCTGCTATCTTTATGATCCGGTCTTCCCCCGGATCGGTATGGGCGAAGCCATGACCAGGGATGGAAATCAATACTATCCCATGGTCGCGGTCTCCGTCTTTGTCCAGGAGCCGAACTCATGATGAACCTTTCTAGCTTCCTTCGCCGGTTCCGCGACAACGAACGCGGCAGCATCGCCCTTGAATGCGTGCTCGTGATCCCGATGCTGATGTGGGCCTACCTGTCCATGTACTCGTTCTTTCACGCATACCGGACGCATGCGCTGAACATCAAAACGGCCTACGCCATCGGCGACGCCATCTCGCGAGAGACCAATCCAGTGGATATGGCCTACATCAATGGGATGCATCAGATGGCCGCTTACATGTCCTGGACGCAGCCCTCGGATTTCGCGATCCGCGTCACAAGCGTCAAATATGACGCCGACGAGGACACGTATGAACGCGACTGGAGCCACGTCAAAGGCTGGGTGCCCGCGCTTGACAATGCCGCGGTGGAGCAGTTGCGCAGCCGCCTGCCCGTGATGCCCGATGGTGAACGCGTGGTCCTGGTCGAGACCTTCGAGAAATACGACCCGCCGTTTGACATGGGCCTGAGCGATCACGAGATCCACAACTTTGTGTTCACGCGTCCCCGTTATGCGCCCCGCGTCTGCTTCAATGAATGCGGGGCTGGCGCCTAGGCTTCACGCTCTGCGATCATGGCCGAGATCATCTCGGCCATGAACTTTGCCTGATGTCCGGGCGTCATACCGCCGACACCGATGCGCGCGCCCATCCGCCACCACATGCCGGGATGCCAGCTGCGCGGCGCCTTGGCGCTGGTTTTCAGCAGAAAACCGTTGGACGGTTTGAAGGCGAACATGCCGCGATCCACACTGACGATCTGATCGACCGCCGCCAGGACCGTGCCGCCCGTGTCGCGCAATTCGGTCCGGGGCAGTTCGATCGCGCGCGATGTCGCCCGTCGCATCTTTTCCGCCATCCAGATCGCGCCACCGCCCACGACAAACAGGAAAACCTGCCAGCCCGGCGCGGGCGGGCTCACAACCGCTACATACAGCACAAGCAGCGCCAGTACCCAGATTGAGCCTACGCCCAGAATGCGGCGCCCCATCGAGGATTGCACGACCGCCAGCACCTCGTCCTGTTTTGATGCGTTGCCCATGGCGGCCTCCTACCGCGCAGGTCCACCGCTCACAAGGGTCAGCGGCGCACGACCACTTCAGCGCCGGGCGCTTCGGGCTCATCATCCACCATTTCGGGTGGAAAGCCCGGTGCCGTGACGTCGAGGCCCGTCGTCTCTTCGAGCCGTTTGATGATGTTGGGGCTGAGTTCGCGTGGCCCGAACCGGGCTATCCCATCATTGAAGATCTCGATCAGCAGGGGGTTCAGTTCCAACGGCACACCGGCCCGATCCGCCACATCCTGAAACAGGCCAATGTCCTTGGCCACCAAGTCCATGGTGAACGAGATATCGCGCGAGCCGTTCAGGATCACCTGGCTTTCGGTCTCGTGCACAAAGGATGTGCCGGAACTGATCGCCATCGCCTCGTAGGCCACGCCCAGATCCATGCCTGCGCCCTTGGCCACCGTCAGCGCCTCGGCGCAACTGACCAGATTGGCCGTCGCCAGATAGTTCGTGAGCACCTTGAGCACAGATGCCGACCCCAGATCGCCCGTGTGCAGCACACGCCGCCCCATCGTCGTGAGCAGGGGCAGAATACGCTCGAACGTTGCCCGGTCACAGCCCGCAAAGATGCTGATGTTACCCGTATCAGCGCGGTGACAGCCGCCTGAAACGGGGCAATCCACTGCCGCACCCCCCTTGGCAATAACAGCCGCGCCAAGTCGTTTGACCTCGGCCTCATCGGTCGTCGACATCTCCATCCAGATCTTGCCCGTGCCAACATGCGGTGACATCTCGTCCATGACCGCCGCCGAGGCGGCCGGGCTCGGCAGGCACGTGATCACCGCATCACAGCTTTGCATCAGCTCGGCCGGGCTGCCGCCATCGCGCGCACCGGCGGCGACCTTGATGGCGACGAGGCCCGCATCCAGATCGTGCACCGCCACATCATGCCCATTGCGCAGCAGGCTGCCCGACAGTTTGCCACCGACATTGCCCAGCCCGATAAATCCGATTTTCATGTCAAACTCCCCGCGTTTTCCGCACCCGAGCGCGGGACTGTTGCGATGTCCCTTCCGTTTACGACATCACCGCTGCGGACCGAAATTTTCCTGATAAAACCGGTACCAATTGCCGCCCATGATCCCCGCAACCTCGCCCGCATCAAACCCAACAGCCTTCAGACCGGCTTCGATGTTGTCGAAATCGCGGTTGTCGCGGAACCATTCGGGTTGCGGCGGAAAGCCCGGCGCGCTTGCCGACCCTTCGCCAAAGTCCACGCCCTTGGTCCAGCGCCCCGTGCGCATCCAGTCCACAACGCTATCGGGCTGATCCTGGCACAGGTCCGAACCGATCCCGAGATGTGCTGCGCCGAACTGCTCTGCCGTGCGGGCAATCATCTCGCAAAAGCGCTCGACCGTACAGTCGGAGCCTTCTGCAAGGTGGTGCGGATAAAGCGAAAAGCCCAGCATACCGCCCCCGTCCACAACCGCCCCGATCACCTCGTCGCGCTTGTTGCGCAGGGCCGGATGCCAGGCGTACGGGTTCGCATGGGTGATCGTGATGGGCCGGGTGCTGATCTCGGCCGCCTCAATGGTCGACCGGTCAGCGGAATGGCTCATGTCCACGACCAGCCCCACCCGGTTCATCTCGGCAATCACCTCGCGGCCCATGCGGGTGATCCCTGGGTCCTCATCCTCATAGCACCCGGTCGCTAGCAGCGACTGGTTGTTGTAGCTCAGCTGCATGAACCGCGCGCCAAGATCGTGCAGCACCTCGACCAGGCCGATGTCATCCTCGATCGGCGACGGGTTCTGAAACCCGAAGAAGATCGCCGTCCGTCCCGACGCACGCGCCCGATCCACGTCCTCTGCCGTACGGCCCTTGAGGATCAGATCGCTGTGTGCCTCGAACCAGCGGTTCCACTGCTCGATGTTCAGCACCGTCTCGCGGAACGTCTCGTGATAGGCAATCGTCGCGTGGACCGCATCCACGCGCCCCTCGCGCATCTGGCGAAAGACCTTCTCCGACCAGTTGCAATATTGCAGGTTATCGATCCGCATCAGCTCTTGCCCTTATCATCCTCGTTGAGGTTGAGGCCCATCATCGCCGACTTGCCCAGTTCGATCCCCGCAAATGGCCCGCCGTGCCGTGCGTTCGACAGATCATGCGGATCAAGCGCCCCGTATTTGGCGTAAATCTCTTCGGCATACTGTTCCGCATTATCTTTGGGCTTGTAGCCCAGATGCCGCGCGCCCGCATTGTCAACCGGTGCCCTGTCGTTGTCCGACACGCCGTAGATGATCGAAAATTCGGTGATCGGCGTGTCAATCGCCCGCTGCACCAGGTGGATGCAGTCGTCATAGCTCAGCCATGTGCCGACCGCCCGCGGGTTCGTTACCTGCGCGCAAGACAGAATGCGCAGGCACACCGCCTCTAGCCCGCGCTTTTCCCAATACATCCGCCCCAGATCTTCGGCAAAACACTTGGCCAACCCGTAAAACGTATCGGGTCGGTGCGGCACGTCGATGCCGATGGCCTCGCTCTTGGGATACATGCCCACCGCGTGGATCGACGACGCATAGACCACGCGCCGACATCCGTTGCGCCAAGCCGCCTCCCAGATGTTGTAGGCGCCGATAAAGTTGGGGCCCAGCAGCTGTTCAAACGGTCCCTCATCCACGAAGGCTCCGAAATGGATAACCATATCAGCGCCTTGCAGCATCTCCTCGAACGGGGCCAGCTCTGACAGGTCCGCCTGCACATAGATCTCGTTCGGCGCGAGGTCCGGCACGCTGTCCGCAATGTCCGTGCTCACGAACTCCTCGCACATGGCGGCCAACGGGCCCCTCAGGTACGAGCCCAGCTTGCCCGCTGCCCCCGTCAAAACCAGTTTCTTCAGCATGTCGGCTCCTTTAGATCACAGCCCGTTCCACAAGCGGCTCTTGCGCCAGAATGCGGTCGAAATGAAAAGGGGTCAGGTCGAGGCTGCGATAGCGGCCATAGGTCAGCCACTCGGCCGTGCCGCGCCCCATCGCGGGCGATTGTTGCAACCCATGCCCGGAAAACCCATTGAGAAAGATAAAATTTCCTACCTCGGGGTGCGGCCCCAGGATCGCGTTGTGATCCAGCGTGTTCATCGCATAATGCCCCGCCCACTCCGCCGTCACCTTGATCGCCTCGAACTGCGGGATACGCGTCGCCAGCACGGGCCAGATGTGGTTCTCCCACAGCCCATGATCCATGGCGAAGTCATCGTAATCCACCGCCGGGTCCACATCCGCATGCCCGCCGGCCTGATAGGTACCCCCACCGTTTTCGCGCACATGCACGCCGGACGGGTCGATGGTGAGCGGCAGATCTCGGTCCAACGGTTGCTCGGCCGAGAACACCCAAGAATATCGCTTGCGTGGTTCCACCGGCACCTCCATGCCCGCCATCGCCGCCGTGCGCGCCGCGCGCGGACCGGACGCGTTGACCACCAGACCGCAGGCAATCACCTCACCGCTGGCCAGTGTCACGGACGTGATCCGCGCGCCTGCGCGCTGGATCGATACAACCTCGTTCTGGACATATTCCACGCCGCGTTCCCGCGCCTGCCGTCGCCACCATTCAAAGACGGCGCTGCCGTCCCAATACCCCTCGTCCCGCGTATTGATCGACCCCAGCACAATGTCGTCGACACTGTAGAACGGATAGGCGGCCTTGATCTCATCCGCACGCATCAACCGGGTCTCGGCCCCCGCCGCGTGCTGTACCGCGATGTTGGCGCGCAAGACATCGGCAAACGCCTCGGTATCGGCGAGGTACATGTAGCCAAAGCTGCGGATGCCCAATGCGGGAATACGATCATCATGACCCATACGCGCACGGATGTTCTTGACGAAATCCGCTGCAAACTGGCTGATCCGCACATTCAAATCGGTCGAAAATTGCTGCCGCATGCAGCTATTGGTGTGCGCGGTGGAACACAGTTCGTAGGACATGTCCCGCTCGACAACGAGCACCCGCCCCTGAAAATCGTCCGTATCGGTCAGAAACCACGCGGTCGATGATCCCATAATCGCCCCGCCAATGATGACCACGTCATAGGTGGAATGCTGGGGCACGGACGCTTGGTTCATCAGATCAACCTTTCGAAATCACCCGTCGGATTCGGTCCACTCAAGCAGGTTGCGCGCCCTTTGCACAGAGCGTTTCACACCTCCGCTCTTAAAATCGGAGGTCACGTGCACAAGAATCTTTTACACGAAATCAGTGCGCTACCTGCAATCAGCCCGATTTCTGAGGTACGCCCCTCAGAAACACGTTGACGTGAGGTACGCCCCTCATTTCTACTCATCCCACGGGCGAGCAACGCAATATCGCCCATTCAGGGAGGAATTCATGAAACGATTTAACGCGGCCGCCATCGGCGCGGCTTTGACCTGTTCTGTGAGCGTACCGACGCTCGCCTCAGCCGAAGATCTCACGCTCTGCTGGGCTGCATGGGACCCGGCCAACGCATTGGTGGAACTCAGCAAGGAATTCGAGGCGCAGTCTGGCCACACCATGAATTTCGAGTTCATTCCGTGGCCAAACTTTGCTGACCGGATGCTGAACGAGCTGAACTCAGGCGGCAAGCTCTGCGATCTGCTGATCGGTGACAGCCAATGGATCGGCGGCGGCGCCGAGAACGGGCATTACGTCAAACTGAACGATTTCTTCGACGCCGAAGGCATCAGCATGGACGATTTCGCCCCCGCGACCGTCTACGCCTATTCCACGTGGCCCAAGGGCACGCCGAACTACTACGCGCTGCCCGCCATGGGCGACGCCAACGGCTGGTTCTACCGCGCCGATTGGTTCGCCGACCCCGAGATCCAGGCCGCCTTCAAAGAGGCCACAGGCCGCGATCTGGGCGAGCCGCAAAGCCAGAAGGAACTGCTTGAAATCGCCCAGTTCTTCCAGGGCCGCGAGATTGACGGCAAAACCGTCTACGGCGCCTCGATCTTTACCGAGCGCGGGTCCGAAGGGATCACGATGGGCGTGACATCCGCGCTTTATCCTTGGGGCTTCAAGTACGAAAACACCCCCGGCTCCTACGACATGGAAGGCGCGGTGAACTCGCCCGAAGCAGTCGAAGCGCTGGATTTCTACAAGGAATTCTATGAAACGGCGACCCCGCCAGGCTACACCAACTCCTACATGGGCGAGAGCCTCGACGCGTTCAAATCCGGTCAGGTCGCCATGGCGATGAACTGGTTCGCCTTCTTCCCCGGCCTCTATGCCGACCCGGCCACGGGCGGGGACAAGATCGACTTCTTCGTGAACCCGCCGCAGAACCAGGCAGGCTCCACGCTGGGCGGACAGGGCATCTCGGTCGTTGCCTATTCGGACAAGCAGGACGCGGCGCTTGAATACATCAAGTGGTTCGCCAACCCCGAAGTGCAGGCCAAATGGTGGGAGCTGGGCGGCTACTCGGCCCACAACTCCGTCCTCAACGACCCCGGTTTCGTGGACAGCGCCCCCTTTGCCGGTGACTTCCTCGAGGCGATGGGCGCGGTGCAGGACTTCTGGCAGGAACCGGCCTATGCCGAGCTTCTGCTGGCCATGCAAAAGCGGATCCACGACTATGTGGTCGCAGACCAAGGCACGGCACAAGAAGCGCTCGACAAGCTGATCGAGGACTGGACCGAAACCTTCGAAGACGAAGGCAAGCTCTGAGCCTGATCCAGGATGGGCACAAATGCCCATCCTACCCTTAACCTGACGTATCCGTAGGGTGGCCACCGCGTCCACCGCACGAAAAGGTTGTGCCCGATGACAGACACCATCGCCAATCGCGCCGCCAAGGCCACGCCCCTGCGCGTAGCGCGCCAGATCAAAGGGCTGAGCGACCGGGCCATCGCCTGGATCTTCGTCGCGCCTACGATCTTTCTGCTGCTGGCGATCAACATCTTTCCCCTGATCTGGACGATCCAGCTCAGCTTTACCAACTACCGCGCCAACCGTCTGACCCGCGAGCCCGAATTCATCGGCCTGCGCAATTACGAGCGCATCCTGACCGACAGCGACATCTGGCTGAACATGCAGGCCACCGCGCATTTCCTGTTCTGGACAATCACGCTGCAGGTGCTCATCGGGTTTGCCCTGGCCTGGCTCATCCACCGCAACTTCCGCGGCTCCAACTTCTGGACCACCGTGATCGTGCTGCCGATGATGCTGTCACCGGCAGTCGTCGGCAACTTCTGGAAATTCCTGTACCAGCCGCAGATCGGCCTTTTTAATTACATCGTCACATTCTTCACCGGCGGTGACCCCTCCCGGTTCGAGATGTTGGGCTCGGTCCAACTGGCCCCTTGGTCCATCGTCATCGTGGACACCTGGATGTGGACACCCTTCGTCATGCTCATCTGCCTCGCCGGTCTGCGTTCGATCCCCGACTACATTTACGAGGCCGCCGAAATCGACCGCGCCTCAAAGCTCCGGCAGTTCTTCACCATCACCGTGCCGATGGTGCTGCCTTTCCTGATGCTCGCCGTCCTCTTCCGCGGCATCGAGAACTTCAAGATGTTCGATCTTGTCGTCCAACTCACCGGCGGCGGCCCCGGCTCCACGACCGAGCTCACCTCCATCAACCTCAAACGCGAGGCCTTTGAGAAATGGCGCACCGGCTACGCCTCGGCCTATGCCATCATCCTTTTCGTCACCGTGTTCGGCCTCGCCAGCATCTACGTAAAAGCCCTCAACAAGGTGAAAGAACGATGAGAATGTCCGATCCTCATTCGCCCCTTAACGCACTTTTTGTCGAGGACTTGGAGCGACGCTGCTACGAAATTTTGGTTCACGGGCGGCAGATCAAGCTTGCTAAACTGATCGCTGACGCTGTTCCACGCGGTGACTTTCATCGACAGGCCGAAATCAACGCGGCGGTAGACCTGCTGGTAAAGCGAACTGACATTCAGACTTTTGGCGACTATCACAATTGGCGGCACAGCGAGATCCGGCGGGATGCAATACCTGATCATAAAGGGAAAGACCGATGAGCGCGCATTCCATCACCGAACCCTCGGGCCGCTCCAAATGGGTCGCGGGCACGCTCGTCATCGTCTACGCGCTCGTCACAATGATCCCGCTTGCCTGGATCATGCTCACCGGCTTCAACTCCCCCGCCGACGCCATCAGCTACCCGCCCAAGGTCGTGTTCGAACCCACGCTCGAAGGGTACGTGAACCTTTTCACCACCCGCACCCGGCAAACCGACGACTTCCTCGCCGCCAACCCGCCCGAGAACTGGGCGGACGAGATCGTGCGCCAGTACGACATGGTGATCGTCGGCCCCTCGAAATTCGGCGAACGGTTCCTGAATTCGGTCATCATCGGCTTTGGCTCGACCTTCCTGTCGGTCTTTCTCGGCACGCTCGCGGCTTACGCGTTCAGCCGGTTCAAGATCCCGCTGGCCGACGATCTGCTGTTCTTCATCCTCAGTACGCGGATGATGCCCCCCATCGCCGTCGCGATCCCGATCTTCCTGATGTACCGCAACCTCGGGCTCAGCGACACGCATCTGGGCATGATCCTGCTCTACACGGCCGTGAACATCTCCCTCGCCGTCTGGCTGCTCAAAGGCTTCATCGACGAAATCCCTCGTGAGTACGAAGAGGCCGCTCTGATCGACGGCTACACACGGTTCCAAGCGTTCTACAAGGTCGTGCTGCCGCAGGCCGCGACCGGCATCGCCTCCACCGCGATCTTCTGCCTGATCTTTGCCTGGAACGAATACGCCTTTGCGGTGCTGCTGACATCGGCCACGGCGCAGACCGCCCCACCATTTATCCCGACGATCATCGGCGTCGGTGGCCTCGACTGGCCTGCGGTCGCTGCGGGCGCCACCATCTTCCTGCTGCCCGTGATGATCTTCACCATCCTGCTGCGCAAACACCTGCTGCGCGGG
>ERZ1740067.2099-NODE-2099-length-12616-cov-4.975161_pt1 | contig 12616 bp, 7 predicted proteins | sample MGYA00581736_ERZ1740067 | MGnify/ENA primary metagenome ERZ1740067 (study PRJEB43018, sample SAMN04849236) | marine metagenome | isolation source: floating plastic debris | place: Pacific Ocean | collected 2008-08-27 | study: EMG produced TPA metagenomics... | reverse complement strand
GCAAACTCAGACACGAGCCGGGCTTGCAGGATGTAGCCTTGGAAGGGGTCCACGGTCGCGCCTTGGGCTTCCGGGACAGGCCCAGTGTTGCGGAAAAATCCGTCCGTTTCTCTGAAATCAGCGGAAATCAAAAGGCCGGTGTTGTCTGAGATGGGGCCTGCAGCGGTGAGCGCAGCTGTCACGGTGGCGTTGTTGCCAAAGCTGCCTTCGCCGAAGAATTCCCATTCATCCGTTGGCTTTTTGGTTTGCATCACCAAGGCGCCGGCGGCTGCGTTGCGGCCGTAATAAGCGCCTTGAGGGCCTTTCAGGATTTCAAGCTGCGTTAAGTTGTTTTGGACTTGGTTGAGCACCGCTGTGTTGGTTTTCAAAATGCCGTCGACGACGAGAGCGACTGAGCTTTCGCCATCGCGGGTGCCGTTGATGCCGCGAATGTTGATTTGGTTATCGCCGGGCTCTGCCGTGTTGGTCACGATTGTGACGCCGGGCACCAGTTCAATCAAATCTTCGACGGTAGTGGCATTGACGCCTTCAATGGTCGATTCTGTGACCACGGTGACGGTGGCAGGCACTTCCTGCAGCGTTTCTTCCCCGCGGCGGGCGGTGATGACGATACTCTCGATGCCGCTTTCTTGGGCCTTCGCTTGTGGCGCTTGGAGAGTTGCCGCAACGGCAAGGGCGGAAATGCCCGATAGTACATAGCTTGCGGTCGTTGTTTTCATTGTTTCTGTCCCTGAAAAAGCAAGTTTTTTTATGCAGCGCGTCGACGCTTGGCCCTCTACTTAGGTTTGGCGCCCCACTTGGCTAGCCTGTCTGCTCTAGCAGGATGGCTCTAAACGGCTTTTTCAGGCTGTGTTGCAGCGATGCACCAGCGATATTTGTACTATAGTGCACGCTGTGGCGGGTCAGTGAGTGCCGTGCATGCGCTTTTTCAGCAGCGGCACCAGCACCAGAATAACCGCGCCGCAGCCAATGGAAACCCAACCAATCTGGGAATAAACGTCTGCATAGCCTGCTTTCGCGGCGGATAAATCCGTGATTTGCCCGCCGATGGTCTCTGCGCCGGTGGCTGCTGCGATTTGCCCAGCGAGGAACCCGGCCAGGGCCTGCGCAAGCATCCAGCCCCCCATCATGGCTCCCACCACCCGCGCAACGGACAGTTTTGTTATCATCGAGAGACCAACCGGGCTGAGGCACAGCTCCCCAGTTGTATGCAAGAGGTAGAGCAGGACCACCCAAATCGCTGCCACTTTTGCGCCCTCCGCGCCCGCTTCAATGCCAAGAACCAGGACCAAAAAGCCAAGCCCAACTTGCATGAGCGCCAGCGCAAACTTCATCGGCGTTGACGGCTCAAGCCCGCGCCGTGACAGCCAGACCCAACCAAAGGCAAAGACCGGGGCGAGGGTGAAGATAAAAAAGGCGTTGAGTGACAAGAACGTCGTGGCCGGGATTTCACCACCAAAAAAGCTTCGGTCAACGGCATCGCGTGTGAACAAATTGATAGAAGAGCCGGCCTGTTCAAAGAGCGCCCAGAAGGGAAGCTGGCAGAGCGTTAGAAACACGGCGACCAGCATGCGGTCTCGGTCATCAGGCGTGCATTTGCGAACCGAATACCAAATCAACAAGCCAAAGACGATTGCGACGGCGCTATATTGGAGGACCTCCACAACCTGGCGAAACTGAATGAGCGCAAAGGCGGCGGCAACAACTGCTAAGGAGCTCACATAGATGGTCCATTCTTTGTTCAAAAAGAGCAGGCCGGGTTCGCTCAGCTTTGCCGGGTCGGATGGGTCAGCACGGCCTTCGAGCCAAGGCTGGCCCCACTGAAACACAATAAGGCCAAGCAGCATGCCGATGCCGGCGAGGCCAAATCCGTAGGCCCAGCCATAAACCTCACCCAGATACCCGCATGTCAAAACGGCCAGGAATGAGCCCAAATTGATGCCCATATAGAAGATGGTAAAGCCAGCATCGCGCCGCCCGTCGCCTGGCTCATAGAGTGCCCCGACGATGGTCGAGATATTGGCTTTCAAGAAGCCAACACCGGCAATGATGAAGGCAAGGGACAGGTAAAACAGCATCAGAATTGTCTGGTCGGTTTCGACCCGTCGTTCAAAACTGCCGGGTGCCAAGACGTCTGGCAAAGCCGCATTCTCTCCAGAGATTTTAAAGCCCTCGGCAGTGGGTTTGAGGGCGGCTCGTTCATCGCCGATTTTTAAGTAGGACTGGCGGGTATCAGCGCGGCCCTCGCTGATGACTTCATGCTCTGTGCCGTCAATCAGCAGAAATTCTTTGGAGCCAGCACCCTCCAGCGCCATTCCGGCATGGCCGATGACAAGCAGAATTGCGCCAAGCGTGACGGCTTTGCGGCTGCCGAGATATTTGTCTGCCAAAAAGCCGCCGATGACCGGCGTGATATAGACCAGGGAAATATAAGTCCCATAGATGAAAGACGCTTCGGACTGCTCGAACAGAAAGTGCTGCGTCAGGTAAAAAATCAGCAGCGCCCGCATGCCATAATAGGAAAAACGTTCCCACATTTCGGTAAGAAAACAGATGGCAAGCCCACGCGGATGACCAAGAATTTCGGTGGCTGCTGGTCGTCGGTCCGGGGCTGGAATATCAGTCATGAAAGCGCCTGTTGATGCAGACCAAAATGGCGGTCTGCCTCCTTTGTAACGCCGTGTTTTGGCCATGCAAGGCGCTGATTTGCCGCTTTGCACCATATTTTGTGTTGCATCGCGGCATCGCTTAAAAAATCTATAGTTGGGTATTCATCGGCTGGCTGGGTCTTAACTTATTGTTAATATGATGTTAACTTGGAACGGAGTTAAAAAAGTTCTAACATGGACGGCGGTGCGACCCGGCTTTGTACGCCGCGTTCGTGATAGAGCACGTCAGGGTTGGAGAGAGTTGAGGCGCAAAATGTCCTGGAAGCTTACCTTAACAACTGGTTTTGCGGTGCTGATGGCAGGCGCGCTGTCAGCGCCCGCTTATGCTGATGAGACAGCGCGTCCGTTTAGCGGACTGGTTGGGTCGGTCGAGCGCTGGGTCGGTGATGCAAGGACAGAATTGCCGACACAACGCTTTGTGCGACTGGCAGAAAACCCTCAGCCAATGGATACAACATCGGCGCGCAAGTGGGATATTTTGGTCACCTTGCTGCGCAGCCAAAACCGCCTCAATCAGTTGAAGCTTGTCCAGCAATTTGTGAATACGCAGCCTTATGTGGCGGATGAAGACCTCTGGGGTCAGGCAGACTATTGGTCTTCCGCAGCGGAATTCTTGCAGCGCGGCGGCGATTGCGAAGATTTTGCGCTCACAAAATATCGTGCGCTGTTAGACGCTGGCTTTCCTGCCTCTGAAATGCGGCTGGTGCTGGTGGAAGAGAGCTTTACCGGCGAGCAGCATGCTGTCTTGGTTGCGAACCACAGTGGCCGACGCATCATTTTGGACAATCGGCGCGATAATATCGAAGACCATGAGCTCGTCAGTAACTACCGGCCGCTCTATTCCATGAATGCGCAAGGGCTTTGGCAGCATCATGATAAAGCCCGTCCCATGCCGCAGATTTCTGTGGCGACACCGCGACCCTAAGGCCCATCCGTCCGTCATGCTGGACTTGCCTGCCCTCGCGAAGGCGGGGGATCCAGCATCTTGCTCCGCGAATGGCTCCGTCCGCTGAGCGAGGTCCTGACTCAAGGTCAGGACTGCGGGTTATCGTTTCAATCGAAGGCTAAAACCGGCTTTCCACGCTTAATCGAACTACACGGGGCAGTCCCCGCGTGATGATACCGCTGGCGCTACGCCCAGCTTCGATTTCGCTATTGGCCAGATTTGTCCCTGTCAGTCGAAGGGCTGTGGACGCCGTGATGTCCCATTTCACGGCTGTGTCCAAGGCGACAAAGCCATTGAGCGCGCGCAGGTTCAAATCATCCTCAAACTGGCGGGTTTGGCCTCTTAGGATAAGCGAAAGCTGAAGCGCGTCTGTCATATCCCAGCGGCCTTGAAGCGCGCCTTGGTGGCGCGGCACTTGGGCGAAGCGTTGCCCTGCCAGCGTGGTCGAAGCGTTTGTGATGCGGCTGTCGGTGTAGCGATAGCTTAGGGAGAGGCTGCCGCGGGTGTTAAACGCAGCGCCCGCTCTGACCTGCCCGCCGCGGGCTCTGGCGCGCTCGATATTACCCCGTTGGCGGCAGCTGCCATTGCCGGGGACAAACCCGCAGGGCGCAATGAAGCCGCCCGGGGCGCCGCTCACGGTCAAATTGCCCACAACATCGCGCAGCCAATCATGGAACAGGCTGATTTCGATGAATTGCCCCGCAAAGGGCTCATAGCGCAGGCTGGCGTCCAGGCCGCGCAGAGTTTCGATATCGAGCTCTGCATTGGCTTCAGTGATATCGTTGCCAACGCGGAAAGGGCGGAAATATTCATTCAGGCTCGGCTGCCGGCTACCGGTATAGCCACGCAGTTTCGCCGTCCAAGCGGGCAGGGGTTGATAGCGCAGACCAAGCGTGCCGCTGGGGACAGTGTCAGTGCGATTATCGAATATATCATCCCTTAGGATGGCCCCGCTGGCGATGTCAGTTTCGCGCCGCATGCCGTTTCGGGAGGTTAGGACATCAAGGCGCACGGCTGCATCCACAGCGAGGGTTTGAGAAACATCCATCTTGTGGGCGACGCCAAAGCCGCCGGAAAGCTGCTGACCGCCAGCCGTCCTTATCCGCGTGAAACCATCGCCCAGGTTTCGAAAGCGCTCATTGGTTTCACCGCTGCGCCAGTCCAGCTGCCCGATGAGCGTGGTCTCATGCCGCTTTGACCAGCGCGTTTCATAGGTCAGCCGCGTTCCAACGGCGTAGCTTGGCACTTGGAATTGGTCCAGAACAGGCCGCGTCGTCGTGCGGGTTTCGTCCGTGGCCGTAAACAGGCTGCTAAAGCGGCGCACTTGTCCATAGACGGAGATATCAGCGCCGCCCCCGGTGATGCGAAGAGACCCATCAAAGCCTTGGGTATCATTGCGCGCGCCGTCGAGCCCATTGTCGCGCCGCTCTGAAAATCCTCGCAGCATGGCCGCGCCGCGCCACGCACCGCGCAAGGTGCGCGCCACTTTCACCCCGCCTGCAACCTCATAGGACGCGGCGTTCACATCGGCAGGGCCGCGCTGGCGCTCTGGCACCAGGATATAGCCTTCGCGGCGCCCGCCATTGGCAAAGGTGATGATGTCTGTCTTGCCGAGCCGGGCGCCGTGTACGAAGCTTGCGTCTACGCCTTCCAGTGTATCAACCCCTGCTTGAAGCCTGAGGCCCTTCTCGGTTTGAGCCGTTTCGACGGAAATGAGCCCCGACAAGCTACCCGGTCCGCCGCTGATGGGCCGTGCCCCTTCTTGCAAGGAAACGCTGCTGATGCTGCCCGGGGCCAGCGCGGCCCAATTCACCCAATTGCCAAACGGGTCATTCAGCGGTGCACCATCGAGGAGGACGGCCGCCCGTCCAGCCCCATTGGGGCCAATGCCGCGCAGGCTTGCGCCTTGGATGGTCGGGTTGGCCACTTGGGAGGGCAGGCGCCTGAATAGGCTGAAGCTGGTCGTCGCGGCCAAGGCCTCGTCAAGGCGTCCGTACGGCAGGTCGGTGAGCGCATCCCCAGACAGGCGCAGCGACTGGCCGCTTGCCGGCCCCGCGGAAACCGGCGGGGCGCTGATAATAACAATGGTTTCCGGGCTTTGTGCGTGGACCAGCGGTGCGCATAGATATGCACAGGCCAAGCCCGCCGCGCTTAGTTTCAACGTCACCTGTCGCATATACGCGGCCAATATCCATCCCGTAATCCTGACCTTGAGTCAGGATCTGGTTGTCGTTCCAGCAATGTGCTTAAAGAGATGCTGAATCAAGTTCAGCATGGCGGGGTCTGGGGAGATGCCATTAGCTTTCGCTGCCATAGGTAATGCGCCAGATGGTCCCTTCAACGGAATCGCTGATATACAAAGCGCCGTCTGGGCCAAAGGCAAGGCCTGTCGGGCGTGCATCCGCGTCACCAGGCTGGAAAATAGGGCCATCCTTGCCAGTAAAGCCGTTGGCAAACACTTCATAGTCGCCCGTCGGCGCGCCATCCTTCATGGGTAAGCACGTGACCTTATAGCCGCCCTGTGGGTCGGGGTATCGGTTCCAAGACCCATGGAAGGCAACAAAGGCGCCATCTTTATAGCGGGTGGGGAAGGTCTCAGAGGTACCGAACACAACATCATTTGGGCCCCAATGAGCGGGGAAATAGGCGTCCGGGTCTTTATAGCGCCCAGCTTCGGGTGCCTTGTTGCCGTCACCGCCATATTCTGGGGCCAGTTTGCGCTCTTTGGCAATGGGGTCGAAATAGGTGTAGGGCCAGCCCAAATCATCGCCTTCGGACACGCGGTGGAACTCTTCAGCTGGCTTTTCTGTATTGTCGGCTTGGCCAAAATAGCCTGGCCATAAATCGCTCAGCTGGTCGCGCCCATGCTGAGCCAGATAGAGCGACCCCCCATGCCATTCGATGGCGACGGCATTGCGCAGGCCAGTGACATAGCGTTTGCCATCCTCCACCTGGGTCTGGCCTAATGTGTCCGCATCAAACACCCAAACGCCCGCTTGGCGCTCTAATTGCGGGCAGGGGTCTTGGCCTTTGACTTCGGGTTCACGGCTGTAAATCTGACAAGCATTAGAGGGCGCGCCAACATTCACAAACAGCTGTCCGTCTGGACTGATGGCGATGGTTTTGCTGCGGTGACTGCCTTGGTCTGGGAAGCCGTCAACGACGACTTCCATGTCGCCAATGGGCAGGGATGTGTCTGATAGCTTGAAGCGCACGATGCGTTCCGGCTCGCCGAAATAGAGATAGCTTTTGTAGAGCGCCATGCCAGTGCCCGTGACTTTGCCAAAGCGCTCGATGTCGTCTGCGCGGCCGTCGCCATTGGTATCTTTGAGCCGCACAACGCCAGCGCCTTTCGCACGGCGCTGCAGGGCTACCAACACATCTCCGTTCGGCCGAACCACGATATGGCGTGCCCTGCCAACGCCTTCAGCAAAAACACTGGCCTGGAACCCAGCAGGTACGGAGATCTTCGGTGGATTCGCCTTCGCGCTGGAGAGTGAAAAGACGGCGAGAAAACTAAGCGTAACGAGACGAAGATACATATTCATTCCGAGCGATTGACATTGGCTTATGAGAGCACATGTGCGGTATTGAAAGCCACTGTCAACTGGGCCTTGCTGTATGTCTGATCTGCCGTCTCCTGTATTTAACGATCGAAGCTCCACACTATCGCTGCTCAAGACCCGGCGATCGGGCAAATCAAAAACAATGCATGCCCCTGGGCCAAGCGCTGATGAAGTGCAAGACATCCTGTCCGTGGGCCTGCGCGTGCCAGACCATGGCAAGATTGCCCCTTGGCGCTTTGTCATCATTGAAGGCGAGGATCAGGCACGCTTTGGCGCAGCGCTGGCCGATCTCTACACGGCCGAAAAACCCGATGCCGGCAAGCTGGAACTGCAATCCCTACGAGATTTCGCCACGGCAGCGCCGACGCTGATCGCAGTCCTGTCTCGCGTCAATGAAGCGCGCACAATTCCGCGCTGGGAGCAGGAACTTTCTGCCGGGGCGGCCTGCCAGAACATGCTCCTGGCGGGCCATGCCATGGGCTATCATGGGCAATGGCTGTCTGGTTGGCCTGCCTATGGGGAGGGCGTTGTTGACCTGCTCGGCGGCGAAGCCGGCGACAAGATTGCCGGATATCTGTTTTTTGGCACTGTCGATGCGGAGCTCTCTGAGCGGCCGCGCCCAGCCGTTGAAGAGATTAGCTGGCGGCTGCCTTAAACCAGCGCTTGGCAGCAGCGCAGTAGGCCGGTTCTGCGTGTCCACCCATATGAAAACCGACATGGCCGCCCTTTGGAGCGATCAGCATTTTTACGCGGTGGTCTGTGTCAGGCCGGTAGGCCTCATAGCTGCCCGCTGGGATCCAAGGGTCATCTGCCGCGTGTAACACCAGCGTTGGAACCTCAATCTGTTTGAGGACAGGCCCTGCGCTGACGTCGGCATAATATCGATCCGCCGTCCCAAAGCCATGAAAAGGCCCGGTGACGGCATCGTCAAACTCATACACCGTCTTGGCTGCGCGCGCCTTGTCCTTCCATGCTGTTTCCATGCCCACATTCAACACGTTGTTCTGCAAGTCATTGAGCAGATAGCGGGCATAAATCGTGTTGCGCGGCGCCAAGATACGGTCGGAGGCGGCTTTCATGTCGATGGGCGCGCAAACGCTCATCGCCGCAGGCACATTGAACCCGTCTAAAGCACCGTCGCCAAGGGCTTTGAGGAGGAGGTTGCCGCCAAGAGAGATACCAATGGGCAGCCAGGCGCGTTTCCCAAGGGCATCTTCAAGCCCTGATAGGATCGCCCGCAAATCCTCAGTCTTTCCAGCATGTCCAATGCTGTTTGCCAGCTGATAGACCATTGGTGCGGCCCGCAAATTCACCCGCACAACATCAAACCCATCCGCCAACAATGCGCTGGTTAGATAAGCGATGCCAATGCCGGAGGCATCCCCGCCAAGACCGTGGATGATGGTTGCTGTGGCGCGCGGCTGTGCCCCAGCCCTGTGATGGAAGGCCCAGGTTCTGTCGCCTGCATCATCCAGGGTGATCTCAAGCTTTTCGCTGGGCCAAGCGCTCAGGTCGATGCTTGGGCGCAGCAGGGTGTTCCGCAACGTCTGCAGATCGCCCCCCAGCCAAGGAAAGCGTTCTTTCCTCGTCTCCAGGTCTGTCTTCAGCGCGATATAAGCAGCGTCAAAAGCGGTCATTCAGCCGGTGTTTGAAGGCTCTGGCTGCTCCCAAAGGTATTCCGCAGCCGTCTTAGCAAGCTGTGTTTGACCTGCCGCATCAGGCTGTAAAGGCAGGGCACCAGAACCAAGGTGACGCCCGTCGCAAACAGGACGCCGAAGGCCAGGGACACCACCATGGGGATCAGGAACTGCGCTTGCATGCTGGTTTCGGACATGAGCGGCGCGAGACCGATGAAGGTTGTGAGAGACGTGAGGATAATCGCCCGGAACCGGTCACATGCCGCCTGCACAATCGCCTCGCCAACCTCCATGCCTTCTTTACGCAAGCGGCCCAAATGATCGAGCAGCACCAGATTGTCGTTCACCACAACACCGGCAGCGGCGACGATGCCTAGGATCGAGAACATTGAGATGCTCAAGCCCAGCAAGCCATGGCCGACAACTGCGCCTGAGAAGCCGAAGGGAATAGCGGTCAAGATCACGATAGGAAGGCCGTAAGAGCCGAAGGAGACAGCAAGTACGGCATAGATAACCAATGTCGCAATTAAGAGATTGGTGCTCATGGAGATGCCGAAGTCTTTCTGCTCTTCCGCATCGCCCGCTTCGGCGAATTTGGTGCGGGGATATTGCTTTTTCCAGCGGTCCAAATTCTCCGCAAAGAGCTGCCGAACAACCTGGTTTGGATCGGTTTGCGGCAGCGCTTCCGCTGTCACAAAGGCGACCCTGGCCCGATCTTCACGTTTGATGCGCACCGGCGCTTCGCCCATGGTCGCTTCCGCCACCGAATCAAAGGGGATTTCAGTGCCATCGCTGGTGCGAATGCGCGTATCCTCTAGGCTTTCAATGGCCTCTCTTGTTTCGCGCGGGTAGCGCACCATAACGCGAACATCATCTTTGCCGCGCGGGATGCGCTGTGCTTCCGCGCCAAAAAAGCCCTGGCGCATCTGCTGCGCGAGGTCATTGAGCCCCAAGCTCAGGCTTTGCGCCTGGGAACTGAGATTAAGCACGATTTCCGGCTGCGGGTCGGACAAGCTGCCCTTGATGTCGTAGATGCCCGAGTAAGTGGCGAGCTGCTGCTTTAATGCCTCGGTCGCGCGGGTCATCTCCTCGATGTCTGGACTGGAGACCTGAATGTTGATCGCCTTGCTGACAGGGTTGAGCGAGGTGGAAAAGCTAATGTCTTCCGCTTCTGGTATTGGCCCAGTTTCTTCCCGCCAAAGGTCGGCAAAGCGCGATGCATCGATCCCTTCCAGGCCTTCCTCTTCTGGGAAGGCATAGGCCTCAATGGTAGAGCCGTAGGCGAAGCTTAAAACGCTGCCGAGTTCGGTTATGCCTTCCTCTCTCAGGCGCTCGTTCGCCGCAACAGAGGCGGCCTCCAACTTCCCTTGGACCGCTTCGGTTCTGCGAAAGGCAACATTCTCCGGCATATCGATTTTAACAACGACAAAATCGGCCACGATCTCTGGAAAAAACACCACACGGATCCAGCTGCCGCCCACCACGGCAAGACAAATGGCAAAAAACAACACAAAGGCGGTGACGGTGACCGTCCGCCATTTGAGCGCCATTTCGATAAAGGGGCGATATTTATACTCCACGAAATTGCGCATGCCGTCGGCAAACTTGGTTTGAAACCGCATAAACCCGACTGGGTTTTCAGGCAGCGGTTTCATGTCCTTCAGGTGTGCCGGCAGGATGAGCAGGCTTTCAACCAAAGAGAAAATGAGGGCGCCGAAAACAACCAGCGGAATATTGATCGCCACATCACGCCATTTGCCTGGAACCGCAAACATGGGGGCAAAGAAAATCAATGTGGATAAGACGGCGAGAAACACCGGCAGTGAGACCCGCGTCGCACCTCGAATTGCGGCAGACATACCGGTCAGGCCGCGTTCATGACGTGCATGGATGGCCTCGCCCACAATGATGGCGTCATCGACAACAATGCCGAGCACCAGCAAAAACGCAAACAGCGACATCATATTCAGTGACAGGCCAAACCAGGTCATGGACCAGACCGCGCCAAAGAAGGCGATGGCGATCCCGATGGCTGTCCAGATGGCGACGGCTGGACGCATGAAGAGAAGCAAAACGACGAAAACCAAAAAGAGCCCACTAAAGCCATTGCCAAGAAGCAAGTCGATGCGGTCATTAAAGGTTATGGACGCGTCGTCGAGCACCGAGACGTTAAGGCCGTCTGGAATAAACGCTGCCGCTTCATCTAAGTATTTGCGCACCGTTTTAGACGTGCGGATGACGTCTGGGTCTGACACAGACACAACATTGAGCAAAATAGCGCGTTGACCGTTCAGCCGCGCACTCAGGTCGGTTTCTTCAAACCCGTCAATAACCGTCGCGATGTCCTTGACTTTGATAACTGTGCCATCGGTCTGGCGGACGACAACCAATTCTTCAAAGTCAGACTTGTTGTATGCCTGCCCACGGGTCCGAAGGGTGATGTCTCCCAAGTCGGATTTGATGCTGCCTGCCGGTAGGTTGAGGGAGTTTGACGCGACAGCGAATTGGACATCTTCCAAAGAGAGGCCGTAGCGCCGCAGCGTTTCTTCCGACACTTCAATTGCCACTTCATAATCGCGCACTGCTTGCAGCTCTGCGCGATCAATTTTTGGCAGCGCGGCGATATCATCTCGAACCCGCTCGGCCCATTTTTTCAGTGTCGCTTCGTCAATGTCGCCATAAATGGCAAGCATCATTTCCCGAATTTCATCTTCGTCGGTGTATTCTGCGATGGTCGGTCGTTCGGCTTCTTGCGGAAATGTATTGATGCCATCAACGCGCGCTTTCACGTCGTCGAGAAGCACGCGGGTATCATAACCGTTTTCCACATCCACGCGCACGGAGCCATAGCCTTCGCGGGCCGTGGACACGATCTTCTTAATACCTTCTAGGTCTTGGATTGCTTCTTCAATCCGGATGATGACCCGGTCTTCCACTTCCTCTGGGCTGGCGCCGAGATAACTGACACTAACGCCTACAGCTGCTGAGCCGACACTTGGGAAGAATTGCCGGTCCAGCTGAAACAAATAGGCCATTGTGCCGCCCAATAAGATGGCGACCATGAGGAGATTGGCCGCCACTGGGTTGGTCGTGAACCATTCGATGAGCTTGTTCATGGCGCTGATCCCACTGCAACCATCCCAACTGTACTTGTGCCAGAGGGCCGCGCGGCATTTGCCACCTGAACCTCCATACCGTTGATCGGCGCTTCTAAATCCGTTGTCAAAAGGCGGTCGCCGGCTTCTAGGCCGCTACGAATATAGGCGAACTCTGCTGTTGTGCGCAGAACGTCGACTGTTCTGAAATCTAGCCGGCTCTGAGCGTTCACAGTGATGACAATGTCATTCGTCCGAAGAGAGCGTCTCGGGATGCGAAAGATATCGGTATATGTTTGCCCTTGGATGTCCGCATTCACAAATAGGCCAACGCTTAGTGGCGGCTTTGATGCATCTGCTGCGCTGCTGAGGTTGAATGGGTCATCAACCTCAGCGATTGCAACGAGCACGCGGCTCCTTGGGTCAATGGCGCCTTCTGTTCTACGAATGATACCCTCCCAGCTGATATCTTGGCCGGTAAAGGTGGTGCGAATGGTCACAGGAACAGGATCCATTTGTTGCCGCGGCGACAGCGGAAGCTTCAAAAAGCTAGCTTGGCGGTCTGTCAGCGGCAGGCGGATCTCGACAACTTCTGTTGCATAAACTGTTCCTAGCGGCGTGCCTGGGCTCACAAACTGGCCGATGTCGACCATTTTTTCTCGAACCCGGCCAGCGAAGGGGACGCTAATCTTAGTGCGCTCTA
>ERZ1740067.2098-NODE-2098-length-12626-cov-4.523984_pt1 | contig 12626 bp, 14 predicted proteins | sample MGYA00581736_ERZ1740067 | MGnify/ENA primary metagenome ERZ1740067 (study PRJEB43018, sample SAMN04849236) | marine metagenome | isolation source: floating plastic debris | place: Pacific Ocean | collected 2008-08-27 | study: EMG produced TPA metagenomics... | reverse complement strand
GCACCAAGCATTAGGTGGCTTTATGAAGGGTTAACTGAGTGTGATAGACTATCTAGTCTCCGGTCCCCTGAAGTTCCCTGCTCGGCTTTTGTCGGCAAAGATGATGCAACCGTTGGCCGAAGATCAATAGAAGATCGGATGTCTAGCTGGCGAGATGGTGCCTTCACCATCGTTAATGATGCGAAACACGATCTGTTGTGTGACCGACCAAACATAAGTAAAGTGGTAATTCAGGATATTTGTGCATTTTTTCGGCAATACGTTCCTTGATGAACAGGAACTGATGGTGCTGCTGGCTGCTCCGGACCGCCACAGTTGGACCGGCAGACGTGATAAGGTGTTCTTTACGCTCGCCGCTGAATGCGGGATGCGCGTGTCCGAGATCATCAACCTCGATATTGGTGACCTTCATCTTGGCTCCGGCACGCACATCAGTTGCGTTGGGAAAGGCCGCAAGATGCGGATCACACCGATCGCCGCGCAAATGGTGTCTTTGTTAAACCAATGGCTCAAAGAGCGGGGTGGTACGACTGATATCTATCTGCATGCTGACATGGCCCAACTGGACCGAACATGCATATTTGGGCGTCTTGAAGAACAATAGCGGAACATGAGGTTTAGTCGCCGTTCGCTGCGTCGTGCACGAACTGGCGAGATGCGGACAAACCAGACTTGTGCACGTGCGGCTATTGCTGGCGCAGCAATTACTCTCAGCTGAAGCGCAGTTTTTGCCGCATTGCAGCTGACGTCACCAGATCGGTCATTCGCAAGTGCGGTCTACCCGACCAAGACCTAGCTGTTGCTACTGCCTGTTGAAACAAACTGGGCGTGGACTCTTCGGCCGCTTGGTTTTGGGGCGCAGCGATGAAACGCACACACCGAGCTTACATGGGTCTAGCCCAAAGAACCTCTTTGGCTCGGTACCGATCATCGTCGGACAGACGTCAAACAATCGCTTGAAAATGGCGAACGGCCGAGCCGCTCGCCAAACTGGGTTAAATGTCTATACGCTCTGCGATGCTTAATGCATCTTCAAGTTCTACGCCCAAGTATCGAACAGTGCTGTCGACTTTGGTGTGACCGAGCAGTAGTTGGACCGCGCGGAGATTGCCGGTCTTGCGATAAATTTCCGCCGCTTTTGTGCGGCGCAACGAATGCGTGCCGTACCCACTTGGCTCCAATCCGATTGCCGTCACCCAATCCCGCACAATGCGACCGTACTGGCGCGTCGATATGTGTGGACGGTCATGGAACCGACTTGGAAACATGAAACGGCATGCAATCATCTCAGGTGCTTTGATCCAGCTCAGAACAGATTCGCGGGTGTTTTCCGTGAGTTCAAACTGAACCGGTCGCATTGTCTTGGATTGGATCACGGAAACCCGCTCTCGCACACGTTCATCTTTAACCAGGTCTGACACCGCGAGTTTGACCAGATCGCATCCGCGCAACTTGCTGTCGATTGCGACATTGAACAAGGTTAGATCTCGCCGATTGCCCGCAAGTTCCAAGCGCGCGCGGATCGCCCAGACTTGTTTCGGCAGCAAAGGTCGTTTTTGGCCGATGATCCGCCCCTTGTTCCAGGCTCTACGTTTTGGGGTGGTTGCAGGAAGTTGGACTCGTGGCATGATTTGCCCTCCAATCCTCCCTCCAACCCCAGTCATCAGCACCGCGCTGACTGAGGAATTTTACCAGTTCCTGGACGTGTCGGTTTTCACGTTTTTACGTGCAACTTATGTACTGCGTTTGCACTTGGTCTTGAACAGTATCCCGCGGCAATCATTTGCTCCGAGCAATACTGGGAAATCGCTGAGGTTCTGGCGACTCTGACAAAAATAGCCCAGAACCAGACATATCATATTGTTGGTGCAGTCTATCTTTCAGGATGCTGTGCTGGCGATTGGTAGAGCGGTCACTTTAGAGGCTAGCTCCAGAAAATCGTCTTCTGTGACATCGCAGATTGCGTTACGGGCCATCCCGATGTTTGCGGCGTTCTGCATTTCAGCTGACAGGTTTGCGGCGGTGACGCTTTCGCATCCAGCGGGCAACTCAGCCGCGATATGGCAACGACGCATCAGATCGGAGAATGCTTCGGGTAGCGAATTTACCTTTGCCGCGCCTCCCAGAGCCTCTGCAGCTTGGGCGTAGTGCATATGCCATTCCTGCTTCGAGACCAGCCAAGGCAAGCTCACTTCCAACGCAAGACCAGTTGCGTGCCCGTGGTGAACGCGTGCCAACGACCCAAGCGCGTGGCTGATGTTGTGACCCATATGCGTGTTGCAATTATGAAGCGCGAGCCCCGCAACCATACTGCCCCAGAGAACTCTCGCACGCAGGTTGATATCCGTACCGTCAGCCACCGCATCCGGAAGGGCACCGGTCAGAATGCGCAATGCTTCCAGACCATATATCATTCCTGCCGGGCTCGTGTTTCTCGCAGTGCAACCTTCTAAGGCATGCGCGACTGCGTCGATACCGGTCCAGGCGGTCAAGTGCGGCGGCAAACTGAGGGTCAGCTCTGGATCGAGGATTGCCCTCGAAAACATGAGTTCCTCGCCCCAGAACCAGATCTTTGAGCCGTCAGTTTTTGAGATCACCGAGGTGCGGGTGACTTCTGATCCAGTTCCCGCTGTGGTTGGAATTGCAATGGCCGGAAGGCCGTTTTTCGGCAGCGGCTGAGCGGCTAAGGCAAACGTGTGAGCCGGCAGGTTACAAGGCGCAATCGCTGCGATCAATTTAGCTGCGTCCATGGCGGCACCACCACCAACGCCCACAACGGCTTCTGCTCCCGCCAAACGCGCACGTTCACACAACGTGTCAACGAGAGCCTCTTTCGGTTCGCCCGAAACCTCAGCAGCGATCTCAACAGGGATCCGCTTTTTGGACAACTGGTGTGTCAGCTTCTCTGTCACCCCAAGCTCAGCTAGGATCGCGTCGGCAATGACCAGAACGGGACCACCGCCTAAGGCGTTCACGAGGTCAGGTAGCTTGCGGAGGCGTCCAGCTCCAAATGTGATGGGTGGGACCTGGCCCATGTTGAATGTTTGCATCGTTGCTACCCCCATTCAGACAATTTCTATATTTGTTGTCAGCTTTGACGCGGCGATTTCGCGCTATCGATCAACATTGCCACAGCCTCTTCCAGTTGAAGTGTCTGCGTTTCCTTCTGTCCGTGCCGTCGAACCGAAACGGTGCGCTCCTGAGATTCTCGCGCACCGACTGCGATCTGGATCGGTATCTTTTTCAGTGCGTGTTCGCGTACTTTGTAGCCAATCTTCTCGTTTCGCAGATCGGTCTCAACACGCAGACCGGCCTGCTTCAGGGTTTGAGCCACATCCTTTGCGTAGTCATCCGCAGCCCCGGTGACCGTCGCGACGACGATCTGGACTGGCGCAAGCCAAAGTGGCAGATGACCGGCATGATGTTCGATCAAAATTCCAGTGAACCGCTCAAGCGACCCGAAGAGAGCCCGGTGTAACATCACGGGCGGCAGCTTCTCCCCCGAGGACGCCACATAGGTTGTGCCGAAACGCTCCGGTAGGTTGAAGTCCACCTGAAGGGTGCCACATTGCCAATCACGGCCAATGGCATCTCGCAGGACGTATTCCAGTTTTGGACCATAGAATGCGCCTTCACCCTCAAAAATCGTGTATTCGAGGCCGGCGGTATCCAGCGCCTTCCTTAAGGCATCCTCTGAGCGGTCCCAGCTTTCGTCGCTGCCGATGCGGTTCTCCGGCCGGGTAGACAGTTTGACGTGCACATCCTCAAAACCGAAGTCGCGATAGATCGAGAGGATCAGATTATTGACCTTGAGACATTCCTCGTCCAGCTGATCCGGGGTGCAATAAATGTGCGCGTCGTCTTGAGTGAAACTGCGGACACGAAGCAGTCCATGCAGTGCGCCGGATGGCTCATAGCGATGGACTTTGCCAAATTCGGCAATCTTCAACGGCAGATCGCGATAGCTTTTTACGCCTTGTCCGTAGATCAACATGTGGCCAGGGCAATTCATCGGCTTCAGCGCATAGTCGCGGTCATCCTGGGTCTGCGCCAGAAACATGTTCTCGCGATAGTTCTGCCAATGGCCCGAGGTTTCCCAAAGGGCGCGGTCCATGATGTCAGGTGAGTTCACCTCCACATAGCCAACCTCTTCCTGACGGTCCCGCATGTAGCCAATCAGTGTCTGGAACAGCCGCCATCCACGCGGATGCCAAAAAACCGATCCCGGCGCGACCTCTTCGAAATGGAATAGATCCATTTCACGTCCCAATCGCCGATGGTCTCGCTTTTCGGCCTCTGCCATCATTTTTTCATGGGCGTCTAGCGCCTCTTTGTTGGCAAACGCGATCCCGTAGATCCGGCTGAGCATTGGGTTCTTTGCATCCCCACGCCAATAAGCCCCGGCAACATGGGTTAGTTTGAAAGCCGTTCCGACATCTCCGGTGTGGCGCATATGCGGCCCGCGACACAGATCAAGCCAGTTGCCTTGGCGATAAATCTTTACGGGCTCGCCCTCTGGAATCGCGTCCAATAACGCGAGTTTCCACGTTTCACCGGCGTCTTCGAAATGCGCCCTCGCCTCATCTCGTGTCCAGACTTCACAGGTGAAGGGTGTGCGCGCGGCAATGATCTCGCGCATCTTTTTTTCGATGACGGGCAAGTCTTCGGGCGTGAAGGGCGTCTCGCGATCGAAGTCGTAGTAGAAGCCATGCTCGACCGCAGGGCCAATAGCTGTCTTGGTGCCGGGCCAGATGTTCTGTACCGCCTCAGCTAAGACATGTGCGAGGTCATGCCGGATCAGCTCAAGAGCACGCGGATCGTCTCGGTCAACGAGTTCAACAGTCGCCCCGTTTGGGAGTGGTTCAGACAGGTCGGACACAACCCCATCTACCACTGCTGCAACTGTGCGCTTTGCAAGGCTTTTGCTGATGTCTGATGCTAGGCGTGAAGCTGTCGCGCCGTCAGATAGAGTACGGGTTGCGCCGTCCGGCAGATTTACATGGATCATTGTTAATCCCTTGTCTTCGAAGTGTTCTCTGATCGGCCGCCATGCGTTTCCAGGCGTTGATTTGACTTCATGGCAGTGTCAGCAAGCTTTGGTGCAAGCTGCTAAGCCAGAAAGGACTGTTTCGCAACTTGGAATGTTACGATAGACATGTGATTGCTTGAGCTATTCAAACCAAAGAGGCTAGCCAGCCCCATGCCCGACCGTAATTTTGAACCCATGACGAAAGCCGAAGTTGTAACCGCACAAAGGGCTTGGGCAAAATGTGTCACCGATCAAGACGTAGGTGGATTGCTCGACCTATACGATTTTGGCGATCCTGACGAACCGCTTCTTTTCAAACCAACCTTGGCAGACGTGATCCGCTTGGACGAGAAAGGAGCGAGAGCGTATTTCGTCGGCGGTGACCCTGACTATCCGCAAGATAACGGGTTTCTCAAGCGGGGTTGGAAAACGGTTGAATTCCAAAGTGCTGTTGGGCCCATCCTGAAAGCAGGTGGTTTAGGTTACAAAGATATGGGTCACTACACCTTTGTGAATGGCTCGGGGAACGCCACGCGGGCTGACTACACTTTTGCCTATCATAAGTTGGAAGGCCGCGTTTTGATCTCGCTGCATCACTCTTCCTTGACTTGGTTTCCTCCCATTGAGGAATGAATCTGAAGAACCCGTGAAAGGACAAAAACGATAGATGACAGGAAGGGCAGGAACTCATGTCTCTCAATTACGTGATGCTTGGTTCAAACGACGTGGTAAAAGCACGCGACTTCTACGACTCAGTTATGCCTGCGATCGGGGGTAGGCTAACAGCTGAATACATGCCGCACGCCTTTTGCTACGAACTGCGGGGAGGCGGGCGCGTTTGGGTCGCAACGCCGCACAATGAAGAGACGGCGGCGACCGGAAATGGAAACATGGTTGGTTTTGCCTGTGACACTAAGGCAGAGGTCGATACTGCGCATCGGATAGCTCTGGACCAAGGCGGAACGAACGAAGGGGACCCGGGCCCAAGGCCAATGTACGGGCCCGACTTCTATGGTGCTTATGTCCGAGATCTAGACGGCAACAAAATGAGCTTTGTTTTTCTCGGCGAAGATCAAGGCTAGCGGTTTGTTCCTGGTCCAGCCTTACTCGGAGGCCAGACCAGGTTGAGCGATGCCTTCAGACCGGAACTATTTTTCCCGGCAATGAGTTTACTGTCATCGTTTCTTCCGGCTGGAAATGGATGACAGATCGGATCGATTCACCTGCTTTGAGCAGGTCAAAGGCAGTGTTGATCTGTTCATGGTGCATATGGTGCGTGATGTAGGGGTCCACATCAAAATCACCGCGCAACCATTCGTCCACCATGCCCGGCAGCTGGCTGCGGCCCAATACACCACCAAATGCCGTCCCCCGCCAAACGCGACCAGTTACCAGCTGGAACGGTCGGGTGGAGATTTCCTGACCCGCACCGGCCACACCGATCACTGTGCATTCGCCCCAGCCCTTGTGGCAGGCTTCAAGCGCGGATCGCATGAGGTCGACGTTCCCAACAGCCTCAAATGTGTAGTCCAGGCCTCCATTCGTCATCTCGATCAATACCTTATGGATCGGTGAGGAATGATCTTTTGGGTTCACACATTCGGTCGCACCAAGTGACTTTGCGAGCGGAAACTTGTTCGGGTTCACATCGATCCCGATGATACGCGACGCGCCCTTGAGAACGGCACCTTGAATGACGGCCATGCCCACGGCACCGAGCCCAAAGACAGCGACCGTCGAACCGGGCTCAACTTTTGCAGTGTTTCGGACGGCACCAATGCCGGTCGGCACCGCGCAACCCATTACCGAGGCTTTGGACAGGGGTGCGTCCTTGGAGATTTTCGCGACTGAGATTTCCGGCAGTACAGTGTATTCGCTGAACGTGCTGGTGCCCATGTAGTGCAGGATCTGCTTTCCCTTGTATGAGAAGCGAGACGTCCCATCCGGCATAACACCGGCGCCTTGGGTCGCGCGGATGGTCTGACACAGGTTGGTCTTGCCAGACTTGATGTAGGGGCAGTTCGGATCCTCGGGCACGTAGAGCGGGATAACGTGATCGCCGGGTTTGACCGAAGTCACACCCTTGCCGACCTCTTCGACAATGCCACAGCCTTCATGTCCTAGAATGCACGGGAACAGACCCTCTGGGTCTTCACCGGACAGCGTGAAGACGTCCGTATGGCACAGGCTCGTCGTAACGATCCGGACAAGGACCTCGCCGTCTTTGGGTCCTTCCAGATCGATTTCCTCGATCTCAAGGGGCTGGTTTGGCCCCCAGGCGATAGCGGCGCGTGTCTTCATGGTGTTTATCCTCCCCTTGGATCAACGATTGAACCGACATTAGGTGTGCGCGATGGTGTATTGGATGTTGGATCAAAAACACGCATTGCTTGGAAATCCGATGCTTTGAAGCTAAGCGAGAGGTATGCCTTTCGCAACTCCTTAAGTTACGAACAGAAATGGGTTAGGTAGACCACATGATGAAACGTAACTCTCGCCTATCTCTTGCATTGCATACGCTGTCCCACATGGCCCAGGATACTGATCGCACTCAGACGTCTTCAGAAATTGCGGGGCATGCCGGCACCAACCCTGTCGTTGTCCGGAGGGTTTTGGGAAAGCTACGCAAGGCAGGGTTGCTGACCTCAGAACGCGGTCATTCCGGCGGCTGGCGGCTAGCGCGGCCATCGCACGAAATCACCTTTGCCGACGTCTATCTCGCGCTTGAAGAAAGCCTGGTCGCTTCCCGTTCGGATACTGAACAGCATTCATGCCAGGTGGAACGGCGTTTGGAGGGACGGGTGATCGAAATCCTGAACGAAGTCGAAGCCACTCTGATAGATCGGCTGTCAGGCACGACAATTGCCGAGATCGGTGGCGCCAAAGCTCTGCAAAAAAACCTGTAATGCTGCACAGTGTCGCTCTCCTGCAGAATTTCGACCCACGTGAGGGCAGCTACGAGATGAGCTTGCCTGGATGATGGACCAAATTCCTTTATGGCAATGGACGGCTTCTGACATCGCAATGGCCACGCGGAACGGGTCGCTCAGCGCGTCTGAAGTGACCGAGGCCGCGATTGCGCGTATCAACGCGGTCAATCCGGCGCTTAACGCCGTGGTCGAAAGCTTGGCGGACGAGGCGCGAGCGGAAGCGGCAGCTCTTGACCGCAGCACTGCGTCCAAAGGTCCGCTGCATGGCGTGCCGGTCACGATCAAAATCAACGTCGACCAGAAAGGCCATGCGACATCCAATGGTGTGACGGCCTTTAAGGACGTCATCGCGCCAGAGGACGCGCCGGTTGTCCACAACCTCAAGGCCGCGGGCGCGGTTGTCATTGGTCGCACAAACACACCGGAGTTCTCGTTCCGGGCAGATACAGACAACCCGCTTTACGGTCGGACGCATAACCCGTGGGGGAGGCATATCTCAGCGGGTGGATCGTCTGGCGGCGCGGGTGCGGCTGTCATGGCGGGGATCGGCGCGCTTGCTCATGGCAACGATATCGGTGGCTCGCTTCGGTTTCCGGCCTCTGCAAACGGTGCTGCTACCGTCAAACCCGGCTTGGGACGCGTACCAGCGTTCAACCCGAGCCAGACATCAGAACGGGGCCTTTTGGCCCAGTTGATGTCGGTTCAGGGCCTGATCGCGCGAAACGCGGCTGATCTGCATCTCTCGATGCCAACACTGATCGCACCGGACCCGCGCGACCCATTTCATGTTCCAATGCCGTGGCGGGGCGCGCCGCTTGCTCCTCCAATTCGGGTCGCGGTGGCGCGCGATGATTTTGGATTTGGAATGCACCCAGCGGTCGCCAAAGCGCTCGATAAGGCGGCGTCGGCGCTTTCGGACGCGGGATATGCCGTTGAAGACATCGAGCCGCCGTTTGCACAGGAAACTGGGGAAGTCGGATATCGAACGCTACTGAGCGAAGTGCGCGACTTGCTTGGCAGTGACATTCGCAGATACGGCTCGACAGAGATCAACGCGATCTTTGATGAGTATTACCGTAAGTTCCCGCCCTACGAGAGGGTGGCATTTCTCCAGATGCTGGCCAAGCGGACATACTACGCGCGCCAATGGGCGCTCTTCCTAGAAGACTACCCTTTGGTTCTGACGCCGTTCCTCTTGAAACCGTTCTTTTCGCCCGGACGCGATGCCGAAGGCGCGGAAGGCGTGCGAGACGCCTTGGGATGTTCGCATTGGTCGTTCATCATGAATTTCCTTGGTTTGCCAGCTGGCAACCTGCCAACGCATATCGCAAGTACGGAAGACGGCCCTATCCCCATCGGCGTTCAGATTGCAGGGCGCAGATGGCGCGAAGATCTGATCGTTGACGCCATGCAGGCCATCGAGACGCGCATCCCTCCTGCATGCACAACACTCTGGGCGAGAAGTTAGAGTGTCCCTACAGTTAGTTCATTCGGCTTTTTGTGCCCTGAGCTCATGGCGCTAGATGTCTTTGTGCCACTCCATTCGAATCTCGGGGATGCCATCGACACCGCGCTCTTTACGGCCCACTTCGACAAACCCTTCGCGCCTGTAAAACGCGTGGGCCTTGGTATTGGCTGCATGGCTCCAAAGTTGCAGCCAATCGCGCCCCTCTTTGACCCGATCCATCAGAGCTTTGCCGACGCCGTTCCCGGGCCGTGCAGTGTAAAGGCCCATGATTTGGCGCTCTTCGGTGTTGAAGGACAAGTACCCTTGGATCGGGTCTCCGGCGACCCAGAACTCGCGCGCAGGGATGCCTGCGCGGATCGTCTCTTCAAGTGCTTGTGGTGAATGCTGTCTCGGCAGCCAGTCCTTTGCATCGATCCAGTCGTTTACGATCGCGGCACAGGCTGCAGCATCTTTTGAACTGGCGCGTCTGATCTCAAAGGTCATCTTGGCTCCTGGATTGGACGTAGAAAGCGTGCCCAGCATTACAGAATGGTAGCCACATCACTCCCGACGATCTGCGATGGCTGTATATGGACAAGAGCCCTGATCTCCTGAAAGCCCAGTGTGACGATTCTGATCTCTGTCGCTGGACCTTCGCACCCTGGGTCCGTGCAGACCGTTTCTCGCACCGAGACAAGGCATTGCGCGCCATGTCCCAATTGATCGCGCACCAGGCGTTTGACCCGTTGTGCGTGCCAAAAAGAACTCGCGCGGTCTCGCAAAGAAAGATCCATTGTTAGACCTCAACTCCAAACGGTGGCTGTGGGTGATTTGAAGGCATTCATGCCAAAGCCATGCCGCCCGATACGTGCAGTTCCTGAACAAACGGATCATCGCGAGGAACAGCAACCGTCGTAAGTCCAAGTGCGCCCATCCAGAGCAGTACCTTATCGGTTGATTTGTGCGTGCAGCCTATCACGCGTGTTCGTGTCTCAAGCATCACACCGGTTCGGGACGTTCGTAAGACTGCATCGACGCCCTCAGGGATCATGCCGACATTCAAATCGCTTGTGACCATTTCTGGCGTGCCGGTGCGCACACGATGGAAAAAGCCCGACATCACGGCCTCAGCAGCGTCCGCACCCAGTCCGACGCTCACGTCGACCCCGACGCGCCTCAACCTCTCGAAGCCACCGCCATTCACCCGGGGGTCAGGGTCTTGAGTGGCGCAGACGACGCGTGAGATGCCCGCCGCGATGATCGCATCCGCACAGGGTGGCGTTTTCCCCCAGTGGCAACACGGCTCTAAGGTCACGTAGAGCGTGGCACCTCTCGCGCCATCGCCTGCCATCTCCAGCGCTTTTCGCTCGGCATGGGGACGACCGCCGGGATGCGTGGCCGCTTCAGCAACGATCGCGCCCTCCCGTACAATCACGCACCCGACAGGAGGATTCGGCCAGACATGACCGCGCACTCGCTTGGCCAAGTCCAAGGCGCGCTGCATGAAAGACAGATCAGAGTTGGGTGGGGTTGGGGACATCGCCATAGACTTCTACAGGATCAAAGGTCTTTTGATCTTCAAGAAATTCCAGAGGCTTTCCAGCATCCTCGGCGACCGGGACAGCCCGGTAGAAGCATGATCGGTACCCAACATGGCATGATGCACCTGACCCGGCGACAGAGACGCGCAACCAGATCGCATCCTGGTCATCATCAATTCGCGCCTCAACAACCTTCTGCACCAAACCAGACGTTGCGCCTTTGTGCCAAAGAACCTGCCGCGCACGGCTGAAGTAGTGGGCTTCACCGGTCTCAATGGTCAGCCTCAGGGCTTCCTCATTCATCCATCCTAGCATCAGTACATCGCCGTTGTCCGCATTGGTGGTAATGCATGGTACCAACCCTTGCGCGTCAAACTTTGGGGCGAAGTCTGTGCCTTCTTCAACCTGTTCGACCGTCGTTCGGGGCTGGAATTTGACTTTACTCATGGGCTTACCTTGTGAGCTATTACTTTATAACATAAAGTTCTTCGCGCAGGATCGCTGGATTGTAAAGAGGACGAGCACTTCCATGGGCACCATTGATGAGCGTATCCCCGTAACCTTGCTTACTGGGTTTCTCGGCGCGGGGAAAACGACCTTATTGAACCACTTGATCAATGATCCAGAAGCAGGACGGATCGCTGTGATCATGAACGAATTCGGTGCTGCTGGCCTTGCCCATGACTTGATCGAAGCCTCCACCGAAGAAACGATCTTGATGCAATCGGGTTGCCTGTGCTGCACTTTCCGGGGCGACATCGCCAAAACGCTTGGCAAGCTTATGGCTCGCAAACAGAGCGGTGAACTTTCCTTTGACCGCATCGTCATTGAGACGACGGGGATCGCGGAACCTGCCCCCATCGTTCATACTCTGGTTGTCGACCAACTCATGCCGCATTACTACCGCATGGATGGGATTGTGACTGTTGCCGACGCGGCGACAGGTGCCGGTACGCTGAAGTCTCAGGTGGAGGCGGTCAACCAGATTGCCCTTGCAGACCTCATCGTCGTCACCAAGACGGATTTGGTGTCCGACGCCGATCTTGCGTCCTATGAGGCGCAGGTGAGCAGGATCAACAACTCGGCGCAACGCATCTACGCTGACCATGGGAAAGTACCGACCGGCGCTCTGTTCGGATTGTCGGCTTTGCGGGAAGACGTGGCCACTGACGACATCGAAGCTTGGCTTGGCAAGGCGGAAAAACCCCAAGCGCACGACCACCACGGCAACGACCATCATCATGGACACGGCGACCATCATCAAGAACACCAGATCAGGTCAGCATCAATCGAACTGTCTGAGCCAATTCCGGCCAGTGTTTTTGATTTCTGGCTCGATATGTTGATCGCGATCAAAGGTCCCGATCTCTTGCGGATAAAGGGAATTGTGCATGTTGAGGGGATGGACTGGCCCTTTGTGTTCCATGGTGTCCAACACATCTTCGATGCCCCGATACCTCTCAAATCCTGGAGCGGGCATGATGCGACAAGCCGGGTTGTCGTTATCGCCCGAAACATGAGCCAGGGTGATCTCGACGCCAGCCTGAACATGCTGCGCATGAAACCTACGGAGGTCGAGACGGCAACCGATGGCATGATCCACGAAACCGTTGAGATGCCGTTCTGACAAATGCTGCATCTTTTCAATTCCATGGGTCGCAAGGTCGAACTGTTTGTTC
>ERZ1740067.2097-NODE-2097-length-12626-cov-19.308249_pt1 | contig 12626 bp, 15 predicted proteins | sample MGYA00581736_ERZ1740067 | MGnify/ENA primary metagenome ERZ1740067 (study PRJEB43018, sample SAMN04849236) | marine metagenome | isolation source: floating plastic debris | place: Pacific Ocean | collected 2008-08-27 | study: EMG produced TPA metagenomics... | reverse complement strand
CCCAAATGTGACTGTCATTGCTGTCGTTACGATTGTCCCCCATTACAAATAACGCCTCCTTGGGTACTGTTACCGGATTCATTTCGTAGTTCGGGGAAGCCAAAATATAAGTTTCTGTGAGGGGTTGGCTGTTTCTATAAACCTGACCTTGATGTACCGCCAGGGTATCGCCCGGTAGCCCGATGATGCGCTTGATAAAGGCCTGCTCAGGTCGGTAGCCAATGGCCTGGAGCTGCGGTGGTGGCTCAAACACCACGATGTCGCCCCGGTGGGGCGGGTGAAACCGATAGGAGAGTTTTTCAATCAGTAGCCGATCGCCAATGTGCAGCGTCGGGTCCATTGAATTAGAAGGGATAAATCGCGGCTCTGCCACAAATAGCCGAATAACGACGGCAAGGGCCACAGCGATGACCACCAATTTGACATTGGACCTAACCAAATGTCTGATCGACAGCCCCGACGTCTTCTCACCAGCAGATTTTTCAGCCGTCATCATAGACCCAGCTAATGTGCCTAGTAATCTTACCCCTTCTTTATTCCGAATGTAGGGTCGTTCCATGGAACGACCCTACATTCGGCAAAGTGTCCGGCTACCCTACATAGTCTGCCCGTGTCCCGCGCGCATCCATGGCTGCCCCCAGACTGGTTAGCGCATGGACATAGGCCGCCGTCCGTACTGAGGTTTTATGGGTTTGGGCAAGGTGCCAGATGATTTCAGCGGCGTTAACCATCTGCTGTTGCAGACGCTGATTAACCTCGTCGGTGGACCAATAAAGACCGCTGCGGTTTTGGACCCATTCAAAATAGCTCACGGTCACTCCACCCGCATTGACCAAAATATCGGGAAAAACGGTGATTCCTTTGGCATCTAAAATATCGTCGGCATCAGCGCTAATGGGGCCATTGGCCACTTCAAAGATATAGCGAGCCTGAATATCTGAGGCGTTGGCTGCCGTGATTTGGTTTTCCAAGGCCGCTGGAATCAGAATATCCACATCCAAACTGAGCAGTTCTTCGTTGGTAATCACGTCGTGTTCAACCAAACTGCAGACGCTTTCATCACAGTAAACGGCTTGTACGGCGCGAGTATCGGCCTTGAATTTCTGAATGCTGGGAATGTCTAGTCCATGGGGCGTGTAAATTCCCCCACGGGAATCACTCACGGCGACGATGGTGTACCCGACCTCAAATAGGTGGCGAGCGACAATGCTACCGGCATTGCCAAAGCCCTGAACGGCAACGGTTTTTCTAGCGTTACCTGGCTGGTCTGATAGCTGCGCCATCATCGCCTCGAGCACGTAAAAAGCTCCGGTACCCGTGGCTGTGGCGCGCCCCAGACTTCCTCCAAGGGCTACCGGTTTCCCCGTAATTACTGCCGGACTGCGCTGCTGGCGAATGATGCTGTACTGATCCATCATCCAGCCCATGATCATGGGGTTGGTGTAGACGTCAGGGGCAGGAATGTCGATGTCAGGGCCAATGAAGTTTGCGATCGCATCAACATAACCCCGGCTTAGCCGTTCTAACTCAGCCTTTGACAGTTCTTTGGGGTTGAGGGTTATCCCTCCCTTGGCGCCGCCAAAGGGTAGGTTCAAGGCCGCACATTTGAACGTCATCCAAAACGCCAGGGACTGCACCTCATCCAAGCTCACCTGGGGATGAAATCGAATTCCTCCCTTTGTCGGCCCCCGCGTATCGTCAAAATGAACCCGGTACCCTTCAAACACCCGCAAAGAACCATCATCCATTCGCACAGGAATAGACACTTTTAAGCTAGCCTTAGGGGCCTTTAGGCGCTCCGCCGCATCCTCAGAAATGCTGACATATTTGAGCGCACGGTCTAACCGGCGACTGGCGTCGGTGAGTAAAGAATTAGCCATGATTCCCATAGTACGAGACTCGGATACAGGCTCATAGCTAGAGCAGAAAATCAGCTAGGAATTCTTTACTAATGGTCGTAAGTACTTCCTTGAGAGCTCAGCAGTATCGTCGTCAAACTCTCCCTGGAATCTTGCCCATCTTGAGTCGCTTTGATGTCGGGGGCCTGCAGCTTAAACACCGTCTGTATGCGTTCGCTGAGTATATTTTCGCGGCTCACTCCACCGTCAATGGTCATCGCTGAATATATAGTTGCGATCGCTAAGGTCATGGCAGCAGCGGTAATACCCCGGTTGATAGTCTCGCTGACCTTTTGTCTTCTCTGCATGGTCCCGACTCTGTACTTATTTCAAGCTACTCAATTCCACAGATGAACCCCGAAGATTTCCATGGATTTTGCAGATACTTAAGTAAACGTTGCCTTTTACCGAACTGGTGTGAGTCCTATCACTCAAAATTGATATAACCATCACGCGTTCCATCCCATGGGCCTTCTACCTATAAATCTCGTAAGCGCTCGTGACGGCTTTTCCTAGGTGCTGGCCACCCCCTAAAACCGCAGGTAATGTAACAAAGTTGTCATCATTTGAGGAGGAAGTTGCAACCGACGCTTTAGATCTAGCCAGTCCCTATAGGGACCAAATTTCTGACGATAGTAAACCAGCCGCTCGGCCAGGGCTGGGTCAACATTAGGCACCGTTGCTAGCTCCCTAGCACTGACCCGATTTACGTTTAGCTGCCTGGGCATCAGCTCGCTGTCTGGGTCGTAATAATAAAACTGTACAATCTCCCCCAGACGTTGCAGGTGGCCCAAACGAATGCCGGTTGCCGCCGCCACATCATCCCAGCAGGTAAATGCCGTTCCTGATCGACTTAGCTCCACCAGGGTCCTGGCCTGATGAATCGAAATACCCGGCAGCCTTAGCCAATCATCAACGGTGGCTCGGTTAGCATCAATGCGCACCCCCAATTTCACCCCTAGCTGCACTTCCTCAGCTGAGCGAAATCGGTAGTAGCTATCCTGCCCTAGCTTCTGCTTAAGCGGATTTAATCCATCTTCAAGGGCATCTAAACCGCGTAGAGCCTGCTTCACCACAAATCGTCGTAATGATTCTCCACGATCGTTACCCATCGCTTAATTGTCTCCATGTACAGACGTTGCAGGCAACATTTTTTCGTCAAGGCATTTGCTCGAGCAAATTACGTCGTTTTTGTTCAAACTCATACTCTGAGAGCAATCCTTCCTGCCGTAGCTGCTCGATTTCACGTAGGCCCTTGGCCACAGCATCAACGGTGTCGCCAAGGTTAGGGTCTATTAATGTCTCGGGTGTAAACGGTCTGCCAATTTTTGCCCACAGTTTTTTTATCGGTGAGCCACTCAAATACCACACACCCTCCGCCGCACAGGCAATGCGCGGTAATTGTGTCGCCCCCAAAAGTATATAGACAAGGCCCCAACCATACTGCCCCAAATAAAACTTGTGAATGCCAGCAAACGGCACCGGTGTTGGCTGTAGTGCGCCTAAAAATGCCAGGGCAGCCGTAATAGCGACGTTTTTGTCATGATTAATTTGGGGAGCATCCATAAGCCGCGCTAGAACTTGATGATGGGGTCTATCATATCCAAATCTATCAATCCGTAATAATGCACCCGTCAATTGCTACACAGCCAATAATCCTGTGCTTCAATGAAACAGTTAGAATCAGACTTATCAGCCTGTAGAACTAGTTGATTAACTCTTCAGAGTTTAAGCGGGCACTCTTTCCCAATTCTAGTTTTCCCACTTACCATCGCCGGAATCTACCTTCCCCACACTGTTTATGAATTGTACGTGAACCAATTCTGAGCCAGCCTTTGCATGACCAACGCCAAGCCATTTCAAGATGAATGGATCACAGTTTCCGAGAAAGACCCTTACGCTGCATTGGGTCTTTCTCTAAATGCTGAAGATCGCCGCATCCTAAAACGCTATCGTCAGATAGCAAAGCTGCTTCATCCTGATGTGCAAGTTGGTAGCCATGCCCCCATTAGCCAGGCGTCTGAACAGCTGATAGCCAAGGTTATTAACCCAGCCTATCAACGTCTTAAACAGGAGAAAAGCCGATCTGAAGCGTTGGCAAACATGCGATTTCGAGTCAGACAGCTGGACCGACAGGGCAAGCTGAGCCCGTCCTTTGAAAGCGCCCAGCAGCTGCTGCGGATTCCAGAAGCTGAGGTGGAAGTCTTTTATGAAAATACGGTCAATCAAATAATTGCGAAACAATTTGACTCAACCGATGAGTTTGCTGCTGTTTTATCGGGTCTGAGCCAGCTGAATCTAGCGTTTTTGCACCGTAAAATTAGCAATCCAATTCGGCCTAAGCGCACCGGACTAGTAGCCGTTGACCCGGCCTCTAAGGCAACAGAAGTAACACCTAAACCTGAAACACCGTCCTCTACCGAACCTCCGGTCATCAACTATGCCGAGAAATATGGCATGCGGGCGCGAACCTACTTGAGCCAGCGCAACTATGATTTAGCCATTCAAGAACTCAGGGAAGGGCTAAAAATAACCCCCAACGAGATTGAACTTCACTCGATGCTGGGGCAGGCATACCTGATGAAAAAGTCCTATGGTATGGCGCGGGTCCATCTGAAGCGTGTCCTAGAACTCAACTCTACCCATTCAGTAGCGCTCAAATATAGCCAGGTTTTAGAAAAACGTATTGCTGAAAAACGCAAAGCTGAAACTCAGGCACTCTTACCGGATGCTAAACCGACAAAGGCCAAACCTAATAATGCCAAAGCTGGCAAATCAAAACCCGACAAGTCTAACCCTGAAAAACCCTGGTTTAAGCGGATCTTAGGACAATAGCTCTGGGGCAAGATGTGGTGTTCTCCATGTCCTCCAAGTGGAGTTTTGCTTTGAAATGACACCCTATGAAGATGAAGCGACACTCAAGGAAAGATGTGCACGCACTATACGCAAGCGCTTAAGTCAAAACAATTGCAACATCACTATTAAAGAACTCAGACAGGCCCTTAAACGTTTCCCCAACTCTGTTGGGCTTCACTCAATGCTGGAGCAGGTATACCTGGTGAAACGGTCCTACGCCATGGCTCGGGTCCATTTTAAGCGTGCGTTAGAGCTCAACCCAACCCATAGGACAACACTGAAATATAACCAATATTTAGCACAGCGGACGGCTGCCAAAAATCCCACAGAACGTCCCCCAATCTGATTAAACCTAAATCTAATGGCCCCAAAGCTCGCTAATCAAACTCCGCCACCCCAACAATCTTGGTTTAATTGTCTTTTAGGCAGGCAGCTCCAGGTAGGGATATCTCACCTTTTCGGATGTCCAGCAAACTTTTAACTTAAAAGGGTAACTGTAAGGCCTAGACGCCTACCGATAGCGCGTAGCCAACGAAATTATGTCTCTGGGAGTATGTGTATGAGCTTTTTTGATTCAGAGATCGTGCAGCAGGAAGCCACGAAACTCTTTCAGGATTATCAGGCCCTCATGCAGCTCGGTAGCAGCTACGGTAAGTTCGACCGTGATGGCAAAAAGCTCTACATCGAGCAGATGGAGAGCATCATGGATCGGTATCGCGTCTTTATGAAGCGCTTTGAACTGTCCGAAGATTTCACCGCCCAGCTAACCATGGAGCAGCTCAAAACCCACCTGGGGCAGTTTGGTATGACGCCCCAAAAGATGTTTGAGCAAATGCAGGTAACCCTGGACCGTATGAAGGCCGATATTAAAGAGTAGTGCAGCCAATGCTCAGGCACGGCACCCAGGAATCCCCTTGCTCACCCTACGGACGGATAAACTCGGACGGGCGGCGGAAGTTCTGCACCGGTTCATTCCGTAGGGCTTGGGCCATATAGTCACGCCAGATGGGAGCCGCATAGCCTCCACCGGTTGCCCCTCGTCCCATGGGGGTGTAATCGTCATTACCAACCCACACGGCCACCGCTAGCTGGGGCACGTAGCCCACAAACCAAACATCTCGTTGGGAGTCAGTGGTGCCGGTTTTACCCGCTGCTGGTCGGCCAATGCGAGCGTTGGTCGCTGTTCCTCGTTCGATAACGCCTCGCAACACATCGGTCAGTGCCGCCGTTGCCCAAGGGTCTAGCACTAGCTGTGGCTTGGGGGTATTGTCCAGCAGCACATTGCCATCGCTGTCAGTTACCTGGGCAATTAGAGTGGGGTCAGAATGCCAGCCGTTGTTGGCAAAGGTGGCATAGGCACCGGCCATTTCCATCGGTGTGAGATCTACAGAACCCAGCGGTAGGGAAATAACCGGGTCCATGGGGCTTTCAATTCCTAGCGTGCGGGCCACATCAATTACTCGGGAGATGCCCACCGCCTGACCCAGTTTCACTGCCGGGATATTGCGAGATAGCTCCAGGGCTCGACGGATTGGCATGCTGCCCATAAAGGAACCGCCGTAGTTTTTGGGTGAATAGTAGCCGGACCCATCGGGGTAGGTGACGGGGGTATCGCCCACAATGCTGTCGGGGGTATAGCGACCGGAGGCAAACGCTGAGTAATAAACAAAGGGCTTAAAGGCTGACCCAGGCTGTCGACGAGACTGGACGGCTCGGTTAAACTGGCTGCTTTCATGGTCAACGCCACCAACAATGGCCTTGACGTAGTGGGTGCGAGGATCGATGGCCACCAGCGCCATCTGATCGGCTAAGGCACCGCTACCAAACCGATTTACATGGGCCGATTTGACCGTCTGTTTGGCCAAATTTTGCAGCTTAAAGTCAATGGTCGTCTGCACCCGCATGCCACCCTTGACCACCGCTTCTTGGCCAAACTGTTCTTGAAGTTCCTGAACGACGGCTTCGGTAACGTAGGGGGCTTTACTGGAGTTAAACGAGGTGATCTTACCCAAGCGTAACGGCTGCTTTTTAGCGGCTTCCGCCTCAGCTGGGGTAATCCATTGCAGTTTTGCCATCCGATTGAGGACAAGGCTCTGCTCTTTTTTAGCCGCTTGATAATCCAAAAATGGACTTAGGCCTTCGGGGGCCTTAATGAGACCCGCCATCAGCGAGGCTTCAGCCAGGGTTAGATCTTTTGACGACTTATTAAAATAGCTCTGGGCAGCGGTTTCAGCACCGTAGGTGTTGTGTCCCCAATACACCTGATTGAGGTACATTTCGAGAATTTCATTCTTCTCAAAAATCTGCTCAAGTCTGAGGGCTAAAACCACCTCAGCCACCTTACGGCTGATGGCCTGCTGCGGTGATAAAAACAGGTTCTTAATCAGCTGCATGGTGATAGTAGAACCACCTTGAACCGTATTACCCGCCTGAAAATTAGCTAAAAACGCTCGGCCAATACCCACTGGGTTAATGCCGCTGTGAATATAAAAGTCACTGTCCTCAACCGCCAAGACCGCTCGCTTGAGGTGGGGGGAAATTTCGTTGAGGTCGACAACTTCTCGATTGGCTTCATCGTGCAAACTGTCTAGGAGGTTGCCCTCCATGTCGTAGACGTAGCTGGTTTCTGTCGGGATGTAGTTACGTAGCGATCGCACATCTGGCAAATTGCGAAAGCTAATGGCTAAACCCACCAGACCGCCTGCTGCCACAGCACTGCATAGCATTGTCGCCGTCAATAGGGTGGCCCCGCTAATTTGCAGCACATCTTGGATATGCTTAATCAGCTTGGGTTCACCGGTAAACTGCAAAGGAACTCGGGTCTGGCTTTGACGGACAGTATTAAATGCCACAGATACGCTACATCCTTACGGAAATACACGGCAGGCCATAAATTATAAGGGCCACTGCCATTAAAAGATTCAAATTACATCCAAGTTAAACACTAAAGTTTTTGCAAAAAATAACGATAGCTTTAGCTATGGACACAGGTCATATAGAGAAAGCATTACTCTACAATGGGTGCGTTCCCCAGGCACTCGCTGAGTATCCCCATTTGCCCCATGGTATGAGGGAAACGGGAAATAATTTACCCGCCACTATAGTGGATTCCGGTCAGATGTCTAGATAAGTTTGGAAACTTGGGCAATTTTACGGAGCTATCGACGGGTATTTTGACGGGGGTCGCTGCGCGTTAAGGCGTTTTATTCACATTATCAACACACTATGTCCGAGGCTTCTGAGTTTGTAATGCCCGTTATCCCTGACGAGTTTCAAGGGATCTATCGCGGTATCAGTGAAGTATTTCCCCACCAGCCCGAGGCGAATGATCCCAATGAAAGTTTGCTGGCAAGACTACAGCAAACCGATCGCCCCCTCCGGATAAAACTGGGTATTGATCCCACCGGTTCAGAAATTCATTTGGGCCATAGCATTCCCGTGAGAAAGCTGCGGGCATTTCAAGATGCAGGGCACACGGCGATCTTATTAATAGGTGACTTTACGGCTCGCATTGGTGACCCCACCGGCAAGTCGGAGGTGCGCAAACAGCTGACGGCAGCTGAGGTCAAGGCTAATGCTGACACCTATATTGAGCAGGTGCGGCCGATTTTAGATTTTGATACCCCCGGTCGTTTAGAAATTCGCTACAACTCTGAATGGCTATCGGATCTGGATTTGGGCAAGATTTTGGCACTGTTGGGGACAATGACGGTAGGGCAGATGCTGGCAAAAGAAGGATTTGCCAAGCGCTACGACCAGGGAAATCCGGTCTATCTCCATGAGTTTTTATATCCGCTGCTCCAGGGCTATGACTCGGTGGCACTCCAAGCCGATGTGGAGCTAGGCGGCACCGACCAAAAATTTAACGTGGCGGTGGGGCGTGATTTACTGCGCCATTTTGGGTTGACGCCCCAGTTTGGCATGATGCTGCCGTTGCTATTGGGTTCCGACGGCAGTCAAAAAATGTCTAAGTCCCTGGGTAACTATGTGGGTCTGCAGGAAGATCCGCTGTCCATGTATTCCAAATTAGAAAAAGTGCCAGACGCGTTAATTGAAAACTATTTTGAACTACTGACCGACCGAGCGCTGGATACGCTGCCCGACAATCCTCGCGAGGCCCAAAAGCAGCTGGCTCTGGATGTGACCGCCCAGTACCATGGGGAGGCCGCTGCCCAACAGGCCCAGAAAGATGCGATTAACCTGGTGCAGGGGGGCTCGGGCGAAGCGGAAGCGGTACCTGAGTTCTCCTTGGCCGCTGTGAACTTTCCGGCAAAGGTATTTTATCTGTTGGGAACAACGCCCCTATGCTGCAGCAGTAGCGATGCCCGTCGTCAGATTAAGGGGGGAGCGGTGAAGCTAGATGGCGATAAGGTGACTGACCCAAATGTGGAGTATGACAGCCCGGATGAGCTACTGGGCAAAGTGCTGCAGGTGGGTAAGAAGAAGTTTGTCAGGTTGGTGGCGTGATGTCTGAGAAAACAGCAGCTTTAAAATCGGCTGCCGAGCGGATTATTGTGCCGTTGGATGTGCCAACCGTGGAAGATGCGATCGCACTTCTCGATACCCTCCCCGACGTCACCTTCTGGAAAGTGGGTCTAGAACTATTTGTCAGTGCCGGACCCGCCATCCTAGAGCAGCTCAAACAGCGCCAAAAGCGTATCTTTCTAGACCTCAAATTCCATGACATTCCCAACACTATGGCCGGAGCCTGCCGCGCCGCTGGTCGCTATGGCGTCGATCTAATTACTGTCCATGGCACGGCGGGGAAAGCCGCCCTCCAAGCCGCTCAAGCCGCCGCCTTAGAAGGCGCTGCCCAAGCCGGTTGCCCCAGCCCCAACCTGATTGCCGTTACCCTGCTCACCAGCATTAACCCACGGGGGTTGGCCTTTGAACTTAAGGTATCTCTAGAGCTAACGGACTACGCCCTACAAATGGCTCTCCTCGCCCAGGACAGCGGTCTCAGCGGCGTTGTTTGCTCACCCCAAGAGGCCGATGCCTTCCGTCGGGTCTGTGGGGATGACTTTCTGCTGGTGTGTCCGGGGGTTCGTCCGGCGGGGTCCACTAAAGGAGACCAGCAGCGGGCGATGACGCCTGTCCAGGCCATGGCCGCCGGCGCCAGCTATCTAGTCATTGGTCGCCCCATTACCCAGGCGGCCGATCCTGCCGCCGCCTTTCAACAGATTTGCGATGAGATTATAAACAATAGGTAGTGCAGCTAGGGGCATTGCATGCAATGCCCCTAGCTATTGCCCCATGGGCAATGCCCATAACGTCTGGGAATAGCGGTATTGAAAAGGCAACGGTTTTTCTAATGGCTTCCTTGAAACCAAACCTAAATTGTGAAAATGTCTTTGCTCTCGGGCTGATCGTTTTTAGCCTGACCCTTGGCAATTCTCCCAGCTTGGCCCAGCTACCTGAACTTCCGCCCGCACCCCCGGCTCCGCCAGTTTCTCCTTCCCCAGCTCCTGAAGAAGACGTTTCTCCTGACAGATCTCCGGCTCCCGACTCTCCCCAACCCAACGAATCCAGCTTTATCCGTCCCCCCACAGTGTGTCCTGAAAATTTTGACACCCTCACCGATCTGCTAATCCGAGATATTCCCAGTTACACCAACCGCATTCTTCAAAGCAGCGTTGCCGACATTCCCACCGCCTATCGTCCCGCCTATGTGATTGCGGCCAATCATCCAGAGCGGATACCGCTGGACATTGAGGAGCGGGTTTATACCACCAACCCTGGCAGTGGAGAGCCACTGCACCAGCTTTTCTTTACTACCCTAGAGCGACAATATTCAGGTCTCGACGACACATCGATTAATCATTTCCACTGGTTGTTTCTAGCGCCTAGCGAAGCGGGCTGGCACATGGTGTTTATGTTTTCTGCAATCGAGGCCGAAGATGAGGTGCAATTGCCCCCTCGTGATAGTAGCCAGGGTAGTGTGGGGCAGGCGGTACATCGATGGCTAAGGGATTGCCGAGCCGAGGCAATTGCACCTGAATAATCATCTAATGGGCGAAATTTTGGCGCATTTTTGACGTATTGGTAGGGGCGTTCCATGGAACGCCCCTACCAATACGATTGGCAATCTTAACCTGCCATTTCATCCAATTTCTTACGAATTGCCTGAATATCCTGCCACATGAGCCATTTGGGTTTGCCCTTATCGCGAGAGGGGTTACGGAGTAAATAGGCCGGGTGGAAAATAGCCATGCAGTGCCGCCCTTCCCATTCCATCCAGTTGCCCCGCACCTTGGTAATGCCCTGCTTTACATCGAGTAGGCCTTTGAGGGCTGTATTGCCAGTCAAGAGAATGATTTTAGGGTCCACCAGTCGTACCTGCTCTTTCAGATAGCCGACACAGGCAGCGACTTCTCCGGCGGTTGGTGTGCGGTTCCCTGGGGGACGGCATTTGACCACATTGCAAATGTAAACATCCTGCGTTGTGTCTAACCGGACAGAGGCCAGAATTTTCTCTAGCAGCTGCCCCGATTTGCCCACAAAGGGAAGTCCCTGTTCATCCTCACTTTGACCTGGCCCTTCACCAATAATCATGACCGAGGCGGTGGGGCTGCCACGGCTGATGACCACGTTAGTCCGACCGCTGGCCAGGTCGCAGCGCTGACACTGTTTGCAGTGACTGGCTAGCTGGTCCAAATCCTGATACGCACCTGGCGGTATTGGAATGCTGGCACTGGTGGGAATCTGTTCCCAGGTTTCGGGGGGTAGGGCGTCAGCTTGGGGGGCCGCCTGACCGCCAAACAGACCAATTTGCTCTGTCATGCAAACTCGAGTAGCAAAGGACACGGGTATTTTAGTTTAAGGGAAAACCCGGAGACTAGGCGTGTTGGTTTTAGTTAAGACATGGGGGACAGCTAATATCCATAGGGCATTCATGGGGAAAATCTAGGGGCAAATCTGTAGATCTGATCAGCATTACGTTGATCAATGAACATCCTGCCCTACAAGTCATTTACGCTGGAAACCCCTATGCCCCTGGCCCAAGTTAAACAGCAGCTGGCCAGTCGCATTGAACCGCCTCAACTAGTGCGAAGTCCGTTTTCTGGCAAACATGCACCTTATCAGGGCACGATCTCGGACCAGGGGTTTGAAATTCGTCGTACCCTAAACCGTCGCAACTCGTTTTTGCCCAATATTCAAGGTCGATTGGAACCCCATTCTTCAGGAACTCGGTGTCACATCACCATGCAACTGCATCCCCTGGTTCTTATATTTATGGGGGTTTGGCTGAGCTTGTGGTGCATGGGTGTTGTTCCCATCGCTTTGTTTGGAGGGGAGTCTCTTCTGACCGGACTAGGTTTGCTAATGATGCCCATAGGAATCTCGGCTATCTTTTTGGCTTTTTTTCACTACGAAGCCCTGGGCAGTCAGCAGGAATTGACTAAATTTATCACCGGTCGTGAGGTACCTAAACTGCCCCCACCTCTCAGGTCTCCTCGGGGTAAACGCAACTGATTGCTGTTGCGATCGCAATCATATTGACATCAGTCCAGACAGCCAGTTTGTTGTTACAGTCTCCTATCGTCAACCGATTACGTTCTTTAAAGTGTGGGATCTCACCACGGGTGAACTTCAAACCCAAGGGAGATTATCGTCTTCCCTTGAAAAACATACACTCAACAATATTGTTGTGAGTCATGACAATGCTGGCGATGGTGTTCGCATTATTGGCAGTACCCCCAATGGACTCAAATTTTGGACACTACAGGACAAAATAAAAGAGGCAGACCCATGTAAGGCTCTGCCTCTTTCTTAAAAGAGATTATTCAAAAAACTTTTGACACTAATTAGCCAAGCAGCTCTTTTGCCTTGGCAACAATGCCAGTGGAATCAATCCCCTGGTGAGGGAACTGT
>ERZ1740067.2096-NODE-2096-length-12638-cov-5.765000_pt1 | contig 12638 bp, 14 predicted proteins | sample MGYA00581736_ERZ1740067 | MGnify/ENA primary metagenome ERZ1740067 (study PRJEB43018, sample SAMN04849236) | marine metagenome | isolation source: floating plastic debris | place: Pacific Ocean | collected 2008-08-27 | study: EMG produced TPA metagenomics... | reverse complement strand
AAATCGTAGGTTATAACAAATTTACATGGATTTATGAGGGAAAAAAATTTACCAATGTTACTTGATCATCCCCTTGTTTGTCCTACAATCAATTCACGATCGCCGTAGCAACGTCTTGTTTACTTCTGGTCAGAAAGTCAGGCTATTTGGGGTACCTCACGAACAGGTTAGAGATCTCAAATATTGAGTATATAGACTGGTGACAAGTAATTGGTACTGGCAGGCTTTTTTGGGGACGCTTTCATAACTTGCAAATATGAGAACCTTACATCCCATAATTAAAATACTATTAATCAGACACTTAAAACAATTTTTCATTCAATTTTCAGGGTAAGTCAAACATTATCTAAAAAACTTGGTTGTATATTTGAGTTTGTTAAATAGCTTTAAACCTGTTTTAAACCCAACACATTGTTATCTACAAATACAAATATATCAACGAATGAGGAAGAGTTGGTCAAATTGCTCAAAAGCAAAGACAGGCGAGGTTTTGCTATACTCTATGATCGGTATTCTGGTGCCTTGTATGGGGTGATCCTTAAGGTTGTAAGAGTGGAAGAAATTGCCCAAGATGTTTTGCAGGATAGTTTTGTAAAAATTTGGAAAAAAGTACAACACTACGATTCAACAAAAGGTACTCTTTTTACTTGGATACTCAACATAGCTCGAAACACAGCTATTGATAAGACCCGATCGAAAGCATATAAACAGCAAATAAACGTGCTGGATATAGACAAGGGAGCTACCGTTATGGCATCTAATCAGGACAATAAGTCTAAGATAGACTATATAGGGGTAGACAAAGAAGTAGCAAAACTAAAGCCCGAGTACCAACAGGTCATCGATTACATTTATTTCAAGGGCTACACTCATTCCGAAGCCGCCGAAGCCTTAGAGCTTCCGCTGGGTACGGTAAAGACCAGGGTCAGGATGGCCATTAAAGAATTAAGAAAATTAACATAGTAATAACTTGGATATACAAGCTTACATATCGTCAGGAATCATAGAAAACTACGTGCTGGGCGCTACCACATCTGAAGAAAGCGCCGAAGTAGAGCGACTGGCCGATGAGTATCCTGAAATACAGCAAGAAATTGAAGCCAATAAGCACGCATTGTTGGCCTATGTGCTGGAATTTGAACAAGAGCCGCCAGCTCATATAAGAGATAAGGTATTGGACAAACTTGATCAATTGGCTCAAGAAGATAACATAACAGGTGACTTGGATGATGCTGCTACTATTGAGCGGGAAATAGCCCAAATACAACAAAACCCAGTCAGAAGATTGTTTCCATTCAAGACCTATCTCATTGCAGCTTCTTTTGTGCTACTTGTAGCGAGTATCAGTGCCAATGTGTACTTTTACAGCAAATGGAATGAAACCAGAGATGACCTTAGATCGGCACTATTGGATAGGCAAGTAATGGCCAGTCAACTTAAGGTAAAAGAAACCAAGGAGGCTGAAATGGGGGAAGAGTTGGCCCTGATGAAAAGCCCTCGGGTGGCTTCGGTGAAATTGACTGCCGTAAAGGGAAAACCTATTTGTTCGGCTAAGATTTACTGGGATACCAATTCTAAGTTTGTATACATTGATGCCAGCGATTTGCCGGAACCTCCCAAAAACAAACAGTATCAGTTGTGGTACATAGATGGTGAAAATGTAGTAGATGCGGGGGTGTTTGATATGGGCAATAAAGCTGGTAAATTGCAAAAACTGAAGCTGGTACCCAACGCCCAGGCTTTTGCGGTGACTTTGGAAAGGTATGGAGGAGTACCAAAGTCTGAAGGAGATATGTATACTTTTGGTAAAATGGCCAGTATGGTAGACAATCAGAATTAAGCGATTTTAAATTTATATTTATACGAAAGGGATGCACTTCAATGCGTCCCTTTTTTTTAATCCAAAAAAATTTAGCTTGTACTCCTCAACTACTTATCCATACTTAAGTCATAATATCGTAGCTTTTGATTTCAATGCCAGTGCCCCACATAAAAACCGACATTTGGTTTTTAGTTTCATTGGCCTCTATTTTTACTTTGAGGCCTTCTACTTCTAAAGTTTTGGGCATATTGCTAGGACGCCATTTTTTACCATCAGCACCAATAATACCCCAGAATCCAGGTCCTATGTGTTGAAATACTACTTTTCCAGTGATTGTCATAAGGTTATGTTTTTTTAGTAAGTAGAGCCAATTCGACTCCAGCAATTAGGTGGGCACTAATATAAGAAGGTTTTCTGAATAACAAGACGCCCAAGGACGTCGGTAATACTTTGATGTTTTACCTCAATACACTCAAATCAAGCTCAAAACCAGGCAATACCGGGTCCCCCAAAACCTTTTGGTCAAAACCCTTGACTTCGATGACCGCTTTTTGAGGCTGATATATGTATACGACCTCCTCTTCTGGATCAATCAACCAACCCAACTGTACACCATTGTGGATCCAATCCTGCATTTTGGCTTGTAGAGTGGCTACCCGATCATGCTCCGATTTGAGTTCAATAACAAACTCGGGGCACAGACGTCCAAACTTTTTACGCTCGGCTTGGGGCAATGCATCCCAACGCTGCTGAGAAACTACGGCCGCATCGGGGGCCAATACTGAGCCATCGGGTAAAGTAAACCCTCCGTTGGAATCAAACACTTTCCCATATTGGACTTGACGATTCCAAATTCCAAGCTCTAAGTTAATGTCACTATTTCTACCACTTGTTTCTAGTCCGGTTGGAGTCATGGCAATGATTTTTCTTTCTTTAGTCTTTTCAAATTTGAGGGTGCGGTTTTGCTGACAGAAACGGAAAAAGGCTTCGTCGCTCAGGGGTGTATCGTTTCCTAATTGAATTTGCAAACGGGAAATACCGTTAAGTTCAGCAAAATTAATGTTTGTGATCATGCGCAGTTTGGGCTTTTGAATCAATATACGAAATAAAAAATAGGTCAGAAAAAAACACCATGCTTAAGACTTTTACCTCAATACACTCAAATCAAGCTCAAAACCAGGCAATACCGGGTCCCCCGAAACCTTTTGGTCAAAACCCTTGACTTCGATGACCGCTTTTTGAGGTTGATATATGTACACGACCTCCTCTTCTGGATCAATCAACCAACCCAACTGTACCCCATTGTGGATCCAATCCTGCATTTTGGCTTGTAGGGTAGCTACCCGATCATGCTCCGATTTGAGTTCAATGACAAACTCGGGGCACAGACGTCCAAACTTTTTACGTTCGGCTTGGGGCAGTGCATCCCAACGCTGCTGAGAAACTACGGCCGCATCGGGGGCCAATACTGAGCCATCGGGTAAAGTAAACCCTCCGTTGGAATCAAACACTTTCCCATATTGGACTTGACGATTCCAAATTCCAAGCTCTAAGTTAATGTCACTATTTCTACCACTTGTTTCTAGTCCGGTTGGAGTCATGGCAATGATTTTTCTTTCTTTAGTCTTTTCAAATTTGAGGGTGCGGTTTTGCTGACAGAAACGGAAAAAGGCTTCGTCGCTCAGGGGTGTATCGTTTCCTAATTGAATTTGCAAACGGGAAATACCGTTAAGTTCAGCAAAATTAATGTTTGTGATCATGCGCAGTTTGGGCTTTTGAATCAATATACGAAATAATAAGAGGAAAATGAATTGGGAAAACAAGAAAACAGCCTATCCAAATTTGAACGATTTAGCTTACACTTTGCATCATATGTCCAATCAATTTTTACTTTCAATGCCTTTATTTGAATCTTCAAATCAGTTTACGTTTTACCGTTGATCAAAACATACACTCATGAAAAAATTGGTTGCTATTGCCTTCTGTTTTTTGACTTTTTATTCCTGCATTTCAATCCAAGCAATGGGGCAAAGCCTCTCCGAATTGAAGAAAAAGTTTCAGAAAACCCAAAATGACTCCTTATTTATTTCGAATTTTTCAGATGTACCTTACGAAGTAATTAAGTTAAAACCTTCGATAAGAAAATTTAAAATCGTAGAAGGCTTGTTTGACGCTCCTATTGGGAAGGTAATGGTATTTGGTGATCGTAGCCAAATTTATTTGACCAAAGTCATCAAAGCAGATATGGAATCAAACGAACGGGTTGCCGCCCACCATGTAAAACTTCTAAAAGGACTCACTTATGCCACTGGTAAGTCGGGAGATTATGACATACGAGTGCCCGCTGGCTGGCGAAAAGCCCCTGATGACCGGGTAAAAGCCGATGTATTGCTTTATAATATCCTCGATAAAAGAACCAATTTGAATATCGGTTTCATAAAGAATCAGGAGTTACTGAAAAACACCACGATAGAAGATTTTAGCCTGAAGTTGTTGGCCATGTTTCCAGGGCTGGAGATTACCCATTCTGAGGCCAAAACCATTGGTAAACATTTTGGTTTTTACTTTGAACTCGCTTATAGCCCAGACCCCAGCATTTTTGCCCAAAGCTTCACATTTGAATACAAAAAAAAGGCTTATGCAGTGACCATGATAGCACGAAGTAAACAAAAAGGGTTTATGAAAGGATTCTTTACACGCATGATTGAAGACATACGATTTAAAACAAAATAGGCAGGTGTTTGTGACAAAAGTTTAGGTTTGCGAGTTGATGTCTGAGTGGGTTTAACACCAATATAACTCGATGCTTTTATGGTAGGCACAAAAAAATAGGCAAGTTAGAAACTAACTTGCCTATTCACCCAATTATATTACACAATGTATATATATCCCTAATGCATTTATTTTCTCATTAGATGCTACAAAGGTAAAGGAGTACCCCCAAATAAAATTCTGTTTCACAACTTTTTTTTCATTTTTCAAACATTTTTTTGTTAATTTTGTTACTAACCTATAACTTATTGTACTTTTCCTCGATATCAAAATTAAAGCTCTACAAATCAACATTTTATATACGCATAACGATTCACAGAGGCACCCAATTTTATACTTTAATTTGTTTTTTCGTTTAAAAACAATGAAATCGAAACACAAAAAACAAAATTTTATTCTGAATTACTTGTTTTAAGACTATCCCCTCTCCTACTCCCCTCACGTTACCTGAAAACTCGATAATACCCTAACAATATTGGTGCGCTGAGTACCATTGCCCTTCTCTTACAAAAAGCCTGTGTTTACTTACATATAAGTTCAGATTTGTTGCCTGCCAAGATAAAAAAGGCTAACTTTGCGCCTTAATTTTGGAGACTTTACCCAAAATCAAGCATTTTTGATCCTCTTTGAGGATTCAAAAAAAGAAGGAAAAGTGTAGAAGCAATGCAGTGGTTAGAATACTTTACTCAAGTCTGATCGTAATGATCATCTGAAATAGTTGCTGCTTGGGTACCCAGTACAGAATTTTTATAGATTACATTTAAAACCATACATATTATAAAATGTCCTCTTTGGTAAAAATTTTCTCAGGAACAAGTTCTCGTTATTTAGCTAGCCAAATTGCTTCTCAGTACGGCCAACCTCTTGGCGAACTCGTTATCAATCGATTTGCTGATGGAGAGATCTCTCCCCGCTTCGAAGAATCGGTTCGAGGTTGCGAAGTATTTTTGATTCAATCAACCAATCCTCCATCTGATAACCTGATGGAGTTGTTGTTGATGGCAGATGCCGCTCGCCGGGCTTCGGCCAAGTATGTTACCGCGGTATTGCCCTATTTTGGGTATGCGCGACAAGATCGCAAAGACAAGCCTAGAGTAGCCATTGCTTCTAAATTGGTGGCTAACTTGCTTTCCGCAGCTGGGATTGATCGTTTGATGACTTGTGACTTACACGCTGGACAAATCCAGGGATTTTTTGATTTTCCAGTAGACCACTTAGATGGATCGGCTATTTTTATTCCTTACATTGAATCGCTCAACCTCGACAATCTGATTTTTGCCGCTCCTGATGTAGGAGGGGTAGGAAGAGCCCGTGCTTATGCTACTTATTTTAAGAGTGATATGGTGGTATGTGATAAACACCGTAAACGTGCCAATGAAATTGCCTCTATGCAGGTAATCGGAGAAGTAGAGAATGCCAATGTCGTAATTATTGATGACATGCTGGATACAGGAGGGACAATGTGCCGCGCTGCTGAAGCTATTTTAGAAAAAGGTGCCAAAAGCGTGAGAGCCATTTGTACGCACCCAGTATTTTCAGGAGCTGCCTATGACAACATTGCCAATTCGGTATTGGAAGAGGTAGCCGTATCGGACACCATTCCGTTGAAAAAAGCTGCCCCTAAAGTAAGGGTATTGAGTGTGGCCGATTTGTTTGCCACTGCGATACGTCGCATCCACGAACACGAATCAATTAGTAGCTTGTTTATCCAATCAAGCTAACTTGATTAATAGATGAAGGTTTTCAATCATTGACTTTGTCAAATGATGGGAAACGTGTTGTTAGATAATTTAAACATTTTTATTTATGAAAACGCTAGAGATTATAGGGTATAACAGAGCAAATCTCGGCAAGAAATCCTCAAAGGATCTGCGCAGAGAAGGTAACGTACCATGTGTATTGTACGGTGGAGAAAAGCAAGTGCATTTTCACTCACCTATGATTCTTTTCCGGGAGTTGGTATACACCCCCAACATCCACAAGGTATTGTTAAACATAGAAGGCGAAGAGTTTGAGTGTATTTTGCAAGACATTCAGTTTCACCCAGTAAGTGAGATGATCTTACACGCTGATTTTCTTCAAATTTCTGAAGATAAAATGATTAAACTGGATGTTCCAGTAACTTACGTAGGTAACTCTCCTGGAGTAATCGCAGGGGGTAAGCTGGTATCTAAACTTAAGAAATTAAAGGTGAGTGCCTTGCCTGGTAACATGCCAGATTTTATTCAGATTGATATTTCTGAACTACAATTAGGAAAATCAATCAAGGTAAATGAAATTTCAACTGAAAACTACGAAATATTGGATAGCCCTCGCTCTCCAGTTGCTTCAGTTGAACTTACTCGTGCTCAGCGTGGTAAGCAGGCCGCTACTGGTGAAGGAGAAGAAGAAGCAGCAGAAGGAGAAGAATAATCCATCTCTCACTTTTTTTCAAAACATAATTTCTCAGGTCATTGGTCGTTCGGCCAATGACCTTTTCTTTATATCAACATTGAACACTGAATACAATGAAATACTTAATTGTTGGCCTTGGCAATATTGGAGCCGAATATGAGCTTACCCGACATAACATTGGTTTTTTGGTCATGGATCAACTGGCCGATAAATACCAAGCTCCTGACTTTACCCTACAAAAGCTTGCCCACAAAACCGAGTTTAAACACAAAGGTCGTACTTTTCATTTATTAAAGCCTACCACTTATATGAACCTGAGCGGCAAGGCCATTAACTACTGGATGCAAGAACTCAAAATCTCTCAACAAAACCTCTTGGTGGTGGTAGATGACATTGCTTTGCCCCATGCCAAATTGCGTTTGCGGGGTAAAGGGTCGGATGGGGGACACAATGGGCTCAAAAACATTCAGGAAGTACTGAGCAACGACAAATATGCCCGAATTCGTTTTGGAGTAGGCAATGATTTTAATAAAGGTGAGCAGGTAAAATATGTGTTGAGTAATTTTACCCAAGAGCAACTCGATACCATCAATGAGCCCATCGAGCTGGCTTGCGACATGACCATTTCGTTTGCTACTATTGGGCTAGATCGGGCAATGAACACCTACAATAAGAAGTAAGTTCGCTTATGGACGTTTTCTTGATCTTTATCTTTATTTCAATCATTTTCAAGGTATATCACCACTGAAAACGTCCTTTATGGTTTACCACTTTGTAACTATTTTTACTCACAAAAGCGCTTGAAATAAGACACCTACGTAAAAATTACTGGCCATCTAGTACTCCTCAAGACGAGGCCGAAGAATTCATCACCTCAGATAGCCCTTATCACCCGCGGACTGCTCGAACTACGTCGATAAAATAAATCTTGATTCGTTGCTTAGTTTAAAGCAATTTGATCTCCCATATCCTTGTCATGAATTGATCAGATCATGCTTTAACCCAAGCAACTCTTGTACTATTTACTCTCGCGCTTGCTTGTAGTAAGTAGCTTCTATTGTGATCTTGAGTTGGGTTCCACGCAAAAAACGGGTATCCTCTTGCTTACCTATTCCAAAACTAAAAACGTCTGGTACAATCAATTGGGCTGTTGCCTGTAGCTTTTGGTGGTTTACCCGCGTCAGTATTCCAGTAGCCTCGATGGGATGGGTGACCCCTCTTACGGTCAAGCGCCCTTTGATAACAATGCTTTGAGGGATGTTTTTTTTCGTTTCCAAATTGGCAAAGTTGACTACCTGCCCCTTGAATTTAAAATGAGGAAATTTTTTGGAATAAGTAAATCCGGGATAATTGAAATACTTTTGTACGATTCTACTCTGAAACTGAAAAGATTGTACTGGTACTACAAACAACAATTGTCCAGTTTCAATATTGAGCACGCTTGTACCATTGTGACTAAGCCCTTGTACAGCCAAGGTTTCTACCTGAGCCGTCAATATCACTTTCGCCTGGTTGGCCCGATACTTTGGTGGCTGACTAAATGATTGGCAAGGCCACCATAACAATACAATGATAAACACGAATTGATGAAACATAGGCTATATCCCAAGGCAATATACAGGCTACTTCACCTTTGGTAGTTTACTTTTCTTTGGTCAAAATCACTTCTATGTTAGCCTTTACCGATATTTTCACATTTTCGGTCAACCCTTTATTTTCTTCTGCATTACTGCTAAAAACGTTGGCGTCAGGTATTGCAAACTGTATTTTACCAGATACTGTCCCCTTTTCTAGCTTCGTGAAAGTGCCCGTGGCTTTGATTGGCTTGGTCACATCTCGAATGGTTAACCCCCCTTCAATGGTTACTGAAGCCCCTTTTCTTTTTCGTAAAATTGACTTTTTATAATTGAGAATACGCCCTTCGAATTTAACGTATGGGTATTCTTTGACCTTGAGAATGGTAGAACTTTGAAAAGATCTTTGAAAAGTAGGCTTCTCAAATTTGAAGGCTTTCATGGGTACCGAAAATTGTATTTGCCCAGTTTTTTCGTCCAATGTACTGATGCCTTGGTCGTTGTGGGCTTTCAAGACGAGCTTGTCCATTTTGTTGCCATTGCCTGCTACACCCTTTTTTAGTTCCAGGAGCATCTCCATCGCTATTTTGGCATTATTGGTTTGGTACTTGTTGTTTTGAGCCGCCAATTGAAGAGTAAAGAAAACGACAAAAATGGGTAGAAGTAATTTATAAAACATATTAAGAAATTTGTGTGAGGCGAATATAGGGAAAATCGTATAAAAAAAAGGCCTCCCCTGAACTCAGAGAAGGTCTTTTGAAATTTAAATTACGTATCTATGATCTATTTAGAGATTGTTTAAATTTATATTCAATATTTTATTGGTAGGTTACCCACACTTCGCACTCTATGTTTTCGGCCACATTATTTTTCTTGCTTTTTTTCTTGGGTTTTCCTACCCCATAGGCGCTGATATTTTCCACCACAAATTTAGAGTATCCTTTGATTTCCCCCCCTGCTACAGTCAAACTACCCTTGCTGGTAAGCGGCTTGGTAGTCCCTCGAATGGTGATGTTACCAACTACTTCTACCTCATATTTCCCATCTTTCTTTAACATAGCACTGCTAAAGTTTTGAATATTCCCTACAAACTTGATTTTAGGGTATTGCTTAGAGTTCATAAAGCGTGGTTGATTAAAATGCCGCTGCATAGCACGAATCTTAAATTGAAAACTCTGCACTGGTACCACAAATACCATTTTTCCGCTTCCCAGGTCTAGGTTGCTTATTACATTGTTGTTGGTAGCACGGATGGTTTCGGCTATTGTTTTTGAAAAAATAGTGGCTTTTCCATTTTTGGCTTTTTTCTTTTGGGCCTGGACAGCCGAGAAAACCAAAATAAAGGCAACAAATAGTGATAATCTTCTCATTGTTTTTAATAGTTTAGTTAAATAGAACTTTTTGTTAGATGAAAATATAGTCGTAAAATTATTTTTCGTGAACAGAAGATTTTATATTGACTTTGTGTGCTTAGTACGCTAATCAAATACCAACAATGAAAAACATTAGTTCACCCTTAACAAGAAATTAACAAGGCAATCCCTTTCTTAAATACTATCAAGTTTTACCGGGGCATTGCTAACAATTTTTTAAGAAAAATCTTTAAACTGTTGGACGGCAAGCATCGTAGAAGAAAACAAAAATTAACCCTCAATACATGGCCCCAAATAAGCAGGAGGCCATTCAAATTGTTGGAGATAGTGTCAGAATAAAAGATTCGCAAGCGCAACCTTTTGTCCTATTTGCATTGTAACAACTATATTTCAAACTAAAATTAAATACATCTATCACTCTAAACTTAGGTAAATTATGTTAAAGAAGATTCTAATTGCAGTAGGTATCATTGTTTTGATTGGAGGCGCTTATGGTGCGTACATTTATCTTCAGCCACCTCGTGATGTACAAAGTGCAAAAGTAGATGTGGTGACTACTACCAAGGATTTAATTGCTGAGTATCTTAAAGATACCAAGGGGGCCAACAAAAAATACCTCTCTTCGGATGGAGAGTCTAAGATATTTGCAATCTCAGGAAAAATCAGCAGTATTTCTGAAAATGCAGAAAAAGCCAAAGTAATTATACTAAAAGAAGACGGCGGTAAAGTAGGGATCAGTTGTACCTTTACGTTGGATGCTTCAAAGACTCCTGAAACTACCAAGCTAAAAGAGGGGGATCAGGTAACGATTAAAGGAGCCATTACGGCCGGACCAGCTTATGATGCTGACCTAGAAGAATATACTGATATGGTGATGATCCAATGTGCTTTGAAGCCAGCTGAAAAATAATCACTGTCATCTAATTTATTTCAATATCGAACGCCCAACGTTGTTGTTTGGGCGTTTTTATTTTTATAGGGTTCCAATTCATTTGTGTTGTTACGTTGTTCGATTGTTATATGGTTTCGCCTACGGCTAATGGTTGTATGGCTAAATGGTTGCGCGAAGCGATATATCATTTTTCACTCAATTGTTCCGCTTCGCTCATTGTTAAATGGTTGTGCGAGGCGTCGTAAAACTATGGACTATAGACCATCGACCAATGCTGTTTCCTTAATACTATTCGAGTCCATATGGCGAGTAACGTTTCCCCCAATGGGGGAATTAAAGGGGGCTTTCGTGGGTTACCACTACAGACCTAAACTCTTAAGGAAACAGCATTGGACCATGGACTAAAAAACAAAAACTCCCAACTACTAACTACTAACTACTAACTAAAAAAAACTATGGACTATGGACTGTTGACTATCGACTAAAAAAAACTACAAACTAAAGTATTTCTCCAAAATCGTAGTAAGTGCTGACTTTTTATCGTTTTCGTGAATTTGGTCGTGGAATCCTTTCAACTTCTTACAAAGCTGGACCAATTTTGCCTTTTCTGCCAACGAAAGATCGCCCCCAACAACATGCGCTGCCTGCATCATTTCCTCCCGTAGTTCCCCAAGTACACTCAAGCCTAATGACGTAATTTTGAGTCTTTTCGAGCGCCTATCTTCTGGATTTTCATATTCTTCAATGAATGCCTGTTTGAGCAAACGTTTGAGAATCTCTGTTCCTGAAGTAATTTCCAATAAATGTTGTTGAATCAGTTCCGACTTGGTGAGGCCTGGCGTCATCATCAGAGATGCTAAAAACACATAATCATCTATTGTAGCCAATACTTTGTCTTTGAGTATTTTTTTGCTGTAGTGTTTGGCATAACGAAATAGATACCCTACCACTGCGGTAATTTGAACGTCAAATTCGTAATGCTTGGCCAGGCTTTCCCCTTTTGCATTGGTATGCTCTTCAGGGTCACTTTCAGTCGTGAGAGACGTTGTAAGCCACAAAGCAAACGACCTCATGTCTACCTCGTTTTTCTGATTTTCCTCCTCGAACTGCTCTATGAGCGGTAACAAGTCTTGTAACAGTTTATATTTCTTGCTCATTTTTTATTTTTTCTCTTTCCTCTAAACATTTTGTGGGCACCTTGGTTATCATTACGTAAACATAATAAAAAATTTAAATTAGTTACGAAAAAGTATAATAAATAATATTTATTCCAATGGTCATATTCAAAAATTGTGGTTTCGTATTCATCTTGTTACTATTGGCTCAGTTTACTTGGGCTCAAAATGGCAAAATACGCGGCCGGGTGTTTGATAAAAAAAACAACGAAAACATTCCTTTTGCTACAGTAGTGATTCAAGGTACCAGCAAAGGAGTAACTACCAACACCGACGGGAAGTTTGAAATATCAGGGCTCAAGGGGGGACTATATAATCTGGAAGTCTCGTACATTGGTTATAAAAAACAGGTCATCTATGAGGTAGAGGTGACATTGGCCCGCCCAGCCATAGTAAAAGTAGCGATGAAAGAAGAAGCGACCAAACTAGAAACGGTTACTGTTACTGCCGGATCACGTTTTTTTAAGAGTCCCGAAAGTCCGGTTTCATTACGCACCATAGGTACCAACGAAATTAAGAGAAATCCAGGGGGAAACAGAGATATCTCGAAAGTAATCCGCACCCTGCCTGGAGTAGCCTCAGTGCCTTCCTTCCGAAACGACGTGATTGTACGGGGAGGAGCTCCCAATGAAAACC
>ERZ1740067.2095-NODE-2095-length-12640-cov-6.766150_pt1 | contig 12640 bp, 14 predicted proteins | sample MGYA00581736_ERZ1740067 | MGnify/ENA primary metagenome ERZ1740067 (study PRJEB43018, sample SAMN04849236) | marine metagenome | isolation source: floating plastic debris | place: Pacific Ocean | collected 2008-08-27 | study: EMG produced TPA metagenomics... | reverse complement strand
GTACGCCTTTGTAGTACGGTTGAAACCAATGGGTAGCGTGTGGTTTCAACGGGCATAGTAAAATATTTATATTTATGTAAATATTACCTATCACACTGATGAGCCAATTAACGGAGTCAACTTTATTGACTGAATTTAATACAATTAAAACCTTCGATTTTAGAAAGACCGTAGAAGCTGATTTGGACGATTGGGAGATTGAATATAAAAGTGACTTCTATTATCAACCCAGTAAAAAACCACCTCTTAGATTACTAGAATACCCGATACATTCAGCATCGTTCTATCTTACTAAAGATGAAAAAGTGGAAAAATTTGTTCTTAGAATTAATTTACATGATATCGAGGGATTCTACAAAACAATAATCGATAGATATGGAAGTTTCGGCGTTTGTAGCCCTTCTAGGGAGTTTTTTAATTTAAAAGGTATTGATACCAAAAGAGGAAAAAGACGTCCAAAACTTTATTTCTAATATGCCTATACCTGAATTGGATGAGTACAGATATTTGAATACGATAACATGGTACGATATTGCACATAAAAATGACTATAATGAGATAACCATAAAGATGTACAATATCCCTCAAAATAGCTCAACTTTTCGTGAATTCGAACATGCAGTCAGAATAGTATTTTCCATTCAAGAATGATACGATGAATAACCAAGCCCCTTGATTCTGATATTATAGACTAGTTTAAATTTCAAGGTAAGATATTGTTTCAAAGATTTTTATTTCTTGTTTTTGTAATGGCATATACACCAAATAACCAGGAAATTGAAAAGAATTATTGGTTAAGGCTAGATACTTTTAGGCCTGAAAATACCTATATCTATAATTACCCTGAAGTTGGGATTCTGAAGGTTACGAAAGATTCTATTTGCATCAATGACTTTGACCAAACCATGGAGACCGCGCCCATTTTAAATAAAGAAGAGTATCTGGAAAGAAATATGGCAATACCCGAATTTACTTCTTTAAACTCTGATATGCTCCTGAAGAAACTAACATTCAGGAATCACGACAACCAATTAACGGCCATAGAACATATTCATGTTCGCATGAAACACACAAAAATCAAAAATAATATCCATTTGGATAGTTTAACAAATAGTACTTACCAAGGTGTTATCAATAGTTTTCATAATGTTCTACAATTCAATAATGAGATTCATATTGATTGCATACCCAGAATTACCAACAATGATATTCTAGGTGACGAATTAAGACTGGAGCGCTTTAAAAACATTTATTTTCTGTCTTTTTATTTAACGGGCAAAAGATATCATGTCATTCCAATCTCCGAAATATTAGAGGACTCGATAACGGTCTATGGATATAATAAAAACAACGAGACAGCTACGCTATATAAAGTCTAATACGAGGGAATTTTGATATCGGTCATTTCAATATTTAATGATTTCAAAAAAGAGTTGTGACCTTAAGAGTATCCACCTTGTCAATAAGTAAATCAGTTTATGTTTTCACTAAACAGATATCATGTTTCTAAGAAGGAATCTCACGATGAAGTCATAAGAATTTAAGAAGACCATCCAGAGATTTTAAAGGCTTTAGGATTATGAAGACAACCTATTATATAAACGGCAATTGGAGGCAAAAGGATATTGATTTTTTAAATAGCCTCGGTTTTAAAAGCCCTCCATTTACCGAGCTTGGGTATAACCATTTTACTGTGACCGATAAAGATCTATTTGATAAAATAGTACAGTATTTTAATGGTAAAGATGGTCTTTTTAAAAAACGTAAACCTGAGGGATTTAATGCTTCACCTGCATCTGTTTCGTTTAACAAAGAAGAATTCAATTCAGCGAATATTTACAATTTGAGATTTACTGGAGATTCCTTAGGAAATCCGGAGCCCTTCGAATCTTATCCGTTCAACACATTCAAAATTGAATGTGTTGAATGCCTTTCGGGCAAAAAGCAGATGCATAATTTTAGAATGAATCCAAAAAAACTAAAAAAATACCAAAAGAGTTTTATTCTATTTGATTATGATATTATATTTTTTGAAAGAGACTTTTATATTTCTTTTTTAAAGCCCCTTGGGCTAAGCTCTAGAGATATAATTAATCACAAAACGGGAGAAGTACTACAAGAAGTGGTGCAATTAGATATACCTGAGGCTAAGAGTAAATTGGTGATTCAAGGCCATGAATTTGGTGAGTCAGAAATATGTGATGGTACTGGAAAGACCCAATATGGTATGCAAACCCTAGACTTTTTCCCTCCTTTTGAAGAAGAATTCGACTTTACCATTTGTAAAACTAGAGAAGAGTTTATAGGAGGATTGAAACGTATCTTAATATCAAGAGACTTTATGAAGCTTTTGGTTGAACATAAAATCGTAAAATACAATCAATACCAACTAACGCCTGTAAAAAAAGATAAACATTCTTCCTCTGCGCTGTAATAAAAGAAGTTTTTTTGATTTAGTCTACCCTTGTAGAATATACAAGCTATGTATCTAAAAATATTTTTCTGGTCTTTTATAATATTGGTCATGAACTTTTCACGAGCGCAAGCTATAGATTCAATTGCGGCAAAATGCGTACGGGATAATTATGCGATAAAGGGTGTTTCCATTGATTCTATTCTAGATTCCTATGAAAAGTATCTTATAAAGGAAGGATATTTGGGAAGCAGAAAGGAGAATCGATATTCTTTTTTTTATCAGAAAATGGCAAGGGAAAATGCCTTCATTGGGATGATACCTGAATCCATCATGAGCGAAATTTCAAAAGTGGAAATTGGAAAACATATGGGTGGGAATTGTTTTAATGACTTGAAGTCTATACACCCTGATGATATTGATGGAATTAGTAAACTGTTTCTACTAATTCAACACTACGTAAAAATGGAAAAAACCTATGATGCACCAAAGGAAATGGCCCAATTTATGCTTGACACTTTTAATGAGGATGAGTTTCAATCTTCTTTTCTTAGAATGCAGGTGTTGTTAACAATTGCTTGGGTAAGTGATTTAAATAGATATCCCATGCCTACTTTATTACCTCCTATAAAAAATTGATGATTTTGGAACAATTAATTTGATTTCAGAAAAATCTGTCATCAAAAAAAAGTAAGTTGAAACACTAAAATTTTAATCTATTCATTTTTGATTTTATATCATTGAAAATGGATAAGATTAATTTTAGCGCAGTAAAAAACAATTACCCTAATCTATATCAAATACTCAACGACTATTACGGTATTGATCATTCGCCTAAATATGATATTCAGAAATTGATTGAAGCATCGTATTCCATGAAACATTTCGCAAAATTTTGGAAGAAGGGCATTCTGAATAGAATCGCTACTGAAATTAATAAGGAATTAGACAATATATCCTTTGGGCTGATTCCAAACTATGGCGCGGAGGCCTATTTTTCAGTTAAAACCGGAAATAACCGGTACAGGTTAACTTTAGTACAGTTTTATTTAAGTATACTTAATAATGTATACACGATACAAATCCTTGAAGTAGATGAAATCATTGATATACTTCCAATAGAAAAAATTGAAGTTAGAACTGGAACGCTCAAGGAACTTTGGGTTTCCCCAGGCGACCACAAACACAGCGGGTTATTTATTGGAATTCAAAAATGTTTAGAGGAGCTTCTTGAAAATCCGATATTTTTGCCCTACACCATACAAGAGATTGAATTACCAGATATAGTTCCACCATGGGCAGTGGAAAAAGAACAATATTTGATAAAAGATGCTTTTTTTAGAACTGTCATGCCACATAACAGCGAAGGGGCTCTTATTTGCGGTGACCCAAACTATATGCTCAATAAATTGGAGTGAGCAACGAGTAAAATTTTTATAAAACCGATAGATAATGAAATCATTCATCATCTGTATATTAAATGGCTTGAAGAACAGAGGGATTCTCATAAAAATTTGCGACTTCACTGATAATAGTAACAAATCGACACTGATAAAAAATCACAGTATTCATTTTATTCCAGATTGAGCCATAAACCTTTCTAAATACGAAGCATCACTTCTACCAAAAACGCTACTTTTGGGCAAAATAACAATAGGCTTGAAACCGCTACTGCCACTTATTTTTTGTACCGCTTGCTCCATCACTTTTGGGCAAGAAGAACCCTCGGGAAGGCAAATCAATATTGTTTACGGGGCCAACTTCACCAAGAACGAAGAAAAGTTTCCAGGAGCATCCATCTTTAGCAAAGACAGCGAACGACAGGTGCAGTTTGAGCACCAAGGGGCCGACCTTTGGTGTGATGTGGCCATATTTTACGCCCAAGAGAATAAACTCAAGGCCATCGGTAATGTGCGCCTTCAACAAGGTGACTCCATCGAAATGAACAGTGGCTAATTAGATTATGATGGCAATACCAAATTGGCGAGGGCGTGGGAAAATGTTGACCTCACCGACAGTCAAATGCGCTTGACCACCGATACGCTTTATTTTGATAGGGAAAAGCAACAATCCTTTTATAAGTCAGGGGGTAAGGTGGTTGATTCCGTTAACGTATTGACCAGTATCATCGGCACCTACTTTATGGAAATCAAAAAGGTAAGGTTTCAAGACAAGGTTCATATTGATAACCCCGATTACGTTATCGATTCGGAACAACTCAACTATTACCGCCAATCGAAAAATGCCTACATGTACGGACCCTCAACCATCGTTGGGGAAGAATATACCATTTACTGTGAACGGGGTTTTTACGATACAAAAATTGAGCAGGGCTATGGGGTCAAAAATACCAAAATCAATTATAGCAACCGCATCATCGAAGGGGATAGTGTATATTTCGACAAGGCGGTTGCATTTGCCTCGGCCACCAATAATATCGAAGTGACCGATACCGTCAACAATGGGGTCATTCGAGCACATTATGCCGAAGTATTTAAAGAAAAGGATTCTGTTTTTGCTACAAAACGGGCAGTGGCCATTAACTTGGTACAACAAGATTCCCTTTATATTCACGGAGATACCCTAATGGTCACGGGGCCACCAGAAGACCGACGGCTGCGCGCGTTTCGAAACGCAAAATTCTTTAAGACGGATTTAAGCGGAAAATGTGATTCCATTGATTCCTCAGAAAAAACGGGAATTACAAAACTCATTACCAATCCCATTCTGTGGAACGTCGATAACCAAATGACGGGAGATAGCATTCACCTCATCAGTGATTTGGAGACCGAAAAACTAGATTCTCTGCGGGTCATCAACAACGCCTTTATCATTGCTTTTGACACTATAGGAAAAGAAGGGTACAATCAAGCAAAGGGAAAGGACCTTTTCGGAAAATTTATCGAAAATGAACTTAAAATCGTTGACCTCATCAAAAATACCGAGGTCATTTACTATTTGTACAACGATGACAACGAACTCATTGGCATCGATAAAACCATCTGTAGTAAAATTCGGTTGGAAATGGCGAACAATGATATTGAGGACATTACATTTTTTAAAGATCCCGACGGGGATATCTATCCTGAAGAAGATTGGCCCTTTGACACCAAAAAACTAAAAGGATTCATTTGGAGGGGTGAAGAGCGGATAATGAACAAGGATGAGATTTTTGATGAAGATGATAATACAATTCAATTGATGAGCATACAAGGTATCGATGCACCGATTGATATTGATGCAGAGGAACGAAAACGGAGCGGTGAAGGAAACTCCAAAAATCAAATGCCAACATCCAATACAAAAGCAATCAAAAATAAAAAAACTAAGGTGAAAAAGGAGAATAGCGAAGGTTAAAACCCTGCCCTATACCAATTTTTATAAACGACTGGCCAACAGTATCACAAAATTGAAACAAGACTTTTTTACATATCAAGCCCAGACCACACCCCATCCATTGGCCCTTGAAATCTCCCATGCCAAGGGCAGCTATATCTACGATATGGATGGTCATGCGCATTTAGATTTCGTTGCAGGGGTATCGGCCTGCAGTTTAGGGCATTGCCACCCCAGAGTGGTTGAAGCGATTCAAAACCAAACGAACCAGTACATGCACGTTATGGTCTATGGAGAGTATGTGCAAGCCCCTGCAGTGGCTTATACAAAGCATTTGGCATCACTCTTACCAGAACCATTGAATACCACATATCTCGTAAATTCGGGGACCGAAGCTATCGAAGGTGCGCTAAAATTGGCCCGGAGGGTCACAGGGCGTTCCCAAATTATCGCGGCCAACCATGCCTACCATGGCAACACCATGGGGAGCTTAAGTGTCATGGGTTTCGAAGAACGGAAAAGTGCATTTCGCCCTTTGATTCCAGATGTCCACTTTGTGGATTTTAATGAGGAGTCACAACTCTGTCATATCACCCGTAAAACGGCTGCCGTCATTTTGGAAACCATTCAGGGCGGTGCAGGTTTTATTCTACCTACAAATCAATACCTAAAAAAAGTAAGGGAGCGATGCACAGCCATGGGGGCCTTGCTCATCCTGGATGAAATTCAACCCGGTTTTGGTCGAACGGGCCGGCTGTTCGCCTTTGAACATTACGATTGTATTCCTGATATTTTAGTGATTGGAAAGGGTATGGCCTCCGGCTTGCCCTGTGGTGCTTTTGTAGCTTCCCATGAACATATGGCACTTTTGCAAGATGAACCCAAACTGGGTCATATCACCACCTTCGGGGGTAATCCTGTGATTGCCGCGGCCAGTTTGGCGACCTTAAAAGAATTGACCGAAAGTAAACTTATTCCTTCTACAATAGAAAAAGAACACCTTTTCCGTTCCCTCTTGGTACATCCTTTGATTAATGAAATAAGAGGTAAGGGATTAATGCTTGCATTGATTATGAAAAATGCAGAGACGGCCAACAAATTGGTACTTCAAGCGGCAAAAGAAAACCTCATTCTCTTTTGGCTCTTATTTGAACCAAGGGCCGTGAGACTATCGCCCCCCTTGACCATTTCCACAGAAGAAATTCAAAAGGGTTGCAAAAAAATAATTGAAATCTTAAATCGATTCCAAGAGTCCTGTTAACTACTTTGTTGATAACAAACCCCCATATTGGACTACAACGGGGCCATTTTACGGCTATTTTTAAGTCCATAGTTAAATCAAACCAGTTTCTATGGCGTTAGACCCTAGCGAAAAGCCAGAAAAATCCATTCTCAAGTTCGAATCTATGCTGAAGACAGATGATGTCTACTTTTTTGATGCCGAAGATTTTGAAGAAATCATCCACCACTACCTCAATGAAGGGAAAGTAAGCCTCGGTAAAAAGGCCATTCAAATAGGGTTACAGCAACATCCGCATGCCGCCGAACTGAAATTACTTAAGGTGGAAGTATTGGTGTTCGAAGATTATTACAGAGAGGCAGAGGCCATATTGGATGAGCTTCAACAAATAGATACGGCAAATGAGGAAATATACATACAAAGGGCCAACATTCTTTCAAAACAAGACGACCATACCGGGGCAATTCGAATGTTGAATGAAGCCTTGAGCATCGCTGATGACAGTTTTGACATTTATTCCCTTTTGGGCATGGAACATCTTTTTTTGGACAACTACGGAGAAGCCAAAGATTGCTTTATCAAATGTCTTGACTTTGATGAAACCGACTACTCTTCGCTATACAATGTGGTCTATTGTTTCGAATTTATGGACGACCATGCTGGTGCCATTTATTACTTAAATGAATATTTAGACCGCAATCCCTATAGTGAGGTGGCATGGCACCAACTGGGGAAGATGTATTGTGCGAAAGGCATGTATCAAGAGGGGCTGACCGCTTTTGAGTTTGCCATCATCGCCGATGATTCATTTTTGGGGGCCTACTTCGAAAAAGGAAGGGTGCTAGAAAAATTAGGCAATTATAATGAAGCCATTGAATGTTACGAGACAACGACGTCGATTGACGATCCAACATCGCATGCCTATCTCAGAATTGGCAAATGCCATGAAAAATTAGGTAATGATGACTTGGCCAAATATTATTATTACCACACCGTTCATGAAGATCCCCTTCTGGATAAAGGCTGGTTGGCCATCACCAAGTTTTATTGTAAACTGAAGGACTTCAAAAAGGCATTAAAGTATATCAATAAAGCCATCAATATTGATGGTGAAAATCCGCTATATTGGAAGAAAAATGGAGAAATTTTCAGTGAGCTCAAAAATTATGACGAGGCAGATTTTGCGTTCAAACAAGCCGTAGAATTAGGCAATTACGAGTAGGAAACCTTTGCAAACTGGGCAAAGACCCTACAGAGGCTCAACGATTTTGAGTCAGCACTGCAGGTTGTAATGCAAGGGCTTGAATTCTATCCTGAAGATACTGCCCTCCATTATATGGCCGCTGGACTTTATCTGAAAAACCAGCATATAGATTTGGCTAAAGAAAAACTACACTACGCGCTACAATTAAATCCTGATAAATCAGTTGTATTCCTGCAACAATTCCCAGAATGTGCAAAGGTGCAATGGGTACGCGATTGTATTAAGGCCAATAAAAAGGCTTCTACCTAACGGCTTGTTAAACTTTAGAAATGGCGCGAAAGCTAACCGATTATGTACTGGTAACCCTTAAGGGTATGGCCATGGGTGCGGCTGATGTGGTACCTGGGGTTTCGGGAGGCACAATAGCTTTTATATCAGGAATATACGAAGAGCTACTTGGAGCCATAAATGAAATCAAACCCTCTCTCCTATCCCTCTGGAAAAAAGAGGGATTTAAAGCGGTATGGCAACAAATCAACGGCAACTTTCTTTTGGCCTTGTTTACCGGTATATTTATCAGTCTGTTCAGCTTGGCCAAAGTGCTTAGTTGGCTTTTGGAAAACGAGCCCATTTTACTATGGTCTTTTTTCTTCGGATTGGTATTGGCCAGTATATTTTTAGTAGGTAAGGAGATTCAAAAATGGACCCTTTCCGCAGTGGTACTTCTGGTTCTTGGGGCCTCAATGGCTTATTTCATCACAACATTACCACCCAATGAAAATGTTGATAGCCTACCCTATCTCTTTTTATCAGGCGCCCTGGCCGTATGTGCCATGATATTGCCCGGTATTTCAGGCGCTTTCATATTAGTACTACTAGGGAGTTATAAAACCATATTGGACGGCGTTCATGAAAAGAATATCATGATGGTCGGCACCGTTGCCGTAGGAGCTATCTTCGGACTCTTGAGTTTTGCACGACTTTTAAAATGGATGTTTAAAAATTATCGCAACGCTACCCTCGCTTTGCTCACCGGGTTTATTTTGGGATCATTAAATAAAATTTGGCCGTGGAAAAAAGTATTGGCGACCAAAGTGTTTGATGAAAAAATCATTCCAATCAGTGAAAAAAGTGTTTCACCTTTTTCTTTTGAAGGAGACCCTCAACTATTGGCGGCCATCGCACTCGCGGTGGCGGGATTTTCCCTTATTTTTATCCTTGAAAGGGTAGCCGCTAAAAAGTAGGTGATTTCATCGAAATTTAGGGGAATACTAAAATAAAGGGGTTGGTATACATCGTTAGACAAGATTGTTCAATCTTTCTAAGAAAGGACCTTCTATGAACACATCGAGAACAGTTTGGGATAACATTTATCTTGTCATCAAAGGACTTGTGATGGGTGCTGCCAATAAGGTTCCAGGGGTCTCTGGTGGAATAGTAGCCTTCGTTGGTGGATTCTATGAAGAATTTATCTATTCGCTACAAAAAGTAAACCTAAAAGCGTTTCAGCTTCTTTTGAACGGCAGGTTCAAAGCCTTTTATCGCTACACCAATGCCGCATTTCTACTGCTGCTTATCTCAGGGATGCTCATTAGCTACTTTAGTGTTTCACGATTGTTGGACTTTTTCCTTGAAAAAAAAGAACTTTATGTGTGGGCTGCGTTCTTTGGTATGGTCATTGGCTCTATTCATTATATTGCAAAAGACTTCAAAGACTGGAACAAAAAAACGGTTTTGGCCGGAATAGTAGGTTTTATTCTGGGCATGTCAATCAGTTTTCTCAGTCCGGCCCGTGAGAACGATAATTTAATTTTTATCTTTTTCTGTGGAATGATTAGTGTGTCGGGTATGACACTTCCTGGGCTGTCTGGGTCTTTTATTCTCATTCTTCTGGGTAATTATGTCTTATTGCTTGTTGATTCTGTAAACAGCCTTTACGATACCTTTGCAGAATTGGTACAAGGCGATTTTGATTTTGTACATGATAGTGAAAGACGGCGTATCTTGACCATTTTGGCGGTATTTACCTTAGGGTCGGCGATCGGTTTGGTCACACTTTCCCATTTTTTAGGATATCTCTTGAAGTTCCATAAAAAAGTGACAACGGCCATCATTATTGGATTCATCACCGGGTCACTGGGTGTACTTTGGCCATGGAAATTCACCATTTTCAAAACCGATGAATTTGGAAAGACCCTTCTAGACGCCAATGGGGATGCCATTATTTTGAACTACGAGAGATACTGGCCAGACATGACCACCATGGATACTTGGGGAGCCATCTTTTTTGTCATTTTTGGAATATTTATTTTGTTAAGCCTAGATTGGTATGGAAGAAATAGAAAAGGGTAATCGACGCTTTGGATTGGTGGGAAAAAACATCTCTTATTCCTTTTCAAAAGGATACTTTACCGAAAAATTCAAAACCCTAAACCTTGACAACTGCAGTTATGAAAATTTTGATATCGAAGAAATAGAAAAATTTTCAACGGTATTAAAAGAACAAAATATTGCCGGTTTGAACGTAACCATACCCTACAAAGAAGCCATTATTCCCTTTCTAGACGCGATGCATGGTGATGCGAGGGCCATTGGGGCGGTCAATACAATTACTTTTACCCCTGAGGGCACTATAGGACACAATACCGATGCCTATGGCTTTCGAAATTCATTAGACCCCATATTAAAAGAACACCATAAAAATGCTTTGATATTGGGTACGGGCGGTGCCTCAAAAGCTATTGTTTTTGTGCTTTCCGAGCTTAATATTGGGTATACCTATGTCTCAAGAAACCCTTTAAAAGGTCAGTTGCGTTATTCGGATTTGAACAATGAAATTTTGAAGACACATTCCATTATCATTAACTGCAGCCCCGTGGGCACACATCCCAATATACATGAAAAGCCCAGCCTACCCTATCATCTCATCAGTCCAAAACATCTTTTGTTTGACCTTATTTACAATCCATCAGAAACGGCCTTTCTGGCTGAAGGCAAAAAGCAGGGTGCCCTAGTTCAAAACGGTCTACCGATGTTGCAATTTCAAGCCGAAAAAGCTTGGGAGATTTGGAATGCATAATGCTTTGGGAACAGACCTCCGGTTTCAAAGCGAAACCCGTTATGAATACCCTATTAACAAAAGAAGATTCGTTACTTTTGTTTAAGGTTGATAGTGTTCTCATACGTATTTATTAAACACTATCCATCAAACCTTTAAAGAATTTTGTCATGGACAATGAAGCGCAAAAACCGCAGGAAACTGAGGGGGGAGAAAAGGAAATGGAAACCCAAAAAACGGTAACCGAATCCGAAATAATGGTCACTAAAGAAAATGGAGAACCGGAAGTTACCTCCTCCGAAGAAGAAGTACTTGAAGAAATAGACCAAGAAAACGCCGAAGATGCCGAAGACACCGAAAATGAAAAAAGGCATCATATTCCGCTTTTAGATTACCACTCCATGACCATGGAAAACCTGGTCGGTGAACTTCAGCGCTTGGTCAAGAATGAAAAAGTACAGGCCATCAATAAGCACGTCAATGGAATCAAGCATGAATTTGACCTAAAGTTCCAAGAATTCCTTGAGCATAAAAAAGAGGAATTTGTAGCCAGCGGAGGGAATGAAATCGATTTTCGTTACAATTCGGTAACCAAACGACAGTTCAATGAAGTTTACAAAGAATTTCGGGAGAAAAGGGATGCGTATTATCGAAATTTAGAACAGCAGCTAAAACAAAATCTTGAAAACCGATTGACCATTATCGAAAGGTTGAAAGGTCTGGTCAATATCGAGGAGGATATCAATACAACATACAAGAACTTTAAGGATATTCAAGAACAATGGCGCAATGCCGGACCTATACCCCGAAACAATTATAATGATGTTTGGCGCACCTATCACCACCATGTAGAAATTTTCTATGATTTTTTACACCTAAATCGAGAACTGCGGGATCTCGACTTTAAACATAATCTGGAGGAAAAACTGAAACTTATCGCACGCGCCGAAGCATTGCAAACTGAACCTGATTTAGGCAAGGCTTTTCGAGAACTTCAGACGCTCCACAAAATCTGGAAGGAAGAAATTGGCCCTGTGGCCAAAGACCAACGGGAAGAGATTTGGAACCGCTTTAGTATGGCAACCAAAGCCATGCATGCTAGACGGCAAGAGCATTTTGCCGCTCTTGAAATAACCTATGAAAAGAATCTGGAGAAGAAAAACGAAATCATTGTTCAAATACAAGAAATTGCCGGCAAAGTAGGCAAAAACCATAAAGAAATACAGGCGCAGATAAAGACTATTGAATCGCTTCGGGAAGCCTTTTTTAAAGCAGGAAAAGTTCCACTCAAACAAAATGAAGCAACTTGGGCAAATTTTAAAGAAGCCGTACGCACCTTCAATAAAGAAAAAAACAACTTCTATAAAGGGATAAAAAAGGAGCAACACG
>ERZ1740067.2094-NODE-2094-length-12643-cov-7.713775_pt1 | contig 12643 bp, 1 predicted proteins | sample MGYA00581736_ERZ1740067 | MGnify/ENA primary metagenome ERZ1740067 (study PRJEB43018, sample SAMN04849236) | marine metagenome | isolation source: floating plastic debris | place: Pacific Ocean | collected 2008-08-27 | study: EMG produced TPA metagenomics... | reverse complement strand
CCATAGCTGAATCAATCACAGCTGAATCAATCACAGCTGAATCAATCACAGCTGAATCAATCACAGCTGAGCCAACACCTCATTCAGTAACCGCAAGCTATCGTTTCTTACACGACCGAGTGCAACAAGCCGCCTATGCCTTTATCCCGAAGCAACAGAAACAACAAACCCACTATCACATTGGTCGATTCTTGTTAGATCACATTCCCCAAGAAAAACAAGAAGATCATATTTTTGACATCGTTAATCAGCTCAATATCGGTCGAGCACTTATTTCCCATGCTGAGGAACTAGACCAGCTAATATCCCTAAATTGGCGTGCAGGCATCAAGGCTAAGTCAGCAACCGCCCATGGGGCCGCCTTAAACTACTTCAATATCGCCATAGAAGTTCTCTCGGAAGACGGCTGGCAACAGAACTACTCTATGGCCTTAAAACTCTACGAAAATGCTGCCGAGGCAGCTTATCTGACAGGTGACGGGGCACAGATGGAAACCCTGGTTAGAACCGTGACTACCCACGCTAAAACCCATCTGGATACCGTCAAAGCATTGCAAGTCAAAATGCAGCACTGCTTGGCACAAAATCAACCCCTCGCCAGCATTGAAATTGCCCGCTGTCTGCTCCAAGAGCTAGGCATTGTCTTGCCGGAGGCTCCCTCCATGGAGACCGTTAAGCAGGAGCTAGAAGACTTTAAGCAATTCTCAAGCCAATTCAGTTTCGATGACATTGCTGCATTGCCTACGCTCACGGACCCAGAAAAAGTAGCCATCGTTAGTACCTTGGTGTTGGTAATACCGCCGACCATGATTGCGAAGCCTAATTTATTTGTTCTGATTGTTCTAGCAGTAAATAAACTCTCTTTAGAGTATGGCAACTCTCCATATTCTGCCTATGGGTACTCGACTTGGGCAATTCTTTTAAAGAACTTCAAGCAGGAGATAGACGCAGCCTATGAATGGGGAAGGTTAGCTTTGCGACTTTTTCACACCACCCATTTTACGGTCTGGGGTAACCGAGTCTGCCAATCGATGGGTGCGTTTATTATCCACTGGAAACGCCACGTCGAAGAAACATTGGATGTTTTGCAGCATGGCTATACCATCGGATTAGAAAATGGAGATTTTGAATTTTCAGCCTATGCCATTTTTGTGAAATGTTACAACCTTTACCTCCTTGGACGAGAGTTATCGACCGTTAGGCAAACAATCCTTAAGGGAAATGAAGTCTTGCCTGATTTGAGGCAAAAGTTGCCTACTTCCTGGACTCAATGTTGCTATCGATTGATTTTAAAGTTGTCTAGCGCCAAGCAGGACGATGCTCTCTTAATAGAAGATGCATTAGATGACAATGCTTATGTTCACTTTAAGCAAGAACAAGGTGATGCCTTTGGGCTTTGTTATTTTTATTTTAATCAAGCGACTTTATTGTATTTATTAGGAGACTACCCCCAAGCCTTAACAGCTTCAAAGTTAGCAGAACACTATCTTGCAGGTCCTGCAGGGATGCTAATAGAAGTGGTCTTCTACTTCTTTGATTCGTTAATTCATTTGGCCTGCGCCCAGGGAGCAGATGATACCAAGACCCTTACCAAGGTGAACGAAAATCAGCAGAGAATGAAGCATTGGGCCGATCACGCTCCCATGAACTTTCAACACAAATACGAGCTCGTGTGTGCAGAGGAGCGAAGGCTATTGAGTGATCGATTAGCGGCTATAGACCACTATGAAAGAGCCATTGAAGGGGCTCAAGCCAACGGATATCTGCAAGACCAGGCCCTCGCCAATGAACTGGCGGCCAAGTTCTACCTTGATTGGGGGAAGAAGAAAATTGCAGCTGTCTACATGCAAGAAGCTTATCACTGCTACGACCAGTGGGGTGCGAAGGCCAAAACTGATGACCTGACAGAGCGATATACACCGCTAATTCAACCCCTTCTCCAACAGACAAAAACCATCGACCCCCTGGCTACATTACACAACATTGCCCCACTGCACCTTTCGGTCCACTCTAGCAACTATGCTTATGGCACTCACGACCAACCAACAGTTGGCGACCTCAACACAACACTTGATCTGGTCACGCTCTTCAAGTCGGCCCAGGCACTTTCTGAAAGTATTAATCTCACTGAGCTACTAGAAAAGCTGACGCCTATGATGCTCCAGACCTCTGGGGCAGAACGATTGGCATTACTCTTGCCCAATGCCGACAACATCTGGCAAATAAGGATCATGGCAACTGCCGAAACCACTCAACTAGTCTCAGACCCGCTGACAGACCATCCCCACCTGCCGGTTCAACTGATTCAGTATGCCTTACGAACCCAAGAAATTTTGGAGGTTGATGGATTAAACCTATCACTACCTATTGTTGATTCCTATTTACAACACTGCCGTAGTGTTTTGTGTTTGCCCCTACTGCACCAGAGTAAGTTTATCGGGTTGCTGTATCTCGACCATCGCTCGGTAACTGGACTCTTTAGTCGCGATCGCATCACTATCCTCAACTTTCTCTGTACCCAAGCTGCGATCTCCCTAGAGAATGCACTACTCAATCAAGCATTAGCACAAAAACTAGAAGTCCAAACGGTGAGACGCCAAGAAAGTGAGACCCGCTTCCAAAATATGGTAAACAATATTCCAGGTGTTGTTCACCAAGCCTGCTCTGCCCCTGATGGAACTATTTCGCTCTCCTATGTCAGCCCTAATTGCCAAACGCTTTATGGGGTATCTGCAGGGGCATTCATGAGTGGTGAATATGACTTGCGAGATTTTGAGCATAGTGAAGACCGGCCCATCATTGACCAGATGGTTGCTGAAGCGCTCCAAAAAACACGACCGTTTGACCATGAATTTCGCATTGTTACGCCTTCAGGCACTCTAAAATGGGTTCACGCGATTAACCACCCTACCCATACACTACCTGACGGATCGGTCATCTGGGATGGCATCGTGATGGATGTGAGCGATCGCAAAAAGCTTGAACAAGCGCAAGACCAACTCAATGAATCACTTTCGCTTAAGTCCTCTGCTATAGAGGCTGCTGATATAGGTATTGCGATCTTAAAAGATGGTAAATACATTTATCTGAATGCGAGTCATCTCTCTATGTTGGGTTATGAGGAACATGAGCTGGTGGGTGAGAGTTGGGAAAAGCTCTATGAGTCTGACGAAATTGAGCGATTCCATCAACAATTTTTTCCAGTTTTAGCTCAGCAGGGTCGATGGCTTGGAGAAGCAAGCGCTCGGCGAAAGGACGGTAGTCACTTTCCGCAGGAAGTTAGTCTGTGCGCATTAGAAGAGAATAAAATGATTTGTATTTGCCGAGACATTAGCACTCGAAAACACGCCGATCAACAATTGCAGACACTGTCGAACAAGCTAGAACTTGCCATCGAATCCGCTCAAATTGGCATTTGGGATTGGAATGGTGAAAATAACCGCTTATCTTGGGATAAGCAAATGTTTGAGATTTATGGTGTGCACCCCGAAGAGTTTAACGAAAGCTATCAAGATTGGGCAAATCGCCTCCATCCTGAGGATTTGGCTGAGTACGAAGCCGGGAAACATATCAGAAACCAAAATAATGCGAAAGAATATACTCAAGAGTTTAGAATCTTTCGACCTGACAACACAATCCGATACATCTCATCTACTGCCTTTATTGAGCGAGATACTCAGGGCCAACTCATTCGTATGGTAGGAACGAATCTCGATATTACTGATCGAAAAGTCGCAGAACTCTCTTTGCAGAAAAGTGAAGAAAAGTTCCGAACGCTTGTTTCAAATCTGCATGGTGCAGTTTATCGCTCTCAGAATGATGCAAACTGGACGATCAACTATGTCAGTGATGCAATCGCCGACCTCTCAGGATATCCTGCTAGTGATTTCATAGAAAACACTGTGCGCACCTATGCCAGCATTATTCATCCAGAAGATGTAGATTATGTGGATGAGATAACCACCCAAGCTGTCGAGAAACAAGAGTCATTTTTGTTGGAATATCGAATTCTTCATCGAGACGGCAGTATTCGTTGGGTTTATGAAAAAGGAAAAGGAATCTTTGATCAAGATAATCAATTTCAGCACTTTGAAGGTGTCATTTTTGATATTAGCGATCGCAAAGCGGCGGAACAAGAACTTCTACTTAAACAAAACCATCTAGAAGCTCTACTCAACAATATTCCTCACATGGCCTGGCTCAAAAATTCAGAAAGTCGGTTCATTGCGGTTAATGAACCGCTAGCGAAGATCCTCAAGACTTCTCCAGATGCAATAGTTGGGAAAACAGACTTTGACTTTTCCCCTGATGACACTGCTCAGGGGTTCCAAGAGGATGACTTGCAAGTTTTGGCTTCAGGTCAGCGCAAAATCGTCGAGGAAAGATATCGACGCGGGGATGGAAGCTGGGGGTGGTTAGAAACAACAAAGACTCCCTTCAAAAATACTGAGGGCGATTTGGCCGGAACTGTAGGGATTTCAATGGATATTAGCGATCGCAAGCAGGCAGAAGCCGAACTCAAACGCACCAACGCAGAACTCATCCGTGCAACTCGGATGAAAGACGAATTCTTAGCAAACATGAGTCATGAACTGCGCACACCGCTTAATGCAATTTTAGGCATGACCGAAGGGCTGCAGGATGAGGTCTTTGGTGAGGTCAATGAACAACAGGTCAAAGCGCTCACAACAATTGAACAAAGCGGCTCACACCTACTAGAACTGATTAACGAAATCCTTGACTTAGCCAAAATAGAAGCAGGCAACATCGAATTGGAGTATTCTCTGGTGTCAATCACCCACCTATGCCAGTCGAGTTTGACCTTTATCAGACAACAGTCTTTAGACAAAGGCGTCCAGCTTCATATGAATATTCCTTGGAATCTACCGGATATCCAGGTAGATGAACGCCGCTTCCGTCAGGTATTAATCAACCTATTGAACAACGCGGTAAAATTTACACCCGCTGGTGGCGACGTCACCCTCAAAGTAGCGCTGTTGCCTCCAAATGAAACCCATGACCAGCAGTACTTGAGCTTTGCCATCAGCGATACCGGAATTGGCATCAGTCCAGAGCAACTAAACCGACTGTTTCGCCCCTTTGTCCAAATTGATAGCACCCTGAACCGCCAATACGAGGGCACCGGCCTAGGGCTCGTGCTGGTAAAACGGATTGTGGAACTCCACGGGGGCTACGTTACCGTCACTAGCACCGTCGAGGTTGGCAGTTGCTTTACCATCGAGCTACCCTATGACACGGCGGCTACGCAGAAAGGTACCCCCTCACCTCAAGACCCGCCGGGACCATAACAGTATGTCTAATCACCCTAATCAGCCTCTGTGGCCTGATATACCTGGCTACGTCCTTACTGAAGAACTCTATGTGGGAGAGTGTAGCGCCGTTTACCGTGCCTTGGCAGACACTGATGCTCTAGCACATCCGGTGGCGCGTCCAGTGGTGATTAAGTTTTTGAGAGCACCCTACCCTAGTTTTGAGGCATTGGTGCGGTTTCGCAATCAGTACATCATTACCAAAAGCTTATCGGTTGAAGGGATTGTCAGGCCATTGACGTTAGCACCTTGGGCGCGTAGCTATGCCCTAGTCATGGAAGACGTGGGAGGCATGGCTTTAAGTGAGTATCTACAAACTTGCAGGCCGCTCTCTGCGGGGGAAGTTCTTAGGATTGGGCTGCAGATGGCCGATATTCTTCATCACTTAAGCCTACATCGGATACTACACAAGGACATTAATCCGGCCAATATTCTAATTCATCCCGATACCCACAAAATCTGGCTGACGGACTTCAGTCTGGCTTCGTTACTGCTTAAGGAAAGTCAGCAACTTGAAAATCCTTGCGCTTTAGAGGGTACTTTGGCCTACATGGCCCCAGAGCAGACCGGTCGCATGAATCGAGGGATTGATTACCGCACCGATTTCTATGGATTAGGGGTTACCCTCTACGAGCTACTCACCGGGGAGCCACCGTTTCAGAGCGATGACCCCATGGTGTTGATTCACAGTCATATTGCCAGGGAACCTATTCCACCATGTGAGTTCTCTCTATCTCCTAATGCCGTTATTTCCCCATCCCTTTCCGATATTGTTCTCAAGCTAATAGCCAAGAATGCTGAGAAACGCTACCAGAGCGCCTTGGGCATAAAGCATGATTTGCGGCAGTGTTTCGATCAGTGGAATGAGACAGGGCGCATTGTTGAGTTTGAGCTAGGGCAGCGAGATTTATGCGATCGCTTTCTCATCCCCGAAAAGCTTTACGGACGCGAAGCGGAAGTCCAGATCCTGCTTGATACTTTTGAACGGGTTGCCCAAGGTAGCTCAGAGTTAGTGCTAGTCACCGGTTGCTCTGGTATTGGCAAAACTGTTGTTGTCAATGAAATCCATAAGCCCATTACCGAGAGAAAAGGCTATTTTATCAAAGGCAAGTTTGACCAGTTCAATAGCAATATCCCTTTTTCTGCTTTTGTCCATGCTTTCCATAGCCTGGTGGGGCAACTGCTGAGTGAGTCAGATTGTGAGTTAGCGAATTGGCGAACTAAAATCCTGACAGAATTAGGCAAAAATGGTCAGGTGCTGATTGAGGTCCTCCCTGAGCTAGAACGCATTATTGGCAAACAACCTACTCCGCCAGAACTCTTTGGTAATGCAGCGCAAAATCGCCTTAATCTACTCTTTCAAAAGTTCATCTCCGTCTTCACCACACCAGCACATCCCCTAGTCATTTTTCTGGATGACCTGCAGTGGGCCGATTCTGCGTCTCTAGCTCTTCTCAACCTGATGATGACAAATGAGGGAATGAGCTATCTACTTGTGTTGGGCTCTTACCGAGATAATGAAGTGCTCGTAGCTCATCCCCTAATGCTGACTTTAGAAGGCATTAAGAAAGACCAAGCAACTATCCAAACGCTCACACTAAAGCCATTGGTCACAAAGCACATTCACCGTTTGGTTGCCGATACCTTGCTATGTTCAACAAAGATAGCAGCACCCTTGGCAAGGTTAGTTTATCAGAGAACTCAGGGAAACCCTTTTTTCACGACCCAATTCTTGACTGCTCTCTATGAAGATAACCTGGTGACCTTTGACTCGAATGTAGGCTATTGGCAATGTGACCTCTCCCAGATTCAACAAGCCATACTCACTGATGATGTCATCGAATTTATGGTGAGGCGGTTGCAAAAATTACCCACAGCAACCCAGACGGTATTAAAGCTAGCAGCCTGTGTTGGCGACCGATTTGATTTGGAGACGTTAGCTGTTGTGTGTGAGCGCTCTCCATATGCAGTAGCGATGGATCTATGGCGTTCCCTTCAGGATGGCTTAGTAACACCAGAAAACAACACCTATAAGTTTTTTCAAGGAAAGCGCCATACAGTTGAAGACACTGTCTGTGATGTTAGCGTCGGCTACCGTTTCGTGCACGACCGAATTCAACAGGCTGCCTATTCACTGATAACAGAAGAGGATAAACCTTCAATCCATCTCAAAATGGGTCAACTCTTATTGGCACAACGATCTAACCAGCAACCTGAGAGAAACCTTTTCAAGATTGTGCGCCACCTCAATAAGGGGATCGGATTAATTGACACTAATCTCCAACGGCAACACTTAGTCAAGCTTAATCTAGAAGCGGGGAAACAAGCCAAATCATCTATTGCTTACGCAGAAGCAGCCTCCTACTTTCAGAAAGGCATTCAAATTCTCGGACCTCAGGGATGGAGCACCCAGTACTCGCTCACGCTAGAGTTGCATTCAGAATTGGCTAATATTCATTTTCTAAAAGGTGAATTTGAAACCGTTAATACGATCTTTACGACGACTGTCCCTCAAGTTCAAAACACAGCCGATGCGTTACCACTATACATTAGTCATATTTCCAGCGAGCTTGCTCAAAGGAATATAGCAACCAGTCTGGACCTGGGGCTCCAAGTACTTGACACCTTGGATATACGAATACCCCAAGAGCTCGACCAAGATGATACTCAGGAAAAGTTACATCAGGTTAAAGCGGCGTTCAAGAGTAAAACGATTCAAGCATTTATTGAACTACCTCAAAATCGTGATACTCAGTTTTTGTTAATACAAGAGCTTTTAACCCTTTTGGTGGGACATGCTTTTTTTTACGAACCTGAATTATTATCTTTGATTGTTAGCAAGCAAGTTTCCTTGTTAATGCGCCATGGAAATATTCCTGCTTCAGCATCGATTTATGCCCTTTACGGCATGCTGCTAAGCGGAGCTCAAGATTTTGACTCTAGCTTTTTTGCTGGTGAGGTGGCCCTCGCTATGAGAGAAGCCTTTCCTGAAAAACAATTTGAAATGAGGGTGCTAAATCTTGTTTATTCATACATCACACCTTGGCACGATCTGTTGCGGAATTCTCTCATCCCTCTGAAGCAAGGGTTTGCCATGGGTCTAGAGGCTGGCGATATTGAATATACAGGCTATGGAATCCATCATTACGCATTATTACTGTATTTTTCTGGGGTGGAGCTGACCACCGTCGAGCACGAAATATCAACCCACAGCAAAATTCTAAAAAACTATCGGCAGGAAGGGACGCTTCACGCTGTTCAATTACTCCACCAAGCAGTGTTGAATTTAATCACAGCCAGTGATCGCCCCTGGCAGTTAGAGGGAGATATTTTCCAGGAGTCCAACCATATATCATATTGGCAGGAAAATACTCTCGGTAGCTTTCTGGCAGTACTTTACATCACCAAACTATTACTGGCTGTCTTATTCGACAAATCGACTTTGAGTCTAGAGTATGCCGCAACCGCTAATGATTTCTACAGAAACTTAACGGGTGAGTTTCAACTCTCGCACTTTCACTGCTACCGGGCCTTAGCCTATTTAGGGGATTTAAAGTCTCCAAGCGTCAAGTCTCCAAAAGTTAACGGGCAAATTGACCAGCAGCAGGTTGATACGTTAACGCAGGTAGCCTTTGATTTAGAATCTCTGAAGAAATTTGCTAGCCATGCTCCCATGAATTTTCAGCATCAGGTAGACCTTGTGCAAGCTGAACATTATCGGGTTTTAGGACAACGGCTAGAGGCGATGGAGGCCTATGATCGTGCCATTGCCGGAGCAAACGATAATCAATTTACGCAAGAAGAAGCGCTTGCCAATGAATTAGCGGCCCAATTCTACCTGGACTGGGGGAAAGAGAAAGTTGCTGCGGGCTATATGCAGGAGGCTTACTATGGTTACGCTCGTTGGGGAGCTACTGCTAAAACCAATGATCTAAAGCAGCGCTACCCCGACTTGCTACAGCCTATCTTGCAGAAATTTGAATCTTCAAATCCCATCGAAACTTTAGGACGTGTTGCCACGCCCAACATATCTTTGCACTCATCTACTTCATCCAGGTCATTTAGCACAAGTGTTAATGCTCACTTGGATTTTACAGCTGTTTTGAAAGCGACTCAAATGCTTTCTGAAAAGATGCATATTGACGATTTATTAACTCAATTTGTGCAGCTGATATTACAAAACTCTGGGGCGGATAAGTTAGTAATTATGCTCCCAAGCATTGATAATTTTTGGGAAGTTCGAGCTATTGCAACCCCTGAAGCAACACAACTTTCTACAGAACCGCTGACAGAAAGTTCAAACCTGCCGATTCAGCTGATTCAGTACGTCAAAAATACCCAACAAATCATTGCTATTGATAACCTGTATACCGCTCTACCGATTGTTGATGCGTACCTTCAACAGTATCGGCCTCATAGCGTTCTATGCTTACCCATTCTGCATCAAGAGAATCTCAACGGTCTGTTATATCTACAAAATCAATCAATTGCTGGTGTCTTTAATCGCGATCGCATCACCGTCATCAACTTTCTCTGTAGCCAGGCTGCGATCGCCCTCGAAAACGCGCAGCTTTACCAGACCTTAGAACAGCGCGTCGAAGAGAGAACTCATGCCCTCCAATCAAGTCAAAAAGAGCTAGAACGTCTCAACCTCAAATTAGAGGAGCGTGTTCGCGATCGCACGGCACAACTGGCCGCCTCAGAAGGACGTTTCAAAACCCTTTTTGATCAGGCTGCAGATGCAACCTTTTTATTCGGAGAACAGGGATGCATTGATTGTAATCAGGCTGCAGTTGTTCTTTTCAAATACAGTAGTAAAACCGATATTATAGGACTTTATCCACACCAAATTTCGCCCGAACGACAGCCCGATGGCCAACGCTCCGTGGATAAGTTTCAGTTCCTGATTGAGGAGGCCTTACAGCAGAGTAGTCTTCGCTTCGAGTGGGTTCATCAACGTGCCAATGGAGAGACTTTTTGGGCAGAGGTTACCCTTACCCTCATCAACTATCGAGGAGAACTAATCTTTCATGGTGTAAAAAGAGATATTAGCGATCGCAAACAGGCAGAGGTCAAACTCAGACGCACCAATGAGGAACTCGTCCGCGCAACTCGGATGAAAGACGAGTTCCTCGCAAACATGAGTCATGAATTGCGCACACCGCTCAATGCTATTTTAGGCATGACCGAAGGGCTCCAGGATAAGGTATTTGGTGGGGTAAATGAACAACAACTCAAAGCCCTGACAACGATTGAACAAAGTGGCTCACACCTACTAGAACTGATCAACGAAATCCTTGATTTAGCCAAAATTGAAGCAGGCAACATCGAATTGAAGTATTCTCGGGTGTCGATCACCCACCTATGCCAATCGAGTTTGAGCTTTATCAGACAGCAATCCTTAGAAAAAGGTATCCAGCTCCATCTAAATATTCCTTGGAACCTACCAGATATCCAGGTAGATGAGCGCCGCTTCCGTCAGGTATTAATTAACCTGTTGAACAATGCCGTAAAATTTACCCCATCCGATGGCGATGTCACTCTCAGAGTAGCGCTCCTGCCTCCGAATGAAACCCGTGACAAACCTTACCTAAGCTTCGCCATCAGCGATACCGGGATTGGCGTCAGTTCAGAGCAGCTAAACCGACTGTTTCAACCCTTTGTTCAGATTGATAGTGCTCTGAATCGTCAATACGAGGGCACGGGTCTAGGACTGGCGTTGGTTAAACGGATTGTAGAACTCCACGGGGGACGTGTCACCATCACCAGCGAAGTCGGAGTGGGGAGCTGTTTTGCCATTGAGCTACCCTATGACACGCCGTACGATGCTATTGCGCAAAATCTACCGATACTTGAGGTAGTAACGGCCGCTGATTTTCCATCGTCTGACATTAAACAACCTACTGAAGCGCCCCTCGTTTTACTGGCTGAAGACAACGAGGCCAATAGCGTTACAATTTCAACCTATTTACAAGCTAAAGGCTATCGCATTTTACTGGCAACCAATGGTCGCTCTGCTATTGAGCTAGCACAGTCTCAGGTGCCCGATGCCATTCTGATGGATATTCAACTACCAGACATGGAAGGGTTAAACGCCATCAAACATATCCGTCAACTCCCTCGACTGCCGCAAATTCCTATCATTGCCCTAACGGCTTTTGCCATGGAAAAGGATAAAAACCGTTGTCTAGCCGCTGGCGCTGATAAGTATTTGAGTAAGCCCGTCAAACTCAAACAACTCGCCTTGTCACTTCAAGAATTGATAATCTGTCAAAGTGATAATAAATAATTTGACAAAGTGATCGCAACCGGACGATAACAGCATGTCTAACCATAATGTCAATCAGCCCTTACGGCCTTCTATATCCGGCTATATCCTGACTGAAGAACTCTATTCAGGCAGGCGCACTAGCGTTTATCGTGCCTTGGCGGCTCCTGAGACTCAGACATCTCCAGTAGTGATTAAGTTTTTGCGTGGGTCGAAGGCTGCAGGTCGGCTATCGGCCCACCCCAGCTTCAATGAATTAGTCCGCTTTCGCAATCAGTTCATCATTGCCCAAAAATTAGCAAGTCCTGGCATTGTCACACCACTCACGCTAGAGCTTTGGAATCATAGCTATGCCCTAGTGATGGAGGATGTAAAAGGTCTGGGCCTATGGAACTACCTACAAACCCATGGTCACCTATCGATAACTCAAGTTATTGAAATCGCCATACAGCTGGCGGATACCCTGCATCATTTAAGCCAGCATCGGGTCCTGCACAAAGACATTAACCCGGCCAATATTCTGATTCAGCCCGATACCCATCAAATTTGGTTAACGGATTTTAGCCTGGCCTCGTTATTACCCAAGGAAAGTCAGGAGTTGCAAAGTCCTCGCACTTTAGAAGGCACCCTCGCCTACATGGCTCCAGAGCAGACCGGGCGAATGAACCGGAGCATTGACTATCGAGCGGATTTTTACAGCTTGGGCGTGACATTATACGAATTGCTCGTAGGGGCGCTCCCCTTCCAAAGCAGTGACCCAATGGAACTCATCCATTGCCACATTGCTAAGGCGCCTGTACCACCATGCGAGCTCAATCCCTCTCTCCCCCGCCCCCTCTCCGATATTATCCTCAAACTAATGGCCAAGAATGCTGAGGAGCGTTATCAGAGCGCATTAGGACTCAAGTATGATTTGCAGCAATGTTTGAGCCAAAGGGAAGCATCTGGAGAGATTGAACCGTTTGAGTTAGGACAACGGGATGTGTGCGATCGCTTCCTCATTCCTGAAAAACTTTACGGTCGCGCAGACGAGATTCAAACGTTG
>ERZ1740067.2093-NODE-2093-length-12644-cov-8.725951_pt1 | contig 12644 bp, 13 predicted proteins | sample MGYA00581736_ERZ1740067 | MGnify/ENA primary metagenome ERZ1740067 (study PRJEB43018, sample SAMN04849236) | marine metagenome | isolation source: floating plastic debris | place: Pacific Ocean | collected 2008-08-27 | study: EMG produced TPA metagenomics... | reverse complement strand
GCATAGACGCCGTAGAGATCGGCGCGATGGGGCCCCACAAGCGTGCGGCCCGCGGCCAGATCGCGAAAGCGGCTTTCATGCAGCGCATCGCGAAAATCTGCTTCCGTTTCAGGCATTTCGCCTTCTGACAATGTCAGCTCCAACTCGGCGGAGGGGAAGGCTGTGTCGGCCTCTTTCTGCGCCTCTTGCAGGCGGTGGAGTGCGGTCATGCGGTTTTGGTGAATGGCCACCCCCGCCTCGGCCATTTGCCGTTCCAGCGCCACGTACCAATGCCCGTCGCGCACTTGATCCTTAAGGAGCCGGTTGCGTTCGCGCATGGCCTTTTCATAAGACAGCGACACTTCGGCATGATCGGGTGTGAAGCTGAGCGTCATGCGATCAAGAAACCGGCGGCGCCCCTCTGCGCCTTCGATCCAAAGCCTGTCCATCGCCGGGATCAGCCAAAGCACGCGGGCAATGCGACCCAGAGCCAGCTGTGAGGCCGGTTTGCCGTCAATTTTAACCTGTCGGCTGGCGTCACCCTGCGCGTCTATCTCGACCTCGTGGATCTGCGCCTGAGAGCGCAGATGCCCGGTGAGTTTCCATCCGATTGCGTCTGGTCGCCGCGCCATATCGGCGGCGGCGGCGCGCCTGAGGCCCCTTCCAGGCGAAAAGAGCGACACAGCCTCCAGAATGTTGGTCTTGCCCGCCCCATTGGGCCCGTAAAGCGCCACAGGACGCCCATCACCTTCGATCCGCACGCTTTGGTGCGAGCGGAAGTAGGACAGGGTCAGACGGCTGAGAAAAAGCTGCATGGGCCAACTGATACAGACAGGCGTGGCCACATACAAAAAATCCGCGCCCTCAGAGCACGGATTTTTTGCGGTTTGTTGCCCGGGTCACGATCCCGATGGGGCAGCCTACTTGAGGTTTGCGTACGTGTTGCCGCGCAGCAGGAAACACACCGAGACGCCGAAGATCAGCCAGTGCGGATCGTTGTAGGGCACGCCGCCGAAGAGCACGTAGATGACGGCGAGCAGGATGATCGTGCCCGCCAATCCGGCCATGCGCGTGATCACATCGCCAAAGAGGCGCAGATCTCCGCGGCTCGGGCGCCAGGTTTCGATGACGCCGCCCAGAATAAGTGCGATCGAAGACAGCAGTTCGCCGAAGGCTGTGAGGATAAAGAGGGCGGCGGGCACCCCGGCATCGCCCGGCGCGTAGAACACATCGGGGAATTTGTAGGAGCTGTTATAGAACAGAATTCCGGCGAGTGGGATGCGCAGGCCCCAATGGCCGATGCGATCTGCCCACCCAAGGCCGGGGATGCGGCCTGCGGCGATGAGTTTGGAAAAGAGCGCAGACCTGGGGCGATCATACGGGATCGTTGACGTCTGCGTCGTGGAAGAATCTACCATTTTTGTCGGTCCTTATCATATGACAAAGCTCCGCCATGGCCCGTGCCCAATGCACGAGGTCCTGTACACGACAAAGCTGATTATAGACTGGCGCTGTTCCGCTGGATCGATGGGAAGTAGGCTCAATGCGCAGCCCGGCAAGCCTGTGCATGCGGGGTGCGACAGTTTGCACATCCCGCGTTGGTGAGATCCGAAAGGCTGGTAAAAGATGCGCCAGAAATAGACGCATTTTCGCAGGTTGGCAGAGGGTTTGGGGCGCTTAGACCCGCATCGGCATCACGACATAAACCGCCGATGTGTCATTGCCTTCGCGCATCAGCGTGGGATCGCCAGAAGAGTTGAACAGGAACACGGCATTTTCCCGGTCCACCTGGCTGGCGATTTCCAGCAAGTATTTGGCATTGAACCCGATATCGAGCTTGTCATCGCCATAGGCCACCGCAAGCTCTTCTTCTGCCGCACCGCTGTCGGGCGCGTTCACGGACAGAACCAGCCGGTCTTCGTCGAGCGACAGTTTCACCGCGCGTGAGCGTTCCGAACTGACAGTTGCAACCCGGTCGACGGCTTGGGCAAACTCGCTGGCATCCACTTCCAGCTTGCGGGTGTTGCCGGTGGGAATGACCCGGGAGTAATCCGGGAAGGTGCCGTCAATGACCTTGGATGTGAGCGTGATGTCGGGGGTCGCAAAACGGACTTTGGTTTCAGAGACCGAAACCGCGATCTCGGTTTCATCGTCATCGAGCAGTTTGCGCAGCTCACCCACGGTTTTGCGGGGCACGATAATGCCGGGCATCGTTCCTGCCCCATCGGGCAGGTCGCTGTCGATCCGGGCCAGGCGATGGCCATCTGTCGCCACGCAACGCAGCACCTGACCGCCATCGGCGTCCGAGACATGCATGTAGACCCCGTTGAGATAGTACCGCGTCTCCTCGGTCGAGATCGCGAATTTTGATTTGTCAAAAAGCCTGCGCAGTTCGGGCGCCTTGGCTGAGAAATTGCAGCTGTATTCAGAGCTTGCCATCACCGGAAAATCTTCTTTCGGCAATGTGGCCAGCGCAAAGTTCGACCGGCCTGCCTCGACGGTGAGCCGACCTGAGGCTCCATCATCGGTGAGGCTCACCAGCGCGCCATCGGGGAGTTTGCGGACAATCTCATGCAAAGTGACCGCAGACACCGTGGTGGAGCCTGTACGCTCTACCTGGGCGGGGCCTCTGTCGACCACCTCGATATCGAGATCGGTGGCCCGAAACTGAACACTGTCGCCGTCGGCCTCAATCAACACATTGGCGAGGATCGGAATGGTGTTGCGGCGTTCGACCACGGATTGCGCTTGCGCCACGGCCTTGAGCAGGGTTGCACGTTCGATGCTAAACTTCATGACATGGCTCCTGAAGCGCGACGTCGGGACGGGCACCGTAGCAATTTTGGGTACGCGCTCAAGCGTTTTTGTGGCTCACAGAGACAGCTGTGGCAATTGCGCCTTAATCATAGGCACCCTGCTGCCGACGCCTGATTTGGTGCAAATGGCTGTTTTGAGCCTTTAGATACAGATGGCGCAGCCTGCAACAAAGTCCGTAGCCTTGGCTTTGTTCACGTTCAGGTGCTTTTCTTTTCGTAGGCATCAAGCAGAACGGTGACCAGCACACCGTTTATTTTCATACCGGTCAGGTCGGCATCGTTGATTTCGAGATCGGTAAGCGTCGCTTGCGAAATGGTTACGCCCGATAGATTTGCATCGATGATCGTCGTTCCAGAAAGGTTCACGTTTCGGAAAGTTGCCTCTCCAAGATTTACGTTGTCAAAACTCGCGGCGCCAAGGTTTGTATCTCTGAAGGCAGCATTGCTCAAAACAGCATAAAAACTAGCGTCCTGGAGGTTCACGCCTTCAAACTGCGCCGCCGCCATGTTGGCACGTTCATAACGAGTACCGGACAAGTCGGGTCCGTCGAAGGGGTTCTCAGAATTCATTGGAAGTCTCCAGTTGGGCATCACTGTATCCGCGAAACTCTACCAGACGCGCGAAGATTTGGAAGCTGACGGATTTCAATGTCTTGCCCACTAAGCAACCATGCGCGGTGATCATCGGATCAGAACAAACTGATTGCGCCTTACTCCGAAGCCGACATAGGCGCAACGACACCGAAATGGCGCTTTTCCCGCATATCTGACACCGTTTCTTGTTCCGATCTGCCACAGTGCCGTGAAACTGCTCCTGGCCCAAACCGCGCGGAATCTTGGGGCGGCCCGCTGCCAGACGATCCGAGCGGGTTTGGTCGACCGGTAGCTTCGCCCGCACAATCGATCTCTGTGGTTGCGGCTTGAAGGGACGTGCCGATAAATCGGGTCCCAGAACAAACAGATCGCCACGCAAGAGCGTGACGATCTCATCGCGTTGGGTGCGAATGAACTGCGTGCTACCCTTCGAGACTGCGGCGCAGCATTTCGAGATCTTCGGCGATCTGCGCATCGGTGTGGCGCAGCTCTTCGATGCGTTTGACGCCGTGCATGACTGTGGTGTGGTCGCGCCCACCAAACCGGCGGCCGATCTCTGGCAGGGACCGCCGCGTCATGTGCTTGCACAGATACATCGCCACCTGACGCGGCCGGGCAAAGCTGCGCAGCCGCTTGGGGCCGATCATGTCGCCCAGGCGGATGTTGTAGTGATCCGACACCTGGCGCTGGATTTCTTCGATCGAAATCTTGCGCTCAAACGTGCGTAGGATGTCGGCCAGGCAGTCTTGCGCCATATCTGGCGTGATCTCTGTGCCCACGAGCGACGCAAAGGCATAAAGCCGCGTCAACGCGCCTTCGAGCACGCGCACATTGGTGCTGATCCGCTGCGCCAGGAAGTCCAGCACGCTGTCATCCATCTGCAGGTTGGGATAGTCCTCGCGGTAGCGATCCACCTTGGACTGCAAAATGCCGAGGCGCAGCTCATAGTCTGTGGGATGCAGATCGACGACCAGACCGCACTGCATGCGCGATTTGATACGCTCTTCCATCTGCTCAATCTCGCCCGGGGCGCGATCGGCAGAGATCACGATCTGCTTGTTTTGATCCACCAGCGCATTGAAGGTGTGGAAAAACTCTTCTTGCGTGCTGTCTTTGCCCGCGATGAACTGCACGTCATCGACCATCAGCACGTCGACAGACCGGAACATCTGCTTGAAGTCCATCATCTTCTTGTCGCGCAGGGCCTGCACAAAGCGATACATGAATTGTTCAGCCGAGAGATAAAGCACGTTCAGCTCGGGATGCGAGGCTTTCAGCTCCCACGAAATCGCATGCATCAGGTGCGTTTTGCCCAGACCCACGCCACCATAGAGAAAGAGCGGGTTAAATGTCACCGGGCCGCCCTCGGCCACCCGGCGGGCGGCCGCATGGGCCAGTTCATTGGGCTTGCCGACCACAAAACGATCAAAGGTAAAGCGTTCATCCAAGGGCGCTGCGGGAAACTGCGCGTCCAATGCCGTCCTGGCCGCGGCCACGGATTTTGAGGCCGGCACGTCGCCGCTGTTGGCCGCTTTTTTTACCGCTGTCTCACCGGTTTTTTCGCCGGTTTTCTGGCCTGTCGTTGCGGCCCCTGTGTGCACCTTTCGGACCGTTGGAACGGAAAACTCCAGGCGTTTGATCGAGGGCGTCAGCTTGGCCACTTTGTACAGGATGCGATCGCCAAAGTTCTGCAACACGTAATTGCCCTGAAACGTCGTTGGCACATCAAAGATCGCCACATTGCCCTGCACCTCACGTAGATCCAGCGGTTCAATCCAGCTGGTGTAGTTATGAGCTCCGAGTGTGTCTCGGAGTTCGTGTTTGAGTTTGCCCCATTCCTCTTTTGTCATTCTATACCATTCCGCGCCTTGCTTTCCATGTCACAGCGGGGGTCTTGTTCCCACCTCGGCGATACCGCACAGCATGGCGTGCCACAAAGTCTGTTTCGCGCTGGTCATCTCAGCACGCGTGACTTTGCCCCGATAGGCAGCAAGAATGTCCGGTCGGCTCACCCTATGGTCTCACCTCGGTCACGGCAGCGGCCAACGCACGTGTCGTCGGACCTGGCATACCCGCGAGCGGCAAGCTTCGCCTGACATTCTAGCTTGGACATAGCCGATCCCTCACCACCACCGGTCGCCCCGCACCTTTGGTGCGTTGCGCCTGCGAAAGGTATTGTTGGCAGCCACCCCCTGCAGATTCGCTCGACGAAATTACCAATCCCGCCGGAGCCACAGCAACCGATCTTCTTTCTTGACAGGGAAATACAGGAGCAGAGAATCTGACATCGGTGCAACATCAAGCAGAATGCAAAAACGGCGGACCATATTGTCCGCCGTTTTTGATCAAAGGTTTAGCCGCGTGGCTTAGCCAAGCGCCTTCACACGAGACGCCAAACGAGACATTTTCCGCGCAGCGGTATTTTTGTGAAATACCCCCTTGGAAACCCCCCGCATCAGCTCGGGTTGAGCGGCTTGGAGGGCAGTTTGTGCTGCATTTTTGTCACCTGAGGCGATCGCCTCTTCGACTTTGCGCAAGTATGTGCGAATCCGAGAGCGGCGCGCTTTGTTGACGGCGAAGCGACGCTCATTCTGGCGTGCACGTTTCTTTGACTGAGGGCTATTTGCCATGCGTTTTCAGACCTTTATTCGGGCGTTTCAAGTATAGTTCACGTCACAGAACGCCCAAGCGGAAGGGGGTTCCTTCCCACAGATCAAGCCAGAGCGGGCCGCACGCGCATTTCTAGTTGTGGGCTATATCGAAGATTCGCTCAGATGCAAACCTGGATTTTTTTCTGGGTCACCGGATCGTCATTTGTTCAAGGATTCGCAGGGTGGTTTTGGACTATTCACAGCGGTGTTACTCAAACGTCACAAATGAATCGGCCATGGCCTGAAACTGAGGCGTTGTCCTCAGCATCAGGGCCAGGCCAGTGGCAGCCTGCATCGGCAGCGGCGCGACCAGCCGACCCGCCTCCAGATCCGGGCGAATGAGGCTCGCATGCCCGATCAAAATGCCGGCCCCGTTGCGCGCCTCCTCAAGCGCAAGCGCATAGAGGGAAAACCGCGCGGTTTTGACATCCGCGGGCCGCGCCCATCCGGCCTCTTTCGCCCAGATGTCCCAATCCTCCGACCACGTGTCGTCCACCAGCAAGGTATGAGGCGTGAGATCATGCGCGGTCTTGATGGATGGCGCCACGTGCGGCGCGCAGACCGGGAAGATCTCATCGTGCTCCAGGACAATGCCTTTTGAATCACTCTCCGGGCGCTCAAAAAACACGCTCCAATCAAAAACCTCCCTGAGCAGATTGGGTGGCTGCTCTAGCGCGGTGACAGAAAACTGACACTGCGGATGTTCCGCCCTCAAACGGGGCAACCGCGACGACAGCCAGAGCTGGGCGACACTGGGCAACGCCGCGATATGCACCCGCGGGGTCCTGGACAGCTCCTTCAACGCGTGGACCGCGGCGCCCATCTTGTCGAAGGCGGTGGTAAACGCGGGCCGCAAACGCGCCCCTTCCACAGTGAGCCTGACCCCTTGGGAGCGCCGCTCAAACAATGGCGCGCCGACCCAGTCCTCGAGCGTCTTGATGTGCTGCGTGATCGCACCCGGCGTAACGCCCAGCTCCTCTGCGGCTCTGGAAAATCCACCGAGCCGCGCTGCAGCCTCAAAGGCGCGCAGGGCGTTCAAGGGCGGGCCTTTGGGTCTGGGAGGGGACACGGCCATTTATGAGGAGTACCTTTCTTAGGGTGAGTTTTTCTCAACCAATTTTTTGATAATCTGCTTTGCGCCCGGCGTCGAGCCGCGACATGATCGGCCAAGACACACAGGAGCCTAATCATGACGCTTGCCCGCCGAACCTGGGTCCCCGACACGTCTGAGACCCGCGTCCAGACCATTGCGACCGCCATGGACCACCTCAGCGATGACCAGATCTTTGCGCGGTTGACCGAGCTGGTTGAGGACAACCGGGTCATTCATGAGGATCAGTGCTTCAATCTCAACCCCGCCACCAATGTGATGAACCCGCGCGCCGAGGCGCTGCTGGCCTCCGGGATCGGCTCTCGCCCCTCTTTGGGCTACCCGGGCGACAAGTATGAAATGGGCCTCGAGGCCATAGAAGAGATCGAGGTGATCGCTGCGGCGCTCGCGGCTGAGGTGTTTCACGCCCGCTTTGCCGAAATCCGCGTGGCCTCCGGCGCGATGGCCAATCTCTATGCCTTCATGGCAACCTGCGCGCCCGGCGATACGATCATCGCCCCGCCTGCCACGATCGGTGGCCACGTCACCCATCATGGGCCGGGCTGCGCGGGGCTCTACGGGCTCAGGTGCTTGCAGGCACCGATCAATGCCGATGGCTACACGCTTGATCTCGACGGCTTGCGCGCGATGGCTCTCAAGGAACACCCCAAGCTGATCACGGTCGGCGGCAGCCTGAACCTTTTTGAGCATCCCGTGCGCGAGGTGCGCGCCATCGCCGATGAGGTGGGCGCCAAGGTGCTCTTTGATGCCGCCCACCAATGCGGGATCATCGCAGGTGGTGCTTGGTCCAATCCGCTGGATCACGGCGCGCATCTGATGACAATGAGCACCTATAAGAGCCTCGGCGGCCCCGCTGGCGGGCTCATCGTGACAAATGACGCAGAACTGGCGCAGGCACTCGACCAAATCGCCTTTCCCGGCATGACAGCCAATTTCGACGCCGCCAAATCAGCCGCGCTGGCCGTAACCTTGCTCGATTGGCGCGCATTTGGGGCTGCCTATGCCCGCGCCATGATCGATCTGGCCCAGGCGCTGGCCGTGGCTCTTGATGCGCGCGGCGTGCCCGTCTTTGCCAAGGCGCAGGGGTTTACCACCTCGCATCAATTCGCCGTAGAGGCCGCGCCATACGGCGGCGGACAAGCGGCCTCCAAAACCCTGCGCCGCGCCGGGTTCCTGGCCTGCGGCATCGGCCTGCCCCTGACTGAGGTCCAAGGTGACATGAACGGTCTGCGGATCGGCACGCCGGAACTTGTGCGTTGGGGTGTTGCGCCTGAGCATGCAGAAGAGCTCGCCGAGCTCATCACGGAAGGGCTGGGCAACGCCTCTGACGATGTCGCTGAAAGGGTCTCAGAGCTCCGCAGCAAGTTCACTCAGCTTCATTTTATGCACTGACGGCTGGCGTCTTTCTTTTCACAAATACCCAAAGCCCGCTCGCTCAACCGGGCACAGGCTTTACTTATCTTCGAACCGCGGCACACGCTTTTCGACAAAGGCAGACATACCTTCGGTTTGGTCGTCGGTGGCAAAAAGCGCGTGGAACATGCGCCGCTCGTAAAGCAGCCCCTCGCGCAGCGGCACCTCATAAGAGCGGTTCACCGCCTCTTTCACCGCCATCACCGAGATCATGGATTTCTCGGCGATCTTCTCGGCCGCGGCCAAGGCCTCTTCGCGCAGTTTGTCATTGGGCACCACGCGGGACACCAGCCCACAGCTTTCCGCCTCAGCGGCATCCATGAAACGCCCGGTCAAATTCATCTCCATGGATTTCGACTTTCCCACAAAGCGCGTCAGCCGCTGCGATCCGCCCAGCCCCGCCATCACGCCCAGATTGATCTCGGGCTGGCCGAACTTCGCGCTTTCCGAGGCGATGATGAAATCGCACATCATGGCCAGCTCGCAGCCGCCGCCCAGCGCGTAGCCGCTCACGGCCGCGATCACCGGCTTGCGGGTGCGCAGGAAGACATCTGCGATCTCGCCAAAGAGATCCTCCGAGAACACCTCGGTGAAACTCTTAGAGCTCATCATCTTGATGTCGGCGCCCGCAGCGAAGGCTTTGTCCGAGCCGGTGATCACAAAGCAGCGCACGTTTTTATTGGCCTCCCCCTCCCGCATCGCCTGCATCAGCTCTTCGACCATAGTCGCATTGAGCGCGTTGAGCGCGTCCGGGCGGTTCAGCTTGATAAGCGCGACGTGATCTTCCACATCCACGATGATCGTTTCATAAGCCATGGGGTGAGTGCTCCTTCCTGCTGAGAGAGACGCTAGCACCGCGCCCAAAAGGTTCCAACCTCATCTTTGGCAACGCCCGCAGTAGAAGCTCGAGCGGCCCGATTGGACCAGGCGTTTGACGGCGCCCTCGCACGTCTCCTTGCGGCAGGGCTCATCCTCGCGCCCGTAAACATCAAACCTGTGCTGGAAATAGCCCAGCTCGCCATCTGCCTGGCGAAAATCGCGCAAAGACGACCCGCCCGCCTCGATTGCGTCCTGCAAAACCTGTCGGATGATCGGCACGAGTGCGGCCACGCGCGCCTTGGAGATCGCGCCCGCGCGCCGCTTGGGCGAGATGCCCGCGCGGAAGAGCGCCTCGCACACGTATATATTGCCAAGTCCCGCCACGATCCGCTGATCCAGAAGGGCTGCCTTGATGGGGGTGTTCTTGTCCTTGAGCTTGGTGACAAGATAGGCCTCGTTGAAGGCATTACCCAGCGGCTCCGGCCCGATCGGTGCGAGCAGCTTGTGCGCATCTGCCGTGGCCGTCTCCATCAAATCCATCGCCCCGAAGCGGCGCGGATCATTGAACGTCACCCGCGCGCCATTAGCCATGTGAAAGACCACGTGGTCATGCTTCTCCGGCGCCGGATGATCGTGCACGAACTGCCCCAGAGGATCGCCCGAAATCAGCATCCGCCCCGACATGCCCAAATGAATGAGCAACGTCTCCCCGGAATTGAGATCGGCCAGAATATATTTGGAGCGCCGCCGCAGCCCCCGCACTTCCGCCCCCGTCAGGCGCTCGGCCATGCGCTCCGGAAAAGGCCAGCGCAAATCGGGGCGGTTCACCTCGGCCCGCTTGATCACCTGGCCTTCCATCACGGGGGCAAGCCCACGCCGCACGGTTTCCACTTCGGGCAGTTCAGGCATGTTTCTTGATGTTCTCCGCGTGGGCCATCAGATCGGCATATCCTTCCATGTAGTGACCAACCCGCGCGTTTCCGGCCTTTTCAAACACCAGCATCGCGTAGCCGGACTTTCGCTTATATCTGATGTTCGACAGGGAGGTCCAAGGAAAAACCCGATCGCCCAGGTGGTAGGGAGAGGTGATGCGCAGCGCGGTGTCATCCCAACTGACCCGCGCCGTTCTGAGCAAGACCAGACCGTATAGCCCGAGGAAAAACACCACGATCCCGAAAAGCCCCCAGGACGTTTCAAAATTGCCGCGCAGCGCTGGCGGCGAGGCCAGAAGCGTGATCGGCACCAAAAACACCGACAGCATGATCCGCGTGCCAATGCGGATGCGCCCATACGCGCCGCCAGTCTCTGTCATGCGCGGCTCCCTCCGGCCGAATTGCTCTACCGCGTTGAGCCAGTTGAAGATCGGGATCAGCAGCGCGGTGACGATCAGCATCTTAAAGAAGGACGGGATCCAGATCATGGCCTGCACATTGTCGGAGTAAAACAGCCCGCCCAAGGCGACGGCCGAGATCCCGGCATAGATACTGGCGGATTTGAGGCTCATCTCTGTCTCTTCACTTGTTTCCTCGATCATACCTTTTTTTGAGCAATCTTGTGAAAGCGGATCAGGTGTTTTCCAAACGCTCCTTTGCATAGGCAATCACCTGATCATACCCCTGATAAGCATAGTAAACGGGTGCTTTTCCCAAACCATCAAAATGAAGATCAGTGGAGAACTGAGCGCTGTTCTCTTCAATAGACGTCAGCTTTTCCCAAGGAAAAGATCGCTGTTTCAACAGCAATGGCGATGTCGCCTGTAACACGCTGTCATTCCAACGAACGCGAGACAGCCACAGCCCCGCAAGCAACCAACAGATTAATGCAAAGATAAGCATGAACATCCAATGCCATGGTTCGCCTGCCGCGCCATGAAGAGCAGGCGGGCCGAAAAAATAGCCAGATAGACAACAAAGCGCCGTGGTAGGGATCTTCAGCCACATTGGCAGAAAGCCATAATAGCTTCCTTCCTTTGCGACTTTGGCCGTGGATTTCACCTCGGAAAGAAGCTTTACCAACCAGATGCCTACTGGGATCGTAAATGCAATGCCTGCAATGCCTCTCAACGGTTCTGGGACGAGCGTTACATCGAAAAAGCGTTCAACTGAGATCCAGCTCACCAATAAAACAAGTGAGGCAACAACAAGTACACTCGCGGCTTTGAAACTCATTTGATCAACAACCTGTTTTTAGGCAGCAAAGGCAACCGAGCGAAGACTTCAACCTTAGGTAGTTCTGGCTTTATCCAAACGATCCTTGGCATATGCGATGAGGTCTTTTTGGCCTTCAAAGAAAATAGAAACCTGGATCTTTTTATGCTTTGAAAAATTCAGCGTCCCGTCGCTCTCATCAACCTCTGCAAGATCGTCCCATGGGCGTGAGTGTGTGAACAGCGACCAACCTGTTTGGGTCACGTCGGTCTCGTTCCAACATACACGCGCCTTCCAAGCATAAGCGACTAACCAAATCCCGCCTAGGATGAAAACAACGCAGAACGCGATATCCTCATCAGTGAGATGGCTATCAACCAAGTTTGGAAAGGCGTCCAAACCAAGAAGTGATGGGAGCGGCAACCCGATCCAAAAAGCTCCGGCACTGAAAGAAAGGAGTCTGCACCCTACGACAAGCCGCCCATATGGATTGCCGTTTTTGTCGATCCGAGCCTTTTCTCGACTGAACAAAAACATCAACAGGAAGGGCGAAAAGACAAAGAACAAGATAACGAGGCCGATGATCGAATTGGCGAGTAGGTCAAACCCCAAAAAATGCGCGAAGGCACCCAGCACAATCAAGAAAAGCATGAGCCAGAAGACGCGAACGGCACCTTCAAGCCTCTTCCAGATCATTTCACGCATCGCCATTTGATCGCATTGTCTTCCACAGACCACGTTCTATAAGTCACTTTGATCTTTAGTAAGGCGACCGCAATGACAGAAAAAACCACCCATTTCGGGTTTGAGGACATCCCCGAGGATCAAAAGGCCGGGCGGGTGCGGGGTGTGTTTGGGTCTGTCGCCTCCAAATATGACATCATGAATGACGTTATGAGCGTGGGCATTCACAGGCTTTGGAAAGACGCGATGATGGATTGGCTCGCGCCAAGGCCCGGCCAAAAGCTCTTAGATGTTGCGGGCGGCACCGGGGACATCGCGTTCCGCTTTCTCAAACGCGCGGGCGAAGGCCATGCCACGGTGCTTGATCTCACCGAGGAGATGCTGATCGAAGGGCGCCAGCGGGCGGAGGCCGAGGACATGGGCGAGAGCC
>ERZ1740067.2092-NODE-2092-length-12653-cov-7.259962_pt1 | contig 12653 bp, 10 predicted proteins | sample MGYA00581736_ERZ1740067 | MGnify/ENA primary metagenome ERZ1740067 (study PRJEB43018, sample SAMN04849236) | marine metagenome | isolation source: floating plastic debris | place: Pacific Ocean | collected 2008-08-27 | study: EMG produced TPA metagenomics... | reverse complement strand
ACTTAAGTGATAAATACTGACCGATGTTGTCTAGGAGCGCAGCATATTTCAACACTTTTTCTAGTGTCCCTAGTTGGTGAGTATCTTGCGTTAGCTTAAAGTTTGGCCTGAGCAGTCACCCTAAAATAGTGACCTTGCAGCACATTGACCACGCTCATGTGGATGGTGTTAGAGCCGATGTCAATGGCTGCAAGTGTCACGGGTATGGCTCGTTGTCAGGGTGCCTTCAGCGCAGTCTACAGTTTTCGCCATAGTGCGCATAGCCTCTAAAGAGCTGAAAAAGCCTTGAGTTATCCCAATGCCTTTTCAATGGCAGCTTTTAGCGACGCATCGTCAGGAGCCGTGCGTGGCCCAAACCGCTCAACCGTCTGACCATCGCGACTGAGCAGAAACTTACCGAAGTTCCAGTCGATATCTGGGCCGTCGCCAATGAGGAACTGATAAAGCGGGCTACGGTTGGCACCGTTAACGTCCTGTTTTTCGAGCAGGGTGAAGTCTACGTCATATTTGGTCTTGGTGAAGTCTTTGATTTCTTCGGCACTGCCAGGTTCCTGGCCGCCAAACTGGTTGCAAGGAACGCCTACAATGACGAGACCTTTGTCGCCGTATTCTTTTTCAAGGGCTACAAGACCTTTGTACTGAAGGGTGAGGCCGCACTGGCTGGCGACGTTTACAAATAGAACGACCTTGTCTGCGAGGGCCTCGGGCGATAGCGCGTTGCCGTCGAGGGTGGTCAATTGAGCTGGTAAGGGCATATGAAGAGTTTGGTTTTCAACACGTTCTATTATTCACTACTCCATGGACGTTGGGGCGTTATATAAACGGAGATTGTTGCTCAGCGGGCGGCATCCAGTGCTTTGAGGTTGTCAATAGTTGCTCAGCGGTCGGTATCAAGTGCAGCGTGGTCGTCAATAGTTGCAGGGCGGTCGGCATCCAGTGCAGTGTGATGGTCAGTGGGTGCTCAGCGGTCGGCATCCAGTGCAGCGTGGTCGTCGATGATTGCAGAGCGGTCGTCATTAAGTGCGCTAGGGTTGGCAAGGGTTGCTGAATGATAGGCCGTAAAAAAGCTGGCATTGTCATCCGTAGGATGTTTTCTGAGGATAAGGGAAAGCAAGTCTTTCGGTGCTAGAGTTTGATAAAAATAGGGCCAGCGACGTAACGGCCTTTTGAAATAATGGACTATTCGAAAATTAAGTCCGAAGTAGAGACTTCTCCTGCGCTCAAGCTGCTACGAAGCCAGAATATTGCCTTTACGGCGAGCTTTTTGTATCGGCAGTTTAAGGTGGCTCAGGTGGTGTCGATTCCTCAGCTGGCGATGGAGGAAGTGCTGGGAGACTATATCCAATTTTTGCAGGAGAGCTATACGGAGCTGAGGCTTAAGGGCGCCAAAGATTATCTCAATGACTGGTGTAATGCTGGATGGCTGCGCAAGACGTTTGAAAAGTCGGACGAGTTTGGTGATGAGCCGGTATTTAGCCTGACGCCGGAGACGGAGAAGGCGCTGGCTTGGCTAGAAGAGTTGCAGCAGCGGGCTGAGTTTATTGGAACGGAGTCTCGCTTTTTGCAGATTTTGTCGTTGTTAAAAGAGATTCAAGAAGGGAGTACAGCGGATGTGGAGACGCGGATTGCGCAGCTAGAGAAAGATCGCGATCGCATCCAAAAAGAGATCGACACTATCCGTGAAGTCGGTGAGATTGACCCGTTTAACGAAACGCAGCTGCGGGAGCGTTTTATGTCGGCCAATAATCTCACTCGGCAGTTGATGGGCGACTTTCGCGCGGTGGAGCAGAAGTTTCGAGACTTGACGCGAAAGGTGCAAGATGATCAGCTAGAGGCGGATAGCCGCCGGGGGACGGTGGTTGGCAAGGTTTTGGATGCAGACGATGCGCTAAAAGAGTCCGACCAAGGGCGGAGCTTTTACACCTTTTTTAGGTTTTTGATGTCGGATAGTAAACAGCAGGAGCTAAAGGAGCTTATTGCGTTTGTGTATGAATTAGAGGCGTTGCGGTCGCTCACCCAAAACTACGGTTTTCTGCGTCGCATTGTCCGCAACTTGCTCAACTCTGCGGATCATATCGTCAAGTCCAACCAGCGGCTGACTGAAAAGCTCAGACAGATGCTCGACGAGCGCAATATGCGAGAAAATCGTCGGGTAGCAGAGCTGATTATAGATGTTCGCAGGCTTTCTCGGCAGGCAGCGGCAGTCGCCATTGACGATGGCGCTTTCTGGTATTTAGAAGGTGCGCCCAATATTAATTTGAGTATGGAGCGCCCGCTGCATCCTTTGGAGGATACTGAGTCGCCCACGTTTGCGGAGATTGACTTTAGCGAGCTGCCTGATGATGAGCTGACGGCTGAGCTAGATGAACTGGCGCAGCAGTTTTATGTGGATGAGAGTTTGTTGGCGCAGCGGATTGACCGTGCGTTGGAAGAGCGCGATCGCGTTTCACTGACGGAACTGATAGAACAGCATCCCGTGACGCAAGGGCTTCCAGAAGTCGTTGTATATCTGGCTTTGGCAACAAAGTCTGAGCGCCATTCTGTGGACTCTAGTACAATTGACTCAGTCAAGATTGAAGGGCTAGCCCCCGATTCCTGGCTTCAGCTAAAGCTGCCAACCGTCGTATTTAGACGTTGAGCTTCAAACGTTGAGTTTCAAACGCTGGGCCTTAGTGATAGGAAAGACTGAAAATCTGTGTCTCTTGATTCGCCTCCTCCCTATGCACCGGTTGTTATCAAGCTCCTTCAGGGGCCTGTGTACAGTGACGATTTGCCTTACTGGGAGCAGCTACAGAGCTATCTAACGCCTGTGAGCGAGTACTTTGGCAAAATAGGCTTGCAGGTGCAGAACTATGAGAGCCAAGGCTTTGCCTATCTGGAGCAGCCCGATCCGGATCCGGATGACCCACCGAGTGAAAGACTCCCTCGGCTGACGATAAGACATAGATTGAGCTTTAAGGCGACGGTGTTTTATGTGTTGTTGCGTGAGCAGCTCAGGCAGTTTGATGCCAGCGATGAGACTGGACGGCTGGTGCTGAGTATGGAAGAAATTCGAGACTTGCTTCAGCCCTATTTTCCTGAGAGCAACAATGAGCTGAAGTTTCGCACTGAGGTGAAAGGGCTGGTGAGAGGCGCGGTGCGCGATACAGGATTTTTAAGAAAGTTGGGCGGTGATGGGGAAAATTATGAGGTGCGCCCTATCATCAAGGCAAAGATTGATGCCGACATGTTGGAGCGATTAAAACAAAAGCTGGAAGAGATTACTCAGGAAGAGGCAACGTAAACGGACCTAACCTAACGCCATGCAAACTCTCTCACTTGCTGACCCTACAGAACAGAATACCGAGGACATGCTTGAGGGCTTTCGCCTACAGCGACTGGAAGTGCTGAACTGGGGGACGTTTGACCAGCGACCTTGGTCGATAGATCTTAAAGGGAGTACGGCGCTGCTGACGGGTGCCAATGGTTCAGGAAAATCGACGCTGGTAGATGCGCTGCTAACACTGCTAGTGCCGAATCGAGGACGCAACTATAATCAGGCATCTGGAGAGGCTGGGAAGAAAAAAGAGCGCAATGAGAAAAGCTATGTGCAGGGGGCGTATGCCCGCACGCGCTCAGAGGAAGACTACGGCTCAAAGTCGAAATTTTTGCGTGAGAAGGGAGAGATTTCTGTATTGCTAGCCTACTTCTCCGACGCGGCTTTGGGGCGGGAAGTCTCTTTGGCGCAAGTGCTGTGGATGGACAAGGGCAGTGTGAAAAAGTTCTTCACCATTGCAGACCTAGCGCTGACGATGGAGAACTTGACTGAATGTCGAGAGATTGCTGCGCTTAAGCGGGCGCTAAAAGCCAATGGGGCAGAAATTTTTGATAATTTCTCGAAGTATACACAGCAGTTCCGCAAGCGCTTTGGCCTCGCTTCAGATAAGGCGCTCGATTTGTTCAACCAAACGGTGAGCATCAAACAGATTGATGGGCTCAACAAGTTTGTGCGCGACCATATGCTTGAAGCGAATGATATGCGTGACAAGATTGATGGGCTTATTGGCAGCTACGAGAATTTGACGATTTCGCACACAGCGATTCAAAATGCCCGTCAGCAGCTGGAGATGCTGACGCCGCTGACGAAGGCGTCTGCCAAGCTGAATAAGCTGGTACGGGAGGTGGCTGGGTTAGAGCGCTCTGTGGAACTGGTGGGCGTATTTTTTGCGGCGCAGAAGCTGGACTTGCTGAAGGCGAATTTGAAGAAGATTGAGCAGGATTTGGCGCGATTGCAAAACCAAAGAGAAGAGTGCGATCGCCTACTCACCACCCAGCGCCAGCAGGAAAAAGAGCTAGAGTTCGCCATTCAAAACGACAGCGTTGGCCAACAGCTGCAGGCTCTCAAAAAGCAAATAGAAGACACTCAAAAAGAGATTTATCAAAAGAAGACTTTAGCAGCGACCTACGACGATTTGGCAAAACGTCTAGATCTAACGTCCTATTCTGACCAAGAGACTTTTTATGCCGCGCGTGAGCAGGGCACGCAGCTAGGCGAGGAAATCAGTACTGCGCTGGCTGAGATTGTCTTGAAGCGGGATGAGCAGAAGCTGCGGCAGGCTGAGCTAAATAAGGAATGTGAGCACCTGAGCGATGAACTGACGTCTTTGCGGAGTAGGACCAGTCAGATACCGACGCCCAATGTGAGAATTCGCGATCGCCTCCTACGCGCCTTAGACCTTGAAGAGTCTGACCTACCCTTCGCGGGTGAGCTACTACAGGTGCGTTCTGATCAGATTGCTTGGGAAGGCGCGATTGAAAGACTTCTGCATAACTTTGGCCTGTGCTTACTCGTTCCAGAAACGCACTACAAAGCGGTGAGTGCCTACGTTAATAAGACCGACTTGCGGGGAAGATTGGTCTACTACAAGGTGACCCATGCTAAGCCCAGCCCAACGGCTAGAGCCCAAGACCCGAATAGAATTCCTGGGAAAGTTCAGGTGAAGCAGGATGAGGTGTTCTATGAGTGGCTAAAGGAACGACTGAATAAGCAGTTTGACTATGTGTGCTGCGACGATATTGAGCAGTTTCAGCGTGAGAAAAAAGCGATTACACAGTCGGGATTGATTAAGCATGGGCAGGGGCGGCACGAAAAAGACGACCGCTCACCCATCGGGCGACGTAGCAACTATATTTTGGGCTGGAACAATGTCGATAAAATCAAAGCCTTGGAGGCGGATTTACAGATCGTGAGCCAGCAGCTGGCGAAAATAGAAGGTGCGATCGCCAAGTTAGAAAAGCAGCAATCTCAGCGGGAAGCACAGCGGACCTGGCTGCAAGACTTTATGCGGTTCGATGACTTTACGGCGATTGATTGGGAGAGAGGGGAGTGCGATCATCAGTCGCTGCTGGAGCGAAAGAAAACGCTAGAAGCGAGTTCCGATAAGCTGAAGCAGCTAGAAGCCCAGCTTAAAGTTATTCAGTCGGAGATTTCTCAATCCAATCAGCGTCGAGATCAGGCAATTGGCGAGATTGGCACCCTTGAAGACCGCCAGCGAGAGAATCTGCGAATGCAGGCTCAATGCGAAGCGACAGTGAAAACAGTGACGACACAAGAGCTTAGTACCTTTGAATCTAGCCATGCTAAGCAGCTGAGGCACTATGAGCTTTCTCTAGAGACGATTGGCTCAGATGAGTCTGCGATGAAAGATTTCTTGCAGAAAAAGCTTAGAACGCAAGAACAGAAAGTAGATGCGGTAAAAAATGAGATTATTCGCTGCTTGGTAAAGTTCAAGAGCGAGTTTAGAGAAGAGACGCTGGAGTTTGGTAGCGATTACAAAGATTTGCCAGAGTATCTCAAGCTGCAATCGCAGATAGAAAAAGATGACCTGCCGCGTCACGAGAAACGCTTTAAGCAGCTGATGAACGAGAAAGTGATTATTGCGATCTCTATGTTCAAAAGTGATTTGGAAAAGCAGGAGGAAGAGATTGAGTTTGCCATTCACGACCTGAATGAATCCCTTAGACGGATTGCCTATACCGATGCAACCTACATCGAGCTGTGCTGTACGAAGACGAAAAATCGTGAGATTCGCGACTTTAAAGATAGTCTGAAATCTTGTCTAGGAGATGTGGCAAAGCAATCCCCTGAAGATCAAGAAGAACGCTTTCAGCGCATCCGAACACAGCTGATAGAACGCTTTAAGGAAGGGGGACGATGGACCACGCTAGTGACAGATGTGCGCAATTGGTTGGACTTTTCTGTAAGCGAGCGCTACCGAGAGGACAATGTCGAAAAAGAGCATCATACTGATTCGTCAGGTAAGTCGGGCGGGCAAAAGGTGAAGCTGGCCTACACAATTTTGGCCAGTGCGATCGCCTATCAATTTGGCCTTACTCAGAGCGACGTCACTACCCTAAACGGCATCTCTAAATCCTTCCGCTTTGTCGTCATCGACGAAGCCTTTAGCCGCTCCGACGACAGCAACGCCCGCTATGCCATGGAGCTGTTCAAAAACTTAGATTTGCAGCTGCTGGTGATTACGCCGATGGATAAGATCAACGTGATTGAGTCCTACATCGATACGCTGCATCTGGTTTCTAACTCTCCAGCGGGTGATTTTTCAAAGGTGATGTCTGTGTCGATTGAAGAATTTAAGCAGCATAGAGAGCCTGCGAACACTCAGTCATGATTAGCCCTGACGAAATCAAGAAAAAAGCCGCTAGGAAATATGCAGACTTCTTGCGGGCTACTCTAAATGGCTCAGAATTCTTTCCGCTAGAGCTGCCCGTGGGTAGCACACCCAAGAGCTACCCTGAGCTGCACCGAGCTGTAACCGCGCTAATTGATCGTTCAAAGGAGAAAATCGGTTTTGGCTACACGCTTGTTTTAGAGGAAAAGAATACGCAAAAGTACGGGCCTCAATCTTTGCCAACGCGAATCTTGATAGAGAATGCAACAGAATACTTGCTGCTGCTGGGTAAGCAAGATGAGTATGAGCACTTTAGCGCTGATGCTGCGCTGATTCGTTCGACGATTCCTAAACTTCAGCAGTGGGTGTGGCAGTATCCCCTAAAAGTCGTTGTACATCACACTGACTGGTCAGATTTGCTAAAAGTGTGTCAGTACTTTCAACACAATCCCCAGCCAAATCTCTACATTCGAGAGCTACCCATTGAGGTTCATACCAAATTTGTAGAAGCGCACAAAGATATTCTGCGTAGCTTGCTAGAGGTGATCTTACCTTCGGAAAAGCTCGGCTCTGTGGAGAGCAGTAGCCATACCTTTGAACAGCGATTTTCACTGCGATACCGTGAACCGTTATTTAGCCTTAGAATTTTGGACCCTGCGCTTCAACAGAAGTATGGATTTCCAATTTCAGATTTCAGTTTGAGTGTGTCTAATTTTGCTCGGCTAAAGCTTGGTAGCCCACATTGTATTGTTTCTGAGAATGCAATGCCCTTTTTGACGTTGCCATCCCTCACTAACAGTATTGCGATATTCGGCAGCGGTAATGCGGTGAATTTGTTGAAGACAGTGAGTTGGCTCAAAGAGTGTTCTATCTTTTACTGGGGGGATTTGGATGTGGAGGGGTTTGAGATTTTATCTCGGGTGCGATCGCACTTCCCTCAAACCCAATCTATCCTCATGGACGCAGCGACGTACCAAGCCTTTGAAAACTTCGCTGTCTCCAATGAAAAAGCTATCTCAGAGCCACCCAACGCTCTTACTGATGAAGAAACTTCAATGTACTCACAGCTTTCGACTGCGAAACAGCGTTTAGAACAAGAGCGCATCAGCCAAACCTATGTGAATCAGTACCTGAGTACAAAAATATTCTAGTGATAGGGTGAGAGTGTTTGTGCCTTTAATATTTTTTAAGCTGTGATATCAACTTCTAGAACAACCGCTATCAAATCGTTGCCCTCAAAGATAGCAGAGTCAAATGGCGTGATAAATGCGCCGACTTCTACAGAAAGGTTGCCAGCTGCCTGTCCAAAATCCAGCTGATCGACGCCTGGCTCAAAGTCTATCAAAATCGCATAGTCCTCGAACCCACCTTCTTTGTAGAACAGCCCACTATCATCGCCTAACACAAAGACATCGCTCACGTCGTCAAAAACAGGGAAGCCATTAGCATTAACCCGACCGCCGATCAGCTGATCTATTTCCAGCGGGTTGCCTGTGCCTGAGTTGCTGCCCCCGATGAGGATATCGCTGCCTGCGCCGCCGATGATGCGATCGCTCCCTACAGCGCCACTAATCACATCGTCGCCTCGGCCCCCATCGAGAGAATCATCATCAGCGCCGCCATCTATCAGGTCGTCGCCCCCACCCCCAAAGATTTGATCGTTGCCAAATTTTCCAAATAGCTGATCGTCTCCGCCATCTCCCTGAATAAAATCATCACCAAACCCACCATCGATAATGTCTTTGCCAGCCCCCCCAGAGATAGAATCATTGCCAAAGCGACCAAACAGTCGATCGTTACCCCCTAGGCCAATCAAAACACTGTCTTCGGAAGTGTCGGCTACTAAAAAGTCTCTTCTGTTAGTGCCGACTTGTTGAAGCCCGTTTTGGTCTGTCCTCGCCCGAGACTGGATTCGCGCTGTCCTGCTTTGGACTCTCTGAAGGATTTCATCTACGCTAGGCATGACTCAGCTCTCAAATTGGATGTCAGTATTTGGATTGCAATCAATACTTGGATATCAGTATTAGGGGCACGCATCTGGGCTGCCATGGTTCAACCCAGATGCTGCAAGCAAACATGGTTGCTAACGAGCTGCTTTGAATTAATGCAGCCCGTTAGCTGATAGCTCTAGCGGCGACGGCGGCGACGGCGACCACCATTGTTGGTGAAAGAGCTAGCGTTAACAAAGGACTCAGATGTGCCAGGCTCAGTTTGAGTACCGAAGATAATGCTAGTAAAAGTGTTCTTCCCTTGTGCATCAGCGCTACCCAAGACCTCGGCGCCGTTCCCCCTCAATCCACGTAGGTCGAGATTCACGCGTTTGTTAAAGGCTTCGTCAACCCGAACCCTAGCATTCACCTTCTTATCGAGGGTAAATTTACTGTTGATGTTAATGCCCTTAGCACCGGTTACTTCGCTCTGGGCAACTTCCAAATAGTTAAGATCAGAAATGATCATTGAACTTTCTCCTAAGTTTCTTGTAAGTGTGATGATTGGGCCGTGTTCAGCTAGGAACTCTCCTGGCATAGATTCAACCCCGATAGAAAAAACACTGTGACTAGTCTCCTGTGTAGTCACCAGCTTTTGTTCTATAGGTACAACATACTCGGCGTACTTGAGAACAGGTTGCCAAAATGGCAGAAGAGCTACAACAACTTTCGCCCATTGTCTCATGATGTACGAGAGGTCTGTAGGAAGGATAGTTTAGGTTGCTTGATAAGCCCGGAGTATATGGGTTGGGACACATGGCATAGAGCACCTAGAAGAAAGTGCCAAAATGGCATCTATATTCTCGTTGATTTGTTTATTCTTTGGTTTTACCTTTGCCCCATCTCTGTATGACAGAGACACGAGATATGTTATTAACCCGTTTTCTAGAGCCCGTATCTGTGACTCACACTACACCTAACTATGCAAACGTGATCGCTGCCAATGTTTCATTTTTAGACTACAGTTTGCCGGTTGCTGGTTCGCTGACGACTGCTGAAGCTAGGACACTTGTTCGAGATGGCGTCTCTGCTGCGATCGCAAATGCCTCATCCACCTTCACAAGTGACCCGGACTTTATTGAACTATTCCAGGTGAGTGAGGCCCAGGGCATAGGCAGTGATGACAGCTACATAAGCCGAAGCCGTAGCAATACCAGTGTGGCCGCTTCCTTTGATGTCAGTGGTGGCCAGGCGCTGTCTTTTGATTTCGCTACCGGTATTGATATTGAGTCAAAGGAAATAGAAGATCCAAGAACGGAGTACAGTCGTGGCCATGCCAAGACAGGCTTTCTCGTACTAGATACTTCCGGGGCCAGTGCGGAAGTGCTTGGTTACTACGGCATGAGAGGACGGCTAGAATCTTCAGAGAAACGAGGAATCTTTAGAGGGCAGGTCCGTAGACAGGCGCGTAGAAATCTCTCTAATCTGTCGCTCTCATTGTCTAGAAACATTGACGGGGATGACGGTGTCGATTTTCTGGTGGCTGATGTCAGCGGCCACTACAGTAAAACCTTTGCCCTGGATGTTACTGAAGTAACGCTAGTGCAGGTTACTAAAAGTGTGACGGTGGTGGCCGGTGATGATTTGCTCGGCAACCTAGGCGACAATGTCATCTATGGCACGCTCAAGAAAGATGTCTTAACAGGTAGTAACTATGGCGATAGTATTTATGGCAGCTTAGGCAACGACAACATAAAAGGGAAAAGAGGCGACGATATTCTTGAAGGGGGTGCCGGGAATGACCGCTTATACGGCAACGCTGGTGATGATAGAATTCACGGAGGCAATGGCAACGACATTATTCGCGGTGGCAGAGGTAACGATACTTTGGCCGGTGGCGACGGTACGGATTACTTCTTTCTGGGAAGGTTGCAGGCTGGAGAAATTGATACCATCCTAGACTTTGAGGTGGGTACTGATAAGCTATATCGGTTGGGCAGTAGTGATCGCACCACCTTTTTTGACCAAATTGTACAGACTGATGTGGGTGCTCAGTATACGGCTAGCACCGGTGGACAGGTATTATTAGAAGGAGTGAGCGTCGATCGACTTCGCAATGCTGCAGGATCGCTGTTTGCTTGAGTGTTGTTTGTTTTAGGTGTTGAGGGCCCCCAGAGATTAATCCAGAGATTAAGCCTCAATTACTGATGGTTGACGGCGCTGTAGTTCTCTGTCTAACCATTGTTGAAATTTGCGATCGCGAATTTTCTGATAAATTTCATCCGTCAGCTCAGGTTTAATAAATCTATCTACAAAAAAGAGAGCCTGCCCCTCTTTCAAGGTAAAGGGCCCAACCACTTCCTGGGCATTAGCACCAAACACGCTTGCAGAAATGTCAGGATCCATGACCCAGCGGGATAGCTGGCCTTCGTAGCCACAGTAAGCTCGTCGCTCAGCATTAATATCGTAGAGGTGTGCCGCTTCAAAAAAGGTCGTTTCGTTTTCTTCTATCTGATAAATGATTTCTTGTGCTGTTTGGATATTCGGCACAATCAGTCGGTACAGTGCCACCTGTTCATAGTCGAGCTTATTTTGCTCAAACTGAGTTTTGGCGGTGTCGTGAAAGAGTGTGTCTGCGAGTTTCTGTGTGAGCAGGCGATCGCGAATGCTCTCTTGCCAAGTCTCTGCCGACAGCTGCTGCTCACGCAGCCACGCCAACGTTTTTTCAGCGCTTTCTAGACGGAACTCTCGTCGAATAGACTCGCTTTCTGCTTGAATCTCTTCATCACTGACCTCAATGTTTTGCTTATGTGCTTCCTCACGAATAATATTGAGGGCAAGATATCGTCGACACACTTCATTGTATTTGAGGTCTCTTTTCAAGAGAGCGATAATATCTTCTTCATTGATGTCGAATCCCTGAAAGTTAACCATTGCGATTACTACCCGACGTCATCGCCCACGATTGCCAGTATGTCGTCGATGAAAGTAAAGTCATCACCGTGATTGACTTGGCAGCCCGTGAGCGATCTCATGCTCCCTTTGGGTGCTCCTTTTTGGTGCTTCCTATATGGGTCTAATCAATATAGACACTAAAGGGTCGCCCCTGCTTGCCAAAATGGCATTTTCTTATCTCTAGGCATTCGCGAGCCATGTTTTAGCCAAATCGATCTCAGAGCGCTCATAGACCCTCATTTCAAAAGGATACAGCCCACCGATCGCCTCAGCTAATGTTTTAATCCATTTGGCATCAGCTACGATAGCAACGTGGCTGATCTTGTTAAGCAAGCTAATCTGCTGAAGATCTATCCACAGTGCCATTGGGTCAATTCCCTTAAAATCACGAATCTCCTCTAAAATTTTCAGCTTATCGTGCTTTTCAAGATCTCTGTGAATCTCTCTTACAGCAGTATTAATATCTGTTGTTGTAATCTTCCCTTTTACAACCACTTCTAGTACTGGGCCATCACTGCTACGGCTGACGGTAAGCCCTGACTCTATCGGCTTTTCAGAAGCGGTAATAAGCCAGTTGCGCGCAGCGTCAACATCTGAGCGAGAAAATCCCTTCACCTCGGCAGAAAGGACGTTCCCTGCGGCCGTTGCAATGGTCCGTATCCATTCAGCATCGGCGACTACCGCAACATGGGTAAAGTCATTCACATGCTTCAATCCAAACTGCGCATCTTTCCACAGTGCCATTAAGTCCATGCCCTCAAAGCTGCGAATCTCTTCCAGTAGTCGCAGTTTGCCGTGCTTTTCAATATCAGCAGTCATTTGAATGACTGCGCTCTCAAGCTCAGCTTCGGTGACTTTTCCCTCAACAGCAAGTTCAACAACATTATCGTTGGGATTGTTCTTATACTCAATCATGTTCGTTGCTCCTATCAGCGCAGGCGACGAATTGGCTGAGCGACTGAACGTAATCGCGGTATCTTCTATCTCGGTTAATACTTTCCTTTGAAAAATCTCAGAAGACGCGCCTAGCCAAGTACATCTTCATTATATTAGACTTCATCGGAAATAGACGGGCTAAAATAGCAAGCAGGGTTATCGAGCA
>ERZ1740067.2089-NODE-2089-length-12660-cov-5.867434_pt1 | contig 12660 bp, 8 predicted proteins | sample MGYA00581736_ERZ1740067 | MGnify/ENA primary metagenome ERZ1740067 (study PRJEB43018, sample SAMN04849236) | marine metagenome | isolation source: floating plastic debris | place: Pacific Ocean | collected 2008-08-27 | study: EMG produced TPA metagenomics... | reverse complement strand
GTGGTTCACGTAGCTTCTCAATCATAAAGTTATGAAGCAGGTGGTTATTGGTATTGGCCGAAGCGGCTACGGCATAATACCTTACCAATGATACGGGATCTCGGAAAAGTTTATTCAATAAACGAGTTTTGATAGAGTCGTCAGCATAATTACATAAAATGGCTCCAAAAACACGTTCTAGAAATAATTTTGATTGAGTAAGTTGTTCAATGTATTTGATTTTTACCAAACGGAATTTCGCACCTTCTAATCGACTATGAGTTTGGCGAATGAGTCCGGCATTTTCGAGTACTGAGAAGTACTTCAATTCCATAATTTGTTCGAGAATGGGCAAAGAATCCAATACACAAAACTTTGAGGCTTCAATTAAAGCTATTTTTTGAATGCGACTATCTTCAGAGGTAAGCAGTTTCAGAATAGCCTGCTTGTAAGTAATCGGATCCAACGTATTCAAAATATTTAGAAAAGTGGGGATTTGAGCCGCATTATGTTGTTCAATTTCTTGAGTGATGTGTTCAGGCATCGTTACAAACCCATCTGCCTGACTAATTTCTTCTTCCCCTAGTTTTTTCTGGATAATACGTTGATATTCACTATGCATTGCTCTAATCACAATAATTAAAATAGCCAGTAAACCTATGGTAACGTAGATGTTATCCATTGCAGTCATGCTGGTATACACCGCCAAAACATACAAGGCAACTCCCCCCAATATAAAGCCCAGATCTTGCGCAAAGCCCTCTAGTTTGGCTTGGGTATCAAACCTGAGGCGAACATCTATAGGGAGTAAGTACAGGCGATATATAGGCGAAACAATGGCGTTTCGCATGATGTCGTGAATGAACTTGGTCGCAATCAACAAGAAGAAGAAGAAAATAAAACGTTTGGCATCCAGGGTATGGCCAAGTGTCTTGGCTACAATAAGGGTAATGAAGATGAAAAGGATTAATAATACGGGTTGCAAGCGCAAACTTTTTTCCAATCCGTAACGATTGACCACAAAGCGATATACATACCAACTAATGATGAGTGATACTGAGACCATCACTCCGCTGAAAAGCGCTAAAAAGTCAATCAAATCATCTGGCCGAATGTAGACGGTTTCTACCACTGATAAGAACCAGTATTCTATAAATAAGGCGACACACACCGAAAGAATGGCAAATATGATAAGGTAGTTTACAAAACGTTTTCTGAGTAGTTTGAATGTATTATTGGTGCTACGAATAAGTTGAGCACTGTCATTGAGTACAGTCAAAAAACGATACCATCGTCCGATTCCTAACACCGAGTAAGTAGTGGCCAGTGTAATAAAAAATGCGCTCAAAAAGATCAACAATGGAGTAGTGAGGCCAGTCAGTCTAAGAAGTTGTGGAATAAGAAAAAAAGCGACAATCTGACCAAGAGAAAACCCTGCACTTACTTTCCCCGCAAATCGTTTACTTTCTTGCACATTGAATACCCTACCAAAAGTCCCCCAAAATACTAGGAGCGCTATACTGTTGAGTGGCCCTAAAAATATAAGCGCAAACCTGACTGCACTGGCGTGCAAATCGAGATAAATGCTGGTAAAAGTAGCCAATAAGGTAAATGATATAAGTATGAAAAACCCGTTTGTGAGGCTGGAAAACGCAAAGTAGGGCTGAGAATAAATGAATATAGCTGATAAAACCATACTCGAGATTCCTGAAATAATAAATATTTCGGGTAATTGACTAGCACCAAATTTTTGTAAAAACAATGCAATAGCTCCAATATTGTAAAATGCAAGTGCTGCACCAATGAAGCATCCAAATATAGATAGGTGTAAGACCTCCTTATTTCTTTGTTTGATTTGACTCATATGTTCGAGGGATTAGCCATTTGGTAGATTAACTTTCTATTAATATAGAGTATTTGTACGGTTTTTATTGCTTTTGCGGAAGTTTTTTTGCCTGTTCTTCCTCTAATTTTTTCAGCTTCTTTTGTAAGTCCTCTAATTTTTTCTTCTTGTCCTCCAATGCCTTCATTTTTTTGTCGATACTTTCTTTTTGTTTTTTGATCGCATCTACCTGTTTCAAGGCAATGTCTTTTTTAGGAGTAAATAGCTTGATAAGGGGCTTTACAGTAATGGCTGCCAAACCTTTTATTGGTAAGACGATGATGCCCAAAACAGTATCCCAAAAACCTTTGGCTGCGTTTGGATCATCAAGTGCAATCATAGAATTATAAAACCTGCGGCCATATTTGTTAAATTTGTAGAAACAAACCAATTCGTATTTGGCGACTGTGCGAGATTTTATCTTGATATCCAGCGTATTAGTTGTGATCAACTTACAAATATTATCGTCAAACAGCTTGGTGTTTCTGACGAAATCTTCGCTGTCTGGGGTCTTTTTATAAGTATAAAAATTTTGATTATCATCTAAAACTACCAAAATCCAGTCCTTTTTGTATTTTATGGCAAAAAGCTTGTAGGCTACTTGGCTTGGAGTCATTCCGCGATAACTTACCGCCATTTCTTCCAATACTTTGGCACAAGGTGGTGGAGGAGGCGGAGGGTTAGATGTTGTATCCTGGCCCCAAGTGAGTTTTGCCAGGAAAAACAAAATCATCGTGAGTAGAAAAAACTTTTTCATAGCACAAATTAATGTTTTTTTATTCGGATTGTTATTACTCTATGGACAGTTTTATTTATTTTTGCCCTTAGATATCAAAGGTCAAGCCATTTCATTACTTATGATGTAGTAAAATTTGCCCGATTATACAAATGTCTTTGATAGAGACGTTGTAATAATAATGATGATCAAAACATTTTTTATCAATTAAATAAAATCTTTTCGAACCAAAAATATTAAAATTTGATGGCATTGAAGAAATTACTAACCATAGTATTTGTGTTAGCTATTTGCCAAACATATTCTTTCGCTCAGAACCAAATTGAAAAAGATATTGAACAGAAGAATAAGGCAAAGGCCGAAAAAGCAAAGGCCGACAGCATAAAGAAAGCCCTGCAAAACGCAAAACCTAACAAGAAGAAAAACGAGAATTCGTTTTACAACAAACAACCGATTACCCCTGGTGTAAGTACAACCGAGGCAGGGAACACTAAAGGAACCAATGGAGTTACTTACAATCCTACTACTTTTCTAGATGCAGAAAATTTTGGGATAGATGCGCCTCCAAAAAAGAAAGATTCAAGTGCAGCCATCGATACGGTCGCCTTTGCGAAACGTTTTTTGTCAGCAAAAACTGAATCTAACAATTTGGTAGATGAGGGTGCCTTGAAAGACAAAGGCTTTTTGGCAAGTCTCAAGACCGCCACCTTAAATCCAAAAGACAAAAATTTCCCTTTGTATCGCTACAAAAAGCACAAACTTAAATTCAAAACATTTGGTTGGCATCCATATTGGCTACAGGGAGCTCACAAAAATTACAATTTCTCTTTGCTCTCGGCAGTCGCTTTTCATGCTTACTTTCTAGACCCTACTACAGGTAGTTATGTAAACCCCAAACCTATCAAGGAATGGAAGGATACCAAGATGATTGATGAGGCAAGAAAGCATAAAACCAAAGTGTTGCTCAGTGTGTACAACAATGGAGAAGATAATAACCGGGCGTTTTTGAACAACGCGGCAGCCCGTACCAATTTTATCAGAATTATCCTGGCTTTGCTCAAAGAACGTGATGCAAACGGAGTACACATAGAGTTTGATGGATTGGGTAGTGCTGAAAGACAAGCATTCACTGATTTTATTTTAGACTTGTCATCGCAACTTAGAAAAAGCATTGACAATGCCTGGTTGACAGTATCTTTGCCGCCTATCAACTTTAATGATGCCTATGACGTGCGCGCATTGGACAAATACGTAGACTTATTTGTTTTATCAGCGGGCGAGTTTTATGGAAAACAAACCAACACAAAGGCTGGACCACTAAGTGTAGTAAAATCTGGTTCCAACTGGTGGGATTATGATTTGGATCGTGGAATAGATGAGTATGTGGCTTCAGGGGTAACCGCAGAAAAGTTATTATTGACTGTAAATTATTATGGTGCTGAATGGAAAACTGATGGCTTGAAACCAGATGCCAAGGCGTTGGGTTTCGAAAAATATTTGACTTATGCTCAAATCAAGAAAATTATAGGAAAGGCAAAAGGATACGAAGAGCCAGAAAGTATGTCGATGTTTTATCCATACAAAGAGAAAGATGGGTATCATCAGATATGGTATGAAGATAGTACTTCATTGAGTAAGAAGTATGATTGGGTAATTAGTAAAAAAATTGGTGGAGTGAGTATTTGGGCATTGGGCTATGACAATGGTAATGCGAAATTGTGGGAAGTATTGGCTTCCAAGATGGCTGAACCATTACCCAAACCCTCGGCGAACAAAAAAGGGAAAAGTCAGGCCAAAAACTTCTTTTCCAGAGCCAAAGGCTCACTGATGCGACTACTTCGTAATCCGAAAGGGGCACTACAGAATCCATCATATTTTGCTTCAATGTTAATCTTGTTGTTAGGACCTGTCTTTGCTGGATTCTATATCATTTACCGACGTGGTTGCCATTTAAAGCGTAGTATGAATCTGTTGTTAAAAGGTGGCATCATTATGTTTTTGATCATGGCGTTTGCCCTTACTGCATTGGTGCTTACCCGTTTCAAGCATACTACACCAATCATACTATTGATGGCAGGTTTTGTAATAGGAGCCATTGTTTTCTTACTACTTACCCGCCGTTCGCTCTCCGAACGGGAAATGCCCTAAATAATTACATGAACTCAAATACTAGCTTTTATACCACGAGACTAAATCGACCTAAGATGATGAAACTCGCCTATAGTTTTTTTCTATTTTTAATTGTTGCTGGATGTACACTTCAAGATCCCCAGCCCAATGATACGAACCAGTATGTCAAGTTTTTTGGAAGTGCAAGAGACGAGGCCGCCAATGCAATGCTTCCAGTCGATGATGGAGTATTACTGATTGGCTCCACAAAATCTTTCACTAGCACTGAAAAGGCTTATGTTACCAAGGCAGATGAAAACGGTAATGTACAATGGTTTGAAACTTATGGTGTCACTGCCAATACCGATGAAAGTATTACAGTGGCCAGGGCAGCTATTCAGATTTCAAATGGTAATTTTTTGGTATTGGGTGAGGCAACACTCAATGATACAACCAATTTTATATTGTATGAAATTGATAAAAATGGTGAATTGGTCAATGGAAGCCCTAGACAATTTGCTACTTCCAGCAAGAGTGATCAAGGTTTTTATATTACTGAACTTTCTACCGGGGGCTACCTACTGGCTGGAATCACCAGTGATGCAGTAGACAATACAAGTCGCGATTTGAAATTGATTAAGATTGATGAATCATACAATGTTATTTTTGAGAGATCAGAGGGAATTAGCAATGCGCCTGATGAAATTACCAACGTAATAGAGGTAGAAGGGAATGACTTTTTAATATCAGGAACCATCAAACGAGGAAATTCCACCTCTACGGCTTTTACTGATTTGGTAGTGGTGCGTGCCACCGAAAATGGCCTATATCGTTTTGCCAATCCCTTAGGCAAATCGGATGATGCAAATCTGGAAGCCTCTCAAATATCGGCTTTTGGAAAAGATTATGTCATTGTAGGCACTACTGATTCCCAAGGTGACAAGGATGTTTACATTGTACAGACCGACGTTGATGTGAGTGAAGCCTCGCGTATACCACACATTATTACCCCTAGTGAAAATAATGGAGAGGAAGAAGGAGTAGCTATTGAACCTACCAGTGATGGAGGATTTATTGTAGCAGGTACCCGAAGCTTTACTGGTAGTGGTCAAGCATCTTCCAAGGCATTTTTGATGAAACTGGATGATGCTTTCAAGATAGAGTGGGTAAAAGAATACGGAGATACGGGTAAATCTAATGATGGTCTCAATTCAGCTCGTTTTGTAAAAGCAATTGATGGAGGCAACGGAGGATATTTATTGATGGGTACTTTTAACTTTGCCAACAACCAGGTAATTGGTTTGGTTCGAACCGATAGCCAAGGAAACACCCTCACAAAATAATTATTTGTTGTTAAAAATACTTCTAAAGGTAAAACGGCTACTCAATCAATTGAGTAGCCGTTTTACCTTTAGTATACTTTGGGTTAGCCAAACTACACATTGAATCTGAAGTGCATGATATCTCCATCTTCTACGATGTATTCTTTGCCTTCTTGTGAGATTTTACCTGCATCTCTACAAGCCGATTCACTACCAAACTCCTCATAATTGGCCAATTTGATGACCTCTGCCTTGATAAAGCCTCTCTCGAAGTCGGTATGAATGACTCCGGCAGCTTGGGGTGCTTTGAAACCGTCAGTAATGGTCCAGGCACGTACTTCTTTTTCTCCTGCCGTAAAATAAGTAATAAGATTGAGTAGTTCGTAAGAGGCTCTAATCAAACGATTCAATCCTGATTCCTCCAGGCCATACTCTGCCAAGAACTCCAGTTTTTCTTCGGTCGTTTCTAAGGTAGCAATCTCGGCTTCAATGGCAGCAGAAATGAGTAACACTTGAGCATTTTCGTGTTTGACTGCTTCCTTGAGTGCTTCTACGTGTTGGTTGCCTTTGGTAACCGACCCCTCGTCTACATTCGCTACATAAATGACTGGTTTGATAGTAAGCAAATGCAAGTCGTGGATAGACTCAAGTTCTTCTTCGTTGAGTTCCAGGCTACGCACATTTTGTCCACTTTCGAGAACCTCTTTTATTTTTTCGGCGATAGCAATTCCTTTTTTAGCTTTGGCATCTCCCGATTTGGCCACCTTTTGCAAACGTTGAATACGTTTTTCGATGCTCTCAAGGTCTTTCATTTGGAGCTCAATGTCAATCACTTCTTTATCGTTTACCGGGTTTACGGTTCCGTCAACGTGTACGATGTTTTCATCCTCAAAACAACGTACCACGTGGATAATCGCATCTACTTCCCGGATATTGGCCAAAAATTTATTGCCTAAACCTTCTCCTTTGCTGGCTCCTTTTACTAACCCGGCAATGTCAACGAACTCAATGACGGCTGGTAACACCTGTTGTGGATTTACCAGTTTTTCAAGTACTTGTAAACGATGATCGGGTACCTGTACTACTCCTACATTGGGTTCAATAGTACAAAAAGGGTAATTTGCTGACTCAGCCTTGGCACTTGACAAAGCATTGAATAAAGTAGATTTCCCTACATTGGGTAACCCTACAATTCCACATTGAAGACTCATTAATCTATATTTTGTTAATTCTATTCAAAAAACTTCCGCAAAGTTATAAAATCTCTCGATACTACCCTACAAGCTTGTGGTGGAGGTATGGATGATACCCAGAAAAATAACAAATAATAGCGACATCAAACCAAAAATAATTTGTAAAGCAATTATACGCTATAAATTGAAAGGTCGTTTATTATTTGTGTGACTAACAAAGGAATGGTGTATCTCGATGCATGATTTCTTTATAACTTCTTGTATGTAAAGGCTACTTTCTAAAAAGTGGCCTTTTTTTAATCCCTTATTTTGTACACTTCGTCAAGGTAATTGTCGGCCTCATCTCTTCTAAAGATTCATTGGTGCAACAAAAGACGTAAATTAAAACATCGTTTTTGATTTAGACAATACACCTATGAACAATCTTTATACTCAACTCTCTCAACGAAATTGGTTACTTACTAAAGCTGGTGAATGCTTTTTGCTGTTATTGGTTGTCTTTTTTGTGGCTTATTGGTTTGACAACCGCAAAGTAATGGGAATCAATCCTTGGGTGAAACCCATCAAGTTTAGTTTATCTATCTGGATATTTCTGTGGACCATGGGATGGTTGTTGGCCGAGTTACCGCAAATCCCTCGCATTACCCGATTCATCAGTATAGGTATTACGGTATGTATGTTGGCCGAGATCGGGGCCATTGCTTTACAAGCAGCAAGAGGAACCACTTCTCATTTCAATATTTCAAGCCCATTCAATGCCATTGTATTGGCGTTCATGGGGATAATGATTGCCATCAATACGCTTTTGATGCTTTGGGTTCTTGTGCTATTTTTTATTCAAAATACGAATCTACATCCAGCCTACCTGTGGGGCATTCGTCTGGGCCTCATCATTTTTCTTTTGGCCAGTGCCGAAGGAGGGATTATGATCTCTAAAGGTGCTCATAATGTAGGAGTAACAGATGGAGGAAGTGGTTTGCCTTTTTTAAACTGGAGTACCTTGGGAGGAGATCTTAGGATTGCTCATTTTATTGGATTACACGCTTTGCAGATTGTACCATTGGTTGCTTGGTGGTTGGTGCGTAGTCAGCCCCAACAAGCCTTGACATATGCCATAACTTTTGCAGTATTGTATGCTGTACTTGCATTTGGTTTGTTTGGGATGGCGATGATGGGCAAACCACTTTTGAGTAAATTGTAGATTGGTATAAAAAATCCGTAAACAGACTATAACATTATAAAATAAAACTCGTAAATACCTATACAATCATATGAAAAACCTTATTAACTTAAAAGATTATTATGACAGTACCAGATAAAAAAAGTAAATCAACTGCTGCTCTCCTCGCTTTTTTTCTAGGCTTTTTTGGGGTACACCGCTTTTATTTGAACCAAAATGGCATGGGTATCGGATTAATTCTGGGTACAATGACTATTTTTGGTGCAATTGTAACGCGTATCATTTCTTTTGTAGACTTCATTGGATTTTTGACGATGTCGGAAGAAGAATTTAATCGACGTTACAATCCCCACTTAGTGGCCTACCACGGTTATGGTGCAGTCAATGCAATGCAAAAACCTGCCTATGTAGCAGATGAAATCAGGAAGTTAGATCAATTGTTTCAAGAGGGGGTGATCACCTTTGAAGAATTTGAGCGTAGAAAGCAAAAGATTATGGATTAATGAAATATTAAACAATCTCTATAAAATGGGGCGTTTGAAGAGCATTCAAACGCTTTTTTTATGAGCAATGCGCTACTTGATCACCTCAAAACTAATGTGACTCATTGAGTTTGAATTTTTCTAATCTTAATAACATAATAGCGAAAATCATCACGCGTTTTTCCTTGCGGAAAACTTTGCTTGACCACATACGCTTTGGTTTGGCCAGCCGCCATAGGTGCTCCATCTTCGGGCACTACGTTAAAATCCCGTTGAATAATACGATTACCTTGTTGGTCAAACCAGGTTACCTCAACCTTGAGCCTCTTAATTGTTTGGTTTCCAGTGTTTTGAAAACTACAAGTAGCGTGGTGAGAGGTGCGATTCCCAAATAGTTTTTTAAATTCACTGTTCAATTCCTCGATCGTGATATTGGCATTACCATCAAGCGTTACTTTGATACCCTGAGGCAAATCATCAAAGGTATTTGTAGCTGTTTTTGGACTTGTGGTATAGTCCTTTTCAGCAAAGTCATCCTCAGCTATATTACCTGTTTGCCAAAAGAACACCGCCACCAATAGAGAGATAATGCCTGCTGCGATCGCCATGAATATGGTTTGTTTGATTTTTATTTGGGGCTTCTTGGCTAAGTTTTCTTCCTTGGAAAGTTCGCTTACAATGATCAGTGATTGTGCATTTTCGGGGGAGCCCTGAAGGCAACGACGAGCAAATACGAGGGCATGGGTTCGGTCTTCGCTTTGTGATTTATCGTGCCACCTCATTTTATAAGCATAGGCAATACTGGCCAGTGCCTGGGTATTGTTAGGCTTGATGCGAAGGGCTTGTTTGTATTCTTGAATGGCATCTGACCAGTTTTTATATTTCAGAAACCCTTCTGCTCTTTCTATATGATCTTGGTAAACTTCTTGAGCGGCTTGCCAGTCTTCTTCGCTCATTCCTGCATCCAGTGCTATTTCCTTGAGCTCTTGTTCGGTGAGCGGTTGGTTTTCTCGTGCCCGCTGCACTTCAAACAATTTGCTGATATATGCTTCGATAATTTTTTCAGAGTTACTATCCATCATTTAAAAAATTGGGAATTTACAGAGATACTAATTCGCGATACTTACTTTTTCTACAATAATCTGATAACGACCAGGATTAGTGACCTTACCCTTAGGAATTTGATTGGTGATTTTATCTATATGTATTTTACCTGGTAAAACCGTAGGGTCTATGATTGTTCTAAGGTGTCTTTTTTTGCTAAAAACGACCTTACCTTGAGCGTTGAGCCATTCAATGGTAACCGAAATGGTTTTGAGCTCCAAGTTACCCGTATTTTTGAATTCCAATACCAGTTTTTGGCTAAAAAAACCGCTTTTGTAAGAGTTGGAGGTATTATTCAGCCGTTCGCGAAATGCCAAGTCGATGTTATTTGGTTTGCCGTTCCGCCAACTAATCTTAAGTTTTTTAGAAGGAGAAAATTCAAGAGGCGCGGGTATTTTTTTGATCCTTTGGACTGTTACACGGGCTTTGGCTATCCTTACGAGCGGTTGATTTCTGATACTTTTCAGAATAGTTACCGGGATTTCATCACCAGAACGATACTGAGGAGATAATAGAGAGCCTACTGTCAGGTCAGTTCCGGTAAAACGAACCTTTCCAGCCTTGTCTAATAAATCGACCTTTAGTTTTAAATAAGAAACAATGAGCCGATCTACTTGTAAGCTTCCAGTGGCTTTGTAAGAGTAAGCGTTAGAATATACATTTACCCCAGAGTTATAAGAAGTAAACTTTAGACCTTTGGATTGAGCGTTAGGGACAAACTCTATGGGTACTGTCCACTCTTCAGGGGTAAAGCGAGCGGTCCTTTTGGTAGCATTTTTTCGTTGTTTATTAGCAGGTGGTTGGTAGGCCACTTTGTTTTTGTTACGAGTCCAGGTAAAGGTATTGGTGGCTTGCCAATTACTTCCGTTCCAATTGAATACCCTTACTTCCATTTGGTCTTTGGCTTTCAGTTGATATACCTCCTTTATTTTCATTTTTTGACCATCGGGCAAAAACTTGTCATATTCTAGAGTGATTCCCGATTTGTTGGCTTGAGTGACCGTCCCTTCCGTTGTTTGGCCGTCGTCGCTAAAGCTAAAGTGTCTAATTTTTTCTGAAAAAGGATTGAGCGACAGGGTTCCTTTGGTTCCTGGGCGCAGTTGGGTAGCACTGAGGTAGTAATACTTGGTAAACTGAATAAGGTGTTTGTCTAATGCCCATTCAAATACGACTTCACCCACATTGCTATTATTACTGGATTGCTGCAATTTGTCCTTGATAATCCATTTGTTGCCCACCAAAAACGACAACGTGATCATGGGATCCTGCTGATTGACCTCGCTTTGGGCAAAAATGAAGGAATTGATCCACAAGCATAATACGATAAGAGATGACAGTTTTTTGTACATAAATTCGATAAAGGTTATTAAAATAACGCTCAAAGCGTGCGACACTATTTTGAGTGCATCCAGGCTCATCAAGTGATCCTTTGCTAAGTAACAGTTACGCAATAATTGTCGGTTTTCGCTTCAATTTTGCTCACTATGCTTCCTTAAAAACCGAAGCTACAGCTCAATGTCATTAAGTTAAGGATTGCTGTGACAAAAATGAATTTTGAATGTCGATCAACGAATATCGAATAATGAAGGAAAAACTTTCACTGGCTTTATTTTAAGGCGTCAGCCTCCTTCTAAAATCGTTGATCAGCGTTCTTTAATCGATATTATTTTGCTTAACTAAACGACATTGAGCTACAGCTTTGTCTTTTAGTTTAAACTAACAGAAGCTCTGCCGAAGGCTAAATAGCCGAATTAACTTTGTTGAGCTCGTCACAGTGTAACTGTAGACTCGGTTGCAGGGCTATTAGCCGATTTTGTAAGTCGCCTAACAAACAATTTTTTTTTGAAAATCAGACACTTATTTTGAACAGGTTACTTAGGCACAAAACCCAGACCTAGACAATTTTGAGTACATTCATCTTTCAACTTATGACTTTCCTCGCGTTTTTACAAAGTTTACTAGCGCCTTTCTCGTTTTCCGAGTACGATTCCCAACCTAAATTCCAACCCAAAATAATTGAGGTTGCTCATTTGTTCTTCGGCCGGATTGCTTTGGTAAGTAGCCGGATTCAATGATGCATTCAGCTCGGTGTAGTCATTGGTTCCAAACTGTAGGGTATAGTAGGGCCTCACTCCCAACATTACGGGGCCAAGCAATACGTGTACTGGCAGACTAAAGGCAGCCCCGAAAGTAAAGTTATTGATGATTTCTACTTCCCCATCACCGCTCTTGTCATTGATGAGGTGAATACCCAGATCGGGCGCAACCGCCACCCCAAAGCCAAAGTTTTCGGTACTCACCCCCATCAGGCCCAACGAAACTTGTAAGTTGTGCAGGTTAAAACGTAGATTACGGGTTATTGGAGGCCTCCCCGGTAGTCGTTCGGTAGCATCGAGGTTGAGTCCAGCATTGCCGTAACGTAGCTCTAGTAAAATGGCCGTATTTCCCAAGTAACCATACCCTCCCAAAAATGCGGAAAATCCAGTAGGTTGTTCTACGTTGGGCAACGCTTGATTGCCTAATAGGTTTCGAGTTTGGTTAAACTGGTCAATCACATAATTTAAACCCTTGGGGCTGGCATTGGCCTGCTGATAACCTCCGCCCAAAATAGTATAAAAATACTGCTTTCTGGCTCGACGTTGACTATAGGCATTGGTGCATACTACACTGCAT
>ERZ1740067.2088-NODE-2088-length-12665-cov-4.442427_pt1 | contig 12665 bp, 11 predicted proteins | sample MGYA00581736_ERZ1740067 | MGnify/ENA primary metagenome ERZ1740067 (study PRJEB43018, sample SAMN04849236) | marine metagenome | isolation source: floating plastic debris | place: Pacific Ocean | collected 2008-08-27 | study: EMG produced TPA metagenomics... | reverse complement strand
CATGACTCAGAACTCGTTGGCCAGAACGCAGTCGATGTGAGCTTGTTCAAAGCCGGGGATAGACGGCTGGTCGATGTGATTCGCAACCAAACCTCCCTCCGGCGGACCATGAAGGATGTGGTCCTGCAGCCCGGCGACCGTGTCGTCATGAAGTCATCGGTAACCGAAATCATGACGATGCGCGACAATCAAGCGCTGCAACTGGAGCGCCAAAGTGAAAAAGTCTCAGACGACCTCATTGAGCAAGTCACAGCGCGCCAAGCCCGGGTTCTGGAAGCACTGATTGGTCCAAAGTCACGGTTTTTGGGTCGGACCTTGCGCCAGATCCGGATGGCGCGGCGCTATGGCGTCTACCCGCTGGCGCTGCATCGCCAAGGCGAAAATGCGACCTTGAAGCTGGACGATACCCCTCTCCAAGTTGGCGATACGCTCCTTTTAGAAGGCGCGCCGGAAGATTTATCACGCCTGAATGAGGAAGCAGACCTTCTCAACCTGAGCGAACCGACCACAAAAGGCTTTCGCCGTGGCAAGGCCTGGATCAGCTTTGGCGTCATCGCGGGTGTTGTTGTCCTGGCCGCCTTAGAGATCATGCCTATCATTTCCCTGGCTATCATTGGCATGGTGTTGGTCCTCCTCACCCGCTGCATCGACATGGAAGAGGCGATGGAATCCATCGATTGGCAAATCATCGTCTTGATTTATGCCATGCTCGCTTTGGGCGCAGCGCTGACAAAAACCGGCGCCATTGAGATTATTGTGTCCGCCATTCGACCCGCTTTGGAAAACCTGCCGCCCATGGCCATCCTCGCCGTGGTTTTTGCATTATGTTCCATCATCACCGAGACTGTCACAAACAACGCCGTTGCGGTCATTATGACGCCCATCGCTATCAGTCTCGCCAATCAACTTGGGCTCGACCCACGGCCGTTTGTTGTAACGGTGATGTTTGCCGCAAGCGCCAGCTTTGCAACGCCCATTGGCTATCAGACCAACACTTTGGTCTATAGCGCAGGCGGCTATAAGTTCACCGACTTCATAAAAGTCGGCTTACCAATGAACTTTATTGCAGGCTGCGTCGTGGTGCTGATGTGCCCACTGATTTGGCCGCTTTAGGTGTAGCGAAGCTGGTCCGTCCAGAAGCGCTCTATGTCGCGCAGCGTGTTGCGCGTGCTGCGGAGATTATCCAAATCCGCAATATCGCGCTTTAACATCTCTTCCAAATGCTCGTCATAGAGCTCGTCAATCAGCTCACAGATTTCCATGCCGCGTTCGGTCAGAGAAATCCGCACTGAGCGACGGTCATGCTCAGACCGCTTGTTGACCATGTAGTCGGCTTCAATGAGCTTCTTGAGATTGTAAGACACATTGGAGCCCAGATAATAGCCGCGGCTGCGCAATTCCCCTGCAGTGACTTCCAAAGAGCCAACAATATAAAGTAACAGGGCCTGGACCGAATTGATATCAATCCGATTCATTTCCTCAAGACGCACCTTAATGACGTCGAGCAACATCCTATGCAAACGCTCGACGAGCTGCATCGTGTCCAAGAACGTTGGCTTGGTTTGTGCAATTTTTAGTTCCGCCTCAACAGGCTGGCTTGATGTCTGCAAACCTGACATGCTGTTATCCTCAATACAAAACACGGATGTACATTTCGCGTTGGACGCAGTATGCCCACGTCCCCATAAAGAAGTGTTAACAGCGCGTCCGCGCATACCCTTGCCCAAATCAGGAGAATTTGCCCAATGGCGACAGCACGCCTCATGAAACGCGCTCGCAGTGATGCCCAAAAAGATGTCCGCCGCCGCGGCATTCTAAACGCCGCTTTAGAGCTTTATGAGGACGTCGGTTTGGACCAGGTGCGCGTTGATGCCATTGCCAAACGCGCGGGCATCGCCAAAGGCACTGTGTATCTCTATTACAAAAGCCGAGAAGGCATCTTTATCGACATTTATGAAGAGGCCTTTGCGGACTGGCTCATTGGCTTTGCCAAACGGCCGGAACTGTCTAAATCCGGTGCGAAAGAGAAAATCGCGGCCATCATTGCCAATCACTATCTCCAAGATCAAAGATTCCATGAGCTCCATAGTGGCCTGGGCCAGGGCATCTGGCTGAAGCTAACCGCGCGCGAACGCGAGGACGCGCTGGCGGTTCTGCGACCCGGGCAAGACGCCTTTGTCGACTTTTTAAGCCGTGCCTTGAATATCCCGAACGACGATGCCGATCGGCGCGCCAAAGCAGTGCTCGCCATGCTCGCCGGCTACAGCCAAATGAGCGACATTTTTGGCGAAGACCCGGAATTACTCACTGAAATGGTCGGCCGGCAGCTGCTTGGCGCTTGATTACGGCTGAAACGTCCAAGGGTCGAACGTTTCGACGGCCAAATGCTCGAAATCTGCGGTGTTTCGGGTGGCCAGAACAAGGCTGTGCTGCGCCGCAGTGGCCGCAATTAGGGCGTCCGCCAAATGGACGGTGTAGCCGTTGTTTTGCGCTGCCGCTCTAAAGTCAGCCGCCACGGTTGCCACTGGAACATCAATGTCAAGAAATGCGCTGCCGAAGTCGCTGTGGATACGTTGCAGCCCAGCCGCGAGCCTTAGATGCTGTCGCTTATCGTTGGCCAACCGAGCAATACCATAGGTTAGCTCATGCAAGCTCACGACCGATATAAAGCTGCGCTCAGCCTGCGTTAGAAATTGGGTAACGGCCGGATTGGCACGGGCGCCGCGCATGGGTTCTGACAACACATTTGTGTCGAGCAGATAGCCATTCATAGTCAGTCCGGAAGATTTATTGGCCGGTCGGGGTCACTGCGAGACGGGAGGTCTAAGTCAACGCCGTCCGAGCCGTCGATCCCCTGGAAAATCTCGACCCACATATCCCCCAATCGCTTCTGCTTGGGCTGTATTGCCAACCAGTCTTTCTCCGGTACAACAACAAAAGTCTCGCGCTTACCAATGCGCTGCGGCCCTTGTTCTCGTGACAGCCGCAATACTTCAGAGAGCTTTTCCTTCGCTTCAGAAACAGTCCAAGTGTTTTCGCGAGCCATGAAATTTTCCTGATCTAGTCTATGCTAGACTATATTGATTTCCGGCCGCTGTCTATGCTGTTGGCACAGCATCACGTAGTCTGTCGCCGCGAATACTAGCGCGCGCCGACGGCACTTTCAGCAGCTTGAACGGTAACTGGCCCTATCCCGAGGGCTTCCAGCGGTGCCTTGATAAGCGCTGCGTCGCCCATGACGAGCCAGGTGATGTTATCTGGCAAAATGACCTCGTCTGTTGCCGCAGCAATATCGGTCAAACTGAGAGCCCTAAACTTGCCTGGCAAGCTTTCGACATAGCTGTCCGGGCGACCGAAGGTCTTGTTGCGCATGAGCGTGCCGAGAACGGATGATGCCGCTTCGAACTGGCCCGGCAGCGCCCGCGAGGCGTTATTGACCACACTAGCAAGCTCTTTCTCCGTAGCTGGGCGGCTTGTCTTATATTCCACCAGTTCTTTGCGCAGCTCAGCGATAGACTCTGCAGTTTTATCGGCCTGAACAGGGGCATAGACCATGAAGGGCCGCTGACCCTTGGCATCTCTTAAGAAGGTAGAGGCGCCATAGGCCCAGCCTTTATCTTCGCGCAAATTCATATTCACGCGGGACGTGAATTGCCCACCAATAATGTCGTTCATAGCGTTGATGGCAATGTTGTTTTCCGCACCGGTGGGTGGGGCGAGGACGCCGCCGAGGATGAGCGATTGCGGTGAGCCAGGGCGGTCGACAATGATGATTTGCGCTTCTGAAGCGATGTCCACCGTCACCACGTCTTTAGCGCCCGTTGGAACATCCGGCGCGGCCCAATCCCCAAAACGCTTCTCAAGCAGCGGCAACATCTCTTCGAGTGTTGTATCGCCTACGACGAACACGCTTGCCGTGTCTGCTCTGAGACGCGTGTCTTTGAAAGCCTTCAGCTCTGCTGTCGTCAGCGTGCTAACATCTTCAGCACTGCCCGACCCCGTGAACGGGACACCATAAGGGTGATTTTCGCCATAGAGCAGCGGCGGTAAGAGGCGCAGGCCGATGGCAACCGGCTGCGATTTTTCAGATTCGATGCCAGCGAGGACTTGCTGACGGACCCGGTCTAAGTCTTCTTCCGCAAAACGGGGCGAGCGCACGACCTCCTCAAGCAAATCTAGCGATGGCGCGATGGTATCCTTCAGCGCGGAGAGCGAGATGCTGGAAGTGTCCAGGCTGGCGCCTGTCGACAATTGCGCGCCGAGGCGTTCCAGCGCTGCATCCAGTTCCAATGCATCTTTAGAGGCGGTACCTTCATCCAGCATCGCCATTGTCACGCTGGACAGGCCGAGCTTGCCGCCTTGGTCAGCGGCATAGCCAGCATCAAACAAAAGCGCCACATTGATGACGGGAATGGTGCTGCGCTGGGCCAAAACAACTTCAATCCCATTGCTCAGCGACGCGCGCTGAATGTCTGGAAAATCAATGTCTGGAGATTGGGCGACGGTTGGAAGCGACGACCGGTCCGCACCCTCTTCAGCGACTTTACCCTCGTCAAAAGGCGTCACGGTCAGCTGATAATAGCCATTGGACAACCAACGCTTGGCAGCCGCTTGCAGCTTCTTGGGTGTCACTTCATCAACCCACTGCAGGCCTTTTCTATAAAAGCTCGGGTCGTCGGCGTAGAGCGCCCCTTTCGCCAATGTGACGGCCTTGCCGCCAAAGCCGCCGACGCGCTCTAGGCCCCGGATGCGGCCCGCACGAATGCGCGTTTTGGTCCGCTCTACTTCGTCTTTGGTGGGCCCTTTGCGCAGGAATTCGGCCACGACTTCATCAATCATGACATTGACCGCATCCACGTCGCCGCCTGGCTTCACATAGACTTCGATTTCGAACGGGCTGGTCAGTTCAAAGGGGGTCACGCCCGCTGACACAGAGGTCGCGACCTGCTCATCAAAGACGAGCTTCTTATAAAGGCGCGAGTTCTTGCCGCTGCCCAAAATCGTGGCGGCAACGGCTAGCTCCGTCGTGACGCGCTCTGTGCGACCAGGCAAATTCCAAGCCCGCTGAATACGCGTTTGCGATACCCGGTCTTGCAGACTGTCGAGAACATTGGCTTGCAGCTCTGGCACCCAGGACTTCAAACGCGGTAGCGGAGGCCCTGCTGGAATATCGGCAAAGTACTTCTCAACCAGCGGCTTAGCCGTCTTTGCATCAATATCACCTGCAAGAACCAGCACGGCATTGTTGGGGCCATAAAAGCGCTTAAACCACGCCCTCACATCATCAAGGCTCGCTGCTTCAATGTCTTCCATGGACCCAATGGTAGACCAGCGATAAGGGTGTCCTTCTGGGTACAGCCCTTCGAGAAAGCGATATTGCGCCAGTCCATAAGGGCTGTTGTCGCCTTGACGTTTCTCATTTTGCACGACGCCGCGCTGGTTATCGAGCTTCTCCTGGGTAATCGCGCCGAGAAGATGACCCAAGCGGTCTGACTCTAAGAAGAGCGCCAGCTCAAGCGCAGGCGTGGGCACGTTTTGAAAGTAGTTTGTACGGTCAAACCAGGTGGTGCCGTTTAGCGACGTGGCGCCAACCTCTTGCAAAGGCTCAAAATATTCCTTGTCATGGTTTTCAGAGCCATTGAACATCAAATGCTCAAACAGATGGGCAAACCCCGTCTTGCCCTTTGGCTCATCCTTGGAGCCCACATGATACCAAATGCTCACCGCGATGATGGGGGCCTTGCGGTCCTCATGCACGATAACGCGGAGGCCATTGTCGAGCGTGAAAGCCTCATAGGGGATATCAACATCCACCGTTTGCGCGTTCAGGGGCGCGGATAGGGTAAAAGCAAGGAGGAATGAGAGCAAAAGAGCGCGCATCGAGGGGGTCCTTCGTCTTTGACAGCGTTATGTTATGGCATGCTGATGGCGACGCAACAATCGCTCGTTGCGGATAAATCCGGTGATGCGACATGGTGCTGCGATGAACGCCGCCTCACACTTTCGCCACATGCAAACGGCTCTCATCTGAAGTAGTCTTGAACACATCTAAGAAGATTCGGAGGCAGCGATGCAGCAGCACTTGAAATTTTACATCGGCGGTGAATGGGTGGACACAGCAGCCACCGCGACTATCGATGTGGTCAACCCCTCCACAGAAGAGACCTTTGCGCAAATCTCAAATGGCAGCGCCGCAGACGTGGACAAAGCCGTTGCCGCCGCGCGGGCCGCTTTCCCAAGCTTTTCTGAAACGACCAAGCAGGAGCGGCTTGACCTCCTTGGCTCTATCCTGGGCGTATTCGCGCAGCGCAAAGGCGATGTGGCCGATGCGATCAGCTCTGAGATGGGCGCGCCCAAATGGCTGGCCCATGCCGCCCAGGCGCCGTCTGGCCGTGGCCATTTCAAAAAGACCATGGATGTGTTGGAGGGCTATGACTTTGAGTTCATGCAAGGCAATGTGATGATGCGCAAAGAGCCAGTTGGTGTCTGCGGCTTCATCACGCCCTGGAATTGGCCCATCAATCAAATCGCCTGAAAAGTCGCCCCTGCGCTGGCAGCGGGCTGCACCATGGTGCTGAAGCCCTCTGAAGTGGCCCCTCTGAATGGTATTGTGTTCGCTGAAATCCTGCATGAGGCAGGTGTGCCTGCCGGTGTCTTCAATTTGGTCAATGGCGATGGGCCAAGCGTAGGCGCCCCCCTCTCCTCGCACAAAGACCTGGACATGGTCTCCTTTACAGGCTCAACCCGCGCTGGCGTGGCCATCGCCAAAGCGGCGGCGGACACGGTCAAGCGCGTTGCCCAAGAGCTTGGCGGCAAAAGCCCAAACATCGTGCTGGAGGATGCAGACCTGCAAACAGCTATCGCAGGCGGCGTCATGCATATGATGACCAATTCCGGCCAGTCTTGTAATGCACCCTCGCGCATGCTGGTGCCAGCCTCCAAGCATGAGGAAGCAAAGCAAATTGCCAAAGCGACCGTCGAAGCCATGAAGCTGGGCGCGCCTGATAGCGATGAGCCGCAAATCCTTGGCCCCGTGGTCTCCGAGGTGCAGTTCAACAAAATCCAAGGCCTTATTGAGAAAGGCATTTCCGAAGGCGCTACGCTTGTGGCTGGTGGTCCAGGACGCCCCGAAGGCTTCAACAAGGGCTATTATGTCCGCCCCACCGTCTTTGCCGACGCCAACAATGAGATGACCATTGCCCAGGAGGAAATCTTTGGGCCTGTCCTCACCATCATTCCCTATGAAAGCGAAGAAGAAGCCATCCAAATCGCCAACGATACACCTTATGGCTTGGCAGGCTATGTGCAAAGCGGCGACGTTGAGCATGCCCGCAAAGTGGCGCGCCAAATTCGCGCTGGCAACATCCACATCAATGGCGCTGGGCCAGACATTGATGCGCCTTTTGGCGGCTATAAAATGTCTGGCAATGGCCGCGAATGGGGCGAGTATGGCTTTGAGGAATTCCTAGAAGTCAAAGCCATGCTGGGCGCTCAAGCGGCCTAGCTCATTATCAAAGAGGCGCCGCCTTCTCCTAGTGGAAGGCGACGCTTCATTGGCTGTTCACCTCAGCCGCGCTGCGCGATGAAGTTGACATAGGCACGCCAATCTCCTCCTGCAGTGCTGAGATTTCCCTGTCGATTTTTTGAACCTCAACCTCCGCCGCTTCCGCAGCCAGGGTTGCGGTTACCAATGCCCTCATATCGTTTTCTAAGCTTTCAGTGGCTTGCGAGGCTGCCTCTTGCGCGGCTGCCTGTTTGCGCTCAGCTGCCTCTACCTCTGCTTTTCTTTTCGCTAAACCGATTTTAGCGGTTTCAACGGCCCCAACGCTTTCAGACGCGGCCTGCGCAGCATCCTCAGCCGCCAATTCACTGGCTTTGACCGTGCTGAGCTGCGCTCGCAGTGTTTCGGCTGCAGCAATGAGCGCTTGTTGAGCGGCCATTCTGCTCTGCAGAAGCGCCGTCAGAGCTGCATTCTTTTGTTTGAGGTCTTGGTCAGTAAAGCGCGTCTTGGCTTCCGCTTGGACAGCTGCCAGGGTTACAGCCATTGGACTTAGCGCCGACGTTTCGGGCAATTTTTTGGGCGTTGTCTTGGGCGCCACACCCATCAGGTGCTCATCGAGAAAGGCGGCGACTTGGCTGTAGACATAGACCCGATTTGTTATTTTTTTGATGCTATGGCCTTCGTCCTTAAGACGAATATAGGTCACCGTTCCGCCTGCATCGCGGACCTTTTGAACGAGCCTGTCTGACTCCGTTACTGGGTCGCGCGGGTCATTGGCCCCGTGCTGGACCAGGATTGGCGCTTTGATTTTGTCAGCGTTTTTCAGCGGCGAGATTTCCGCGAAATAAGCGCGGTCATCTGGGTCAGTGATATCGCCATATTCAAATCGGTCTGACGCTTTGAGAGATGGGGATGCCTCTTCAAGCGCGCGCACCCAATCAGAAACGCCAACAAAGGAGACGCCGGCTGCGAACAAGTCAGGGAACGACCCCAAGGCGGCGTTGACCATATAACCGCCATAGGACCCGCCGAAGATAGCCGCTTTATCCACATCGACGCGGCCAGAAGATTCGAGCCAGCCCATGGCATCTTCCACATCCAAAATGGCATTTGGCCGTAACCGCTTATCGTCAAGGCTCACAAAGGTGCGCCCGTATCCGGTTGAGCCACGGTAATTGAAATCGAAAACCGCATAGCCGCGCGCTAAAAGATACTGGATGGTTGTATTAAATTGCGGGCGGGCTTGCGCGGTTGGCCCTCCATGGACCATCAAAACAACAGGCGGCTTTTCATCTATCTCCTGCGGCCTTGGCGGGTAAAACAGTCCATACAGGTCAACGCCGTCTCGCGCTTTGAAGGTAATGGTTTCCGGCAGGACCATGGCTGAAAGGTCGACGCCGGCACTACTGGACAGCGTTACCCGGCTGAGAGCCTCGCTCTCAAAATTATAAGTCCAAACGTCGCCTGGAATCTGTGGGCTTGTGATGCGGATTTGCAGAACAGGCGCCGTTTTCGCCATATCAATGCTGTAAATACCGCGCGGCAACTCCGGCAGGCTTACTGAGGTATTCGTCTCTAGGTCCCGCTCCTTAAGGGCGCTGTAACCGCCAGCATTGATGAGCCACGCAACATAGCGGTCATCCGCGCCCAGGGCGACATCGTCGACTTCCATGTCTGGCGTTTCAAGAAAGCGCAATTCGCCCGTACTTAACTCGTAAAAGGCCAGGCCCCGATATTCGCGGCCCAAATTCGTGACCAGGTAAAATCCAGACCCATCTTTGGTCCACGCAAAGCTCTTGAACTTGGTTTCTTGGGGCGGCTGATAGAGGGGAACAACACGCTCTGATTTTGCATTGAGCAAATAGAGGTTTTCACCATCAGAGCCTGCCGTTTCCGTAACAATAATATAGTCACCGCTCGGCTGCCAGGCATGCGCCCTCCACTGAAACGTCCCATCGAACACGCGCTTAGCCTCCGCGCCCGATATGGGCTGCAGATAGAGGTCGTAATCGTTGCCATTGCGGGCCGTGCTGGAGAACGCCACGGTTTTTCCATCGCTGGAAACGTCGCCAAAGAACGTAAAACCTGCGCCAGCGCTTTGAAGTGGCCTCTCCACCGTGCCATCCTTGCTGATATAGGTGAGCCCGGAAAGCTCATCACCATTGGTATCAGCGCGATATATCAGGCCCATCGAATTAGGCATCCAAGCGAAACTGTTTACGCCGCCGCCAAAGGTGAGTTGCTGCGGCGCGCCGCCGGTTGCAGGGGCAATCCAAAGCTGCGGCACGCCCGTGATATCGGTTGAATAGGCGATGCTCAGTCCATCGGGTGAAATAGTGGCGGACGATGCTTTTCTGACTTTGTAGAAACGCACCAAATCCGCCGCCGCTTGGCCCGCTGGCTGAGCGGAAACGGTATTTGAAACCGTAGGAATGTCCTCTGGATAAGGCCAATCTGCATCTGCGGTTACAGGCATAGGTGCAGCCAAAAAGAGCACAGGTATAAGAGTTTTCAAGGTGGGGGCTGTCTTCATGGGGCTGCGTCCTTAGGAAACGACTTTTCTTATTCGGTGGTAGGTTAAATGGGCTTTTTTCACGCGTCTACTCTACCATAGCGCAAGGCTGAGTTTGTTTCAGCATTCACATCAAAAAGAGAAAGGGAATGCATTTGACAAAACCTGCCTAGTCGGACACTCCAACACCATGACTGCACGCTATCCAGAATTGCGCTTACGCCGCCTCCGGCAAACGGAGTGGTCCAGGCGTCTTGTGCGCGAAACCCAGCTGACGCCAAGCGATTTGATTTGGCCGATGTTCATTTGCGAAGGCGAAAACACACGCGAGCCGATTGCAGCCATGCCGGGCGTGGAGCGCCTAAGCATTGACCTTATCGCGCAAGCAGCAACCCGCGCAGCAGAGCTAGGTATTCCAGTCATTGCTTTGTTTCCCAATACGCCGGAAGACAAGCGCAGCAGCGACGGCGCGGAAGCCTTTAACGCAGGCAATCTCATTTGCCGGGCAACGGCAGCCATCAAAGCCACCGGCGCACCCGTCGGTGTACTGACAGATGTGGCGCTCGACCCCTATACCAGCCATGGCCATGATGGCCTGATCGACGAGCATGCCAATATCCTGAACGATGAAACCGTCGCCGTTCTCACCAAACAGGCCGTCGTCCAAGCCGACGCAGACGCAGATATCATCGCGCCATCCGACATGATGGATGGCCGTATTGGCGCCATTCGTGCCGCGCTCGACGCTGCAGGCCATAAAAACGTGCAAATCATGAGTTATGCGGCGAAATACGCGTCAGCCTTTTACGGCCCCTTCAGAGAAGCTGTGGGCGCCATGGGCCGTTTGAAAGGCGATAAGCGCACCTACCAAATGGACCCAGCCAATAGCAATGAAGCCATGCGCGAAATCGAACAGGATTTAGCGGAAGGCGCCGACAGCGTGATGGTCAAACCTGGCCTGCCCTATCTGGATGTGATTGCCCGCACCAAAGACCATTTTGCCGTCCCCACCTTCGCCTACCAAGTGTCTGGTGAATATGCGATGGTCATGGCCGCCGTGCAGAATGGATGGCTAGACGGAGAGGCAGCGATTTTAGAAAGCCTACTGTGTTTTAAACGCGCTGGCGCCGACGGCGTTCTCACCTATTTCGCGCCGAAGGTTGCAGAACTGCTCAATAGCTAATCCTCACTCGCTGGCGTCAAAGACGATTTCGCCGCCGCGCCATGTCTCGAGCACTTTCGTATTGCCGATGCCGCCGATGGGACCTGCAAATGGGTCTCTATCCAGGACAACAAAGTCGGCCCATTTCCCAGGCTCTAAGCTCCCGGTCGCGCTGCTCACAAACGCTGCTTTTGCACCGCCGAGCGTCAGGGCTTGAAAGGCAGCAACCCGGCCGTCTTGACTATCTGGGCTATCTGGGCCTGCCAGCGCTTGGAATGCCAAAAGTGGCTGCGGCGAACTGATAGCGAGGTCTATCCCCGCGTCAAACAGCGTCTTGAAGGCCTCAGCCTGCAAAGCGGTGACGCAGCGTGTCACCACCAGAACAACACCAGCCGCTAGAATATCCTCAGCCGCCGGCAATAGCCCCAAACCACCAAGGGACAACAGATGCCGTCGCTCTCGCCCAGCGACTGAGGCAATGTCAGCAAAGGCCTCAAGCGCGTTTTCCACATCTTTAGGCGTATTGGCGTCCACCCGCATCTGATAGCCACGCATCAAGCCGCGCGATATCTGGTTCCTGAAAGCGACAGGGTTGCGCTTCAAAGCGGGGCCAGCGGCGCATCCGTCTTGGCGGCGTCCTCCAGTCAGGCTCACTGAGCGCAGAACAAGCTCTGTTTTGACGTCAGAGACATAAGGGCGCCGTTTGCCCAAACTGTCATACGCCTCACCCAGACCTGCAATGGCGCCATGGACGCGGACCGGCAAAACACCGTCATCTTGCGCACTTTGTAAGGTAGACCAAAGCGCAGGGCTGGTCGCGGTATCGAGAAGAAGTGTGATGCCTTGGCTTGCCGCACCTTTTAAAGCAGCGGCTAAACAGTCTGGCGTATAGGCCTCGGGACAAGCCGGTGTCAGGCTCTCTTCAATGAACGCGCCTGCATTGACCATGCCGGGAAAAACTGTTTTGCCACCAAGGTCCCGAAACACGACCTCCCCGGCATAGGGGCGCAGCACGGCCTCTGGTCCAGCAGCTTGAACGCGCCCATCCTTTATCAAAAGCGCATCAAAGCGCATCAGCCCGCCAGCGCCATAACTATACCCATTGGCGTTAAACAGAAACAAATCCTGCGCCGCCGCTGGCCCTGCCAGCAGCACAAAAAGGCAGATGACAAGGACCTTCACGACAAGCGTGTAATCAGCGCCGAGGTATCCCAGCGGCCCCCGCCGTTCGCCTGCACTTCGGCATAGAATTGGTCAATCAAAGCGGTGACTGGCAAGCTCATGCCCAGGGCATCCGCCTCGTCCAAAACAATCCCTATGTCTTTGCGCATCCAATCGATGGCAAAGCCGAAATCGAATTGGCCCGCCGCCATCGTCTCGGCGCGATTGGCCATCTGCCAGGACCCGGCAGCCCCTTATGAAAACACATCAACGACCAGGGCAACATCGAGGCCTGATAATCCAGCAAAGGCAACCGCTTCGGCGAGGCC
>ERZ1740067.2087-NODE-2087-length-12665-cov-17.444171_pt1 | contig 12665 bp, 12 predicted proteins | sample MGYA00581736_ERZ1740067 | MGnify/ENA primary metagenome ERZ1740067 (study PRJEB43018, sample SAMN04849236) | marine metagenome | isolation source: floating plastic debris | place: Pacific Ocean | collected 2008-08-27 | study: EMG produced TPA metagenomics... | reverse complement strand
CCTCATATGCTGGCATCTTTAATTCCCAAAAAGCATAATCAATCCCGAAGAGCCCAGTTTTTGTGGTTTATCCGAACCAATCATTTAGAGTTGTTTCCCAATTTACTGGACCAGAGTCAATTTAATCGACGAGCCCGCCGATTGTCTGGTTTGTTTGCTCAAAGCGTTGCGACGGTCTTGGGTGAACGCATTGGGAGCCCTGTTTGAGCATACCCTACTGCTCGATACGAAACCGCTTTCGGTGGTAGGTTACAAGCGCAGTAAGCGTCACAGTGATTTTGACGGGGATGCCAACTATGGGGTCTGTTCCAGCCGAAAGCTCAAATACTTTTGGCTACATGTTGGTGGTGGTGAGCACCTTGGCAGGGGACCCCTTAATCTATGCTCTGGTGCCTGCCAATACCGATGAGTGGGCAGCCGCAGAAGCCGTGCTGTTTGAGATTCAAGGATGTGACATTCTAGCGGATAAGGGATTTTTGGCGATGACTGGCAAGACGAGGTCGCCAGAGTCACGGGCAATCGTATCTTCACCCCTCAACGCAGCAATCAACATCACCAAAAGCCTGAGGCCTTTACCCGACTATTAAGCTATTTCCGGGAACGCATTGAAGGGGTATTCAATAAAGTCCAAAATATCGGACGAAATCTGGAAAGGCTCCTGCGCAAAAAGCTGTCGGGGTTGTATTTGCATGTGGCGGCTAAAATGGCGAGCCGCACTCTGAGACTCTTACTGAGACAACGCTTTGGCATTGATATACTGACCTTTGAGCAACAGTCACCTCCGGCCAATTTCGCATTATGTGAATGCGAAATTGATAAACCTTTATTAACGTTTCAATAAAATTTCATGGAAGTCATCCTGCTTTTAATTCACTGGTAAGAAAAAAGTCAGTAACTCCCTATATGTATATCCGCATAAACATGCATGTTGAGAAGTTACATAACTAACAAATGCCAATGACAGTCTCTCCTAGTCAAACAGAAAGTTGGAGTCAAGAACTTCTTTCTTATATATCACCAACTGCCGATTCCTACAGTTGGGATAATGGTGTTTTATCTTTTCCAATTGAAAACAATTCGCCTGCAATGAAGGCCAATAGTCATTATTTTGGTCACCCAGAATGGGCCAGAAATTATCTTGATGTGGTTCATCGAGATCAATACTTTCAAGATCGCTGGTATGCCATGACAGGCAGTTGGACAGGAAAAGTTGTCGTCGATATTGGCTGTGGACCGGGCAATGTCTACGCTGAGCTTAAGAACAAAATGGGGATGCCAAAACTGCTGATTGGGGTGGACGTCTCCCATGGTGGTTTGAAAATTGCCGAAGAGTTAGGCTATAAGCCTGTTCAAGCTGATGCCCAAAACCTTCCGTTTGTCTCTGGATTTGCAGATATTGTAACTATCAATGCTTCGTTGCACCATTGTGACGATATGGAGCAGGTGTTGAAAGAAGCTGCTCGTATCGTTAAACCTGGTGGGTTTCTAATCACTGATCACGATCTGCAAGTAACCATGTGGGGGGATAACATGATTGCTCGAATGATTTGGAATGGGCGTCTACCAATCTATCGTCTATTGCGGCGAGGCGGTCATTCTACCAACGATGAGCAACATTGGAGCCAAGCAACTGAGGCTCACCATAGACCAGGTGATGGCGTTACACCAGCGTTTTTCCACGAGACCTTAGAACCGTTAGGTTTTTTAGTTAGACTGTTTCCCCATAACCGCACGGCAGGTGCAGAGGTTTTGCAAGGCGAGTATGGCCGTTCCGCCTGGAATATCCGCCTAGCTCAGCGATTGAGTGGAGTTAATCCTGACTCGGCTGAAGGTGCCTTGGTGATGATGTGTGTGGCTCAGCGCGGTTATTAAAGGTTATGTCAATGTATCATTGGATGCTTGCGCTCCCTGTTGTTTTCATATGAAGCGCGTTCGACAGTATTGGTTTTGGGCGCTCCTGGCTCTGCTGGTAACGTGGCTCAGTGTAATTCCGCTCAGGATTGCGATCGCAACCAACCAAGCCCCTATACCCCAGGCGATGTTCATCCTAGGAGGAGATCCCAAGAGAGAAATCGCCGCTGCCCAAATAGCGGCCTATTACCCTGATATAAAGATCTGGATTTCTTCAGGAGAACTGCCCACACAAACCCAGGCAATGTTTCAGACAGTTGGCATCACAGCAGATCGGCTGAATCTTAACTACAAAGCCTCAGATACGGTGACGAACTTTACAACATTAGTATCAGATTTGAAGACGGAGGACGTTCAACATGTATATTTGATCACATCGGATTTTCATATGCCCAGGGCTAAGATGATTGGGACAATTGTTTTCGGAAGTCAGGGAATTGTGTTTACCCCGATTGCGATCTCCAGTAATCGTTCGGCAGAACCAACATATAAGATGGTAAGAGACATTTTTAGATCGTTTTTATGGCTGGCAACTGGACGCACGGGAACTAGACTACGACCTCTAGAGGAGTCGTTACAGTTGAACAGTTAAACGAAGTTAGAGTGAACAATGTCTGTTTGATGTAGTGGCATATTAAAATCCTTTGAATTTAGCAAAATAGCATTGCGATATATATTTTGCAGTATAGAATAAAGCCATATGTCAAGGATTTGCTGATTTTTAACAGCTAATTAGATATGTTTCTGGAATCTAGGGTGGCTTAAATAATTAACGTAAACTTTCTAGATAAGAAGATGTTCAGAAAAACAATAGTTGCCTTAGCAGGAGCCGCAACAGCTTGTGTTGGTTTTATGGGAAGTGCTGAGGCTATGACCCTCACAAAGTCCATTAATCTTGCAGGAAGTGGCCCAGATGTTTCTTCTCTTTTCTTTGACCTTAATGATGGTCTAAAACTGACAGTTACTGCAGGAATTCATTCAGGTGGAGCTAGCGCAAATGCTCCCTTAAATATCATTGGCTCTGCTGACATTACTCAGACAGGTGGTGACGAACCTGGGATTGGTGTTCGTAGTGGACGATTTGACTCATCTCAACTCGATAGTGCCGGCCCAAACGAATTCTTGCGGTTTACTTTTAACCAAGAGGTGACGCTGCTATCAACTATTTTTGAGTCTGCATCTAATGCTGGCCCAGGATCTGACGAATTTGATGCTGGCGTTGATGGCGTTGATTTACAGATCACTGACACTTTTGGGACTGACACTCTTAGAAATTTCCCTGGTGCACGATTTCCCGGTCGCACTGATCGTCTGGTAGATTTCCGGGGTGGTGTTGACTTTGCTGGCGATGGGACTAACGCTTTATTCCCTGCTACAGGTTCAATCTTTGATTTTTACACCGATGATAATAATGACAGCTTCCGCATCCGTAAGCTGAAAGTTGAATTCGATTCAACACCCGTCCCCACACCCGCCGCTGTCCTCCCCGGCCTTATAGGTATGGGCTTCTCTGCCATCCGCAAACGTAAGCAAGAGGTTGAAATAGAGGCATAATTCTAAGTTCAGGATAGGCCGTACTGTTTAAGCCCTAGCTTCGGCTAGGGTTTTGTTTTGGTTAGGCGACTACACTCCCACCAACTCCCAGTTACGTAACTCGTTAAACTGCTCAGGATTGAGACCCATATCAGTTAATTTCTCATCAGTAGGGCTGGCAAAATCAGTCTTATGTAAGAGTTACGCATTGACAAAAGTTCATCAATACTACCAAGCAAAGGTAGCTTCTGTTGCATGGTCCAGAATCAACTGACGGATGACTGGTACAAATAACTGTCTCGATATCTCATAACAGTTTCCAATCATCTCTTGGATACACAAGGCAAGATTACTTCTTATCTATTAAGAATATGAAGTCTGGGTAAGGTATTGTCAGGTTTTATAGGTTTAAAGTATCTGATTTCCTGATATGTATTAACTGACGTGATCTATATAGGTATATACACAGAAAACGGTTTCTAAAACCTATTAGGTAACCCGATTCACATAAGTATATATGCAGGAAACGGCTCTTGATTCTCTAGTCAGAGTCGTTTTTGGGTATGTGTTCTTTGTTCGTCATTCCATTTTTGCGGATGTCTTATCTAAATGGGAAAGAAAGGATCGAGCTACTGAGGGTCTTAAATACGCTGCCAACGCCTGTTTTTCACAAGCTACTAATTTCAATCCATGCTCCTCAAGATTTTAGTCCCCACGAATCCGTTAATTTGCTCAAATGGGTAGAAAGTCGTGATGGTTGTGGTCTGGATAAATTTCTGACAGCCTTAGGTAAGGCGACTCTCGTTTCTACTGATTTGAAGGCTGTTCGGTCTAGCCTGGTTTCACCTGTTAGAGCAAGGCCAAGGCACGCATCACAATCTCTACGAGAATCGATATTTCTTTCCTATCGACATAGTGATTCTTTCTTAGAGACAAGCCAGATCTATGAGCACTTAGAAGCCGAGCTTGGTGAAGGCAGTATCCTTAAAGATATAGATAGCCTGCCTCCTGGTCATGTCGTTACTGACCATTTAAATCAAGCCCTCAGTCAATGTCGGGTGATGTTAGTCATCATTGGCAGGACTTGGCTAACCCTTACTGGAGAGAATGGTACTCGCCATCTAGATAACCCCAATGATGTTGTTCGCTGTGAAATTGAGTCAGCACTACGGAATAAAAAAATTCTCCTTGTTCCTGTTCTAGTACAGGGTGCAAGTATGCCGCGTGATTCTCAGTTACCTGAGTCATTACGGCTACTGTCTCGTCATAATGCAACTAAGATAGGTCATGACAGCCAGTTCTATACTGATATAAATCGATTAGCAGTATGTATTAGAGAATATCTAGAAAAAACATTGGCTAGGGTAGCATTACCAGCCGGCCAAAAGTCTTCCCAATACTCATTCCCTACTCAGAAAATATATGTAGATAGACCATTGAAGAAAGAACGTCGATCTAAATTGTCAAAAATTCCAGAATCTCTTCAATACCCCCTCTCTTTCAAAAAAGAACATACAGATATATCGAGAAGGAAAATAAAGAAGGTACAACAGTTACCTAAACACTATCAGCAAGAACTAGGAAACCTTGTTTTTCTCGAAATGTCTTATATCCCAGGAGGTAGATTTTGGATGGGTTCTCCAGAGGAGGACACTCAGCGCACTAAAGGAGAGCATCCACAGCATAAGGTCAAGGTGCCAGCTTTTTATATGAGCAAATATCCTATCACTCAACAGCAATGGTACGCAGTGTCGTTATTTGATGATGTAAGAAGGGAGCTAAAACCTTATCCTTCTCGTTTCGAAGGAGATAATCTTCCAGTTGAGAATGTAAGCTGGTACGACGCTGTTGAATTTTGCCAACGGCTTTCAATCTATACGGGCAACGAATATCGTTTACCCAGTGAAGCTGAGTGGGAGTATGCCTGTCGAGCTGGTACCACAACTCCATTTCATTTTGGTGAAACTATCGCCACCGATCATGCCAACTATAATGGTACATATGTTTATGACCAAGGTAGAAAAGGAGTCTATAGAAAAAAAACAACGCCTGTAGATCTTTTCTTACCCAATAGTTTTGGCATTTATGACATGCATGGAAATGTATGGGAATGGTGTCAGGACTACTGGCATAGTGACTATATCCATGCCCCCAAAGATAGCTCACCCTGGACACAAGGCGGAGACCCAAAATATAGAGTGCTACGGGGTGGTTCTTGGTATGGTCTCCCAGAATTCTGCCGCACAGCCTTCCGGTACTTTAATCAGCCTGAATATCGTAACGACATTGTCGGCATTCGCGTAGTGTGCAGCTCTCTCAGAACTCTCACGTAGCTTGCTCTAGTTGGCAACAAGTCAAATAAGCACTAGCCTGAGATCTCCTAGTGAGTTTTTACAACCTCACTAAGCAACTTTAAAGTTTCTAGATTTGTAGACTTTAAATTAAATCGTTGATTGGCCTGTATTTGTGCTTGTTGAGCACATACTTTTGATTGGCTAGGGTAGCTCTGACAGATGTTAATAATGTCAGCCAGTTTTTGGGCATTCCCAGGCGGAGTCAGCCATCCGGTTTGTCTGTGATCAATTAGCTCTGCAGCCCCACCAGCAGCGGCAGCAACCACTGGAATGGCGCACAACATGGCTTCGACAATGACGCGACCAAAGGGCTCAGGTGCTGTGGATGTGTGGGCAACTAAATCACAGGCGGCCATCAGCTGGGGAATGTCGGAACGGAAACCAAGAAACCTGACTCGATGCTCTAGGTTCAGGGCCTTAACCTGTTGATATAGCTGTTGAACATAGTTTTGCTCACCAAATAGAGCATCACCGACTAATAAGGCGATAACGTTATCTGGACAATATTGGAGCGCGTCTATCAGCACATGTTGGCCCTTCCAAGGAGAGAGACGGCTAAAATGTCCAACAACAAATGAAGGCGGCTGATCTACTATCTGTGGTGTAGACAGTAACTCTTTCCGAAAGTATTCTCGCTTATCAACATAAGGACCATAGTCCTCTGGGCGAAAGCCATTGTAAACAACATGGACTCGATCGCCCCGTCCACCCGCTTGAATAAAAGCATCCCGACTGGCTTGAGAGTTGGCAATCACCAATGCAGCTCGATTGGCTAACGTAATGATAATCCGACGATTTGTGGCGCTGAAATGCTCAGGGGAAACAATGTCATGCAGATGATAAACAAGGGGCCGACGGCTGAGGATACTGGCAATGGCTCCGACAACTAGGGCTTTTTGGGTATTGGCATAGATCAGGTCGTACTGTTTGCTGAGGTGAGTAACCTGGGTGATGAGGGGAATTAAACGGTTGAGGCTTTTTAGCCCTGCTAGCAGACCACTGGCTTTTTGTACCTGAAGAGGTTGGTCCGTGAGAATTTTGACGGGAATATGGCGTTTGCGCAGATAGTCTGGAAATGCACCCTCTGCAAAAACACTGACAAGACTGTTGGACTGGAACTGTTGTGCAATATCGGCCAAACACAGCTCAGCGCCCCCTAGCTTGCCACTCTGGTCTAGAAACAGAATCTTCATGCTCTTTTATAGGTTAGATTTTTTCTAAACAGCGATACGAGCTTTTTCTCAACATAAACATGGATGGCACATCCAATGAAAACTGTGGCAACACAGGCAAACGTCATGCTGACTGTGTGAAAGCCAACTCCATTTATGCCAGTGCTCTGAATGACTTTTGTAAATAGTGACAAGAGTGGATAGTGGGTCAGGTAAATGGCAAAGGAAGCTGCCCCAAGACCTAAAAAGCATTTATTTACCTGAATTCTGTGGGTCTTTTCTAGAAAAGCGGCCCCGCCAACAATCAGTACTGATGAGGCTCCGTAGGCTATAAGGTGATAATAGTAAGCGATACCAGCGCTGTTAGGGCCTGCCTGTAGGACATACACATCCAGCAGTGCTGCCATCATAAAGACGAGATAGCCCATTGACAAAATAAATAGGCTCCAGGTTTTTTTAAGATGAATTCTTTTGAATAGTAGGCCCACTAAGCATCCTGCTGCAAACTCAAGATTGTAATACGAGAAGATAAAATCGAGAAGAAAGGGGGTCTTCGCCCTGAGCTGAAATCCTGACATTACATCAGCTACTATAAAAAAAGCAGAAAGGGATAGTCCCGCAAAAACAACGTTAGAAAATATCTTAGGCTGTAAAATTACAGCGGTAAAAATTAAATAGAAGAATAGTAAGTGACTGAGAAACCAAGCTACGGAAAGCACGGGTGGATGGCTTTGGGGAATGAGTAGTAACGATTGAATAATCACACCTATGTCGGTCTCATATCCTTTGCCAAAGGATGGCATCAAAAAATAAATTGGAATAATACAAAGGCTAACTAACCAATAGAGTGGGTAAATACGGCCACAGCGTTTGAGTAAGAAGTCCTTGGCTGCAGTTTGACGCCCTAGGACATTAAAGCCTGACACAGCTAAAAAGAAGCCGCTCAGGACAAAGAAGAAATCTACACCTGAGTCACCAAACTCAAATAAAGAGAATAAAAGGGGTTGCTCAAATTTTAGGCTAAATAACTCTGTTGCATGAAACGCGACAATGAGTAAAGCAGCTAGTCCTCTAAAGCCCTCTAAAAGCATTAGCTTTTGAGCCGGTTGTTTGATCGTCTTACTTGAATGCGGCATAACGTCTATCCTCGGACAACCATCCCACGTTAAGTGGGTATCCCTGGTTTAAGCTCACCGTATACTCCCAGGGTTTCAGTCACCACACGGGTGACGTTGAGCCAGTCTAGATTCTTCTGGGCCTGTGCTTTCCAGTAATTGAGTTGGGTAGAATTTTTGAGTAGCGCTGCAATGGTAGCTGCCAGTGCTTGGCTATCTCCCGGTGGCACTAACAATCCCGCTCTCCCCTGTTCTAGAACTTCAGGGATGCCATCTACCCGACTGGCGACGATGGCACAGCCGACTTCTCGAGCTTCTGAGATGGCCAGGCCAAATGGTTCTCGATGGGATGCTAAGACAAAGACATCTGTTGATAGTAAATAGGCGCGAGGATCGGTCTGAAATCCTTCAAAATGGATGCGACTAGCCACCCGTGTCTGACGGGCCTGAACCTGGAATTGTTCTTTTTCTGGACCATGGCCAACTAGGTAAAGATGGGCCTCTGGACAATCTAGGGCAATCTTTTCAAACGCTACAATTAGCTCAGCAATTCCCTTTCGGGAGTTCATCCCGGCCACGGTGGTAATGGCCGGACGCTGTAGGCAAACGGGCGGGCAGTCGGTTAGTGAGCCGACACGAGGACTCTCAAGGGTACCATTGGTGACAACTCGTAGTTTGCGAGGTGGGATCCCACGGTGCTGCATCGACTGAGAGACGGCCTGGCTCACGGCAATCACGCGATCGGCCAATCCCATCAGTTTGGCGCTCTCTTGAAATTCATTATGGACGGTGGCGACTAAACCGTATTGACTCCAGAGCTTTAAACTACGAGCCAGCACGGCTCCTGTCATCATGTGGGCATGGACAATATCTGGCTGTACCTGTTGCACAATAGCTCGGTACTGTGACGCTGCCCGTGCCAAATTACGCCAGGATCGGGTTTGGTTTAATCGAAAATGTGTCACCTCATATTGGGCCAATAGGGTCTCATATTCACCACCGCCGGAGATAACGCTAACCTCATACCCGGCTTGGGCCTGGAGGCAGGCCAAGTCTACGGCAACATTGACAATCCCATTTCCTATTTTTTGAATATGGTTGAGAATATGTAGGACTCGCATTATATCGCTCCAGCCGTTGGACGTTGAATTGCCTGCAGTCCGTTCAACACATCTAAATATTGATGGACAATACAGTCTATGGTGAAGGCTTGCGATCGCACCTTCAGCACCTGAGTATCCATGGGTTGATTGAGGGTGGCCACAATGGCATTGGCCATGGCTTCATGGTCACCAACCGGCACCAGTTCGCCGTATTGGCCTTTATTCAAAATTTCAGCCGGTCCACTCTCACAATCAGTAGAAACAACCGGCGTCCCGGCCGCAATCGCTTCAGCCACCACATTGCCAAACCCTTCATAGATCGATGACAACACAAAGACATTGGCCCGGGCCATATAGGCGTAGGGATTTTCAACAAAGCCCAGGAACAAAACATCATCCTGTAGCCCAAATTTTTTAATCAACCCCTCCAGCTCGGGTTTAACCCCAGGCTCACGGGGGTCAACATCCCCCAAAATCATCAGCCGAGCTGGACAGCGCTGGCGAACCCGGGCAAACGCCTGAATTAGGGTGGCAAAACTCTTTTGCTTAACAATTCGCCCCACCCCCAGTAAAACAGGCGGCTGATCATCTGCAAACCACGGATGGGCAATGGCCTCCTGGGCTTTTTCGCTAAAGTCAGATGTGACCACAGGGTTGTGGATCACCGTCATCTGCTGCATTGAGATTTTGGCATGTTGCTCAATATCTCGCGCCACCCCTTCTGATGCGGTCACAATGGCATCAGCCCAAGGGTAAAACCGCCGCACCACCGCCCATTTTATTTTTTGCATAAGCATGGCATGGCGATCTTGAAATTGTTGGGAAAGGTTAGTCTGGACACACATAACCACCTGAGTATTGACGCCCGCCAGACGCTTGGCCCAAGTGGCCGAGCTAAAAATATCCAACGTAGAGATCAAGAACGCAGGCTGTTCTTGTTTTAAATATTGCTTTAGGGCCAGGGTCTTAAACAAAATCACCGGCGATTTTGCATCCAAATTTACCAGTCGAATCGTGTCTGGAATCTTCGACAAGTAGGCTCCTTCAGCTTGGGCAACAACAAGATCAACATCAAACCCACGCTTGGCAAATCCTTCGGCCAGATGCAACATGACCCGTTCGGCCCCGCCTCCATCCAGATTGGGAATAAATAAACTAATAAACGGCATTGTTTACTCCTTTTGAGATAACTTGACTATTTCCGGCAAGGGAATTCGAAGGCCCCCCGAGCTTTAAACTCCACACCAACCGCCCCAGCTATCACCCATCAGCTTAATTTTTCACAGGGCCTAGGCCCGTTTACACTGGAGTTAGCTCTATGACCAGGGGTGCGTCACTAACATTTAAGACCAGAGATCTAGGACTGGTATATTGGGCTGTAGGGGCGGTTGACTGCAACGGCCGATAGAGATTAGCCGTGCCAATAGCTGTATCTAACCTCACCGTAACAGCCTGGAGCGGCACCGGAATATCCCGCTGGTTCAACAAATCAAAGCTGGGTACTTCTTGCCAAAGAATCAGATAAAATCGTCCATCTTGTTTTTGTAGCAGAGTGTGGTGAATATCTGCCGTTGCTCCGGTGATAGAGTAGCTAAGGGTACCTGGAGAAAACTCCCCTGGCACATCCTGAAGCAACGCTATCAAGTTTTGAAGGGCCGTAAAGGCAGGCTTAGGGGAGCCATCCTGACGGAGTAGACCAAAATTCCCTTCCCTCTCCGCATTTTGCCATTTATCAATTAGCTCATTGAGATAAACTCGCCGAATATCTCGATTAAAATACTCTAGCCACAGACGAGGAACATATTTTCCGGCCGCTGCCTCCGATATACCAGGCTGGCCAGAACTGTCTGAGATCGCATTGTGCCATCCAGACTCCGTCGCTATTAAGGGTTTGGCAGGGCATATCTGCTGCATCGACGGAATCCAGTGCCAATCTAACCCCGCCGTAGGTGGCTCGCCACCAGGATAGCTGTGCATTGCCCCATAGTCACAATCCACCGCACCCAGCTGGATAGCATTGTGCCAGAGCGCTACCGTCGGGCTGAGAACAGGAAGTGATGCGGTTGCCGGGTCACGTTTAATCGCTCCATATAGCTCAGATTGAAACAATCGCACACCAGCTGGAAAAGCTTGCCCTTTATAGGTTAAATCCTCCCAAACATCCCACTCATTGGGTCCTTCAACCGCCTCAACTGCTGTGGGAATCGCTTTGACAATATCCACCGCCTCGGCTGCGGTTGCCTGATCTCTTGGGTCCATCACCAGCACAGATTTAATACCAAGGGTAGCCAGATCAGCAAACTTTTGTAGTGTTGTCGCATCATCTCGTTTTACACCGTCTCGAAGATGACGAATGCCCAATTCCTGCAATCTGGGTCTAATGATCGCATCATAGTTGTTGTAGGCACTGTTTCTGCGATTTAAATGCACCACAACGCCAACAGAATCGATAAATAAATTAGCAGAACGAGCCGTTTCAGATAAGCTTTGTGATTGGCTGGGCAGTACGGTGCTGCAGGCAAAGGCAGCACTGACTAAAAATACCAGCAGATATTGACGACGTTGCATCCAAGTAGGCAGCAAAGATTTCATCAGGTTAGGCTTCCAAAAATCTCTGATAGAGCAGGTGGGCGGTGGGCAGCAGCGGATGGTCTGCGAGTTCTTGCAGCACATCTTGTTTAATCTGGGCCTTTGCCGCCGTGGGAATAGCCACCAGGTGTTCGGGCTGGTTTAGTACCTTTTGGGTCTCTTTGAGCTGGTTAAAAATAGTATCTCGAACGTCAGGGGTAATGGGCTCCATGTGGAAGGAGGTGCCGTACCGCTGGTTAACTCTTTCAACAACTTGATGGGAATATTTTGTTGTATTCTCAAAGTCTGAGAGAACGATACTGTCACGAACGGGCCAAACGCGTTCGTAGAAATTAATGTAGCTTTGAATCGCAAATCGAGTAGACAGGGTACGATCAACGACCAACACCGAGGCAATGGCATCAATCGGGTTACGAATCAAAACAACGCATGGAATCCCATAGTCTATAGCTTTAGTCACCTGTAACGGCGCATGCATATGGTGGGCCGCCTTGGCAGTTGGGTTATACATGCGAAATGCCTTAGAAAAGAAGGAATTAGCCGAGCGAGGAAATCCTTCTATGCAGATATCTTTGTCAGGAGATACTTTTTTCCATTTATTTTCCTTAGCAAACGGCAGTAGCTGAAATAGAATCTCATGGCGTCCCATGATGTGCCCCGTTCGATATTTTGTGTTTTTTATCAGTCTTTTTGTAATCATGGGTGTGGCTATTTAGACGACAACACTAAACGACTTGTTTATCGATTGGGAACGCACAAATTTGAGCTGGGTGTAATATCGAGATGCCGCCAGGCCGATACCCAAAAATCCCCAGAGCACCATGCCAACGACGCCAACCATGGCGACATTTAGACCCATCTGGGCAAAAATGCCAAATGCGATCGCAC
>ERZ1740067.2086-NODE-2086-length-12673-cov-6.685608_pt1 | contig 12673 bp, 8 predicted proteins | sample MGYA00581736_ERZ1740067 | MGnify/ENA primary metagenome ERZ1740067 (study PRJEB43018, sample SAMN04849236) | marine metagenome | isolation source: floating plastic debris | place: Pacific Ocean | collected 2008-08-27 | study: EMG produced TPA metagenomics... | reverse complement strand
TTGATGCGTTCGAAGCAAATCATTTGAAATTAAGTTCAGCGAGCTTCGAATCATAGCTATAGCGTTGAACTCGCGTTTATACAAGGAACAAAGATCCATGATTCAAATCAAAGACAACTTCTTCAAAGCACCTGACGGAAACCGCTACTTTCGGCGTAATTCTCCCCGCGTAGAAGTTGGCTCTTATGGAGAGAAGAAGACACCGCTCACTCAGGCAAACTACCTCGCTGTCGAGGGACATGTTAGATTTTCTTACCTTGACAGCAAGCTGAAAAAGGACAACCCCGGAAAAATCGACTGGTCGCGTGGTAGCAAAGCTGACGTTGAAGCAGATGTTAAAACATATTTTGATCTCGGTGGCGTCAAGCTAAACTTCACTCACCAGAAAGCGAAAGAAGCAGAGCTTGAGCTGATGCTGATTTACATCAATGAGGGTGCTTTGAAAAAGGTTCTGAATAAAGATGCGCATAAAGTACGCCAGGAGATGAAAAAGGAGGGGAAAGATGCGCGGATTTGTTCATCGGTGTGGGTAGTGATGTCTGGCCGGTTGGCAAAGCGGTTCAGTACCTCTGTAGAGCTCAATGCATCTGCAACGACCGCTAAGGGGTTGAAGATTACTGCAAAGGGCGGCGCACAGTGGGAAGGCACAGAGACGATAGAACTAACCTCGGGTACGGTGTTTGCCTATGGGCTCCACAAAGTGAAAAAGTGGAAAGGTGATGAGATAGATGACTTGGAAGACGACTGGCAAAGCCTCGGCTAAGACCAATGCCTGGGGTCAATCGCTCTGAGACTTTTGTTTCCATGTAAGGACAAATTTCCTACGATAATTGACTAAAAAGTCGTCTGTAACCCTTCCTACATAGGGACATAGTGGGCACCTCTATTAATCGATAGAGGTGCCCACTATGATTGGTGATGGCCAGACCATGATGAGGTACAAAGATAATTCTTTTAACCTGATTTTTCCTGATTTCGGTCCTGATTTTGACGTTTTACGAAGGCGTATAAGCCCTATTTTCTCCTATTTACGATAGCTTTTATCGCTGCCATCTTAAGAGAGAAACAAACAAAGAGACCTGAAAGAGAAACACTGCTATTTCTTAAGCGCTGTAGTCACTCTCCTTGGGTTTCGAGTGATATTTAGGAGACCGTAGAATGTTTGATCGTAATAACAAAAAACGCTTCAGTTTTAAGCGGGCAATTGCACGCAGCCTACCACTACCCTTGCTTTTGCTAAGCTGCTTGGGCGCAAAAGCCAATGCACAAGAGCTTCGCTACCAGTCAGTTTGGAACAGCGGCTCTGGCTCTAATATTGTCACTGAGCCACTGAGCCGCACAGACTTTGTTCAGCGCGGCCAGCAGCTGACCAGTCAAGGGCTTCGTCTGGTTGATGTAGAAACTGAGCGAGTCGATGGACGACGGATTTATTCGGGTGTGTGGGTGAGTGGAACGGGCAGTAATATCTTTGATGGCCCCTTGACTCGCCGAGAGTTCCGAGAGAGACGTGAAGCATTGCGATCGCAGGGAATGCGTCTAGTCGATTTTGAAGTATTCAGAGCTAATAACGGCAGCGCCCGCTTTGTGGGCGTATGGCGCTCTGGTAGCGGCGAAGAACGGCTTAGCCGTCCGCGCAATGCTGAGAACTTTCTGGCATTAGGAGAAAATCTGACATCACAGGGACTACGTCTAGTGGATGTCGAAGTTGAGCGGATTGACGGTGAGCTGAGATACCGTGGGCTGTGGCGTTCAGGATCTGGGTCTAACTTCTTTACAACGCCGCAGGCACCCGCTGCCTTTCGAGAATTGCGTGACCAAATGGTTGCGGATGGATTAGAGCTTGTTGATGTTGAGCGAGTGGGTCGCCCGGGCAATCATCGGTTTGTCGGTGTCTGGGCGTCTGGCAATGGTGAGAGCAGGGTCTCAAGACCTCGAAACTTTGAGAATTTCTCGACCTTTGGAGCGCAACAAACTTCGGAAGGACTGCGCACTGAGGACTTCGAGATTTTCTTGACAAGTGGCTCATCAACCCCGCCTGGAGAAGTCGATCCTGAAGAGCCAGATGGAGAGCCCGAAGTGCCTGACCAAACGACAGTAGACCTCGGTAATTTACCTGGCTGGCTGGATATTTCAACCAATGAACAATATATCGTTGTTGACTTTAGTACCTTTATTGATGGGCAACCGAGAATGACGATTCCCATGGGTGTACTTCCACCTTCTGCCTTCAACAATGATGGCACCATGGAGATTCCCATTGACTTTTGCGGGCTCAAAATTCATGAAGCCGATGCCTTTACTTGGCAAGATGGCGAGGAGATTATTGAGACTGAGCCCTACAATCAAAGTAACAACGTTATAGATGACTATGGTCCCGAGTATTATTTCCAAACTGGCCAGGGTCTACAGTTTACAGGTGCCATTGGTCAGTGTGCAACGGAAAACAACCCCTGGCAGTTCAATTACCCACTGACGAAGGATAGTGGCCAAGGGGATAATACACTCAATGATTTGCAACTAATCATTGAGGTAAATCCGGGCCCCTTTGAAATTCAAGATGGTTCGGAGGTTGAGTTCTTGTACAGCAACTAAGTGCAACGCTTGCACTATCGCTTTGGTCGCTTAAGAAAGCTTGGCTGTGGCATAATTCTAGACGATCTAACAAAAGCAAATGTTGAATTTGCTTTTGTTAGACACTTGAGCTTTTTCTCATTCTTATCAGTTGCCGATCATGTTTGTATCACTTGACTGCCTATATTTGGAATAAGCCCATGGAAAGCATCGCCAACACGCAGACAACAGGATATTCTTGGCCTCTCTGGGGAGAACTGAGTCCCGGTAGGTATGCTGTTGGGTTTCGCTCATTCATTGCCTCCGATTACAGCCGTCGCTACGTCTACCCAACAGCCCAGTCATTCGAGTGTTGTGATATTCCTCGACCGATTGCGATACAGGTTTGGTATCCCACGAATAGCCCAGCGCAGACGAGTGCAGAGACTGATAAACAGATGGGTGCTCCTTATATGCCTTACGGAGACTATCTGAAAATAAACGCTGAAGAAGCACATTTAGAAGACTTTGCACAGCAGCTAAGTCAGTTTATTTTGAACAGCCATTGCAGGGAGGAAATGGGCAGTCAACTCGCTGATTTAAGCCCGGAAGACGCTGGCGCTTTTAAGCATTTCTTGCAGATGCCCACCGCTTGCGTGGCCAACGCTCCGCTGCCAGAAACTGCCTTTCCCTTACTGATTTATCATGCAGGGCTAGGCGGCTCTATTGTCGATAACCCTACTTTGCTAGAGTTTATTGCTAGTCATGGATACATGGTCGCAACTAGCTCGTTTCAGCCAGTGCACGGCCTTTCTTTTGGTGTCGATAGCAACGCGACTCGTTCGATTAAAGATCTGAGCTACATTCTTCAAATTCTCTGCCAGCGATACCCTGTCAATGCAGAAAAAATTGCTGTGATAGGCCACAGCTTTGGTGCTTCAGCCGTGATGGGATTTGCCTTTGAACCTAGCTCTGCGGTAAAGGCAGTAATTAGCCTAGACTCGACGCGAGAGTGGAATACAGCTGACGATGGACTATTTAAGGGCACCGAAGAGCGGCTAGCGGCAGCGACTGAGCGATTTATCGCGCCGCTGATGGTGGTGTCGAAGGCTACGCAAAGTCTTTCTTTTCAGCACTATCAAAAGCTGAAATATGCTGAACGCTACTATCTGAGCGTAGAACACCTAGAACACAATGACTTTATAACCCCTGGAATCACCGCATCTACAGCCGATTTAACCCACTGCGATCAACCCATTAACAAGGCCTCTAGGGTTATTTGTGAGTGTGTTCTAGCATTCTTAGACCATTTTCTGAAAGCGCCCTGTTGCCTGAAAGCGTCCGCTAGCAGTCAAGACCAGCTAGCCGCGGCCTTTAGAAAAATCGATCAGGAAACACAGTATTTATCTATTCAGACAGCTGCAGCAAAATCGTCACTTGCTGCTGAGCAGATACTTTCAACTATTCTAGCCAAAGGGATTGATGATTTTTCGCAACAGCAGCAAGACGAGATAGCAGCTTTGGGCGCGAATAGGCTTATGCGTGTGGGCTATGCACTACAAGAGAGAGGCTTGTATGAGCAGGCCGTTATGTTATATCAGGCTATTAACCGGCACTTCTCTAACTTTTCTCAAGCGTATGAATATTTAGGAGATATTTGCAGTGCTCATCTTAACGACCCCACAAGGGCGATCGCTGCCTATCAAACTGCGCTAGATACGCTATCCACAGACTCAACGCTTTCTGACTTAGAAAAAGACTATAGACGTCAGTATCTCACTGAAGATCTTCATAAGCTATTGGCTAGAGCCACTAATCAGGAATAACTGACCAAAAAAAGAAGGTCAACGAATGTCACCCTTCCAGTATCATGGCATGAACCAAAAAAGCGAGCGCTATTCGGATTCGGGGGATGTGGGTTTGCGACGAGCGCATTGCCCATGTCTTTGGGCATCGTTTTATTTGATGACATCGTTGCGGACGAGAAACTTATTGTTGAAGCTGAGAGGTACACCTGTTCCTTTCAACACATCATCTAGATCCCTGCCCTTGACAGCGTGAATATGGAGATGGGGTTCACTGGTATTGCCAGAGTTTCCGACCTTGCCAAGTAATTGCCCAGACGTTACGGTATCGCCTGCTTTGACTGAAATTGAATTTTGCTTCATGTGCGCGATCGCAACCAAATAATCGCCGCATCTGACAATGACGTGATTCCCGGCCAAATTCTCTCTATCCGTATTGGGAGGAATCAAATCATCCAACCCGTCGACGGCACGAACGATCTCTCCGTCACAGGGGCTGTAAAGATTATCTCCAAATATTTCGTACTTTTCCAAGCTAACTGGATACACCCCCCTGGCTCTGAGACCCCATCGATTCAGCCTGACGATATCTAGCGCAAACCGCTGCGCTTCACTAGGATAGTGATGATTCACAACTTTTCGGCTGCCGCCATGGCCAATGTAATAGCTTCCTTGCTTTAAGGGAAAGGTCATCGACAGAGAAGGCGCAGGAACGGCTCTTGCCATCAGCCCTTCCACCGATTGCGCCGCAAACAACGCTATTAAGAACCCGTAAACGATCAGGTTGAACCGCTGATTGGCATTAGGATGAGTCCATAGGGGGAGGTCGGCTACAGATAACAATGAGTTTGTAGCAGCGATCGCAAATAACCCCAGCCATACATATCGCCACCCATAACCAACCCAGCCCCAGCTGCCTACCAGAAAGATAAAGAGACTGTAACTACCACAGCATAAAATGGCCAGAGAAAGCTCGAGCTGACTAGCGGGCCTGCTAAAAAACAATAGATTGAGGTTTAACCACACAGGCAAAATCAAATGCGTCATTAGAACGAGAAAGATGGTGGAAATCATGGCCATAGAATGTGATCGAAGTACTTTATTGATAGTGCAAGTTGTTTGAGGGCTCAAGTAATGAATGACCAGAGAAAAGCCCCAAAGCCTCTTGACTTTGGAGCTGGACGATCTCTCTAATGTGTTCTTAGGTTTGTAGCACTCATTTACCTACTGATCTAACGTATTCGTCCCAGGGACAAACAAACCATAGTTGACGGTGACAGAACTCTCTGCAGTAATCCGTCAGGGTTAAGTAGCCAAAACAGGACATCAGTTTGGCTACTCAATCCTGATATTAATCATCCCAGGCGATCAGCTTGAGTCGATTCTCCTGTGTTCTGACAGCGGTCACGATGGGTGCATTCACGACAGCGCTTCCCTCTATCGCAATTAGAGACGCTGTGCCTGCTTCATTGCCACTGTCACCAGAGCGAATCAGCTGCCCGTCTGGCCTTATATTCCAGCTAATGAGCTTTAACTGACCATTATTAGTGCGCACCGCAGAGACAATGCTGTCATTATGTGGATGTTCCATCAGTGAGATCTCACCCGTAGGGTTGTTGCCACTGGATTGGTTCCCGCTGTCGTCAACCCGATTCAAGCCTCTGTCCCAAGAGATCAGTTTCAGCTGTCCGCTAGCTGTCCGGACAGCGGTCACCATATAGGGGCCTGCATTGATAATCTGGATCATTTGCGCTTTACCGGCTTGATTACCACTATCGGCAAGACGAGTGATGTCACCGTTCTCTGCGATCTTCCAAGTGACCAGCTTTAGATTTTCCTGTGCATCTCGCACAGCTGTGGTGACAAGATTTTCCTCACCGTCCACACCGACAGGTTCTCTTTTGACAACGAGCGCAATTTCACTAACACTACCTGCTGAGTTGCCGCTATCGCTTAGCCGTGTCAGCGATCCATCTGAATTTAGCCGCCAAGTAATAAGCTTAAGCCTGCCGTTCCCAGTACGAACGGCAGTGACATATACGTCAGGACGAATCTCTTCAATTTGTACTAGGCTGATATCGCCTGCTTGATTACCACTGTCGCCAAGGCGAGTTATGTTGCCAGCTTGATCTCTTTGCCAACTAATGAGTTTAAGCGTTCCGCTCGCGGTTCTAACAGCGGTGACTAGCTTTCCGTCAGGCCCAGACGTTCCGCTACCAGAGATATCTATTTGTGTGGCTTGGCCCGCTTGATTGCCACTATCGCCTGTGCGCGTAATTGACTCGCTGCCAATCTCCCAACTAATGAGCTTTAGACGGTTGTTGTTTGTGCGGATAGCCGTAATTACGCGAAGGTGACGGCTGTGGATGCCGGAATAGGTTGTTGCTATCTCTGAAACGAGACCTGCTTGCTCGCCGCTGTCGCCTCTGCGTACGATTGAGGGAGTGGAGCGAGCGAGCAGTGGTGAAGCAGGGCTTGATAGCTCGCTACTGGCATTTTCTACCTGCGTAGCACCGGTTGGCGATAAGCTCTGCAAGGAGGAAATAGCTTGCGCGGGATGGTGAGCTATGGGGAAAAGGCTACTGCTCACTAATGTCGCAGTGGATAATAGAAGAAAGAAGTGTTTAGTATTCATCTGAATTCTCTAGGCCTTTGTGAGTAAGAGAGAGAGTGAGTTTGTTGAGTATGTAATGTGATTGGGTTTGTCCTACAGCCTTTCTATAGGAACGGAGTTATGCGTTATGCAAGGCGTTATCTAGTCTTTTCAAACATTCTGAAAAGACTAGATAACGATTGGACATGGTGAATAATTGACAAAGAGTGGAGAACTAGGTCTAGAACTACTGACTTAGCGTATTTGTCCCAGGCACAAACAAGTCATAGTTGACTACAGGAGAACTTTCTGAAGCTTCAGTGGCAATGCCTTGCGCAAGACGTTGGAGATTGCCTGTCCCTGCATTGCCGCTGTTGGCAACTACCGCAACGTTAATGCCATCGACAGTTGTGCCGTTTACAGCATAATTCTGATACTTGGCAATATACGATGTACCGCCGCCGGTTTTACCATTGTGAGAGAGCCGTTTGTTGCTACAGTCACTGTTTTGACATCTGATGCCCCAACCATAGGCGCGTCCGGGCGCAGCCTCAGGAAATGGTCGAGACTCCATCCGAGCAATGGTATTGCCATAGAGCACGTCTGGATGGTTGTCTAGCCCATCGGTTGCCACCATGAACCGTGCTAGGTCAGCCGCACTTGCCTTGAGGGAACCTGCTGCGCTACCGGAGTGATTTGAAGTTTCTAGTGGTTTCGTGCGAATGACACCGTTGTTATTGACAGAGTGTGGGTTGGCATCGAGTGCATTTTGGTAGAGCCCTCTCGGTACGATGTTCTCTGCCCCGGCTGGGATCAGAATATTTCGGCGAAGATAGCCGTACCAGTCTTGGCCGGAGATCTCGCTGATGAGGTGTCCGGTGAGGCCCATGCCGTGGTTGGAGTAGCTGGCACGGCTGCCCACATCAAACAGCAGCGGACGCGTGCTGAGTGTGTACATATTGGTGAGTTTGTAGGGCAGTGGATTGGTTAACTTGTTGAAATTGGCGAAGTTGTACTTGATGGCACCTTGCGTGGGGTCGCCACTGTGGGTGAAGCCTGCTGTATGGCTGAGCAGGTGACGAATTTCTATGCTCTCGTACTGGTCGATCCAGTGTTGGCGAGAGCCTGACATTTCTCGGCGGGTATAGTCGAAGGGGGCGGTATGCGCGGCGAGATCGGTGACGGTGCCTCGGCTGGCCTTGCCTCGGCTATACCAGGCCAGTGTGTTGCCGTTGGGCGAGCGGGCAATATCCACAATGTTGTAGCGCCGCTGCTGATTACCAGGTACCTGATAGGTACGGTCGTTAAATAGGTCTGTTAGATTAGCAGGAGAGCTGCCTGAGGAGACCGTGCCATCGTGGTAATAGGCATAGAATTGATCTCCTGTTTTATTAACAGAAATACCTGCGATGGTGTCTTTACGTCCGGATATAAATGAGTCGTCGTCTCCCCCAGTGAGGTAGCTTCCGGTGGCATCCAGGTCGCTAGGTGTGCCAATGCTGTAGCTGCCGTCGCGATACCATGAGTACACTTGGTTTTGAGGGCCACCACGAGCGATCGCAATCAACTCTGCCATGGTCTTACCTGTTGGCAGACTAAAAGGTTGGGGTCCCTGGTGTTCACCTAAATCATTGCTACTGCCAACGGTGTAGCGCCCGTCGCTATACCAAGCATTGACGCGAACGTTGTTCCCAATAGCGAGGCCGACAATGGGGTAGTGGCGACGAACGCCCTGGCGAATGGCATTTTGGTAGTCTGAGTCGCTCAAAATTCCGTTGGGGCCATACACTTTGGTACTGGTGCTTAGCGGGCCGTCGTCCTGGACGAGTTTCATCATGGCAGACGCCGCGAGTACCTTTGTGGTGCTGCCAATTTGAGATCGGTGCTCGGGCTGCATTAGGGTCTGATTATCCCAATTGGCGTAGCCATAGGCCCGGTTACAGATGAGGCGACCGTCCTTAGTGACAGCAACAGTCATGCCAGGGATATCTCGATTGACAGCGGCGTCTTGGGCGAGGCGGTCGACTTCTGCTAGGAGGCCGCTATGACAGGCACCTCGACCCTCTGGGCGCGGAATCGCTTCACTGGGCTGTACAAATGGAGAAGATAAAGAGAGTGCGATGCCTGCAATGACAGGTGGAATCAAAGACCCTACAGCAAACTTGCGACGATTCAGGGATTTCTTCAAAGACATTGTTCTTTTCCTTAACGCTTCTGTGGTGAACATGTTTATCTTGCTCGAAGCCGAATGGATGCACCATGGGAGAAAAATCAGGTCTTAACCAAGCTCAAAATAGGTCTGTAGCCTTTGCCACTTGGCTCTGTACATTATCGAATAGTGAATCTCTTAACTGCATATAGAGCTGAGTGGTCAGCAATCGCCGAATACATCCGGCGATTGCTATATATTTTCCTTGCGTATCTAAACATTCTTTGACGTCTTTGGAAAATCAGCGAAAGTCAGGTTAAATCAGGTAGGAGTTTACCGAGTTCGCATGCACTACAACAGTACCCGCGCGAGTACTTTTCGCTTTTTTGTATAGTTCGTAGGCTTGGCTGTAGACGCTAGGAGTTCATTTATGTCTGGTCAATCGCTCGACTCACCCCACATGAGAGAAGAGCATATTAAAGAAGCGTCGCTACAGACTCACAACCGAAGCGAACCATCGTACGGATGGGAAACCGCAAAATCTACCGCTGATAACGTTCTCTTTCAGTCCACCCAGCAGCATTTGAGCGATGTAGAGTGCAAAGTGCTCGAAGGCGCATGGCTGGGTAAAACATACGATCAAATGGCGATGGACTATGGCTACAGTCCTGAGTACCTCAATAAGGATGTGGGGAATAAGCTATGGCGCAAGCTCACCGCTGGTTTAGGAGAGCGCGTGGGTAAGCGCAACTTTCGTGAAGCGCTCAGGCGAGCCTGGCAAGCGGAACTTGAGCGCTCTTCGCCTATTTCGCCTTCAGTGACGGGAGCGGGTGAGGGCGTAGAAACCTCCTCCGTAAGTTCCCAAATCACGAATATTCCATTTCCAGAGGGGGCGGTGGCGCTGTCTTCGCCGCTGTATGTGCAGCGGAATGAAGTAGAGTCTTGCTGCTACGAGGCGATCGCACAGCCGGGTGCACTGCTCAGAATCAAAGCCCCCGCACTCATGGGCAAAACATCGCTGGTCAATCGCATCTTGGATCAGGCAAAGCAGCATATCGGCAAAGTTGTGTATTTGGACCTCACTAGCTGCGATCGCGCCTTTCTCTCTAACCTAGATAAATTCCTGCGTCGTTTGTGTGCGATCGCCAGCCAGCAGCTGGGCCTAGACAATCAGCTGAACGATCGCTGGGATACCGATATATTGGGCAGTAATGATAACTGCACGGCTTACTTTGAAGACTATTTGCTGCCAGCAGTGGACGGTGTGCTGGTAGTAGGAATTGATGAGTGCGATCGCCTCTTTGCCTACCCGGAAGTGGCTGAAGACATCCTGGGCATGCTGCGCAGCTGGCACGAAAAGGGTAAAGTTTCACCGCTTTGGCAGCGTTTACGTCTGGTCATTTCCCATGCGACAGATGTCTACATTCCTCTCGACATTAACCAGTCGCCTTTTAATGCGGGCATTCCCATTGAGCTGAAGCCATTTGAGGCAGGGCAGGTTGAGAAACTGGCTGCATTGCATGGTCTTGCCCTTAGTGGGCATGATGTTCAAATGCTTATGGATACCGTTGGCGGGCACCCCTACCTCATTCGTCTAGCGCTCTATCAGCTGAGTACAACAGAGATGGATCTACCCTCCTTGCTGGCAGATGCTGATAGCGACTCAGGCATCTACAGCGCTCACCTGAGAAGTCAGCTAGCAAAGCTTCAGCAGGATGCAACACTGCTATCGGCCTTTCATCAGGTCGTTAATAAAAGGGCTGTTGCAGTGCTGACGACGACCCAGGAATACAAGCTGTGCAGTACGGGGCTGGTGCGCAGAGAAAGCAGCGGTGTTGTAACGAGCTGTCAGCTTTACCAAACGTACTTTTCTCGGGTGCTGAGTCGAGAGCTGGCTTTATAGGATAAAGTCAGGAGTTTCAACCGTGATGTTTGAAAGACTCTATCGAAGCCCCATAATGATTTAGAGACCGCAGACACGTCGGACCCACCCCGTCCGCTGCGCGTCCACCCCTCCAGAGGGGATCTCTCCTCGGCTATGAGACTTTTAAGAATCGAGACAGATCTCCTCTAGCATCTCTGACTAGAGTCAATCCCCTCTGGAGGGGCGCCCGTAGGGCGGGGTGGGTTTGCAGTGTGCTAGCTTCTAGCCAGCAACGCTAAATGCTTATTCTCCACAAGGAGAGAGCTTAGATAAGGGCGGCAGAAAATGTGTATCTTTGATACTTGAGCGAAAATTGCCATGCCTTCATCGCACACCTCTTCAACCTATCAAGTCGGTGCCTATCAAGTCGGTGGCAGCCTGCCAGGGGATGCCACGAGCTATGTGGTGCGAGCTGCCGATGAGACTTTCTTCACCGCACTCAAGTCAGGTGAATATTGCTATGTGCTCAATGCGCGGCAGATGGGAAAATCTAGCCTGCGCGTACGGACGATGCAGCGATTACAGGCAGCAGGTGTGACGTGTGGATTTGTCGATCTTTCTGGGATTGGTCGGCAGGGCGTGGATGCTGAGCGCTGGTATGCGGGCCTCATCAGTGCGTTGGTGAGCAGCTGTCAGCTGGGGCCGCAGGTGGACTGGAGAACGTGGTGGCGATCACACAAAGATATTCTCTCTCCGGTTCAGAGATTTCAGCTTTTTATCAATGAAATTGTGCTCACGCAGATTACGGGAGAGCTCGTTTTATTCATTGATGAAATTGATCGCATTCTTAGTCAACAGTTTTGCCTAGATGATTTTTTCGCGCTCATTCGTTCTTTCTACAATGCTCGGGTTGACAATCCCAACTATCAGCGACTGACTATCTCTTTTTTGGGCGTTGCTGATCCTTCGGATCTCATTTTAGATAAAACGCAAACCCCCTTTAATGTAGGGCGCTCTATTTCACTGGCTGGGTTTACGCTAGCCGAGGCGCAGCCGCTTTTGAGCGGTTTAGAAGGCCATGTCTCTAATCCGAAAGAGACGCTTGCTGCGATTCTAGAGTGGACAGGTGGACAGCCATTTTTAACGCAAAAGCTCTGTCAGCTAATTACACAAGCTGAAGATACCGCAACCGTCGATGAGCTAGTTAAACAACAAATCATCGACAACTGGCAAAGTCAGGATGAGCCTGAACATTTGCGGACGATACGCGATCGCATTAGCCGCAGCGAAAATCGCATTAGCCGACTTCTGGGAGACTACCAAACCATCTTGCAAACCGGTAGCATTCTAGCGGACAACAGTCCGATACAGGCGGAGCTTTTGCTTTCGGGTCTTGTAATCAAGCGCGCAGGTCAGCTGACCGTTGCAAACAAGATATATCAGCAGGTATTCACCCCGAGCTGGATTCAATCAACCCTGGAGACGGTGCGCCCCTATCGGGAAAATATTACCGCTTGGCTGGAGAGCGATCGCATCGATGAGTCTCGGCTGCTGCAAGGGCAGGCCCTTCAAGATGCGATTATTTGGCGAACGGATAAACAGCTCAGCCCAGAAGACAATGCCTTTCTCTCTGCCAGTCAAGCCTATGACAAACAACTTGTGCAGCAGCAGCTCTCCGCAGAACAGCAGGCCAAGCAAGTCTTAGAAGATGC